>JACKQG010000308.1_pt1 | contig 72202 bp, 59 predicted proteins | sample 8237621 | NCBI WGS metagenome assembly JACKQG01 (sample SAMN15677084, study PRJNA649215) | marine metagenome | biome: marine; feature: Black Sea; material: saline water; isolation source: suspended particulate matter (SPM) from the Black Sea western gyre | collected 2013-06-09/2013-06-10 | depth... | reverse complement strand
ACAAACAACATTATTGGTATTGCCCACCAAGTTAATATTGCACCACCAGTTAATACTGCATCAGTAATATTCATAGACAATTCCATTCCTACCATTGATATAAAACTCATACCTAAGGCAGTTTTTAACGCAATTTTAAAACCCATTTGTTTTAGAAGAATTATTGTTTCTAAAATAATAGAAGTTAACAGCCCGTTTACCAACGCTAAACTCATTACTTCAAATGTACTCCAATCGTGTTCTACATTTTGGAAATAGAATATTGTCCCAAAGTCTCCAATAGAACAGCCCAATAAACACCATAGAGTATTTGTTCTTGCTCTTTTCCAAGTGTGTTTACATTTCCAATTCATAACAACTAAATTTTCTTAAAAATAACCCTAATATCCGAACTTTCAATAGATTAGCTTATAATAATCTACACTATAGGCATATCTTCTTCTTTTAGAATTATTGTAAATTGTAGGTATGAAAAGAATCCTATTTGTCTTTTTATTCCCCTTGTTAATTTTTTCTCAAAAATCAGATTTAAAATTTTATGAAGTATTTAGTAAATCTCAAAACAGCAAAGTGTCGTGCTATAGAATACCCTCAATTATTACTACTGACAAGGGAACAATAATTGCAGCAGTAGATGAAAGGGTTTTCTCATGCAATGATTTAAAATCGAATAGAGACATTAATATTGTAATAAGAACCAGCAATGATGAAGGCAAATCATGGTCATCAATCAACCGACTTGTTGATTATCCTTTTGGAGAATCAGCATCAGACCCATCAATGATTTTTGATAAAAAAACAAAACAAATCTACCTGTTTTATAATTATATGAATCTTGAGAAAGACAAGGATGTTTATTATTTGAAATATGTTACAAGCCTAGATAATGGAATAACTTGGTCACAACCCATTGATATAACTGATCAAATTTCTAAACCTGAATGGAAGAATGATTTTAAATTCATTACATCAGGAAGAGGATTTCAAACAAGGGATGGAACTCTTTTACATTGTCTAGTTAATCTTCAAAATGGGACACATGTTTTTGGGAGCAATGATCACGGAAAAACTTGGTATATAGCTGACGCTCCCATATCATTAGGAGATGAGTCTAAAATAGTTGAATTAAATGACGGATCATGGCTAGTTAACTCCAGAGTGAATAATAAAGGAATAAGATATTCGCATATAAGCAAGAATCAAGGCAAAAGCTGGACAACAAGACCAGAAATTAATTTAATTGATCCCGGATGTAATGCAAGTCTAGTCAAATATGACTATGGCAATTATATTAATAGTGATTTATTGCTGCTGTCTAATATTAATAATCAATCAATAAGAGAAGAAATAGTTATAAGACATAGTTTAAATGGAGGAGAGACATGGTCTGAACCCAGGATAATTTATGCAGGAAGTGCAGCATATTCTTCAATGACAGTTTTAAACAATGGAGAAATTGGCTTATTGTTTGAAAGGGACAATTATTCGAAGAATGTTTTTACTAAATTTTCTTTGCATTGGTTAATGAATAATTGAATTAGTATTTTAGAATTATTGTAAATTGTATGTATGAAAAGAATCCTATTTGTCTTTTTATTCCCCTTGGTAATTTTTTCTAGTGCACTTAATAATTTATTAATATCACAAAATCAGCCAATATCTCCTTTAATGTATTCTTATCAAGAGCATACAGATTTGAAATCCACATCACCCTATGGTCTGGAATGGATACATCTAGGGCCAACTCTAAACGGAGCTCGAGTAGAAGCAATTCAGTCAGATCCCAATAACCCCGGAACAATCTATGTGGCTTTTGGCTCAGGAGGTTTATGGAAAACCATTAATAATGGATTAAATTGGAAACCCATATTCGAAAACATGCCTTCGTTAGGAATTGGAGACATAGCCCTAGCGCCATCAAATACTGAGATTATTTATGTAGCAACAGGAGAAAGCCTTAAAAAAGCTAGAAATTTTACTATGCCAGGAACAGGGGTGTATCGTTCCAATAATGGCGGAGATACTTGGACGCATATAGGCCTTAACGATACATGGCATATTGGTGAAATTGTGGTTCATCCTAATAATCCAGATATCGTTCTGGTAGCAGCACAAGGACATTTTTGGTCTTCTAATGAGAATCGAGGAATTTTCAGAACGGATGATGGAGGTAAATCATGGAATCATGTTTTATTCATTGATGAAAATACTGGTGCAAATGACATTGTTTTTTCTCCGGCAAATCCTAAAATTGTGTATGCTACAACTTGGGAAAATTACCCAAATATAAACGGCAAAAAAAGTGCAGTTTATAAAAGTGAAGATGCTGGCCTTATCTGGAATAAAATAATAAATGGAGTAACTATTAACAAAAATACAGGGCGTATAGGAATTGCCGCCTCATATCAAGATAAAGACAAGGCATATATATTTATCGATCAGCGTAATCAAAGGAACGGACAAGGAGCTGGGGAAGTGTACAAAACAATAAATGGAGGAAAAAATTGGAAAAAAACACATAAAGAAAACATTAAATCATTATCTGTAATCGGATGGTATTTTATGGACATGTATGTTAACCCTCAAAACGATGAAGAAATTTATGGTTTGGGAGTGCGATTAATTCATAGTATAGATGGCGGTAAAACATTCAAGAATATTGGAGGTCAAATCACTCACTTAACGCCTAGCCCGGCACAAACACTTCACCTAGATCATTGTGAGATGTGGATAAATCCATCTAATCCAAAGGAACTACTTCTTGGAAATGATGGTGGTGTTTATCATAGCTATGATAGCGGCAAATCATGGCTACATTTAAATAACATTCCTACTGGAGAGTTTTACGACATTGAGATAGATAACCAAGAGCCTTACCATATTTATGGTGGAACTCAAGATGATGCTACGGTTTATGGTTTTGCTCAAGAATATAATTCAGAGTTTGATGATCCTTGGAAATATTTATGGATTGATGCTTGGAGTGGAGGCGATGGCTGTATTACACTTGTGGATCCAAATGATGAAAACACTATTTATTTCAGCATGCAAAACGGAGGGGCACGTCGTAGAAATATTAATACGGGGAAATCCGTAGATATAAGACCAAAATTTCAAAAAGAAGACAACATCAAAGTCCAATATAATTTTATCACACCTTATATGTTATCTCATTTTGATTCTAATACGGTTTATATGGCCGGAAATTATGTTATGAGAAGTAAAGATCGAGGAGATAACTGGACAGTTATAAGCCCAGATCTTATTAAAGAACGGGAGCATTCAAAAACAGAAACGGCTGCGGGGGCACTAGCAGAATCTTATTTTGAAGAAGGAACTATGTATATGGGGACGGACAGAGGAACCATGTGGTACACTAAAAATGGAGGTGAAAACTGGAAAAATATTTCTCAAGGTCTGTCGGACCAATATATTAGAAGCATTTACCCTTCCCAACACAAAAAAGAAAGGGTATATATTCAAATGACAGGATTAAATTATGACGATTTTGGAGCATATTTATATGTGTCGGAAGATTATGGAGCGCATTGGAAATCGATAACCAATAATTTACCTAACCACCCTATAAATACAATTGTTGAAGATCCAGATTTTGAAAATATATTATATGCTGGCACTTATCGAGGCGTGTATGTTTCGACGAACAGAGGTGAAAATTGGTCTTATTTTGGAGTAGCATTACCTGATACTAGTATCGCAGATATAGCTATTGAAACAAAATCAAAAGACATGATTATTGCAACTCATGGGCGCGGTATTTATAAAACAAATCTTAAGCCATTTTATCATCAGATTACAACAAAGGAAACATTAAATTATCTTTATGAAGTTGAATCAGCAAAATATCCAGATTTAAGAGACACACACAAAGATGTAGATGAAAAATCAGTACAAAAGCTTCCAATTACCTTTTGGTTAAATAAGACAGAAAACATTATTTTAAGAATAACAAATACAGCGGATTCACTTATTTGGACGAAGGCAATAAAGGGCAGAAAGGGACTTAATCAATATAGATGGGATCTTATTATAAGGGAAGAAATCAGTAACTTGCCTTATTATATTCATTATAAAAAATATTTAGACAAAGGAGAGTACAATTTACTACTTGAAAGTTCTGAAGGAATTTTAAAAAAGAAACTTTCAGTGATTGAGTAATAATAGCAGTGTCTTTAATTTAAAAGCATAGATGATGGAAAAAAGACCGGGAATTTTCAATGATGTCATTGGGCCAATCATGCGAGGACCATCAAGCTCGCATACAGCTGCGTCATGGCGTGCTGCTAAAATTTGTATGGACATTTTAAATGAACCTCTTAAAAAAGCGATTATTGACTTTGACAAGGATGGTGCGTGGGCGTCTAACTATAAAGGACAAGGAACACCTCTTGGAATAGAGGGAGGGTTATTAGGTTTAGAAATGACTGATGACCGAATGAAAAACACCGAACTAGTTGCCAATGAGCGGGGTATTTCAATACATTATGAAATAAATTCATTTAAAACAAATCATGTAAACACGTTTCGCTTATTGCTGGAAGGGATTAACGGGAAAAACATTCAAGTAGTGGCTATATCAATAGGTGGAGGATCCTTCGAAATTCAAGATATTGATGGTTTTGAAGTTAAAATTTGCGGAGATTTTTATGAGGTATATCTTTTTAATAGTTCAAAAGAAACGGCTTTAGAAGAGCTTAAATCTATGTTCCCACAAAGTAACTCTATTGTGGAATCATTTAACAGCGATAGACGGCTGATAAACATGAAGTTCTCAAAAGAAGTTTCTGACGAAACAATTGAAAAATTGAAACACACAGTGAGCTTTGATGAATTGATTATTACAAAACCTGTATTGCCAATTGTTGCAGGTAACGAGTCGGAATTACCATTTACTTCGGTGGCATCACTTTTAGAATTTGCAGAAAAAGAAAATCTCGATTTGGGAGCACTGGGGTTAATTTATGAACAATGCCAGAGTGGATTAGAAGATTCTGCTGTCATCGATAGAATGAAGAATCTTGTTAGCATTATAGAGAATAGTATTAAAACAGGCCTAGCAGGAACGACCTATGAAGATCGAATTTTGCCGCAACAATCTCATTTAATCGATAATGCAAAAAAGCGCAATAAAATTTTACAAAATTCTATTATTAATCAAATTATAGCAAATGTGTCGGCAATTATGGAATCGAAAAGCGCTATGGAAGTTGTTGTTGCAAATCCGACAGCCGGTTCTTGTGGTGTTGTAGGGGGAGCATTGAGGGCAGTAGCAGACGATATAAATGCAACTCATGAAGAATTGATTAAAGCGTATTTTGCTACGGGAATTATTGGAGCATATTTTGCAATGGGCCCAGGGTTCTCTGCTGAGGAACATGGATGTCAAGTTGAATGTGGAGCGTCAGCAGGCATGGCCGCCGCCGGAATAGTTCAATTATTTGGAGGAACAGCTAGACAGGGTGTTGATGCAGCCTCTATGGCAATTCAAAATATGATTGGATTAGTTTGTGACCCTATAGCAGATCGTGTTGAAGCACCTTGCTTAGGGAAAAATGTAAGTGCAGCTGTAAACGCGCTTTCATCAGCAACAATGTCTTGTGCTGGATATAATGCTCTTATCCCTCTAAATGAAGTTCTCAAAACAGTTTCTTCAGTTAGTAGCCAAATGCCTTCTTGTGTTAAATGCACGGGCAAGGGCGGACTTGCAACTACAAAAACTGCTTGTGCTATAAAAGAAAAATTAGCGCTAAAAAGCACTATAGCTACTGCCTAAATCAAATATAGACTTATGAATTAATTTTATTAGAATCCTACAAATGATGACAACAGCTATTTGGATTACTCTTATTATATTATCAATATTTTTTATATATGTTCTAAGTAAAGATGTTATTAAGCATCAAAAAGTTTTGGAAAATGTTAGTGTTGTAAAAACAGCTTTAATAGGATTTGTTGTTAATTTTTTTGATGTTCTTGGTATTGGGGCTTTTGCCCCACAAACAGCATTGTTAAAATTTACAAAACAAACAGAAGACAGGGTTTTGCCTGGAACATTGAATGTATCGAATACAATTCCAGTTTTAATTCAAGCCTTGATTTTTATTCAAATTGTTGAAGTTGAGGCTATTACTCTAATATCTATGTTGCTATCAGCAGCAGCAGGGGCTATTCTTGGCGCCGGGATAGTTGCAAAGCTTCCTGTAAGGAAAATTCAGTTAACCATGGGATTTGCCCTACTAGTTACGGCTTTTTTTATGCTATCTGGACAAATGAGCTGGATACAAGGCGGAGGAGAAGCTATTGGCTTAACTGGAGGGAAATTAGCCTTAGCAATTGGAGCAAACTTTATTCTTGGGGCTTTTATGACTGTAGGAATTGGCTTGTATGCTCCTTGCATGGCTTTAGTTTATGCTTTAGGAATGTCCCCACTGGTCGCATTTCCAATCATGATGGGCTCTTGTGCTTTTTTAATGCCACCAGCCTCTGCAAAATTCATTAAAGAAGGGGCTTATAATAGAAAAGCTTCTGTATCTATGGCAATTCCAGGAATTATTGCCGTTTTAATTGCCGCATTTCTTGTAAAATCATTGCCACTTAATACACTTAGATGGGTGGTAATTGTGGTTATAATTTACACTTCTTTAGTAATGTTTAAATCAGCCTTAAATAACAGGAATTGAATAGGGGTTCACGGTTGTTAGCCATAAATTAAAATTTATTCTTAAATTGTTGTCAATCTTGGGCTTACCAAGAAAGGACCAAAATTAACCAATCAAATTTTGCATTATGATACTTAAAAGGGCGTCATTTTTCACTGCATGTTTATTATTTGTAACACAGTTAACAAGTTTTGCACAGGAAAAACATTATTATCAAACTGACTTTTCAATTGTTGATTTTCAAGAAAGGAGATCACAAATATTTGAAGCTATAGGAAATAATTCTATTGCCTTGATTCAGGGCGCTGCAAGTATAACAGGCTTTAAGGTGTTTCGACAGACTAATACATTTTACTATTTGTGTGGACTAGAATCAGAACATGCCTATTTATTACTCAACGGAAAAACCAAAACAAGTACTATTTATTTACCAAATAGAGATAAAGCAAGGGAAAGCAGTCAAGGTAAAATACTATCTGCTGAAGATGCTGATTTGATTAAGAAGCTTACTGGAGTTGAACGTGTTCGGGGATATGGGTCTTTAGCAAATGATTTGGTAGGTACTGGGTTAATAAACAGAGGAGCCCCATACTTATATACTCCTCTGAGCCCTGCAGAAATAGGAAACGATAGTCGAGATGAAATTTTACATGGACAAGCTAGAGCAGCTTCTGATCCATGGGACTCGCAGTCCACAAGAGAGGCTAGACTCAAAAAATTGATAATTGAACGATTTCCACAATTTGAAATTCGAGATCTCTCACCAATTTTAGACGCTATGCGATTGATAAAAAGTCCAAAAGAAATTGAAATAATTCGTAATGCAACTGAAATAGCTGGTTTGGCAATTATGGAAGCCATGAGGTCTACTAGCCCTGGAGTTTATGAATACCAACTGGATGCAGCTGCAAAGTATATTTTCTATCTGCATGGCGCACAAGGAGATGGCTATCCTTCCATTATTGGAGGAGGCACAAATGCTTATATGGGGCACTATTTCCATAAAAGAGATGTATTGAAGGACGGAGATTTAGTACTTATGGATTATGCACCAGACTACCATTATTATACAAGCGATGTGACGAGAATCTGGCCTGTAAACGGAAAATTTAATAAAAAACAGGCAGCACTTTATGAATTTATTGTAGCGTATAGAGACGCTTTATTTCGTTATATCAAACCGGGGATTACTTCAAATGAAGTGCTTAATAAGGCTGCTGTAGATATGCAAGAATACTTAATTGGGAAATCTTTTGTGAACCCAGCACATTTAAAAGCTGTACAAAATGGACTCATATTTCGAGGACATTTTCAACATCCAGTGGGTATGGCAGTACATGATGTGGGAAGAGTTCATGGCGTTACATTACGAGAAGGCATGGTCTTTACAATCGATCCAATGATATGGATTCCAGAGGAAAGACACTATATTCGTATAGAAGATGTTGCTGTTGTAACAAAAACTGGAGTTGAAAACCTGAGTGATTTTGTGCCATCAAAAATAGAAGATGTAGAACGAACCATTAAAGAAATAGGGCTGACCGAATTTCGTCCGGTAAAATCCTTGCCCCTTAAAGATTAATTTGTAATTATACTTTTCACAATCTAAATATTATGAGAACATTAAAAAATAGAATACTAGTACTGATTTGTTTATTAATGGCTACAAGCAATTACGCCAAAGTATTTGCCTTTACAGACAATTATCCTAAAAACCCAAAGATTGATGCCATTAACTATGCGTTTAAAATTGAACTATCTGATGAAACTGATGAGATTGTCTGTGATGTAACTATTGATGTTCGTTTTCTTGGGGCTGGAGTTAAAAATTTAAGACTGGATTTAGTAAATGCTTCTGAGGAACTTAACAACAAGGGCATGGTTGTAAGTCATGTTTCATCGGATGGAAAAGCATTGAGCTATAGTCATGAAAATGATGTTTTGAATATAAAACTTCCTTCTCCTTCTTCGCTTAATCAAAGAAGTAAATTTATTATAGTATATAAAGGAATTCCTTCTAGTGGACTTAAAATTGGCAAGAATAAGTATGGAGATCGCACTTTTTTTAGTGACAATTGGCCAAACAAAGCACGGAGCTGGCTTGCTACTATCGATCACCCTTATGATAAAGCCATGTGCGAATTTATTGTAACGGCACCAAATCATTATCAAGTAATTTCTAACGGATTAAAAGTTGAAGAAACTAATCTTTCTAATGGTAAACGACTCACGCATTGGAAACAATCTGTGCCAATTGCTTCTTGGCTATTTGTACTTGGCGCTGCTGACTTTGCTGTTCAATATGTAGACACATTTGATGGAAAATCAATTCAAACTTGGGTCTATCGTCAAGACAGAGATGATGGTTTTTATGATTTTGCTGAGCCCACAAAGAAGGTTTTAGAATTTTACAGCAATTATATTGGTCCTTTTTCGTATGAAAAATTAGCAAACATACAGTCTAATAGTGTTGGAGGAGGAATGGAAGCAGCATCTGCAATTTTCTATGGCGATAAATCGGTTACTGGAAATAGAAGTATTAGATGGAGAAATGTAGTTATTCATGAAATTGCACATCAGTGGTTTGGTAATGCTGTAACCGAATATGACTGGGATGATGTATGGTTAAGTGAGGGGTTTGCCACCTATTTTACATTACTTTTTATTGAACATGAATATGGTCGTGATGTTTTCTTGGAAGGTCTTAAATCAAGTCAAAAAATGATAAATACTTTTTATGAAAAAAATCCTGATTACCGAATTATTCATGACAATTTAAAGAACATGAAAAATGTTACTAGCCTACAGACGTATCAAAAAGGAAGCTGGATTTTGCATATGCTACGAGGGGTTGTCGGTACTGAAAACTTCTGGAAGGGGATACAAATATATTATCAGAAATACAAGGACTCCAATGCTACAACTAATGATTTTAAAAGGATAATGGAAGAAGTATCAGGTCAAAATCTCACTGTATTTTTCCAACAATGGTTATATAAGCCTGGCGCTTTAGAGCTTTCAGGAAATTGGCAATATGACAATAAGGAGCATCAAGTTTTAATTACCCTTAGCCAGTCGCAAACTGATGGCAGCTTTTTTGAAATGCCAATAGAAATTGGCATCAATTTTAAAGGTGAGCAGCATCAGCAAATTGAACGAGTTCAAATAAAGGAAAAATCAAATGTTTTTAAAATAAAAGTGGAGGCTGAACCAGAAAATATCACACTTGATCCCAATTTATGGGTGCTGATGAAGGCAGATATTAAGAAAATTCCATTATATTAAAAGAAGATGAAGTATAAAACTATAATTGAGCCTTTTAGAATAAAAATGGTAGAGTCTATTAGAATGACTACCGAAAAGGAAAGAGAAAAGTATATTAAAAAGGCTAAATACAATCTTTTTTTATTAAAAGCAGACGATGTTATTATTGATTTACTCACTGATAGTGGTACAGCAGCTATGAGCGCAAAACAATGGTCAGGGATGATGATTGGAGACGAATCTTATGCAGGAGCAAAAAGCTGGAAGAAAATGGAAGCCACCATAAAGAATTTGACAGGATATCGCTATGTATTACCAACTCATCAAGGAAGAGCTGCAGAAAGAATATTATATGGATGTATGGGCGGAAAGGGAAAAACTTTTATAAGTAATACCCATTTTGATACAACTAGAGCTAATATTGAGTTTTCCAACGCAGAAGCTATAGACTGTCCTACCAAAATTGGAAAGAAGCCTTCTGCAAAACATCCTTTCAAGGGGAACATGAATGTTTCGAGACTTATTTCAACAATTAAAGGAAAACACCAAGAAAATGTAGCAGGTGTAATTTTAACTGTCACTAATAATAGCGGAGGAGGGCAACCGGTAAGTATGAAGAACGCAAGAGAGGTTAGTGAGATTTGCAAAAAATATAATATTCCATTAATAATAGATGCGTGCAGAATTGCAGAAAACGCATATTTTATAAAGAAAAGAGAAAAAGAATATAAAAATCATACGTATAAGGAAATTGCTCAAGAAATGTTTGCCTTAGCAGATGGATGTACAATGAGCGCAAAAAAGGATGGAATTGTCAATATGGGAGGATTCCTAGCGTTGAATAACCAGAAACTAACCGAACAATGTAGGAATGAATTAATTATTACTGAAGGATTTATTACATACGGTGGGATATCAGGTAGAGATATGGAGGCAATTGCAATTGGACTAGAGGAGGTATTCGACCCTGACTATTTACAATATAGAATTGCAAGTACAACTTATTTGGGAGAAAAACTAGATCAAATGGGAATTCCAATAATGCTGCCAGCGGGAGGACATGCTGTCTATATTGACGCAAAAGCTTTATATAGCCATATTCCAGTTGACCAATACCCAGGACAAGCACTTGTTTGCAATTTATATTTAAAAGGAGGAATTCGCAGTTCAGAAATAGGGTCAGTGATGTTTGGGAAAAAAGGAAAAAATGGAGAACTAATTCCTGCACCAATGGAACTAGTTAGATTAGCTATTCCGAGGAGAGTTTACACACAAAGCCATATAGACTATGTTATCGAGGTCTTTGAACAAATTAAGAAAGATCAGAAAAAAGCAAGAGGAATAAAAATAGTAAAAGAGCCAAAATATTTAAGACACTTCACATCTCATTTTAAATTTATTTAACAATATTTAATTCAGATTAATTATGGAAATTCAATTTTTAGGACATGCTGCTTTATATATAAAAACTTCAACACATAATATTTTAGTAGACCCATTCATTTCTGGAAATCCTAAAGCAAGCTCAATAAATATTAAAGATTTAAGCCCTCACGTTATTTTATTAACTCATGCTCATGAAGACCATATATTAGATGTTGAGAAAATAGCAAAAGCTAATGATGCTTTAATTGTTTCAAATTTTGAGATAGTCTCACATTTTCAGAAGAAAGGATTAAAAGGACATCCAATGAATCATGGAGGGAAATGGACTTTCGATTTTGGCGAATTAAAATATGTAAATGCTATTCATACCTCATCATTTCCTGACGGATCTTATGGCGGACAGCCAGGAGGATTTGTCCTCTCAGCAGACAGCAAGATTATTTATATAGCAGGCGACACTGCACTTACATATGACATGAAGTTAATTGCAAACGAATTCAAGTTGGACTTAGCTATTTTACCTATTGGAGATAATTTTACTATGGGAATTGATGATGCAATTGTTGCAAGTGATTTTGTAGAATGTAACAAAATATTAGGGTATCATTTTGATACTTTTGGTTTTATTGAAATTAATAACAATAAGGCTGTTGAAAAATTTTCTAATAATCAAAAAGAATTAATTTTACTTGAAGTAGGAATGGGTATTTCTATATAACTTTGTGTTTATGAAGCACACATCAACTCTTTTATGCTTTTTATTTGCTACCATTTTTACTTTAGCTCAAGAAGAAATAATTGTATTAGAAACACCAACGGGAAATATTGAAGGGACTTTACTTTTGCCCTCAAATGAAAACCCCCCAGTAGCTTTAATTATTGCCGGATCTGGACCAACTGATAGGGATGGCAATAGCCCTGGACTTAAAATGGATTATTTAAAGATGCTAGCAGAAGGACTGAATCAACATAATATTGCTTCTATAAGATATGACAAGAGAGGAATAGGAGCAAGTAGAATCGAAGGGTTTAATAAAGATGATTTAAGATTTAGTCATTATATAGATGATGTAAAATTGTGGATTAGTAAGATTAGGGATGACACCAGGTTTGGTGATATAATAGTAATAGGTCATAGTGAAGGATCATTAATAGGAATGATAGCCTCACAAGACACAAGCCCAAATAAATTTATATCTATTGCGGGGGCAGGATATACAATGTTAAAGACAATAAGAAGGCAGCTTGGATATCAGCCTCCATATATCTTGACTATGTCTGAGCCAATTTTAGAAAAACTGGAAAAAGGCCAAACAGTAGATAGCACCCCTCCTATTTTAAACAATTTATTTAGGCAAAGCATTCAGAACTATTTAATATCTACTTCTAAATATGATCCAGCAGTTGAAATTTCTAAATTACAATGTCCAATATTAGTTATACAAGGCACAACAGATATTCAAATAGAGATTCTTGATGCTGAAAAATTAGCAGAATCAAATTCTAATTCTAAACTTGTTATAATTGATGGAATGAATCATATTTTAAAGGAGGCAGATGCGAATAGATTTTTAAATCTGCGGACTTATGGAGATCCAAACCTTGAACTAAAGCAAGGCCTAATAGAAAAAATCACAAAGTTTATAGTAGAATAATTTTTCAATATTCTATATTTTTGCCTAAACAAAAAGACAAAATATGAGTAAGCATTTATCATACAGAACAAAAAATCCTGCATTAAATTCAAAGACATTTAAAGACACACTTAGTACAAAAACTTCTAGTCCAATGACCATACAGGGAACAGTTGACAAGACGGCTATTGCTCTTTCTATTTTACTGATAGCAGGATATTTTGGCTATACAGCATTTTCTCCAATTCTTATTATTACTGGTTGTCTCGGAGGATCTATTGTTGCTATGATCACAATATTTAATCAGCACTGGGCTCCTTATACTGTGCCAATTTATTGTGTTTTGGAAGGCCTTTGTTTAGGAGCAATTTCTTTTGTGTTTGAGTCTTTATATGATGGAATTGTTTTACAAGCTATATCATTAACAGTATGTATACTTTTCTCATTACTCTTTGCTTATAGAGCTAAAATAATTAAGGCCACAGAAAATTTTAAACTAGGAGTTTTTGCGGCTACTTGCGGCATTGTTCTTCTATATATTATAGATTTAGTTATGCGTTTTTTTGGTACAGGAATATCATTAATTGATGTTGATAATACTTCAATCTCTAGTATTTTATTTAGTCTATTTGTTGTTGTTATAGCCTCACTTAATTTAGTTATAGACTTTGATTTTATAGAGGAAGGCTCTGAGAAAGGTGCACCAAAATACATGGAATGGTATGGAGCGTTTGGTCTTTTGGTTACATTAATTTGGCTCTATTTAGAGCTGCTAAGAATGATTGCCAAAATGAGAGGCAGATAAACTACTTAAATGTGGGTAATTCTAGTAAATTAAGATTAATTGCTAGACCAAATACTTCTCTTAATTGAACTTTTTTTATAGCATTTTCATCATATAGACATTGTATGATTAGATTGGTGGACAAATAATCGTTGATTTTCATAAATGCAGTTATTGTATAGTCTATATCAATATTCTCTGCTTGTTCTAAATAATCTGAATATAGATTAATGCGTTGTTCAAGCTGTATGTTTTCAATTACTTCAAATTTATAAAAAGCACTTATTGAAGCTCCTAATTCAAACCTAGAAATTTCACCTTTTGGGACCCCAAAATACTCTTCACCATTTTCAAGATTATCAGTAAATTTTTTGCTGGCTAATATTAGCCTCCCAGTTATAGGAGCCATATTAACCCACAAGGAATTATTTTCTTTCCAATACACTCCTACACCAATTTGCAGATATGCTGGCGATAAAAATCTTGTGGTTTCTTCTTTTATTTCAATATCTTCAGAGGGATTAGAATACTTGAATCCTTTTGCAAATTGTGTTTTAAAATTTAAAAAACTTGAGAAACTAAATTTTTCTATAAATTTTTTCCCAATTAGTGAATTAATCTCAATTCTATCATCTATTTTTTTAAAATACTTGCTATCACTGTTTTTATTTATACCAAATGATCCTATTATTTTTGTGTCCCAGGACCAACCATTTTTATAGTAATTAATATTGTAGTCAACAGATAGTGTCGCTGCAATACTATTTTCACCACCTGACACCCAATTACTAAAGGCAGTTTGATTCACAATAAGGCTTGTTAATCCAGATTTTTTCCACCCCTCTACTTTTGTTGAATCTACTTCTTTTTCCTGACCCTGAAATCCAATTGCAAACAGCATGCAAATCATCAATAATAGTCCTCTTTTTTTCATAGTTTTTTGTTCAATTATAATTTATTTAAATTTATTTATTGATGCAATAAATGATTTTGGTGTTTCCCAATTTTCTAACGTTATTTCATCAAGATTATTTCCAATTAATTTTAATTTATTTGTTAATATTTCTACTAAATCTGTTACTCTAAACTCCCTGTTAATATGATCTTCTATATTTCTCATTTTATCTCTAGCATCACTTAATTTTGTGATATGCATTTGTGTTAATTCTTTTTGTGTTATATCTCCAGTTAATATATTTCTTGTTTGATTTGTCATTTCTTGATCTTCTAAAATCATATTAAATGAATCTCTTGCCGAGGTGAATGAATAGCTAAGAACATATTTTATCATTTTTTGATAAAAATTCCACAGGTTTTTATAAATATTGTTATTGCTGTCAATATCAATGGCAAAAACATGAAAGGGATCATTATATGGAGCAAGAATATCTGAGTACTTACGATAATGTGTTATATAAAAAGTGGTTTTCAGTATTTTTACTAATTTTTTAGTTATATGAGTTATTCTTACATATTTATATTTCGTGCTTTTCTTTGATTTTTTAAATTTTATATAGTCAGACCCATTTTCAAATAATTCACTAATTAAAATTTCATCAGGACTATTTTTTTCTATTTTTTTATAATTCATTATATCTGCAGGATACATGCCTTTGCATGATAACATCATTAGAAACAGTGCAATTGATTGGGCCTGATGAATATTCGTAATTTTTGCTATCCCCTGCTCTATTTCTTTATATGTTATAATTTCTGTTGGATTTGAAGGGATTTCTTCAATAACACTCTCTGGAACATTAAATCTTTCACTAATATGACCGTCCCTATAGGCGCTATTCATAATTACTTTCATTTTTTTTACATATGAGTTTATAGAGCTTTGTTTAAGATCATTTTTTATTGCGTTGATTTTAAAGGTTAAAATGGATTGCTCATCTAATAATTCTTCAAATTGGATCCTGCTAGAGATATTTAGATGTTTTTTAAAGACTTTTACCACGTTTATATAATCTTTACTGGTAATCATATTCTTAGTATCTCCAAATTCGTTTATTACGTATTCATCAAGAGAATATAGCTCTATACCTGATTTTAAGAAGTTTTCTAGCTCATCTTTACTCCATTTTTCTTCTGTATAATTAATAAGGGCAAGATCTCTCTTTTGTTCAAGTTTTTTCAGGGCTATATTAAGACTTACATGTTTTGGATCAATTCTACTGATTTGATTACTCTCTGGGTTATAGTTTTCAGAGGGGACATATACGTTGGTATTTATCCTTTTTCGATAATTAGTGCTAAAACAATCAAATAAAATAGCAGATTTTCCCTGTTTTGTAGTATAGGAAGATTTTTTTAAGTAAATGTTCATATTTATACAATAACTAATACAGTATAATTTGCAATTATTGATATAATTAACTATATTAATATCAGTTGATTACAAATATACATAATATTTTATTAGTACGATCTTGAACTTTATTCAAGCATTTTTTATTTAACATAACGTTATTATTATGAAAAATTTGGCAATTAGTCGCATCTACAGCTACTGGCAGCGCTGCTACTTCTTTGAGTTATTGGATTGTTGAAGACCCTAGCGGAAATTCCACTTATCCTAGATATATTCACGGAAATGTCGTTATATCTGAAGGATGGAAGATATATTATAAGGAAAACACTAATACTGATTATAATTTTGCTTTAAACTTTATTGAGTATAATTTAGACAATCAGGGACTAAGTTATAATAATCCGAACCTTGATAATAAAATTAGATTGTTCCCTAATCCTACTACATCTGAAGTTGCTTTAAATTCAGATAAGCAGTATGATATAGAGGTATATGATATTCTTGGAAATAAGGTTATGGAATTAACTGGAAATACTATTGATATGGAACATCTTTCTAGTGCTACATATATTGTAAATGCATTAGATACAGAAACTAATGAGAGATTAAGCTATAAAGTGATAAAGCACTAGGATTTAGTATCTATTGCTTTTTTCAATTTTCTTTTCTTTAAATGAGATGTTTTTATTTAGAATTTCTGTAATTAGCCTTTTCAGCCCTTTTTTATAATCTTCTAGTTTTTCAGATGTTACTAAGGTTGATTTATCTAGAAACTTAGTTTTTAATGCCCCACCATTTAGATTTCTAAAGGATATAATTCCATTTTCTACTGGAAAATTATATTTTTTCTCTTTTTCAATTGCTAATGAATAAAATAATAACTGAAAAATATTTGAATACTTTTTATCTTCAAATATCATATTGTACTCCTTAATGTTTAGATCAGTTTGTTTTATTTGACCTCCAGTTTTATAGTCTATAACTCTAGTTATTCCATTAACACTGTCTATTCTGTCAATCTTCCCTCTAATTTTAATATTTTTTAATTTAGGAGTTAGGTTAATTGTGGTTTCAAATTTAGTTTCTATCCCTAGTATCTTTATAACATCTCCTTTATTAATATCTTTTAGTTCTTTTTTTAGAAAATTCTCAATATATCTTTTTGCTGTTTCTACTATTATTAAGTTTTTCCCCTTAGTTAGATTTCCTATGCTGAATTTTTTTTGAAAATATTTATCAACTAAATCATCCTTTTCCTTCTGCATTTGTTTTATATGCTTTTGGTTTAATTTCTTATTTTCTAGGGGTTTATACAGATCTTCTAATGTATTATGAATTACGGACCCAAGGGTATTATAGGCTATTGTTTCCTCCATTTGATTTTCATCAGGAATTTCTAGGATTGTTTGATAATAAAAGGATATAGGATTTCTTATGTAGTTAATGAGCATTGATGCTGTAAATCCTTTTGTCTTTATTTCTTTTAGTTTTTTTAAAATTTTTGAATTTTTATTAATCTCTATCAACTTCTTTTTTATTATTGGGGTTTTTGGCACCAGAATTTTATGATTTACTTTATGAATATTTTCAATTTCTAGTTGCCTAATAAATCTGCTTATCTCACCGCCATTTATTACATCTGGCTCTGTATTATAGAGGAGATGTATATTTTTAGCTCTTTGCAATAATCTATAAAAATGATAACTATATATTGTGTCTTTATCTTTATATATGGGTAGATTGTGTTGAATTCTTACATCAAATGGTATAAATGTGCTGCTCTTATTTCCTGTGGGAAGAATTCCTTCATTTAGGGATGAGATAATTACTGTTTCAAAATCCAAAACTCTTGATTCTAGGATTCCCATTACTTGCAACCCCTTAAGCGGTTCTCCACTAAACGGAACTTTTTCATTTTTTATTATTTCTCTATATAAACTATGCAATGTTTTAATAGAGTTTATATGTTCGTAATTGCTTTGTAATAATTTTAATTTGTTAAATAATTTATTAAAATGATATAAGTATTCGAATGTTATCTGCTTCTTGTCTATACTATTATCAAAATAATCTTTTATTCTATAGATTACTTTAATGCAATTATCAATTGCATTACTTGTATTATCCCAATTGCTGAGAAGAAGTTCTAGTATTTCTCTGTTTGAATTATTAATTTTTATTAGTGTTTTTAGATTTGGATATACTATGTTATTTGTATGTATAATTTTACAAATATCACCTTCACTAGTATTTAATAGAGGAGTTATTAGCTCGTGTGATAATATTGAAATCACATTTTTATAATAGAATGATTTTTTATTCTCCGAATGTAATTTTAATAAATTATCAAATAATGATACAGTAGAGGATAACTTAATTGGCAGACCCATAGTTATGTTGAGATCTTCTGTTTTATTAGGTATAGAGTTTAATAAAGGTGTTAACAGTTTCTCATCTCCTAGTACTATTGCTGTATTATTAAGGCTTTTATTTTCTAGTCTTTCTATAATCTCACCAATATATTTTGCTTGCCCTATATTTTTTGCTGTGCCAATTACTGAAATATTTTTTTTTGTAGAATAATTATTCGAGATTATATCAATTTTATTACTATTATAATATGGCCATGTAGTTATGTACTGATTTATATAGTGCCCTGAAGAGTTATATTCTGAATTGATGTTAGCCTCATCGATATCCCAGAAAATTTTTGCTATTTCTGATTGAAGTAATTCTTGAATTACTATTGATTCCGATTTATATAGAGCATTAAATCCTAAAAAAACATGGAGCTTCTTGTTATTAGAACTTATATAGCTTTCTAAATTATTTATTGCTTCTTTATAAATTAAACCCTGATATCCCTTGGATCTATTTAATAGTTGACTTGATAACTGGCTATAATAAACCTTTATATCCTTCCAGAATGATATATAATTTTTTACTATTGAAGTTTTATCTTCATCCAATGACCAGTGATCTATGTCATTTATAGCTTGCAGATAATTAAATACAGCATCAGAATCAGCTAATTCCCTATCAATATCATCAAAATCATTTAAAAGTATATTTGCCCATTTTATAAAATCTTCAAAATCATTTTGCTCTTGCTTTTTTGTATTTAGCTTATAAACAGAATAAAATTCGAATAGAAGTTCGGTATTAGATATTTTGGAAAGCCCGGAGAGCGATGTTATAAAGTCATCAATAGGCAGAATATCTGGACTAAAAATATTCTTTTCAATTGTATAGGAGAGAGTTTCTTTTAAAAATAATCCAGCTCTTTTATTTGGAAGGATAAAGACGCAATCTGATAGATTTACTTTATTTTTCTTTAATTCTGAAAGTACAATTTTTAGAAAACTCTGCATTGTATAAAAATAAAAAACGCCTCGCATTTAGCGAAGCGTTTTCTATTTTATTAGAGTTTTCTATTTATTTATTTCATAAAATGAATTTCAACTCTTCTATTATTTGCTCTACCTGCTGAATTTACATTTGTATCAATAGGCATAGTTTCTCCTAATCCAGAAGCACTTAATCTAGATGATGAAACATTTCTTGAGCTTAAATAATCAACTACAGCATTTGCTCTTCTTTCAGATAATCCTTGATTGAAATCTTTAGTTCCTATGCTATCTGTATGACCTTGAACACTAAAGTTTGATTTAGGATATTGAAGAATTATTGCTACGATATCATTAAGTACCGGAGGTGTTCCCTCACTAAATGTAGCAGAACCAAATGCAAATTGAATTCCTCTAGATAATTCTGTAATTTTAGCCATATCTGCATCAGATGGGCCTTCTGGACAGCCATTGTTTGCAACTGTTCCAGGGACATCAGGACACTCATCATCCTTATCAAAAACAGAATCTCCATCACTATCTGGCCATGGACAACCACGGTTTGCTCTTGGACCAGCCACTTTAGGACATTGATCTCTACTATCTACAATGCCATCTCCATCAGTATCAGGACATCCGCCTAATTCCATTTTACCAGCTACTTTAGGACACCTGTCTTTATTGTCTGTCAGTCCATCACCATCAGTGTCTGGACATCCATTATGTTCTGCAGGACCTGCAACTAGAGGACAATCATCTTCACTGTCTTGGATTCCATCACCATCGGTATCAGGACATCCATTAAATTCTGCTAAACCAGGAATTGTTGGACAATCATCATGTTTATCATAAATTCCATCACCATCTGTGTCACTACCTCCAAATTTAACAGATACTCCAGCAGACCATCTCATAGACCCACCTTCATCCACTCGTTGGTTAACAACCATGTTTTTAATGCCATCACCCATATTGTGCTTATAATCACTTTGGAATGTAAGCCCCCATTTTTCATTCATCCAGTAGTTAATACCTAGACTAAGATTTCCAGTCATCCAATTTGTATCTTCCATCCAAGTCCATCCTGGGCCAACTCCAACAAAGGGCTCCCAGTTTCCCCAGTCAAAGACATCACCTAGACTGTATTTTAACATTGCATCTACAGTGTGATATTCTGAAGCTCTATCCATTTGCATAAAATCAGCATACTTTGTAATACTGTTCATTGATGCACCAACACCAAAAGAAAGGTTGTTCCCAAGGTATCTTGATACAGAAAACATTGAAAATGGTGAGGAAATATTCCAGTTATCTTCCACATCAAAAAATTCAAGAATTTTTGTGCTTGTATCTGCGTCCTGATCTACAGCGTGCATACCAAAGCTAACTTGCCATGGATTGTTTTCATCTTGCGCTTGTACACTTGTTGTACCGAAGATGAATAATACGATTAATAATAATTTGTAAAAGTTTTTCATAATTAAGAATTTACTATAAATAATATTAGTTTTTGCAAAAATAAGGTTTTTAGAACAAATATTCTCGATAAGAGAACATTTTTTTATCGGACATAATAATATCCCAATTTCTTTGTTAGAATGATTTATTAGAAATTTTTAACACTAAAGGCCTCTTTTTTCTATATAAATAAGAAGATTTTAGGATTGAATATTCCATCTTCTCAAGTATATTTTCATATTTGTTTTTAATCAGTGTTAGTACCACCAAGTTTAACAGATACTCCAGCAGACCATCTCATAGACCCACCTTCATCTAGGGAGACTTCGTCATCGAAACTATGCCTGTATTCTGTTTGAAAAGTAACGCCCCACCTTTCGTTCATCCAGTAGTTAATACCTAAACCAAAGTTTCCAGTCATCCAATTTGCATCTGCCATCCAGGTGTATCCTGGACCGATTCCAACAAATGGCTCCCAGTTCCCCCAGTCTAAGACATTGCCAAAGCTATATTTTAACATTGCATCTGCGGTGCGATGTGCTGAAGCTTCAGGCATTTCAAAGTCAGTTGCATATTTTGAAATACTGTTGAATGACATCCCAACACTAAAAGAAAGGTTGCTTCCAAGGTATCTTGATACAGAAAACATTGAAAATGGTGCAGAAATATTCCAGTTGTTATTCACATCAAAAAATTCAGTAATTGATGTATTTGTGTCTGCCTCCTGATCAACAGCGTGCATACCAAAGCTGACCTGCCATGGATTGTTTTCATCTTGTGCTTGTACACTTGTTGTACCGAAGATGAATAATACGATTAATAATAATTTGTAAAAGTTTTTCATAATTAAATTAAAGAGTTAATTAGGAAAGTTACAAAGTTTTATGGTTTATTGGCAATAATTTCTGTATCATTTTAAAATGAAGTAACCTTAACAGACTCAGTTTCTATATAAACAAGAAGTTTTTTTAGGGTAAAAACCCCCATTTTCTTGAGTGCATCTTCATATTCAATTATCTGTTTTTTATGATAATTATTGGGGGCGCCAGTCTTATAATCTATAATTATAGCTTTATTATCCTTATTAAAGACTATCCTGTCTGGTCTTAAATTTTTATTATTTTTTTGAATAATTTCCCTTTCATTATAGGATACTAAATTTGAATTATAATATTTCTTTAAATCAGGGTGATTAATTATTGAAAGTATTAAAGGATTAAGTCCTTTGTATTGAACCATATTAATTGTGCCATTGTCTAAGAAATAATTCATTGTGATTTCTACATCTGTGGGAGAGCTGATGTGGCTCATAAGTTCATGAATTAAATTCCCTTTTTCAATTGCCTTTTCTTTTTTAGTATCCCAGATCATTCCAGATTTTGAAACTAATGAGATTCCATGTGTTTCTCTGGGATTACAAATAAATTGCTCTGGCCTCACAACATTATGATCCAATTTAGATGGTTCTTCTGCTTTTGTTGTAGATCCAAAATGGTAGGACTCCTTAATATCATCCCATTTTTTTATTTTTTTTAAGTAATTAATTAATAGTCCAGAATAGAGATTAAGATTTTCCTGCCCATTTTTATTAATACATTGTGATCCAATAATATACAGTTCGCTTTTAGCCCTTGTTAAGGTTACGTATAATAGATTTATATTATCTATTTCTTGTTTAGAAACGTGATCTGTGTAAATCATTTGACCGTATGAATCGTAGTTTTCAACATCTTTATTAAAGTTCATTAATAAATGAGAGAAATTAGAAATTTTTTCTTCTTTAACAGGGAACCACTCCTTAGGCTCAATCTCTTTGTATATGTCTAGATCAGCAAATGGATAAATAACAATTGGAAATTCTAGCCCTTTAGATTTATGAATTGTCATTATTTCAACAGCATTAATTTCTGAAGGGCTGACAATGCTTAATTTATCTTTTTTTTCTTGATAGTAATTGCTAAAATCGTAGAAACTTGACTGGAATTTGCTAGAGTAATCTAGGGTAAAATCAAGAAAAAACTGCAAATAGGAATTGGATTGTTCATTGATCTTAAAACTATAAATAATATACTCAACAGCCTCATATATTGAAAGCTTGGCTAGAAAGTTTTTCTCAAAATAAAAGCCATATTCTTCCAATTTTTTATAAAAACTTACTGAGTCTAAATCAATAAATTTTCTAATAAAATCATCTCTTAATTCAGGTATTTTATTACCCTTATACAAGTAATTAAGTATTTCAATCTTTTTTACTACATCTTCACTAAGACAATAATTAATAGTATCCAGTATAAAGCGCACATCAGGCGATGAATCAATTAATAAGGATTCAGAGGAAATTATATCTATTCCCTTCTCACTTAGAAAGTCAGCTATCAAGATTCCTTCTTTTCTTTTTCTAACAATTATACAGAGGTCCTTTGATTGATATCCATTTTTAACACATGAATTAATAATCTCTAAAATTTTCTCGCAGTATATTTCTGTTTTTTCTGCTTTTTTCTTTTGATCTATTAATGTAATATTGACATATCCTTCTTCCTTTTGAAATATTTCTTGAGGAGCCTCAAGATATGTGTTCTTGAAATAATTATTTCTAAACACAAAGGATCCAATATGATTAAAGAAGTCATTATTAAACTCAATAATTTTTCTATTACTTCTATAATTTACGGGAAGATTGATAAGTTCTTTATCAATATAAAACGGATTATTTTCATTAATAAGCTCTATAAATTGCTCTACTTGACTGCCTCTCCATCTGTATATAGATTGCTTAGCATCACCAGCAATAGTTAAACTAGAATTTTCACTAGACAATGAATTTTGTAAAAGGGGTATTAAATTTCCCCATTGAAGACTTGATGTGTCTTGAAATTCATCTATAAAGTAATTTTTGTATTTACATCCAATCTTCTCATAAATAAAGGGTGCAGGTTGATTTTTAATTTCTTCATTAATAATTTTATTAAATTCTGAAATCAGTATAGTATTGTTTTCCTCTTTAAGATTAATTAATTCATCATTGATTGCATTAAGAATGGATAGAGGAGTAATATTTTTCAACAGATTATCATATAGCTTTATATTAAAAACTTTAGTTTTTATTTTATTAAATATTTCAAATAAATTAGGCTGTATTGAATCAATTAAATCTTTTTGCTCTTGATCTATTTTAGCAGAATACAAATTCCCAACAGCAAGAGTACTTTCTAATTGATTATTGTATATGCGCTCATAATCTTTATTAACTATTTTATTAAAGTGCTTTGGCAGGCTTTCTCGAATGAAACTTTTGTGCTCTATTCCATTTAATTCAATCAGATTTAAAGCTTTTTCTGCAAGGGTAGAACAATTATTAGCTTCATTCTTTTTTAACAACTTTAGATGTCGTTTTGCAGAAATAAATTCTGAGATTGAATTTTGCTGCATCCCTTTTATAATTTCATAGCTATTTTCATTTATTAATATTTTAGCAATTTTTCTAAAATCTAGTGATACGTCCCAACTTTTATTATTATCAGCTTTTTCAAACGCATAATCGATAAAAATTTTTGTTAATTCACTGTCTTCACCAGTTTTTGAAATAAGTTTGTCTACAGCCTTCTCTAGCAAATCTTCTTCATCTATTTCTACCTCATATTTAGCATCAATGTTTAGTTCGTAACTAAAGCTTCTTACAATTCTTTGGGTGAATTTATCAATAGTAGAAATTTCAAAAGCCGCATAATTTTTCAGTAGATGTTTTAAAATTTGATTTGATTTGATATTAATACTATTTACCGAGAGCTTAGTATGTTTAATAATTTCTTTAATAATGGCGCTGTCTTTATTTATTTTTTCTTTATCACTAAATTTAATCAACCTGTCTACAATTCTGCTTTTCATCTCATTAACGGCTTTATTAGTAAAAGTAATAGCTAGAATATTTTTGTAAGAATCATGATTCCCTGATGTCAAAAGAAGGATTAAATATTCCTTTACCAGATTAAAAGTTTTGCCACTTCCAGCAGAAGCATTATAGATTTTAAATGAATTGTTTTGGCGCATTTTCTTGCTATACAAGTTAATTAATACTAGTTGATTTTTGTTTAGCTTTATTGTAAATTTGTAAAAAAATTGATTTTACTAATTAAAAATATAAATTATGAGTTTTTTATTACCTGAATTAGGTTTTGGATATGCAGATTTAGAGCCTCATATTGATGCTAGAACAATGGAAATACACTATTCTAAGCATCATAATGGATATACCAATAATTTGAATAATGCTTTAGATAAAGCTAACATTTCTGATCAAACCATTGAAGAAATTCTAACCAATTTAGACATGAATAATATGGCAGTTAGAAATAATGCAGGAGGATATTATAATCATTGTTTATTTTGGGAAATATTAAATCCAAATAACAAACAGGATTTAGGAGGTGACTTAGAATCTGTAATAAATTCTTCTTTTGATTCTTTTGATAGCTTTAAAGAACAATTTTCAAAGGCTGCAGCAACACGATTTGGATCGGGCTGGGCTTGGCTATGCGCTAAAGATGGTAAACTAGAAATTTGTTCTTCTGCAAACCAGGACAATCCTATTATGCCTTCAATTGGTTGTGGCGGTCAGCCGATAATGGGCATTGATGTTTGGGAGCATGCATATTACCTAAATTATCAGAATAGAAGGGCAGATTATGTTTCAGCTTTTTTTGATGTTGTTAACTGGAGAGTTGTGGCTGAAAAATTTAAAAATTCCTAGTAGGCTCTTTTTTTATTTCCTTCATAGAAGTTGATAAAAGCATTATTAACAACTCTATTTCCCCCAGGGGTTGGATAATTCCCTGTGAAGTACCAGTCACCTGTGTGGTTTGGGCATGCGTAGTGCAAATTTTCAATGCTCTGATATATTATTTTTACTTTTGAATTTTTAACATAAATACTTAAAATTTCAGCAATTTTATCTGAGATTTCATCTGCTGTAAATATATTGTATATGTCTTTTACGTGATTTATAATTTCTTTATCAGGCAAACCTTTCTGCTTTTTACATTTATTATATATTTCTTTAACTAGCCCATATTTTTTCTTGTCTTTAAGGAGCTCTAGAGCTGCCTTAAATGCAATTAGACTATCAAGATTTGCCATGTCAATTCCATAACAATCAGGATATCTAATTTGGGGAGCAGATGATACAACTACAATTTTTTTTGGTTTTAATCTATCAAGCATTTTTAAAATGCTTTTCTTAAGTGTAGTCCCCCTTACAATACTGTCATCAATAATTACTAATGAGTCAGTAGGCTTTATTACTCCGTAGGTTATATCATACACATGTTCAACTAAATCATCTCTACTATTATCTTCGGTTATAAAAGTTCTTAATTTTACATCTTTAACTGCAATTTTTTCAAGTCTTGGTCTTTCAGATAAAATATCAATTATTTTTTCTTCAGACAGCTTCTTGTTTTTTATTATAGCTTCAGTTTTTTTCTGATTAAGAAACTCTTCTAAGCTTTCTGCCATCCCAAAAAAAGATGTCTCTGCAGTATTTGGTATGTAAGAGAAAACAGTGTTTTTTACATCATAATCTATTTCATTTAAAATTTTTGGCATAATAAGTTTACCCAATTTTTTTCTTTCAGAATATATATCAGCATCATTGCCTCTTGAAAAATATATCCTTTCAAATGAGCATGCTTTTATATCTGCTTTCTTATTTATTTTTTTGATTGAGACCTCTCCTTTATTTTTTATAATTATTGCACTTCCGGGGTCTAGTTCTTTAATTTTATTTATATCAATATTAAATGCATTTTGAATAGCAGGTCGTTCAGATGCCACAACAACTACTTCTTCATCTTTATAATAAAAGGCGGGCCTAATCCCCACAGGATCTCTCATTACAAATGAATCCCCATGACCTAACAATCCTCCCATCACATATCCACCATCCCAGTTTTTAGAAGACTTTTTTAATACTCTAGAAATATCTATTCTATCAGAAATTAGCTCAGAACATTCCATTTTTGAAAATCCTTCTTTTTTCAGATCTTTGTACATTTTCCTGACGGCATCATCTAAATAATGTCCAATTTTTTCCATAATTGTAATTGTATCAGAATATTCTTTAGGATGCTGACCTAGCTCTATTAGATTATTAAATAGTTCGGCTACATTAGTCATATTAAAATTCCCGGCAAGAATTAAATTTCTATGTTTCCAATTATTCTGCCTAAGCAATGGTTGCACATTTTCAACGCTATTGCCTCCAAATGTTCCATATCTTACATGCCCTAATAAGGACTCTGCTAGGTATGGGACAGAAGCTTTTAGTTTCGAAGTATTTTTAGTAAGATTTGGATTATTTTTAAGATCAGAATTAATTCTAGTATTTATCTTTGAAAAGACATCTTGAATCGGCTGTTTTTCTATAGATCTAATTCTACTAATAAATTTTTTCCCAGGCTCAACATTTAATTTAATACTAGCAAACCCAGCACCGTCTTGACCTCTATTATGTTGCTTCTCCATTAGCAGATACATTTTATTTATTCCATAAAATGCACTTCCATATTTTTTTTTATAGAAATCTAAGGATTTAAGAAGTCTAATGTGAGCAATTCCACATTCATGTTTTAACTCATCACTCATTTTATTTGGATCAATGTAGGTTTACAAAAAAACAAAATTATTATTTAACTATAAAAGTTTATTAATAAAATCAACTCTATTTAAAATATCATTATAATTAATTTTCTCTACACCATTTATACCAAACTCTTCAACTGAAAAGGAGGCTGTAGCTGTTGCATATATAATTGCATTCTTTATTTCATCAAATGAAGAGGAATTAACTTTGGTTAAATAACCTGCTAGTCCTCCAGCAAATGAATCCCCAGCACCGGTAGGGTCTTTAACTTTTTTTACTGGGAATGCAGGACATTCAAATGAATTTGACTTATCAATTAACATTGAACCGTATTCTCCTTTTTTGACTATAACAAAATTAGGCCCCATATTTAGAATTTTCTTTCCTCCTTCAATAAGAGAGTCTAATCCGGTAAGCTGTTTGACCTCTTCATCATTTATACAAATTAGGTCAACTTGAGATATAATTTTTTTTAAATTTTCCATGGTGTTGTCCATCCAAAAGTTCATGGTATCAAGAATTGTTATTGTTGGAGGGTTGATTATTTGCTCCATAACTTTTAATTGAATAATAGGATCAAGATTGCCTAATACAATAACATTAGGAGATCTGTATTTTTCAGGAACTATAGGATCAAAATTTGCAAGAACATTTACTTCAGTTTTTAAGGTATCCCTTTGATTCATATTTTTTGCATACTTACCAATCCAGAAAAATGTTTTGTCATTTTTTTCAATTTTTAAAGAAGAGATATCTATATTTCTCTTTTTAAATATTTCAAAATATTCCGCTGGAAAATCCCCTCCAACTATAGAAATAATAGCGCTATTAATATTGAACAATGAAGCAGAAATACTAATATGTGTCGCAGCACCTCCTAGTATTTTCTCAACGCTATCATTAGGTGTTTCAATAGAGTCAAATGCGACAGTCCCTACTATTAGAAGTTTATTCATTTTGATGTTTACTGAAAAGGCAAAGCTAGTAAATAATAAAAATTAATATATAGTTAATCTTGTTTTTATTTTCTGCCAAAATCAGCAGGAATTTCTCCCCATTTTTTTGTTTCCCATTTCACAATTTTAGTGTTATAAGAATTGGTATTTAACCAATTAATAGCCCTTTGAATTAAAACAAAAACTTCTTTATTATTTTTATTTGGAATGAGCTTGGTTTTACATTTTTTGTTTTTTACCCAGCTTATTGCCGTTATTGAATCAGTGTAAATAATTTGATTGCTTTTTAATTTTTTTAGCAGTGCTAGCCCATGCACAAGACCAAGAAATTCTCCTATATTATTTGTAGCTTCTTTATAGGGCCCCCGTTTAAATAAGATATTTTTTGATTTAGTATCTACACCTTGATATTCCATTTTTCCAGGATTACCACTTGATGCTGCATCAACAGATATTGAATTGTAATTTGGAGGATTAACATCAATTTTCTTTGGCTCAATATTTTTAAATTCGTAATAAGACATACTATAGGCTGCTTCAGCTTCTTTTAATGTTGCAAATGATTTATATTTCGCCCCTTTATAATTTTTAGTCTGAAGCTTACATTCATCCCAGGTATTGAAAACACCCACATTATTCCCTTCCCAAACTACATAATATTTTTTTTTATTTGATTTCATAGAGTTAATAAATTTTCTACAATTTTTGGAAAATATTCCATCTCTAAATCATGTATTTTATTTGCTAAATCATTTGGAGTATAGGAGGAGTTTATTTTAATTTCTTTTTGAAAAATAATAGGTCCTTCATCATATTTTTTGTTTACATAATGAATTGTAATCCCACTTACAACTTCTTTGTTTTTAATAATTGCTTTGTGCACATTCATCCCATACATTCCTTTACCTCCATATTTAGGCAACAAAGCAGGATGAATATTAACAATCTTTTTATTATAAACATTAATTATTTCAATAGGGAATTTTAATAGAAACCCAGCTAGGATAATTAATTTGGGGTTTAATGAATTTATGCAATTTAAAATAGAACCATTATAAAGCTCATCTTTTGTAAAAATTTTATAATCGATCTGTAATTTTTTTGCTCTTTCAATCACTCTTGCTTTTGGATTGTTAGTATATATTAACCATTTGTGATCGGATCTTTTATTAGAGAAATAATTAACTATGTTTTCTGCATTAGACCCTGAGCCAGACGCAAAGATTATAATTTGATTAGAATTCATTTAATAACCGATTGTAAATTTTCTATTGAAATAGTTAAATTAAAATAAAGTTTTTTATTTTTGCAGCCTAACTATATTATAAATATAAAAAACAAAAATTATGTCAGACATTGCATCAAGAGTAAAAGCTATTATAGTAGATAAATTAGGTGTTGATGAAAATGAAGTAGCTATCGAAGCTAGCTTCACGAATGATTTAGGAGCAGATTCCTTGGACACCGTTGAATTAATAATGGAGTTTGAAAAAGAATTTAATATTCAGATCCCTGATGATCAGGCTGAAAATATAGCAACTGTAGGGCAAGCAATTTCTTACATCGAGAAAATTTAAACAATCAAATTTTCATGGCTTTAAAACGAATTGTTGTTACAGGCCTTGGAGCCTTAACCCCAATTGGCAATAATATTGGCGATTTTTGGCAAGGACTTGTTAATGGGAAAAGTGGAGCAGCTCCTATCACATACTTTGATACTTCAAAATTTAAAACAAAATTTGCGTGTGAATTAAAACATTTTGATATTTCTGATTTTCTTGACAGAAAAGAGCAGAGGAGAATGGATAAATTTACACAATATGCCATGGTCTCAACTGAGGAGGCAATTAATGATTCAGGACTTGATCTTGATAGCATAGATAAATTAAGAGTTGGCGTAATATGGGGATCAGGAATAGGCGGAATAGAAACATTTCAAAATGAAATATTAAATTTTGCAGCAGGTGATGGCACACCAAGATTTAACCCATTTTTTATTCCAAAAATGATTGGAGACATAGCTCCTGGATATATATCAATAAAGTATGGATTTATGGGCCCCAATTATACTACAGTTTCTGCATGTGCATCTTCAGCCAATGCATTAGCTGATTCCTTAAATTATATTAGACTAGGCTATTGTGATATTATTGTTTCAGGAGGCAGTGAAGCTGGAATCAACATTACTGGAATGGCAGGGTTCAATGCAATGCATGCATTATCAACTAGAAATGACTCTCCTTCAACCGCTTCTAGGCCTTTTGATGCTACTAGAGATGGATTTGTACTTGGAGAAGGTTCAGGAACATTAATTTTAGAGGAATATGAACATGCAAAAGCTAGAGGCGCAAAAATATATGCAGAATTAATTGGAGCAGGTCTTTCATCTGATGCGCATCATATAACAGCTCCACATCCTGAAGGCGATGGAGTAAAAGCAGTAATGAGAAATTGTTTAAATGATGGAAAAATAAAAGCTAATGAAGTAGACGCTATTAATACACATGGAACATCAACTCCATTAGGAGATGTTGCAGAATTAAAAGCTATTAGCAATGTTTTTGGAAAACATGCACCCAATATAAACATTAATTCCACTAAATCTATGACTGGACATATGCTAGGAGCATCTGGTGCAATTGAAGCAATATCAGTCATTTTGTCTATTCAGAATAAAATTGTTCCTCCAACAATTAATCATAAAAATATAGATGAGAATATTGATCAAAATTTAAATCTCACATTGAATACAGCACAAAATAGAGAGATAAATATAGCCATGAGTAATACTTTTGGATTTGGAGGACATAATGCATGTTTGTTGTTTAAAAAAACAGATTAATTATGCCAATTTTGAGATTAAAAGATTTTTTTTCTACAAGAAAAGACCCTTTTTATCATCAAATTAAATCTCTGTTAAAATTTAGCCCTAAATCTTTAGAATATTATAAACGAGCTTTTATTCATCGTTCACTGAATCGTAGAGATATTAATGGAATTGCAATTAATTATGAAAGACTGGAATTTTTAGGAGATTCAATATTGAGTTCAATAATTTCATCTTATTTGTTTAAAAATATCCCAGATGGATCTGAAGGGTATTTAACACAAATGAGATCTAAGATAGTAAGTCGAAATCATCTAAATGAGCTAGGTTCTGAGCTAAATTTGATCAATTTTGTACAATCTAATATTGCTGATGAGAATCATGGAGATAACATCCATGGTAATTTATTTGAAGCTTTAATAGGAGCTATTTTTTTAGATAAGGGATACCCATATTGTAAAAAATTTATTTTTCAAAATGTAATTATTCCGCATGTGGATTTGGAAAAACTCAAGAATAAAATTATAAGCTATAAGAGTCTATTTATAGAGTGGTGTCAAAAAAACAAGAAGGAATATGAATATTATACATTTGAAGATAATGGAAATGAGACTATAAAACATTTTGGCGTTAAGTTGTCTGTTGAAAATAAGGTTATAGCTAAGGCTAGAGAAACTTCAAAGAAAAAGGCAGAGGAAAAAGCCTCTAAAAGAGCATTTTTTATGTTTCAAGAGGAAATTCTAAAAGACAAGCAGAATTAATCTTAAATTTTATCTGATTGTCATAGATAATAATAAGTTATATCTTTATATTATAATTTATTAAAATTGGCTATAAGTAAATTAAATTTAGAAGATTTTTGTAATGAGGTTTTTAGCCTATTTGCAATTCATACCGATTTAGATGATTATAGGTTAGCGTATTTTTTGAATAAGCACTTAGGGATTAATTTATTTCGAAAGACATTTGATCTAGATTTTGTTAATTCAAAGGGAAGTTTTTCAGTTTTTGAATATATTGATCAGACTAGTTTTTTGAAATGGAGTTTAATATCAAATATTTATAATTATAATTTCTCTACAAAAGCTTCTAATGATGATCTTTTTGTAGAATCTAATAATTTAGTTCAAAAAGTTAATTTATTAACTGAATATAAAAATGTTAATTACTTGCTTAAAATTGAAAATAATGAGAGTCAAGTTGATTTAGAAGCTATAGCAAAGGAAATTAAAAGTATCTCGCAGGTTATCACTTTATATGATATAAATAAAGATCTAAAAAATAAAGAAAATTTAATCTTTTTATAATGAAATTGAATTCAAATAAAACAAAGATTGTTGCAACACTTGGCCCTGCATGTAATACAGTAGCAATTATACACAATTTGATAAAAAGCGGTGTAAATGTTTTCAGAATCAATTTTTCACATGCCAAAAACGAGGAGGTTCTTAATTATACAAATATAATTAGAAGTCTAAATAAAGAGCATAATTATAATGTGGCAATTTTAGCTGATTTACAGGGACCTAAAATTAGAATTGGAGAGCTAGAACAAGATATAGCTCTAAAGAAAGGTGATGAAATATCTATTGAATCATCAGAAAAATCTTTTGTTGGCAATAGAAATAGAGTTTTTATTAATTATAAGAATCTTGCAAAAGATGTAAAGAAAGGAGATCAAATTTTAATTGATGATGGCAAGTATGTTTTTACTGTTTTAAAAACGGATAAGAAAAGCAAAGTTAGAATTAAAGCTTTGAATACAGCATATTTAAAATCAAGAAAAGGCATCAATCTCCCAAACTCAAAAATATCTATGCCTTCATTAACTCCAAAAGATATCAAGGATGTAAAATTTGCAATTTCTTTTGAGGTTGATTGGATTGCTTTATCTTTTGTGAGACATGGAAAGGACTTAATTGCATTAAAAAATCTCATTGATAAGCTTTCTAAAGCTAAGATTCCAATAATCGCTAAGATTGAAAAACCTGAAGCATTAGATAATATTGAGAGTATTATCAAACATTCTGATGGAATAATGGTAGCAAGAGGAGATTTGGGGATAGAGATCGAATCTCAAGAAGTCCCTTTGATTCAAAAAAAATTAGTGTATCTGTCAAAAAAAGCAAGAATACCTGTAATTATAGCTACTCAAATGATGGAGAGTATGGTAGAGAATTTAATCCCAACCAGAGCTGAGGTTAATGATGTTGCTAATTCAGTTATGGATGGATCAGACGCTGTAATGCTTTCAGCAGAAACTTCAGTCGGTAAAAATCCTGTTGAAGTTGTTGCTCAGATTTCAAAAATAATTAATTCTGTAGAATATTCAGATCAGATTGTTGTCCCAGAAGATCCGCCTACCTTGAGAACCAAAAGATATATAACTAAATTTATTTGCTTTCATGCAGCAAAAACTGCTAATGAAATTAATGCAGCTGCTATTACTACTATGACCCACAGTGGCTACACTGGGTTTCAAATCTCATCATGGAGGCCTCATTGTAATATATTAGTCTTTACTCCTAATAGAAGAATTTTATGTCGTCTAAGTCTACTATGGGGAGTCAATGCTTTCCATTATAATAAAGAAGTATCTACAGATAAAACAATAGAGTACATTAATGAAACTATAATTTCAAAAGGTTATGCAAAAAAAGGAGATATGATAATTAATTTAGCAGCTATGCCGGTTAAGGATAAAGGTATGGTCAATACTTTAAGAATTTCTGAGGTTTGATAAAATTATTCTAAATATATAGCTATATTTTTTTCTCCATCTTTATTAATTGACGCTCTGTACATCCCAGGTGTATTAAAGTCCATTACTATATTACCTCTATTGTCTATAGCAATCAGACCGCCATCACCTCCAATTGAAGGAAGCTTTTTATGGATCACTTTATATACAGCCTCTTTTAATGATAAATCTTTGTATTCCATTAATGCTGAAATATCATAAGCAACAACAGATCTCATAAAATATTCACCGGATCCTGTGCATGAAATAGCACATGTTTTATTATTAGCATATGTTCCTGCTCCAATAATTGGAGAGTCTCCAATTCTTCCCCATTTTTTATTTGTCATTCCACCAGTAGAAGTGCCTGCAGCTAAATTCCCATTTATATCCATTGCCACACACCCAACGGTTCCAAATTTGGAAGGACTGTTTTTTTGTTTTTTTAGCTGATTGAATCTAAAATCAGTATAAAAATAATCTTGTTCTACTATTTCTAAATTTTCCATTTTTGCAAATTCTTCTGCCCCTTCACGGGAAAGAAAAACGTGTTCTGAACTGGTCATTATGGAGTGCGCAAGTGTAATCGGGTTTTTTACATACATAGTCCCGGTAGAAGCACCTGCATTAAGATTTTCACCGCTCATTATTGAAGCATCATGCTCAATGGTCCCTTGGTTAGTAAATACAGCTCCTTTGCCTGCATTAAATAGTGGTGAATTTTCCAAAATTTTTATAGTCTCTACAACAGCATCTGTACTGCTACCAGTAGATTTTAAAATTTCATACCCGTGACTTATTGCCTCGTCTAATTTTTCTAGTATTAATTTTTCTTTTTCAATGGAGAGATCTCCTTTGAGGATTATACCAGCTCCGCCATGTATAGCAATTACAGGTTGACTAGGGTGGTCTTTACAGTTAAAACAAATTAACAGTATTATAAAGTAAATGAATCTCATTTAAATTAAATATTAGAAATCATTATCTTCGTTCAAGATAAAAATAATTTATTATGAAAATTGATATTTCCCTACAAAAATTAGGCATAGATGTTAATAATTTAGGCACATCTACAGGTTCAAACTTCTTTGCTACTGGCGATAAAATAGACAGTATTTCTCCAGTAGATGGAAGTTTAATAGGAACAGTAACTTCTACTTCTTCTGAAGATTATGAAAAAGTAATTAAATCTGCTCAGAGCGCATTTACATTTTTTAGAACGATGCCAGCTCCTAAAAGAGGAGATATGGTTCGACAATTTGGCAATAAATTAAGGGAATTAAAGAACCCTTTGGGAATGTTAGTTTCTTATGAAATGGGTAAAAGTTATCAAGAAGGATTAGGAGAGGTTCAAGAAATGATAGATATCTGTGATTTTGCAGTAGGACTATCCAGACAACTTCATGGGCTTACTATGCATAGTGAACGACCAGGCCATAGAATGTATGAGCAATACCATCCTTTAGGGATAGTAGGTATTATTTCAGCTTTTAATTTTCCTGTAGCTGTTTGGGCATGGAATACTTCTCTCGCTTGGATTTGTGGAGATGTATGCGTTTGGAAACCAAGTGAAAAAACACCTTTATGCTCAATTGCATGTCAAAACATTATTGCATCTGTATTAAAAGAAAATAATTTACCTGAAGGAATTTCTTGCTTGATAAATGGAGATTATAAAGTAGGGGAATTTATGACTAAGGATACTAGAATACCATTAATTTCAGCTACAGGCTCAACAAGGATGGGTAAAATTGTAGCGGCAGAAGTAGGGAAAAGATTAGGCAAATCATTACTAGAATTAGGAGGGAATAATGCTATTATAGTAACCCCAGATGCAGATATTAAGATGACTGTAATTGGCGGGGTTTTTGGCGCTGTAGGAACTGCTGGTCAAAGATGCACGTCTACAAGAAGACTAATTATTCATGAATCAATTTTTGATGCTGTAAAGGATGCATTGGTAAGCGCATATGGGCAAATAAAAATTGGAGATCCATTAGATCAAAATAATCATGTAGGGCCATTAATTGACACTGATGCGGTAAGAATGTATAGTGAAGCATTGGAAAAAGTAAAAGCAGAAGGAGGAAATATTATTGTTGAAGGTGGAGTTTTATCTGGCGAGGGATATGAAAGTGGCTGTTATGTAAAACCAGCCATAGTAGAGGCTGAACCAGATTTTGAAATAGTTAAACAAGAGACTTTCGCACCAATTTTGTATCTGTTAAAATATTCAGGTGATGTCAGCTCTGCAATTCAAATTCAAAACGATGTTAAGCAAGGCTTATCATCTGCAATAATGACAAATAACCTGAAAGAGGCTGAAAAGTTCTTATCGGTGACAGGCTCTGATTGTGGAATAGCTAATGTAAATATAGGAACTTCTGGTGCTGAGATTGGTGGGGCATTTGGTGGAGAAAAAGATACTGGAGGCGGAAGAGAATCAGGTTCTGATGCTTGGAAAATTTATATGAGAAGGCAGACGAATACAATTAACTATACTGATGAATTACCATTAGCTCAGGGTATTAAATTTGATTTGTAATTATTGAGGGCTTAAAAAGAGGTTGTATTAAAGATTTAAATCGACCTTATATGTCCATAAAACATTTTGATAGTCATAATTAATTGTATTATCATCTGGGTAAGTGATATATATATCAGACTCTGATAAATCCTGAGATCCACCTAATTCATAAAGCATTTCATAATATCCGTCCTGTACAGAAAAAGTGCCAAACATTGGGTCTTGTGGGCAATCTGGATTTGGATTAGTTGAATAATCTGCGTAAAAATAATCTGTAAAAGTTCCATCTTCTCTGAATTCCATATGTAGTTCAGGACAATATATTTCGTTATCATAATACAGTATTTCACCTGATTCATACTCGGCAGAATAATAATTCCAATGGTTTACTATTCTACTTTCATCATCAGTACTTGACCTGCCTTCAAAAACTCCATCCCTACTACTAACCGAATAAGAGCCAGAACTTAAACCGTTATTTAAATTACCTGTAAAACTTCCTGTAACATTTTCTAAAACTATAGATGCTAGAATATCTCCATTTTCATCTACAGAACCTGAAAAAGAATGAATTTCATTATGATCTTTAGAAGTAAAACTTCCTACCACAATTCCTGTATTTTGCACAGTTAATGTCCAGGTTCCATTATCTTCTCCAGAAAAAGACCCCGACCATAAACCCTTAAACTCTGATTCTAAATTAGGATTAATATTATCATCTACTGATTCATTACTACAAGCAAATAAACCTAATACAAGAAATAAATAAAATAGTTTTTTCATGCCTGTAATTTAAACAATTATTTTTTATTTATAATCGAGCTACTTGCTTGATCTTGGGGAAGGACCAGTACATCTGCTATATTTACATGATGAGGTCTTGAGATTACAAATTCTATAATTTCAGCAATGTCATCTGCTTCAAGTGCTTTGTAGCCTTCATATACTTTGCTAGCTTTTGGATCTCCTTTAAATCTAACTTTTGAAAATTCAGTTTCAACTAGCCCTGGATTTATTTCAGAGACTTTAATATTATGTTTGTTTAGGTCAATTCTCATGCCTTTTGAAATGGCATTTACAGCATGCTTTGAAGCAGAATAAACATTTCCTTTTTCATAAACTTCTCTCCCTGCAAGTGATCCAATATTAATAATCTGCCCTGAAGATTTTTTAACCATCCTTCCAATCACTGCTTTAGTTACATAAAGAAGTCCTTTAACATTGCTATCAATCATTTTATCCCAATCTTCTATATTCCCATCCTGAATTTTGTCTAATCCATGGGCATTTCCGGCATTATTGATAAGTATATCAATATTTTGGAAATTTTCTGGAAGACTTCCAATTGCTTTAGTTACCTGGATATTATCAGATACATCAAAATATAAGGAGGTCACTGAAGTTAATTTTGATAAGTCTTCTCTAATTTTATCTAATTCTTCCCTTCTTCTTCCACAGATAATTAATTGCATTTTTGATTGTGCAAGTCTATAGGCAGTAGCTTTGCCTATTCCACTGGTAGCTCCTGTTATTAAAACCGTTTTTGTACTCATATTTGTGTATATACAACTAAATTATCAAAGAAAATGTTAAAAATTATGTTAAAATTGATTTTTTTAACCAATTATTAACAGATTATTCCTCAATGATTTTCGAATTTGCATACCTATTAAATTATGATTATTAAACTAATTAAATTCTAACAACATGGAAAAGAAAGTTGATATAAAGAAAATTAATGAAAAAATAAAGAAGGAAAGTGCCTTTATTGATCTGCTAACTTTAGAAATTAATAAAGTAATTATTGGTCAAAAAGTAATGATAGAGAGATTACTAATTGGACTCCTTGGTCAAGGACACATTTTACTAGAAGGTGTGCCTGGATTAGCAAAAACACTCGCAATTAACACCCTTTCTAAGGCTATTAGCGGTAGTTTTAGCAGAATCCAATTTACCCCAGATTTATTGCCTGCAGATGTTATAGGAACTTTGATTTATAATATGAAGCAAACCAAGTTTTCTGTAAAGAAAGGGCCAATTTTTGCAAATTTCGTTTTAGCTGATGAGATTAATCGTGCTCCAGCAAAAGTTCAATCTGCATTACTAGAAGCAATGCAAGAGAGACAAGTGACAATTGGAGATGAATCTTTTCTTTTAGATAAACCATTTTTAGTTATGGCTACTCAGAATCCAATTGATCAAGAAGGGACCTATTCTCTTCCTGAAGCACAAGTAGATAGGTTTATGCTTAAGACTGTTATAGATTATCCTAATATGAATGATGAAAAAGGTATTATTAGGTATAACCTGTCAGGGGTAGAAACAAAGATTAACCCTGTTGTTAATATTAAGCAAATCCTAAAGGCTCAGAAACTTGTCAATGAGGTGTATATGGATGAGAAAATAGAGTCTTATATTCTTGATATCATCTTTGCAACCAGATATCCAGCAAAATATAATTTACAAGACCTTGAACCATTAATCTCTTTTGGAGCCTCTCCAAGGGGAAGTATAAATTTAGCTTTAGCATCAAAATGCTATGCATTTATTAATAGAAGAGGATATGTAATTCCTGAGGACGTTAGAGCTGTTGTACATGATGTATTGCAGCACAGAATAGGAATTACTTATGAAGCAGAAGCTGAGAATGTAACATCAGTTGACATTATTAATAAGATTGTTAATGAAATTGAAGTCCCTTAATGAATTTATTAATTCATAAAAATTTCTAATGAATACTAAGGAGCTACTTAAAAAGGTTCGTAAGATTGAGATAAAAACAAGAAAATTATCTGATCATATTTTCGGAGGAGAATATCATTCTACTTTTAAAGGGAGAGGAATGACCTTTAGTGAAGTAAGGCAATATCAAATAGGAGATGATATTAGAACTATTGATTGGAATGTAACAGCTAGATACAACGAGCCCTTTGTAAAAGTTTTTGAAGAAGAGAGAGAGTTAACAATGATGTTAATTGTTGATATTTCTGGTTCAGAATTTTATGGAACTTCCTCGACTTTTAAAAATGAATATTTAACAGAAATAGCAGCGACATTAGCTTTTTCTGCCAATCAAAATAATGATAAAGTTGGATTAATTTTATTTACTGATCAGGTTGAATTATATATTCCTCCTAAGAAAGGAAAGACTCATATATTAAGAATTATAAGAGAATTAATTGAATTTAAACCTGTCAATCAAAAAACTGATATAAATGTACCCCTTCAATTTTTATCTAATATTTTAAACAATCGTGCTATTGTTTTTTTAATATCTGATTTTATTTCAGAAGATTATTCTAATTCACTTCGAATTATTTCATCTAAACATGATATTACAGGGATTAGAGTATATGATAAAAGTGAGATTACAATACCTAATTTAGGATTAGTTCAACTAATGGATAATGAGGAAAATAAAATGAAACTGGTATATACTGGCTCAAAAAAGGTTAGGAAAAATTATGAAAAGTATTATCAAAATAGAATACAATTGTTTGGAGAGAATTTCAAAAAGGCTGGTGCAGGTATGATTGAGTGTTCTACTGAAGATAGTTATCAAAAAAAATTATTAAGATATTTTAGAAATAGATAGGTTTAAATGATTAGTAATAACTTCAGAAAATTGACATTAATAGCTGCATTGATATGTATTACAACATCAATGATATCTCAGGAACTTGTGACTTCAATTGATAGTACTAGTATTTTTATTGGTGAAGAAATTACCTATAAATTAGAAGTACATTCAGACATTTTAGCTCAAACTATATTTCCTGAATCAAAAAGTTTTGTTCCAATGGAAGTTTTGAAAACTTATGATTCAGACACAACAACATCTAATGAAAAATATATAATTTCAAAAAAATATGCCTTAACTAATTTTGATGCAGGGAACTATATATTGTCAAAACAAAAAGTTGTTTTTGGAGACACTACATTATATTCAAATTCTAAAAAGATTGAAGTTAAACTTGTGGCGGTTGATACATCTAAGCAAAGGCTATATGATATAAAACCAATTTTTAGTACAAATAAAGAACATAATTATTTTTGGTACATATCTTATTTGACACTTCTTTTAATAAGTGTTTTTATATATATCAATAGAAATAAAATATTTAAAAACAAGAAGTTTAAATATGAAAAATCTCCTTATCAAAAAGCTAAGGATGAAATTAATTTAATAGCTAAATCTGATTATACTGCTGTTCAAAATGCAAAGGAATATTATTCCAAATTAAGTTTTATTATTAGGAATTTTTTAGAAATTAAAGTTTTTGATCATTCACTGGAAAGTACAACAAATGAGTTGTTATTTGAGTTAAAAAGAATTAAATCAAAAGGTGAATTAAACCTGGCTTCATCAACATTGAATAATTTACAGAAGGTTTTACAAACAGCAGATTTGGTAAAATTTGCAAAATATCAACCAGATGAATATATAGCAAAAAAAGATACTGAAGTGATTAATATTACAGTAGATGAAATTAACAATATTCTTCCAGAACCTACAATAGAGGAATTAAAGAAAGACTACGAATTTCATCAAAAATTATTAAAAAAGGAAAGGAATAAAAATATTAAAAAAGCTATTATAGTATTTATAAGTCTTTTGATTACTTGTGTGTTAATTGCAAGTATTTTATTTGGTTTTACATATGTTAAGGACTCCATACTTAGAAATGATAATTTAATTTTATTAGAAACAAAAAAATGGGTTACTACGGAATATGGTGCCCCTGGCATTACTATTGAAACACCAGAAGTTTTAACAAGAAAATTGTTAGGCCCTAACTTTACATATTTAAACTCTAATAATATATCTGAATTTGCATTTTCTAATAATGATAATTCAATGCAAATTTATGTTTCAAATACACGATTCAATGATAAGATTAAGCCAGAAGATTTCCAGAAATACATCGATTATACTTTGGATATAATTGAAGATAAAGGCTTAAGTAATATTGTAGTTAAGTATGAAAATTTTACCACTGCTAATGAAGCAGAGGGCATTAAAGTATATGGCTCAGCAGATTTTATAGATCCTAATAGTGGTAAAATAATAAGTGGTAAATATTCAATATTAGGGTTTTTTACAGAAAATGAATTTAAACAATTAATTATCATTCATGAAGATGACATTTATTTAAATGAAATCACAGATAATGTTATTTCTTCAGTTGAACTAATTAAAAATCAACAACAATGATTTTAAAAATGGAATTTTTAAATATCGAATTTTTATGGTTATTGGCAGTCATACCATTATTGGTTTTATGGTATTCTTATACAGGAAAGTACAAATCTAATATGTTGAATTTTTCTAATTCAGCAGCATTCTCAGAATCAAAATCATTTATTACAATGATTGAGCCAATTCTTAGAATATTTAGAATGATTGCTTTAACGCTACTTATTATTGCATTAGCAAGACCCCAGGTTATAGACATCTCTACAAGAGTTAAAAATAATCGAGGGATAGACATTATTATGGCGATTGATGTTTCAGCAAGCATGCTAGCAAAGGATTTAAGACCAAACAGATTAGAAGCATTAAAAGATGTTGCCTCGAATTTTATTAAAAGCAGAGTAACTGATAGAATAGGACTTGTTGAATATGCAGGCGAGAGTTATACAAAGACTCCAATAACTAGCGATAAGTCAATTATTTTGCGCTCTTTAAAGGAAATAGAATATAACACAATTATTGAAGGTGGGACTGCTATAGGGATGGGGCTAGCAACTTCTGTAAACAGGATAAAGGACAGCAAGGCTATAAGCAAAGTAGTCATTTTATTAACAGATGGGGTAAATAATACTGGATTTATAGATCCTTTAACTGCTGCGGAACTTGCTAATGAATTTGGAATTAAAATATATACAATTGGATTGGGGACTAATGGGATGGCATTATCTCCTATAGGAATTGATTCAAGAGGAAAATTCAATTACGCAAATGTTAAAGTTGAAATAGATGAAAAGCTTTTAAATGAAATTGCAGATATGACTGGAGGAAAATATTTTAGAGCAACGAATAATAGTAAATTAAAAGAGATATATGACGATATTGATAAGCTTGAAAGATCAGATATTGAAGAATTTAAATATTATAATGTTCAGGAAAAATATAGACTTTTTCTTTTACCTGCACTAATGTTAATTGGATTGGAAATGATTTTAAAATTTACTTTGTTTAGAAGTTTTATATAATGTATCAAATAGAAGAAATATCATGGTTGTGGCTTGGGATTATCCCAATATTTGTAGTGATTCTATTTGCTATTGATAGAATTTGGAAATCAAAAACTCAAAATAGATTTGCATCAAATGAGATTATATTAAAGCTTAGTCCAGATATTTCATTATTTAAACCATACTTAAGAATTTTCATGATTCTCTTTTCTTTAATTTTTCTTGTATTGGCTATGATTAACCCTCAAATAGGAACTAAAATGGAGACTTTTAAAAGATTTGGGGTTGATATTGTATTTGCAATTGATGTTTCAAGAAGTATGTTGGCTGAAGATGTAGCTCCAAATAGATTAGAGAAATCTAAGCAGCTAGTTAATCAAATTATAAACACTTTAAGTGGAGATAGAATTGGAATTGTGGCATATGCTGGAAAGGCATTCCCACAATTACCTATTACAACAGACTATTCTTCAGGCAAAATGTTTTTGCAAAACATGAATACTGACATGATATCATCTCAAGGAACTGCTATAGATGAAGCAATACAATTAGCTACAACATATTTTGATGATGAAAACAAAATTGAAAGAATTTTAATAATTATTTCTGATGGAGAGGATCATAATGATATATCAGTAGATATGGCAAAAATAGCAGCAGAAAAAGGAATTACTATTTACACCATTGGAGTAGGAATGGACAAAGGCGTTCCAATTCCAATAAAAAAGAATGGAATTGTACAGAGCTATAAAAAGGACAGTAAAGGAGAAGTAGTTATAACCAAGTTAAACAAGGAAGTTTTAACCAATATTGCTGAGGAAACAAATGGGGAATATATTGAAGGATTAGACACAAAATTTGTAACAGATAGAATTAAAGATATTTTAAATCAAACTGAAAAGAAAGAATTTGAATCTAAAAAGTTCTCTGAATATAAGGATCAATTCCAATGGTTTTTAGCTATAGGACTTTTGTTTCTTTTTATTGAAGTTTTTTTATTTGATACTAAAACATTTTGGTTAAAAAAATTAAATTTATTTAATGAAAATTAATATTTGAATGGTATTTCATAAACATATACATATTATAATTATATTTTTCTTTTCCATTAATTTATTTGGTCAGGATGAATCTTATAATAAACACTTATATGATGGTAATATAAATTATGACAAGGATTTTCTTTTGGCGGAAAATAGCTATAGGAAGGCAATATCAATTAATTCTTCCAATATAAAAGCGCCCTATAACTTATCAAACAAATATTATGAAGAAGAATTGTATGATGAGGCATTAATAAGACAAGTGGAAGCATTAAAAAATGCAAAGTCTAATAATGAAAAACATAGAATTAATCATAATATTGGTAATATTTTAATGAAGAAAGATCTTTGTAAAGAAGCTTTAGAAGCGTATAAGAATGCCTTAAGAAATAACCCAGATGATGATGAAACGAGATATAACTTATCTTTAGCAAAGCTTTGTGCTGATGAGCAAAATAAGAATAATGATAAGAAAGATGATCAGCAAAAAGATGATAAGAAAGATGATCAGCAAAAAGATGATAAGAAAGACGATCAGCAAAAAGATGACAAGCAGGATCAAAAAAATGACAATAAGAATGAGCAAAAGGATAAAAAGAATAATCCGTCAAAGGATAGAGGATCAGCCAAATTATCTCCTGAGCAAATTAAGAATTTGTTGAAAGCAATGAATAATGAAGAAAATAAGGTTCAGGCAAAAATTAATGAAAAGAAACAAAAAGGGGTTAAGATTGTAACTGAAAAAGATTGGTAATGAGAAATATTTTATTAGTTATATTTTTTGGACTTTTTAGCTGCATATTATCAGCTCAAGTTAATTTTAGGGCAAATTTAAGTAAAAGCTCACTAGGTATTAATGAAAGAGTTAGGGTTGATTTTATAATAGATAAGGATGGGGATAATTTTACACCCCCAGAATTTGAAAATTTTAGAATTGTAGCCGGACCAAGTCAGTCAATAAAAAATTCGTGGATTAATGGCAAGAGATCATACTCTAAGACATATACATATTTTTTATCTCCTATAAAAAAAGGAAACTTTAAAATTGGCCAGGCCTCTGTTGAAGTTGATGGCGAAACATATAAAACCATGACTCTTAATGTAGTCGTGACAACTGCAGTTGATAAGCCAGTAAATCCAAATGACCCATCATATGTCGCAGATAAAAATATACACTTAGTTGCTGAAGTTTCAAAAACGAATCCATATTTAAATGAACCTGTATCAATTGTATATAAATTATATGTATCTCAGGATACTGGTGTAAATAATTGGAGAGAATTAGATGCTCCTAGATATGCAGATTTTTGGAGTAAGAATATTAATATTAAAAATTTAACGGTAGAAAACGGAACATATAAGGGAGAACCATATAGATATGTTATATTACGTAAAACAGTACTATACCCTCAAAAAATAGGAGAGCTATCTATTGAGCCACTTGTATTAGATATTACAGTTCAGACTCCTAGCAATAGAAGAGATTTCTTTGGACAAATTTTAAACAATACTGTAAACAAAACAGTTTCTGCGGGGAAATTAAAAATCAATGTCAAACCATTACCTGATATAGGTAGGCCAAATAATTTCTCAGGTGCTGTAGGAAAATTCGATTTATTAGTGACTACTTCAAAAAAAGAACTATTAATTTCTGAAGCATTTCAGCTAAACCTTGAAATTAAAGGCAATGGGAATTTTAATTTATTTAGTTTCCCTTCAATTAACTTGCCTCAGTCTTTAGAAGTATATGAACCGGAAAGATTAGAGAAATTAACCACTAATTTTCAAGGGCTTAAAGGAAGTATTAAAGATCAATATACAATTGTACCATCATCTCCTGGGAAATATTCAATTCCTAAGATTTCATTTAATTATTTTGATCCAAAAGATTCTAAATATAAAACACAAACTTCTGTACTAAATTATATTAATGTAAAAGGAGCTATTATTAATAATGTTAGAAAAGAAAACAATATTGACAACAGAAATTCAAACAAGTTAGGCTTAGTAGAATATGGAAATTTATCCTTCAAGAAAAAGACAAAATTTCAAAAAATCAATCAAGAAATCTTTTTCTCTTCTTCATTGTTTTGGATAATCCTCTTAACTCCATTTGCCATCCTAATTGTTGTTTTATTAATAAAAATATTTTTAAATAAAAACAAAAATGATAAAAATTGGATTAGGGCTAATAATGCAAAAAAATTAGGAAAAAAATATTTATTAGATGCTAAGAAAAATATTGAAAATAAAAATAAATTTTATGAGGCTTTAGATAAGGCTTTAATGAATTATTTAAAATCAATTTTGCTGTTTGATAATAGTCAATATAATGCAAAGAAAATAAGAGAGTCTTTATTGAAAAAATCAGTAAGTTTAAAAACAATAGATTTATTAGATGACATATTCAATAATTGTCAAATGGCTAGATACACTCCTTTTGATTACGTTGATATGGATAAGGATTATAAGAGAGCTTTAGAGTTAATATCATTAATTGATAATGAAATTCAATAAAATGAAGAAAATTATATTTGCTATAAATATTATTTGGATGGTTTCTCCTTCTATTTTATCTGCTCAGATAAATGTTGAGAATATCTTTTCTCAAGCCAATGAATTATATAATAAAGGCAGCTATATTGAGGCTATTAATAATTATAAAGAGATAATTAAAAATGATTTTCACTCTGCTGAATTATATTATAACTTAGGCAATGCTTATTATAGGCTAGACAGTATAGCTTCTTCAGTTTATTACTATGAAAAAGCCCTTCAATTAAATCCAAATGATAGAGAGATAATAGATAATTTAGAATTAATTAATAAAACACTAGTTGATGAAATAGATCCAATTACTATTCCTTTAATAGAATCAATATTAAATAGGGTATCAAATATTTTTTATTTTGAAACATGGGGGTACATTTCTATATTTTTTAGTTTTTTAATCGTAGCATTATTTTTATCTTACTACTTTGCCAATAGCAGTAGGGTAAAAAGATTAACATTTGTTCTTTTATGCATATCATCTATATTTATGTTAGTCTCATTAATAAATGGAAATAAAGGATATAATAACTATATCAATAATGAATATGCTGTAATTTATTCTTATGAAACTGACTTAAAAACGGAACCAAATTATAGGTCAGAAACTTTATTTATGCTACATGAAGGAACTAAAATACAGGTCTTGGAAAACTATAATAATTGGATTAAAATTCGATTGGTAAATGGTCAAGTTGGATATATACAATTAATTGATGTAAAAATATTATGATAAGAAAAGAGCAAGTTATAAAAGCTCAAAACCAATGGGCTAAAACAATTATTAAACTAAGCAGTATAAAGGAGAATAATGCTTGCAAAAAACTTACAATTGAATTTCTAAATGAGTTGTATTATTTTGAAATAGGCCCAGTTCTTTTTAAGCCTACTATGGCAAAATTTCAACAATTTAGAAATACAAAAGAAATGGCTTTATCATATTTCATAGGAGGCGAAGATTCTGTTTGTGAGGAAGATGAAGGTTTTGTAAAAAAAACTATCTGGATGGATATTAAATTTGAAAATAATAATCTAATACTAGAAAATACTAGAGCAATTGCAATGGGGAATTACTATTTTCGGGATAATAATGGCAATATAATTAAGGTTGAATATACTTTTGGCTATCAACTGGTCAATGATAAATTAAAAATCGACTTACATCATTCATCACTTCCATATAGTTCAGATTCTTAAGTTATTTAAAAAATAAAGGGAATACTTCTTGATTTATATCCCTTATATAAGGATAAAAAGTTGAATTTAGAATAGTTAATTCATCTATTATTTTAATTGATGAATTTATTTTGTCAAATAAAAGTATAAATACAATACAGACAATAGAATATTTAATTAATCCAAAAAAAGCTCCAGCAATTTTATTTAGTAAGCCAAGAGCCATAGCATCCGCTAGTTTGGTTAAAGACTTTGCAATTAGATTTAAGGAAATTAGTACTATAATTAATGTGATTAAAAAAGATATAATGATTATATAATTTTCTTCTAATGAAATGAGTTCTTTCAGATATTTGCCAATAATTGAATTAAAATTAATTGCGCAGTATAAGCCTAACAATAATCCAATTAATGCTGAGACTTCTAAAAAAAAGCCTCTATTAAAACCTCTAATAATCCCATAGATTAAAATTATTGATATTACTATGTCAATACTATTTCCGCTCATTATGAAATCTTAATATTATAAAATAACAAATTTTAGTTGTTATATTAATCTAATATTTGTTAAATGATACATTTTTACAATGGATGATAGATTAAAACAGAGATGGAATAAATTGATTTTAAAATTATCAAGGGATTTTTCTGACAATGAAATAATTGATATGCAATCAATTATTTTTTTAATTGGAATTCAGGAGTTAGGGGATGTGAAAGCAAATTTTTCTAAAAACAAAAAATTAGATCTAATGCATATAGCGGTATGTAAATTATTAAGTGATTACGGATATTATGTTTTTGATTATACTGATAATGATGGATGGCCTCATTATAGACTAATTGAAAAACTTCCAAATCTAAAGCCTGGAGAACAGACAATATTAATGAAAGAAGCTATAGTCAACTATTTTTTAAAAATCAATTATATTAACTAAGTTTTATTAAATTTGATTTATTCATATAAACTAATGATTGATAAAATTAAATCTGCTATTAATGAAATTTCTTCTTTTGAATCGAATTCTAGAGAAGATGTTGAATCATTTAGAATTAAATACTTAGGAAAGAAAGGAATAATAAATAAATTTTTTCTTGACTTTAAAAATATTGATAATAAGCAAAAAAAAGAAGTAGGTCAAATTCTAAATAAGTTAAAAAATGTAGCTCATAAAAAAGTAGATGATTTAATTTTAGGATTTTCAAAAAACTCAAAGGATTCTATATCCATTAATGATATAACTAGGCCAGGAGATCCAATTGAGATAGGGTCTAGGCACCCTATTTCTTTAGTTAAAAATAGGGTAATTGATATTTTTGCAAAAATTGGATTTACTATAAGTGAAGGTCCAGAAATTGAAGATGACTGGCATAATTTTACTGCCTTAAATTTACCTGAACATCATCCAGCAAGAGATATGCAGGACACATTTTTTATTGAAAAAAATCCAGATATATTGTTAAGGACTCACACCAGTTCAGTTCAAGTAAGATATATGGAAAATAATAAGCCTCCAATAAGAACAATTTCTCCTGGGAGAGTTTATAGAAATGAGGCAATATCTGCAAGATCTCATTGTTTTTTTCATCAAATTGAAGGACTTTGTATTGATAAGGAGATAAGTTTTGCAGATTTAAAACAGACTTTAGAATATTTTACAACAATGCTATTTGGAAAGTCAAAAATCAGACTTAGACCCTCCTATTTTCCTTTCACAGAACCAAGTGCTGAAGTAGATGTTTATTGGGGTTTAGAAAATGAAGTAGATTATAAAATGACAAAAGGAACGGGATGGCTAGAAATTATGGGATGTGGAATGGTTGATCCAAATGTGTTAGAGAACTGCGGAATTGATCCTAAGGAATATTCTGGATATGCATTTGGTCTGGGTATTGATAGAATTGCTCTCTTATTGCATCAAATAGATGATATCAGATTGCTTAGCGAAAATGACATTAGGTTTATTAGACAATTTAAGTCAACTTTCTAATTTATTTTTTCACATAGATTTTTAAAGGTTTTTTTTGGGCTTCTTTTTAAATAAAGGATGTTATATACTGATTCAATAATCGGAACTTTGGCCTTTTTGCTTGATTCAGAATTTAGCATATAAGCTTTTTTAGTAGCAACATATCCTTCTGCAATCATACTCATTTCCATTTTAGCATATTTTACAGAATATCCTTTCCCTATCATATTTCCAAACAATCTGTTTCTTGAAAAAAGCGAATATCCTGTAACTAACAAATCTCCTAAATATACTGAGTCATTAATATCTCTTTTCAACAAGTATCTTTTTTCTATAAACCTATTCATTTCTTTTATAGCACTACTCATCAATACACTTTGAAAATTATCACCATATCCAAGGCCGTGTGCAATACCAGCAGCTATTGCATAAATGTTTTTTAGCATACTAGAATATTCTATTCCTATAACATCATCACTTATTTGAACATAGATATATGAGGATGTAAACTTTGAAGCTATCTTTTTTGCCAAGATTTTATTTGAAGAGGCTATTGTTAAATAAGACAGTTTTTCAAGAGCTACTTCTTCTGCGTGACATGGCCCGCCAAGAACTAGAAAATTGCGGTCTTTTATTTGAAAATTTTTCTCAAGATGTTCACCTACTAGTAAATTTGTTTCAGGAATTATCCCTTTTATAGCGGAAATAACAATTTTTTCTGAAATATCAATGGATATCTCATTAAGCACACTATTTGTAAATTCCGAGGGGACAGCTATAATTAATACATCGGATTTATTACACACTTCATTTATATCATTATTAGCATGTATTTTTTTAACATCTAGCTCTACCGAACTTAAATAGTTTGGGTTATGACGATTTTTATAGATATAATCAACATTATTTTTATTTCTTATGTACCAATTAATTTCTTGAAGATTCTCAGATAGAATCTTAATTATAGCAGTAGCCCAGCTACCACTTCCAATTACACCATATTTAAGATTTTTTTTTGTCACAACTTATTTGATTTATATAGATTATTAGTAGTTATGTATTTATATACATTATCAGAAATAAATTGCTTAGCATAGCCTTTGTCATTTAGTATATTCCTTATATTAGTTGAACTGAGATCAATTAATGGAGCCTCTATCATTTCTATATTATTACTCATAATTAATTTCATATCGGTTTTTAATCTAGTCTTTCTGGGGTAAACATATATCTTATAATAATTCATTATTTCCTTATACTCTCTCCACTTTTTAAAATTTACAAAATTGTCTTCACCTATTATTAAACTAAAACTATTATTAGGATAAGCCTTGGAAATATATCTTAAGGAATTTATAGTATAGTTAGGCCTTTTTAAGTTTAATTCTATATCGCTGGCTAGTAAATTATTATTATCCTTTACTTGAATTTTAACCATTTCATATCTATGCATAAAATCAGTGAAATTATTTGAAGATTTCACTGGGTTTTGAGGAGTTACAACAAACCAAACTTTTTCTGCTAAGTCATTATCAATAAGAAAATTGGCAATATTAATATGACCAAAATGTATTGGATCAAATGTCCCAAAGTAAAGTCCAATATTCATTAGGATTATTAAAGAAAATTATTAATTAGTGTTTTTACTTTGGCTACAGTTTCTTCAAGATTATGGTTTTCTATTGCATAATCATATAGCATTGACATAGACATTTCCTTTGAGGCCTTTGAAAGTCTTATTTTTATTTTTTCTTCTGAATCAGTTCCCCTTTTCCGTAATCTATTTTCTAATTCTTCTAGGCTTGGCGGACAAATAAAAACAGTTAATGTGCTTTCGGGAAATTCTTTCTTTATTGATAGCCCACCAATTGCATCAATATCAAAAATTAAATTTTTGCCTAAATTATTTAAGTCATTTATTTCTGATTTTAGAGTACCATAAAAAGTGTTATCGTATACTTCTTCCCATTCAACAAATTCATTTAAATTAATTTTTTCTTTGAATTCACCTTTTGATAAAAAATAATAATCTTTTCCATCAATTTCATTTTTTCTTTTTTCTCTTGAGGTTGCTGAAACAGAAAATCCTAAATTCAAAGATTTATCAGAAATCAAATTTTTAACAATCGTAGTTTTTCCAGATCCTGAAGGGGCAGCAATGACTATTAACTTTTCGTTTTTCATTAAAGTATATTAAGAATTTGTTCTTTTATTTTTTCTAATTGATCTTTCATTTCTACTACAATTTTTTGCATACCTGCATCATATGATTTAGATCCAATAGTATTAATTTCTCTACCAATTTCTTGGCTAATAAATCCTAACTTTTTGCCATTTGGCGACTTGGTCTTGATTACACTTGTAAAGAAATTTATATGACTATTTAATCGAACTATCTCTTCATTTATATCATATTTTTCTAAATAATATATTAGTTCTTGTTCAAATCTGTTATTATCAATTTTGAGATTTAAATTTACAATATCTTCCTTTATTTTCTTTTTTATTTTTATTATTCTTCTATGTTTTAATTTATCTACTTTAATCAATAATTTTTTAATATTCTTTATTTTATTTGTTATATCTTTTTGTATTTCAAGACCTTCATTTATCCTATATTTATCTGCTTGTGTGATAGCTTTTTTTATTTCTTTTTGAATTTTACCCCATTCTTTAATTGCAGGACTATCTTTAACGATATTATATGCATTGGGCATTTGAATTGCAATTTTTAATAGGTCTGCTGTATTGCCATCTGCTATTTTTTTAAGCTCATTAATATTATCGCTAACTATTGCAGAATTTATTTTAGTAGGATTATAATTTGAGGCTTTTTCATAGTATAGTATAAAGTCAATTTTCCCTCTTTGGAGATTTTTAGAAATTAATGTTCTAATACTATTATTCCTCTCTTTTAATTCACTTGGTATTTTACAGCTTAAGTCTAAATTTTTACTATTTAAGCACTTTATTTCGATAATTACTTTATGGCTCTTAAGATTTAGAATAATTGAGCTATAAGCAGTCATTGATTTAATCATGGTCTGTAATTTGTTTTAACAAATATATAAAAGTGAATTCGATTATTGTATGTAAGAGTTTTAGGAGCTACAATTAGTGCTAAATTTTTCTTATTAATTAAATCTTAATCAGATCATTTTAAATGATAATTGATAGTTTTGTATAGAGCTAATTATAGTTTACATTTGTTTTTAATTTACTGTATTTTATGAAATTTAACACTAAAACTATCCATGGAGGACAATCACTAGATACTAGCTATAACGCTGTAATGCCTCCAATTTATCAGACTTCAACATATGCTCAATCAAGTCCTGGCAATCATAAAGGATATGAATATTCTAGGACACATAATCCTACTAGAACGGCACTTGAAAGGTCTTTTGCTAGTATAGAAAATGCAAACTATGGATTGGCTTTTGCTTCAGGGCTAGCAGCTATTGATGCAATAATTAAATTATTAAAACCTGGAGATGAGGTTATTTCAACCAATGATTTATATGGGGGGACATATAGGTTATTTACAAAAATATTTAGTACTTATGGAATTAAATTTCATTTTGTAGGTATGCATGATGTTATTAGTATTGAAAAATTAGTCAATCAAAATACTAGATTAATATGGGCAGAAACACCCACAAATCCAATGTTAAACATTATTGATATAGCAGCCTTATCTACTATAGCCAAAAAGCATAATATTCTTTTAGCTGTTGACAATACTTTTGCAACTCCCTATTTACAGAGACCAATTGATTTAGGGGCTGATATAGTAATGCATTCAGCAACTAAATATCTAGGAGGACATAGCGATGTAGTTTTAGGGGCAATTATGCTAAATGATAAAGAATTGGTAGATAAATTGCACTTCATTCAAAATGCAAGTGGAGCAATATGTGGGCCACAAGATAGTTTCTTGGTTCTTAGAGGAATAAAAACCTTGCATGTCAGAATGCAAAGGCATTGTGAAAACACAAAAAAAATTGCTGAATTTTTAAATTCCAATGCAAGGGTTGATCATGTATATTGGCCAGGATTTGATTTTCATAAGAATCATGACATTGCAAATAAGCAGATGGATGATTATGGAGGCATGCTTTCTTTTAAAGTAAAGAGCAATAATAACAGGGATGTATTTAGAATTTTGGAAAGGCTTAAAATTTTTACACTAGCTGAATCTCTTGGAGGCGTTGAATCTTTGTCCTGCCATCCTGCATCAATGACACATGCTAGCATACCTAGAGAAGAGAGAGAAAAGTCAGGATTATCGGATTCACTAATTAGATTAAGTGTAGGAATTGAAGACTCTGATGATTTGATTCAAGATTTAAAACAAGCAATAAATTAAGAATTGATTTTTACTATTTTATGAGTAGGTTATTTATTAAATTACTATTTTTAACTATAAATTTTCACTAATTATATAATAATTGATTTTATTTTTAATTTAAAGTGTTATTATGAAACAAAAGATTGAAGCATTTCTAAATTTAGTAAGACAAAGAAATGGGCATGAATTAGAATTTATGCAAGCTGTAGAAGAAGTAGCTGAAACAGTAATCCCATATATTGCCAAGAATGATATTTACCATGGCAATAACATTCTATTAAGAATGTGTGAGCCAGAAAGAGTTATAAGTTTTAGGGTATGCTGGGTTGATGATGGTGGAGAAATACAGGTAAATAGAGGATACAGAATACAAATGAATTCAGCAATTGGACCGTATAAAGGAGGATTGCGATTCCATCCAACAGTAAATATGAGCATACTTAAATTTCTTGCTTTCGAACAAGTATTTAAGAATAGTCTAACCACTTTACCGATGGGTGGAGGAAAAGGAGGAAGTGATTTTGATCCTAAGGGTAAAAGCGACAATGAAATAATGAGATTCTGTCAAGCTTTTATGACAGAATTATGTAAACATATTGGTCCTAATACGGATGTCCCTGCAGGAGATATTGGAGTAGGGAGTAGAGAAATAGGCTATTTATATGGAATGTATAAAAAATTAAACAATGAATTTACAGGGGTTTTAACTGGTAAAGGAATTACTTGGGGAGGATCTTTAATTAGACCAGAAGCAACTGGCTATGGGACTGTTTATTTTGCACAAAATATGCTGTCATTAAAAAAGGACAGTTTTAAAAATAAAAATGTAGTTATTTCCGGATCAGGTAATGTAGCCCAATATGCAGCTGAAAAAGCTATTAGTTTAGGAGCTAAGGTTTTAACAATGTCAGATTCTTCAGGCTTTATTTATGATAGCAATGGGATTGATACGAAGAAGCTAGCATATATAATGAATTTAAAAAATGTCAAAAGGGGAAGAATTAGTGAATATGTAAAAAATTATCCAAAATCTATATTTAATAAAGGAGAAAACCCATGGTCTACTCCTTGCGATATTGCTTTGCCATGTGCAACTCAAAATGAGCTTGGAGAAAATGATGCAAAAAAGTTAATATCTAATGGCTGTTTTTGTGTTAGTGAAGGAGCTAATATGCCTTCTACTAAAGACGCAATATCAGTTTTTCATAAATCGAAAATATTATTTGCTCCAGGAAAAGCATCAAATGCAGGAGGTGTTGCTACTTCAGGGTTAGAAATGACTCAAAATTCTTTAAGATACCATTGGTCTAGAGAAGAAGTTGATGAAAAACTGAAAGATATAATGCTCAACATTCATAATTCTTGTATAGAATATGGCAAGCAAGACGATGGTTATATTGATTATGTTAAAGGGGCCAATATTGCAGGATTTGTTAAAGTTGCAGATGCTATGCTAGCTCAAGGCATAGTTTAATTCAATTTAAATATATTATAGTGATATATTTTTCGTTTAGTACATGAGAATATATATTTTAAATATTTTTATGTATAAGTGTTTCATATATTTTATTATATTTTTGAATCTTTTTAATTCAACTGCCCAGGAAGTAAATTCTCTTTGGGAAACGCATTTTTCTTATTATAATGTCAATGATCTAGAATCTAATGAACAGTATATATATGCTGCATCAGATAATTCTATTTTTATATACAATACCCAGACTTCTGAATTGACTAAAATTACAACAAAAGAAGGTTTAGCCGGAGAAGCTATTTCCTCAATTTATTTTAGTTCAAATCACAATAAACTAATTGCCGGATTTGTTAATGGCCTTATTCAAGTCATTGATTTTAATACAAGCAATATTTTTAGCATTTATGACATTATTGATAAGACTACTATATCTCCAAATAATAAGAGAATAAATAATTTCAATGAGTTTGATCAGCATACATATATCTCTACTGATTATGGGATTTCAGTTTTTAACTTAGATAGTTTAGAATTTGGAGACACCTTCTTTATAGGTATTAGTGGAGCACAAGTAAGTGTTGCTGAGACCACAGTTTTAGGGGAATATATTTATGCAGCATGCAAGAATTTTGATGGCATAAAAAGATCACTAATTTCTTCTAATTTAATTGATTTTAATAATTGGAGTGAAGCTATATCAGGAAGTTTTTATTCTATTTTATCTACTGAAAATTCGATTTATTTTTCAGATCAGAATAAAATATATAATATAGCAAATGGAAGTATCTCCGAAGTATTTACTTCGAATGAAATTATTAAGGATATTAGGTATATATCTGAGAGTTTTATTATTACAACGAACAACAGTACATCGATATATGATATTAATTTCAATATTATAAATACTCCAATAATTAGCTCTAATTTTCAAACAAATTTTAATTCTGCATTATTTAATTCAAATAATATATATATAGCAACAGAAGATACAGGGCTATTAAAACTAAATTCTAATAACAGTGACAATTACACCTCTATATATCCAGATGGACCATTAGATAACAATATTTTTTCAATAGAAAATTTTAATAATGATTTATGGGTTACATTTGGTGAATACAGCCTATACTACAATCCTCATCCCTTAAAATATAAAGGAATAAGTAATTATAATTCAAATTGGAACAATATTGTTTATGACAGTTTACCCTCAAATTCAGTAAACTTAAATAGTATATCAATAAATCCATTTAATAATAACCATATTTTTATTAGCTCATTTCATGGAGGATTATTGGAAATTATTGATAGTGAGATAGTCAATTTGTTAGATAATACAAATAGTCCATTAGAATCATTAGATATATCTGGCTCTAATTACACTAGCGTACGGATATCCGATACTGAATTTGATGATTCAGGAGTGTTGTGGATTTTGAATTCAAGAGTTGATAATCCTTTAAAATCGTTTAATTCCAATTCAGGACAGTGGAGAAGTTATGATTTTACTGAAATAATTCCTGATGGATTAAATGATGAATTGGGATTTAGTGATATTGAAATAGGCCAATTAGGTAATAAATGGATTGGAGGATTGAGATCAGGATTAATAGGATTCAATGAAAATTCAGGATCACCATTATTAAAAAATATAGATGATTGGGAACAAGCTAATTTGCCATCCCCTTATGTAAGAAGTTTAGCAGTAGATAATAACAATCATCTTTGGATTGGGACGGTTGAAGGGTTAAGAGTTCTTTATAATACAACTAATTTTTTTGAAAGCAATGTAATTACGCAGCCTATTGTAATATTGGAGGATGGCATACCAAAGGAGTTATTAGAACAACAATTTATTTCTGATATAGAAGTGGATGGAGCAAATAATAAGTGGATTGGTACAATAGGATCGGGAATTTTTTATTTTTCTCAGAATGGTCAGCAAACAATTCATCATTTCACAAAAAACAATTCGCCTATTCCATCAAATAATATAAATGACATTTCAATTGATCAAAATAATGGAATAGTTTATATAGGGACTGACAAAGGTTTAGTAAGCTACAATACTGGAGGATCTGCAACAGAATCAAATTTCGAGAATGCTTATGTTTTCCCAAATCCTGTTAGACCATCATTCAACATGAAGAATGATAAAATAAAAATTAAGGGAATTACTGAGAATGTAAATATAAAAATTACCGATATTGAAGGAAATTTGGTTGCTGAAGCACAATCCAACATAAATTCAAGATATAATAATTTTAACCTAGAAATTGATGGAGGAACTGCTTTTTGGAATGGAGAGAACTTAGCAGGTAAATCAGTGTCATCTGGTGTATATATTGTAATGTTGTCGGAACTGGAGACCTATGAAACAAAGATTTTAAAAATCATGATTATTAGATAATGGTTACATCAACATCAGCAATTGTTTTGTCTAAAATCAGGTATAAGGATAATGACATAATAGTAAAACTCTTTACTAAAGAATATGGCGCGATTAGTTTTATTGTAAAAGGGAGCCAAAATTCAAAAAAAAATAAAATTAAGTATGTTTATTTTCAAGAGTTAACTATCCTAGAAATCCAGTTCAATTACAATTTAAAAAGAGATTTACAATACATTAAAGATATTGAGATAAAACATAACTATACGTCTTCTCATACAGATTTAGTAAAGGTATCAGTAATAATGTTTTTATCTGAAGTACTATCAAATGTTATTACGCATCAAAAAAGAGATATACAATTATATAATTATATAGAGGAATCTTTAATTTGGTATGATATAAATAAATCTAACACTTATTTTCATATGATTTTCTTAATTGAATTAACAAGATATTTAGGATTTTATCCAGATATGCTAAGTAATAATTTCAAATATTTTAATCTTGAAGGGGGATCATATGAAAAATCAAAAACTAGTGAATATTCAATTACTGGAGATAGTTTAAATTTATTTAATCAAATTTTAGGCATAAAATTTGATAGTAACCCTTTACCAGCTTTAAACTCTAAAGATAAGATGGAAATTATAAATATTATTTTAACTTATTATAAATTACATATTAATAATTTCAAGCCAATCAAGTCATTAGAAATAGTTAAAAACATATTTAGTTAGTATTGAAAAAAATTACATATATAGTATTCTTCTTCTGTAGTATAATAAACTATTCTCAAGAAATTTTTCTCTTGGATTCAGAAACAATGCATCCTATTGTTGGGGTGGCTGTGCATAGTGATACGGGGAATAATGTTTTTTCTGATTTTGATGGCAAGGTTCTGCTAGACTCTTTTGATAACGATGAGTTAGTTATTTTTAAACATTTGTCTTATAAAACAAAATCAATTGAAAAGCATCTGATTGAAAATGTGGTATTGTTATCAATGAATACATATTCTTTAGATCAAATTATAATTTCTGCTTCAAGATTTGCCCAAGATATTAAGGAAATTCCACAAAAGATACTTCAAATAAATAAACAAGGGATTACTATAAGCAATCCTCAAACAAGTGCTGATCTATTGAATATGAGTGGCCATGTTTATATTCAAAAAAGTCAACTAGGAGGCGGCAGCCCAATAATTAGAGGCGTGTCAACCAATCGTTTAGTATTGTCAGTTGATGGAGTAAGATTAAACAATGCAATTTATAGAGCAGGAAATACTCATAACATAATTTCAATTGATCCATTCTCTATAGAAAATACTGAGATTATAATGGGATCTAGTTCCGTTATGTATGGAAGTGATGCTATTGGTGGAGCAATGAATTTTTATACCAAAAAACCTAAATTTTCAGAAACTCAAACTCCATTGATATTAATTAATTCTACTTTGCGTAGTGCATCTGCAAATAATGAAAAAACAGGTCATTTTGATATAAATATAGGTTTTAAAAAATGGGGGCTTTTAACTAGTTTTTCACGAAATGATTTTGATAATTTAAGAATGGGGAAACATGGTTTATCAGATTATTTAAGACCAGAATATATTGATATTGTAAATGGACTTGACTCAATTATTCAAAACCCAAATCCTAGAGTTCAAAAATACACACAATATTCCCAGTTTAATTTTATGCAGAAGGTGTTATTTAGGCCAAATAAGAATATTACTGCTGATCTTGGAATTCATTATTCTTCAACATCTGATATACCAAGGTATGACAGGCTTATTAGGTATAATAACCAAAATGATTTACACTACAGCGAATGGTATTATGGCCCACAGGAGTGGCTATTAATAAATAGTCAAATTTCTATAAATTCTGAAAATTCAAAGCTATTTGATAGAGCTAAATTTACTACAGCATATCAAAAATTTAATGAAAGCAGGAATAGCAGAAAAATTTATGATATTATAAAGAGCATTAGGGATGAAAAAGTAAATATTTTTTCAATAAACTTAGACTTTATCAAATCAATTTCTGATAATTCGAATATATCTTATGGCGTGGAATATCTAAATAATAAAATAAATTCTAAATCTCGTTTGCTGAATATAGATGAACTTATCATCTATGAAAATGCTAGTAGATATCCAAATAATTCTACTTGGAAATCAGCAGCAACATATTTAAACTATAAGAATAGGCTAAAAGAGAATATTATTTTTCAGTCTGGGATAAGGTATAGTCATATATCAATTAAGGCTGATTTGTCAGAAAATAATCAATTTTTTGATCTCCCATTTACAAATGCTGATATTAGTACTGGAGCATTGGTTGGAGGTGTTGGGATAAGTTGGATTCAAAATGAAAATTATAGATGGAAACTAAATTTGAATACTGCTTTTAGAGCTCCTAATCTTGATGATGTTGCTAAAATTTTTGACTCTGCTCCTGGATCAGTTGTCGTCCCTAATCCTGACTTAAAACCTGAAAGATCTCTTGGAGTTGATTTAGGAGGCTCTATTACTTTTCCCAAAATTAGCTTTGACTTCTCCACATATTTTACTTATCTATATAATAGTTTGATAAGAGCAGATTTTGAATTAGAAAATGGAGCTACTCAAATCATATATGATGGGGAATTGAGCAATGTCCAGGCTATTCAAAATGGGTCAAGGTCTAGGATTTATGGAATTGAAATAGGGTTAACTGCTCAATTAGCTACAAAATTAAAGGCAGTTACTAGATATAATTTCATCGATGGCAAGCAGAAAGATGATTATTCAATTTCAATGCCCATTAGGCATGTACCCCCTCAATTTGGTAGTCTTCATTTAGTATATTCCAGCAAAAAAATTATTTTAGATGGATTCATCAATTATAATTCAAAGATTCCATTTTATAAATTAGCACAATCTGAAATTGATAAGCCGCATTTGTATGCTATGGATAGCAATGGGAATCCGTATTCCCCATCATGGTATACGATAAACTTAAGGTCAAGCTATATTATTTCTGATAATATTTCAATTGTTGCCAGTATAGAAAATCTTACAAATAAGCTGTATAGACCATACTCATCAGGAATTTCAGCTCCTGGAATTAATTTTATATTTGCTATTAAGTATAGTATGTAAAATGAAAAAAACTTCTTACAAAAATCCTGAGATTTTAAACAAAATAGAAAATTATTGTTCATATCAGGAAAGATGTAAAAAAGAGGTTATAAAAAAACTTTTTACATTAAATTTAGATCAATCAGAATTAGATGATATCATTAATTATTTAATTAAAAATGATTATATCAATGAGGAAAGATTTGCTTTAGCATTTACTCAAGGAAAGTTTAGAATAAAAAAATGGGGAAAAATCAAAATCATATTAGAATTAAAAAAAAGGGCAATAGATATTAATTTAATTAACAAGGCAATAAATCAAATTACTGATTCAGATTATATAGGAATTTTTGATAAGCTATCATTAAAAAAATATAAATCATTAACTGGGTCAAAGGATTCCAAAAAAAGAAAATTTATTAACTTCCTTTCTTATCGTGGCTGGGAATATGATTTAATAATAAAAAAGGTCAACGACTTTTTGTAGCGGTTGTGTATCCAAAGGAGAAAAGGTATGCTCGTCCAGGCATTGGAACCAGATTTGTCTCAGAATATTCAGTGTCAAATATATTATTTATAATTAGAGAGAAATTAAGGTTCTTAATAATTAAAGTATTCTTTATATCAACAACAGTATAATTTTCACCAGTTGTTCTTTCAGAATATTTATAGACAAGTGACCCAGATAAATTTTTTCTTATAGCAAGATTAATACTTGATGTTATATGATGTTTTAATGAATTGATAGCATATCTTGAGAATTGAATTTCTGAAGGCTCTAGATCATCTTTTAGATAGCTATACCCAAAATTTATATAATGAGTTTTTTTATTCTTTCCATAAAGTTTAATTCTCATAGAAGCCTCTAAACCGCTGGTATTTAACTCTCTTATATTAGTAGCTTGCCAAGGGTCTGACTCTAGAGTTTTCACATAATCAATGAGATCTTTGGCTTTTCTGTTGAACAGAACAAGGGAAAAATTTAACTTATTTTTAAAATAACGAATTCCAACTTCTTCAGAAAGCGCTTTTTCTGGAATTAATTTTTCATTTCCAATAGTGGTTGGACTACTATAATATAGATCTGTATATGTAGGGGCTCTATAGGTGTATCCTAGATTAGTATAGATTCTAAGATTATCATTTATTTTATAACCAATATCTAAACCTGGAAATGCAAGAAAATTCCTAAAGAAATTATCCTTATAATTTTTATTGAATTTGAAGTCTGAGAAATAATTAAAAGCAACCCCAGGAGTAATATCAAGCCTATTTTTTAGTAGTTTAAATTGATGTTCTATGAATATATTTATCATAGTCCTTTTTCTATTACCTAAATTATTACTGGAAAGAGACACAGCTGCCACATCGATTCCAAAACCAGTAATTCCAGCTTTAGATGTACTGGAGCCATTTAATTCAACACCTATCTTATTAGTAATGTGGAGGTTTCTATAAACTGATGGATCATGTCTTAGATATATATACATGTCTTGATTCCTTTTCCAGTATATTTTTGGTTTAATTATTACAGAGCCACTTTTGATTTCAGTACTAATTCCTAATAAACTTGCCTGTGTTTCTTCATACTGATCTATTGCTTCGGGGCTTGCATAGAATCCGTTAGCCCCAAATTTTCTCTCGTTAAAAGATGCAATCATATTAAAGGGCAATGCTTTTATTTTAAAATTGCTTTTTATAAAATTGTTATTATTTGTAAAGTCAGTATTGTATCTATATCCTTCTGATGATTGTCTTGAATAATGAGTTATAAATGATGAATTTTCATATGATTGATGGAGAGTCAAAGAGGCATCTCTTTGTTCAAATGATCCAAATCCAATTTTTCTAGATCGTTCATTTTTTACAGCTTCCTTTGTAACAATATTTATAGCACCAGTAAATGCATTTTGTCCATATATTCTGGAAGCAGCACCTTTTATAATTTCTACTCTTTCTATTACATCAATAGGAATTGCCATATTCATTGTATGATGTCCTGTTTGGGCATCTTCAACTTTGAATCCATCTATGAGTAGTAGAGTTTGATCAAAGGTCCCACCTCTTATATATAAATCTGCTTGTATTCCTGAAACTCCTCTACGCCTAATATCTACTCCTGCTATTTGTTGTAACAATTCACTTACATTAGTTGCAGGACTACTTTTAATTTCTTCCTTTGTAATAACCTGAATAGTCCTAGAATTTTCAGAAAAGGGCAATTCAATTCTTGGAGATGAAATAATTTCTATTGCTTCTAAATTTATTTCTTTATCAATTTCTACAGTATTTTCAATTTTTTGTGAACTTATATTTTGTAAAAAAAGTGTTGCTAATAGAATTGAAAAAAATCTTTTTTTCATTGTAAAATTATTTTAAAATAAAGTTAGCTAATTGCTTTTATTTGGTATAATAGATTATTCTACTAATGCAGTTATTTTATTCTCTTTGAGCTCAACGGTTCCAGAGTTTATTGGAAGAAAAAACCCTCTTTCAGGACCTTTTTCAAACATATCTTTTATAGAATCGTCTAGTTTGATATCACCATAAATTTTAATATACCCTTTTTTAAGACTTGATACGATCGCTGCGTGATTATTTAGCATTTCAAATTCGCCTTGAACACCTGGGACAGCAACAGAATTAACTTCTCCGCTATAAATTATTTTTTCTGGCGAAATGATCTCTAAAAACATATTAAAAAATTTCTTAGAATTTAAACTTCAGCTAACATTTTTTCGCCAGCCTTTATTGCTTCTTCAATTGTTCCTTTTAGATTAAATGCAGCTTCTGGCAAATGATCTAGTTCACCATCCATTATCATATTAAACCCTTTTATGGTGTCTTTAATATCAACCAATACTCCAGGAGTACCAGTGAATTGTTCTGCTACATGAAAAGGCTGAGATAAGAATCTTTGAACTCTCCTTGCTCTACCAACTGCCATTTTATCATCTTCAGAAAGTTCTTCCATTCCCAAAATTGCTATAATATCTTGAAGTTCCTTATAGCGTTGTAAAAGCTCTTTTACCCTTTGAGCACAATTATAATGTTCTTCTCCAATAATTTCAGGTGTTAGAATTCTAGAAGTTGAATCCAATGGATCAACTGCTGGGTAAATTCCTAGTTCGGTAATTTTTCTAGACAAAACAGTAGTTGCATCAAGGTGCGCAAATGTAGTTGCAGGGGCAGGATCTGTAAGGTCATCTGCCGGAACATATACTGCTTGCACAGAAGTAATAGATCCTTTTTTAGTGGAGGTTATTCTTTCCTGCATGGCACCCATTTCTGTTGCCAATGTTGGTTGATATCCAACTGCTGAGGGCATTCTTCCAAGTAATGCAGAAACTTCAGAGCCGGCTTGTGTAAACCTAAAGATATTATCGACGAAAAACAGTACATCCTTTCCTTCACCATCTCCAGCTCCATCACGGAAATATTCAGCAACTGTTAATCCAGAGAGAGCTACTCTTGCTCTAGCTCCAGGAGGTTCATTCATCTGACCAAAAACGAATGTTGCTTTTGATTCTTTTAATGCTTTTTTATCAACTTTACTTAGATCCCAACCACCTTCTTCCATTGATTTCATAAAATCTTTCCCATAAGTAATAATTCCTGATTCTAACATTTCTCGAAGAAGATCATTCCCCTCACGAGTTCTTTCTCCAACACCAGCAAATACGGAAAGACCGCCATGACCTTTTGCAATATTGTTAATTAATTCCATCAACAATACAGTTTTTCCAACACCTGCTCCTCCAAATAATCCAATTTTACCTCCTTTTGCGTATGGCTCAATTAGATCAATAACCTTAATTCCTGTAAAAAGAACTTCAGTAGAGGTTGATAAATCTTCAAATTTTGGAGCTTCTCTATGTATGGCTAGACCGTCATCTCCGGTTTTAGGCAAATCACCAATACCATCAATTGAGTCTCCGATAACATTAAAGAGTCTTCCGTTTATTTCTTTTCCAATAGGCATTTTAATTGGGCTGCCAGTTGCTTTTGCAATAGCTCCTCTACTTAATCCATCTGAGGAATCCATAGCTATGGTTCTTACAATGTTTTCTCCAATATGAGATTGGACTTCGAGGACTAATATAGTACCGTCAGGTTTTTCAATTTCTAATGAATCATAAATTTTTGGAAGCCCTTTGTCTGTATCAAATTCAACATCAATTACGGGGCCGACTATTTGTGAAATTTTACCGGAAATCATATTGGGGTCTTGTGGTTAAAAAATTAAAAAAGTTTGATCATGCAAAGATAATTTTTTTTATAAAAAAAATTCACTTTTGCGAATAAAAAAAACCTGAATTTTCATTCAGGTTTTTTTATGTTTTAGTTATGTTCTTTTAAAGGCTTATAATCCATCAGGATAATTTGTTGGGTAATCACCGATATCTAAAGCAACATCCGAAAGATTGGATCCGTAATGAGCATCAATTTCCGCTAGCATTAACTTGGCTATTAAAGCAGCTCCTCTTGCAGTTGGATGAACTCCATCAAGTGAAAATAATCCTCCCATTACAAAATCACCTGTCATAACAAAGCCGTCCATTGGATAGCCTTGAGTAACAACTTGATTTAAAACTGCATGTGCATCCCAATGCGCCCATCCGTATTGTGATGCTAATCCTTGAATTGTACCATTAAAGTAACTAATGGCAGCTTGTGCTTCTGCAACTTCGCTTGCAGTTAGAACCCAATTATCAGCAAGTGGAACGCTTACCCCATTTATTAGAGTTGGATTACCTCCAACAGTTGTTCCTAGGAATGTCATGGCTGTTAAGACAACTTTATCATCAGCAGTTGCCATTCTATAGTTAGGTAAACCGAAAAGAGATAAATCAGTTAGGTCACTATCCTCTATAGTAACAGCATTTTGACCTGCAGCAAAAACAATTGTTCTAGCAGCAGCTTCTGCCGCACTAATCATTCCCATCATTGCAAAGACTTGTAATCCACCATTGTAGGCAGCAAAACCACCATTCAGCATTGAAGCTGTACCTCCGTCGAGCGGTATTGAATTATATGGCACTGTATTTAAAAATGCGAGTGAAGTAACATCAGGAATGTTAACAATAATTCCATCAGCACCTGATGAAGCTAGCATAGCCATAGTCGTTCCGAGGGCAAAGTCAAAGTCTCCAGGAGCTGTTAATGTACTTGTTCCTCCACTAGTGGCAAACCCTAAAGCATCATTACCACCTGAAAATAGCGAAACAAATGTAGGAGCTTGCATAAGGGCATCTCCAATTACCGAAGCACCATCACTTGAAGCCATTCTTACATAATAAGGATTAGCTTGACCAACCATCAACCCTGCCATACTTCCGTATCCAGGAGCAAGAAAATGAATTGCACGAGCACCTGGAACAGATAAATTACTAAAAGGACCAGACATGACGTCTGAAACTTCAGTTGTAGGACTCCCGCTAACTGGTTGTGGACCAGCACCATTAAAAAATAATCTTGGTCCTGCAATTTGGTTTCCAAATAATAATAATCCTCCAACATTATCATTAGTGTAAGGCTGAGTAAAATTTCCTCCATCTGCGTGGGCCATAACACCAGCCATAATGTTAGGATATGAGTTCATTTGACCAGCCTGGAATAAAGCATTATCGGTATATCCAGCTGTTATAGATGCTCCTACAGCAACAAATCTTTCAAAATCTGCATCTCCAGAGTCTATGTCAACATATATAGGCATACCTTCCAGTGAATCTAAATCCGCGTCACAACCTGTAAAGGCAATTAAAACGAATGAAAGAAATAAATATTTAAGTTTCATAATTTTTATTAGTTTAATTAGTATTTAATTATTAGTTATTAGCAGTCCAAGAGATATAATATTGCGTACCAATAAATCCTGAACCAAATGCGGTAAAGTATTCATCTCCACCAATATTAGCACCACCTATTTTTATTACTGAGTTCCACTTTGGAAGAGTGAAATTTATCTGCGCATCAATCACGTGAGCACTAGGAACATCTCCGTTTCCAAATGTTGATTCCCAATAGAAGTCAGTAAACCATCTCCATGCAACATTAAATCCAACATTATCAAAAAGATTGGTGTTCCCAAATTGAACTTTCCATTTATCTTCTGGAGTATTCCAGTTAGTAGCAAAATCTGGGTATGCTTCCTGATCAAATTGTAAGACATTTTTAGTATAGTTTGCTGAAAGATCATAAGTTTTAAAAATCTTAGTCCTTACACCAACAGTTGCTCCCCAAGATTCTATTTCAGCATCAGTATTTGTATAAGCACTATAGGTTTCAAAGTCACCATTTGCTATTGCTAAAATTGACAATCCGTTATCACCAACTTGACCATAGTAAGGCGAAATTACTGCCTCAGTACTTATGAAATCTTGATAGGCATTTTTATAAACATTAGCGTCAATTGTAAATGTTGGAGATAGTTTTGCTCTCCATCCAATTTCCACTGATTGCATCTGCTCAGCCTTGACATATTCAACTCCAGAATCCTGTAATAATCCAGGGTTACCTGTTGCTGCCATTGCTTGAACTGATGAAGCAGAAAATGAGTTGTTAAATGCAGCTTCACCTGTTAACGTAACTGATGCAGGAACCCCAAGGGCTTGACCCGCAGCACTTACTGCATAATCTCTAACATATCTTGCTGGATTATCAGGCGATGAACCTATTAGCCTTGCAATTCCAACATCAAGACCAATAAATAAGTCTTGTGTAGTTGGATTTCTATATCCCGTTTGATATGACACTCTAATGTTATGATTTCTATCTTTACCAGCAGTGTATGCAAGAGCTACCCTAGGAGTTACCGCTCCATCAGAGAATTCTGCTTTATCATATCTAGCTGCTAATGTTACTGTAAACCTGTCATCTGCCATCTTTCTAACCATTTGAGTATATAATCCCATATCACCATAACTGATCGGACCATCGTAATCAGTAAAAATTGTTCCAGAAGAATTTAATTCATACTCTCTATATGAACCTCCTAATTGAACTTCTGCCCAATCCCACATATGACCAAAATTATAGTTAAAATCAGCGTGATAAACTTTAGAATTATCCTGGAATTTTGCTCCAGTTGTAAGATCAGGATTATTTACTACAGATTCAAAAGCATCCAGATATTCTTGAGTTCCTGGCATAAAACGACCAGTGTCTGCAGTATTTCTTCCTAGTGCATGCGCCTGATCAATAGTTAATCCACCAAGTGTACCATTAACGATTCCTCCTACATATTCAGCAAACCAATTTAAATCAGGCTTCCACATTCTGTTTATATTAATTGCAGTGAAGTTCATATCATATGAATCCCCTGCCTTATCTTCGGTCATGTATGCTCTAACTGAGAAGTTATCATTTTTAACCTCTAATTTATGTTGAGACATAACAAAGTTTTCAATTCCATATCTGTTTGTCCCTTGATAAACTGTTTCACCAGTACCAATTTTCCCTATATATGAAACTTCAAGGTCATCAGCATTTGGCCTCCAATATAAACCCCAATCAGCTTTTTTGCTTCTTGCTACGTGATCTGTTAAATCTACTTCTCTATATCCAGTTCTAGTTACAACTGTAGAAGGAACTAAAGCAGAGCCTCCAGCTGGAAGCAGTCCCATACCTTCCATTATCTGTGCAACACCATTAATATTGGTAGCAACCTCATCTCCGTAAATGTTAATTCCATCATGATTGTGAGCAGCTCTAGTTAGACCTACACCATTCTCATCAACTCTTCCTAATTTGTCAACCTCACTATCAGCTATCCAATCAGTTCCGCGTAAATAAGCAAAATTAACTTTCATTGCTACTTTGTCACTAAATTTATGACCCCATCTTATCTGAACATCTCTAAATTCATTATCTCCAGCAGCATCTTGAGATGTAATACCATGTTTGTATTGACCACTAAGACCTTGATGATCAAAAGGACTTTTACTTTTCATAAGTAGTATCCCGTTAAATGCATTTGCACCATAAAGAGCTGATGATGCTCCAGGAATAAGCTCAACACTCAGCACATCCGTTTCCGTCATACCCAGTAAGTTACCAAGCGAGAAATTAAGTGCAGGAGCAGAATTATCCATTCCATCAACTAATTGCACAAATCGTGTATTAGCAAAAGTTGCAAACCCTCTAGTGTTAATTGCCTTAAATGTTAAACTGTTAACATTTATATCTACACCTTTTAAGTTTTCAAGACCATCATAAAAATCTGCAGAAGCAGTATTTGCTATGTCTTTTACTCCAAATCTCTCTATAGTTACGGGAGATTCAAAAATTCTTTGAGGTGTTCTTGATGCAGAAACTACAACTTCATCAAGTGAAGTATTGTCTTCAAGAGTAAAGTTTACTGTTGATGAAGAGCTTACTTCTACTGACATTGCTTGAAAGCCAACACTACTAGCTTCTAGAGTGAAAGGCGTGTCCATGTCTGAAGTGATAGAATAGTTTCCATCAAAATCTGCGACTACTCCTGTAGAAGAACCAACTATTACAACCGTTGCTCCCGAAAGAGGCTGACTATTTGCATCAGTAACACTACCATTTACTGTTGTTTGTGCATAAGAAAATACACAAAACAACATCATAAAAATTTTAAGAATTGTTCTCATAATTTAGTTATTTGTTTAATTTTTGATAGTACAATATAATCATATAATATGTTATCTACAAATATGCTATAGTTTAACATATTCTTTAAAAATAGGCTAATGAATGTATTTTTGTTAAAAATCTAATGAAAATCCAAATGTTGGAATTGGTGTAAATCTATTAATATTTACCTTTACTAAGCTAATAGGAGCAATAATGTTTCCTTCAGAATCTCTTGCTAAGCCATACTCTGGAGGAACAGAAATTTCCTGAGACAGAATATTCATTATTTCAAAATAAAAGCTTATCGAAATATTCTCTTTATTCCATTTTTTATCTACTCTAACGTCTAATTGGCTAAATTTATCCAATTTTTCTTCACCTAACCTGGAGTAATCTAATACCATTTCTGGATAACTCATTAGACTGGCATTAAGATCAAAAGGGGCGTAAGGCGTTTTACCAGAATACCTTAACCGAGAGCTTAATTCCCAGTTATTATTTAATTTATATCCATTACTAAATGAAACTAGATGCCTACTATCCCAAACTGATGGCAAATATTCAGAAGTAAATCCTGAGAATTTACTATAAAAATATGTATAGGAAAAAATTCCATAGAAATTATTAGTCAATTTTTGTTGGAATGAAGCTTCTAATCCATAGGTTTTCCCTTTCCCAGTTGAACTTACCTCTTCATTGCCTAATACTTCAAAACCTCCACCTTTGTTGGCCAACGATACCTGATCTACAATGGATACAGGGAAATTATCATATTTTTTTAGAAAGGCTTCAATTGAAATTTTAGAGGAATTAGTCATATTATAGTCTATTCCAGTAACATAATGTTTGCTTTCAGTGTACTTATTATTCTTATTTAGATATTCTCCATCATTATTTTGATATCCAAGCATTGTATAGGTGGGGATCTTATAATATCTGCCAATTGACATATTCCATCTCCATTTTCTATCTTCACTAATTGCATAAGACAAGGAAGCCCTTGGAGAAAAATTATCTAAAAGGCTTGACCCTGTTGAGAAGGTGTCTTCATCCATTCTAAAGCCAATAGAGAAATCAAGTCTGTTATTAAAAAAGCTTCTTGAGCCATTAGCAAAAAAACCATATTTATAAAATTCTATTTCTGTATTATAATTTATGCCTGTATATAAATTCTGCGTATTATTAAAGTAGTTTGACAATTGAAAATTTCCTCCCCATTTAAGTTTCCAATCCTTATAGTAATTTACAGATTTGATTCTAAGCTTGGTTTCCCATTCATGAGAATCATTTCTAAATAATAATCCTGATTCATTTAAATTATCAGCGTACCGAGAAAAATTATTTTTTAATTTATTTGTGCTTAATGCAGTAATTAATTGACCTTTTTGATTTTTGTATTTTCTTTTCCATGAAATTCCTGCTGTTGTAGTATTCTGCTTAATAATAGGAACTTGCTCAAGTTTAGCTTGTTGTTCCGCATCAAAGTCATCAGGAGCTTCCACGGAGAAATCATCAATGGATCCAACTCCAATAAAATTTATTGAATTGTATTTATCGATTTTATGATGAATTTTCCATTGATAGTCCCAGTAGTCTGGCCTAATGGGAACGCCAATAAATTTAAACAAAAACTGAAGGTAACTTTTTCTTAATGAAAAGATCATTGTAGTATTCGCGTCTTCTTCTGATTTATTAAAAACAGGACCTTCAAAAGTTATCCCAGATTCAGTAATACCTGTTCTAAAATTTCCTGAAAATTGACTGGAATTACCATCTTTTTGCTCAAATGATAGGACTCCACTAAGCGGATTATCGTATTCAACTCCAAAAGCAGAAGTTGAAAGCGTAACTTCCTGAATAAATGCTATGTTTATCATTCCTCTTGGCCCTCCTGCACTTCCTTGAGTGCTAAAGTGATTTATGTTTGGAATTTCAATACCATCCAAATAATACACAGTTTCATTTGGGGCACCTCCTCTAATAATAATATCATTTCTAAACCCTCCAATAGAAGGAGATAGTCCAGGCATGCTTTGAACAACCTTGGTTATATCATTATTTGCCCCTGGATAGCTTTCAATCTCCACTGCAGAAAAAGTATTTATTGAAAGAGGAGACTCCATAGTTTTCTTAAAAGGGCTCTCTGTTATAACAACCTCATCAAGTGCTTCACTAGATTCATTAAGAAATATTTTTAAAGCCGGATTCCCCTTACTTTTTATAATAACATTATAGACTTTTTGAGACTGGTAGCCAATATAGCTTATGGTAATATTATAGGTTTTTGTTGGAATATTATCTATTGTAAAATATCCATTCTCATTACTTATTGCACCAATTGATGTATTGTCAAGTACAATATTTGCTCCTAATAGTGGCAACTGACTTTTACTATCATATATTTCTCCACTAATATTTCCTTGGTTTTGAGAAAATAAACAAAAAATATTTAGTAATGCAATAATTAAAAAAGAATATAAATTTTTTATCACGAATCTAATTTGAAAATCCACCACGAAGATAATGCTATCTACAGATATATTTTGTTAAAAAAATAAAAAAATTATGTTAATTTTATAGAATCAAAAAATTATTATACATACTATTACTTACTATCCCATTTCTTGGGTTTGGACAGAGTAATGATAATAATCACTTATCAGTAGATCAACTGGATTGGTTAACCGGTCAAAGAGAGGGTTCGCATGATGGAGGAATCTTAGAACAAACATGGTTGCCTCCTCGCTCTGGGACTATTACTGC
>JACKQG010000306.1_pt1 | contig 72236 bp, 62 predicted proteins | sample 8237621 | NCBI WGS metagenome assembly JACKQG01 (sample SAMN15677084, study PRJNA649215) | marine metagenome | biome: marine; feature: Black Sea; material: saline water; isolation source: suspended particulate matter (SPM) from the Black Sea western gyre | collected 2013-06-09/2013-06-10 | depth... | reverse complement strand
CCTTACAATCTGGTTTGGGACAGGGCATCAATATGGTGAATGGTTTGGTGAATTTACATTTGGGATAGGCTGAGCAAGCGTAAAACTTGCCATATCGACCATCTCGGAGGACAAGCGGAGACTCACACTTCTCACACTTCCCGTGATCCTCAACAACCTTGTCTTCACCGTTTTCGTCCTTGGTTGGTGAATCGAGGGGTCGGGCATTTTTACAGGTTGGAAATCCTGAGCAGGCCAGGAATCGCCCATTTTTACTCCATTTAATGACCATGGGCTTGCCACACTTGTCACAGGCCTCCCCACTGTCTTCCTGGAGAGATTTTTTGAGTTCAGTATATGATTTTGATGATTCTTCAAGCCATTTTTCCAGATGTGACCAAAACTCCGTCATGACTTCCAGATAGGTGCTCTCACCCTCTTCTACCTTATCAAGGTTAAGCTCCATTTCTCTGGTAAATGTCTTATTGACCAATTCTGAAAAATTTTCCACCAGAAGCTTATTGGTGACTTTACCTAATTCAGTTGGATAAAGTTTGCGCTTTTCTGATTGAACATAATTCCTGGCCTGCACCACTGAGATGATATTTGCATAGGTGGATGGACGACCAATGCCTTCTTTATCAAGAATTTTAACCAGGCTACTTTCGGTATAGGGAGCTGGAGGTTTGGTAAAATGTTGATCCGCTTTAACCTCTAATGGTTGAAGTTTCTCATTCTCTTCTAAATCTGAGGGAAGATGACTATCCTGTTCCTCAACATTCTCAAAATACACCACTCGATATCCATCAAATACGAGGTCAGACCCAGAGGCCCTTAAATCAAACCGCGTACCGGCTTTGACATCAACGGTGGATTGATCGAAAACGGCTACTGCCATTTGTGAAGCGACAAAGCGTCGCCAGATAAGATCATAGAGCTTGGCTTGAGGTGCGGTTAAGGAAGCCTTTATAACATCTGGGGATAAATCGGGATTAGCTGGACGGATAGCTTCGTGAGCATCCTGAATTTTTCCACTTTTTTTCCCGAACTGACGAGGTGTTGCTGGCAAGTAATCTGAACCATATTTTGACTCAATTTGAGCTCGAGCCGTTTCAACAGCAGAATCTGCAACACGAGTTGAATCTGTTCGCATATAGGTAATCAGACCGGTTGCTTCCCCATCTGCCAGAGTGACACCTTCATATAGCTGCTGAGCCAGCGTCATGGTACGCTTCGTGGTAAATCCTAGTTTTTGGAAGGCTGCCTGTTGCAGTGTTGAGGTTGTGAAGGGTGCATGGGGATTTCTACGAACCCGTTTTTTAGTCACCTTAGAAACAAGATATTGCTCATTCTTCAGAGAATTCCTGAGCTCAATTGCAATGGCTTCATTAGGAATATAAGCCTTTTTACCATCAACCTTTTGGAGTTCAGCTTCAAATGTTTTCTTCTTGACAGTTTCTACGTCAGCTTTGATAGTCCAGTATTCCTGGGGTTCAAATCGATCAATTTCTTCCTGGCGCTCACAGATAAGCCGTAAAGCAACGGACTGCACACGACCAGCACTCAGTCCAGAATAGAGTACCCGCCATAAAAATGGACTCACCTTGAATCCTACAAGACGATCAATAATTCGTCTGGCCTGCTGAGCGTTGACCATGTTCATATCAAGTTCAGTGGCTTTACGCATTCCCTCCAGGACGCCTGCCTTGGTAATTTCAAAAAACATGACCCGGGAAATGGGTTTGTTTAAATTTTTTAGTATGCGTGTAACATGCCAGCCGATGGCCTCCCCTTCGCGATCAGGGTCAGTTGCCACAAATATATGAGCTGCTTGTTTGGCAGCTTCTCTCAAGGCATCTACATTTTTTTTCTTGCCTGGAATGGTGACATAGAGTGGTTTGAAATTGTCCTTTAAATCCACACCTAACTGAGTTCGAGGTAAATCTCGAATATGTCCAACGGTAGAAAGAACCTTATACTCTTCCCCCAAATATTTTTTGATTGTCCCTGCTTTTGAGGGTGATTCGACGATGACGAGGTATTGTGACATACTATTCCTTTAGTGTTCCATTATTTCAAGTCGCGAATAATATTCAGCTACCCACCAAAATGCAACACCTCGTATAAGCGTGTCTCAGCATTTATTCTGCAGTCGTTTTCCCTTATAGACTACGTCTATTATTTTGAGTGGTAATTTTGAAGCTGAAAAGAATTTTTTAATTCAGAACAAAATAGACTTTTTTCCAACGAGGTAATCTTAGGCGAGGGTAATTAGCTGTGCTGTCCTATCATTCACTATATCCATGTGGATTGTTGGATTGCCAACGCCAGGCATCAATACACATTTCTTTTAATCCTTTTGTGGCTTTCCATCCCAGAACATCAGCTGCTTTCTGGGTGTCTGCATAACATTCGGCAATATCACCTGTACGTCGATCAACAATCTCATAGGCGACTACCTGACCTGAAGCTGCTTCAAAAGCTTTCACCATCTCCAGGACGCTATAGCCCTGACCTGTACCTAAATTTATAGTCACTAGTCCAGGTTTTGTCATCAAATGGTCCAGAGCTTTTAGATGTCCCTGAGCCAGATCAACGACATGGATATAGTCTCGTACACCCGTCCCATCACGGGTTTCGTAATCATTTCCGTATACGGATAGCTTCTCCAACTTGCCTACGGCGACCTGAGAGATGTAGGGCATGAGATTGTTGGGGATACCATTGGGATCCTCACCAATTTGCCCGCTACTGTGGGCACCAACTGGATTAAAATATCTTAATAGTGCTATGTCCCACGCTGCATCGGAGACGTACAGGTCACCCAACATCTCTTCAATGATCAATTTTGAACGTCCATATGGATTGGTGGCTGAAACGGGAAAATCTTCAGTAATTGGAACTGAGCTTGGATCCCCATACACTGTAGCGGAGGATGAAAACACCAGCCGCCTTACACCATTTGCTTTCATTTCTTCGAGCAAGTTTAGGGTTCCTGCCAGATTGTTCTGGTAATACTTCAGTGGAATTTCCACCGATTCGCCTACGGCTTTCAATCCGGCAAAGTGGATAACCGCATCAATATGATGATTTAAGAATGGGGTTGCGAGAGCCTCTTGATCCAGGAGATCAATTTCATAAAAAACAGGCGATTTCCCTGTGAGCGCTTCCACACGTTGGAGCGACTCTCGACGGCTATTGGAAAGATTATCAACAACGATGACCTCATCTCCCTGTGAGAGTAATTCAAGGACTGTGTGACTACCGATATAGCCTGCCCCGCCAGTTACCAGGATTGTAGACATAGATTTTCTTTCTCTCTAAAATTCATTTCGTATATTTTTCAAACAACTCTGTGGATACAATGTTTCAACGATAAGCTGGAATGCCGGTAATACTTTCACCAACAACCAGTGTGTGCATCTCATGAGTACCTTCGTAGGTGAGCACAGATTCGAGATTCGCTGCATGTCTCATGGATACATACTCGTCAGTTATGCCACTGGCACCCAATATACTGCGCGCGGAGCGGGCAATCTCAATGGCCATACGGACGTTGTTCATTTTCGCCAGGCTCACCTGTTTATGATTCAGGGTCTCTCTATCTTTCAGGCGACCAAGTTGAAACGTTAAAAACTGAGCCTTGGTAATTTCATTCAGCATTTCAGCCAACTTTTGCTGGGTCAATTGAAATGCTGCAATGGGTTTGTCAAATTGTATTCTGGTTTTTGCATAATCTACGGCTTCTTCATAACAGGCAATGGCTGCTCCCACGACACCCCAATTAATTCCATAGCGAGCCTGTGTCAGACAGCTGAGGGGTGCCTTGAGTCCATTAGCTTCAGGCAGTTGATTCTCCAGCGGAATTGCACAGTTGTTTAAGACAATTTCACCTGTCACTGAAGCTCTCAATGACAATTTACCCTTTATTTCTGGGGTCTCGAATCCAGTTGTCCCTCGTTCAACCAGGAATCCTCTGACCTGCCCCTCTTCATCCTTAGCCCATATCAGAGCCACATCAGCAACTGGCGAGTTGGTAATCCACATCTTGGTGCCATTTAGGATGAATTTATCAGCCTCTTGCTTTACCCGAGTGATCATTCCACCTGGATTTGAACCATAATCCGGCTCTGTGAGTCCAAAACATCCAATTTTTTCACCTGAAGCAAGCGGTGGGAGCCATTTCTCTTTTTGTTCCTCTGAGCCATACTTCCAGATGGGCCACATGACCAGAGAACCCTGGACCGAAGCAAAACTGCGTAACCCGGAATCACCACGCTCCAGTTCCTGCATCATTAGACCATAAGCTACACCATTGATGCCTGGAGTACCGTACTTTTCCGGTAGCGTGGATCCAAAGAAACCCATTTCTCCCATTTCTTTTTGCAATTCAAAAGGGAATGTACCTTCCCGATAGTGTTTTGATATGAGGGGATAAAATCGATCCTTTACCCATTCATTGGTCATATTTTGAATAGCAATCTCTTCTTCAGAGAGCAGTGCCGATAAATCAAAAAAATCTGGTCCAACTAATTTTAGAGCCATGAAGGTTCTCCAATTTCAGCTGCAAAGGTAAACGCTGTAAAAATCAGGCAAACAAAAAACACCCCGGGGCATATGTCATATATCATTTCTTTCTGCTTGTGCGACATATATAATTGGCCCATGGAAAATGGCGTACTATTTCGGTTTGAAGACGTACACCTCAGGGTTGAGGATAAACACATCCTCCAGGGACTTGAATTCAATATCTCTAAAGGTGAGTTTGTGGCTGTTATTGGCGCTTCTGGTGCTGGAAAAAGTTCTCTCCTGAGGATGTTTAATGCCCTGACCAGCCCAAGCACGGGAAACATTACTTTCCGGGGTATTGAGATTGATTCAGATATACAAGCACTTCGAAAAAATGTGGGTGTTCTTTTCCAAAACCCCGTGGTTTTTGAAGGCACCGTCAGGGAAAATTTATTGATCGCAGGCCGCTGGGATCAGACTATCTCACAAACTCTGGATCATGAAATCCTGGATGCACTAGATCAAGTAGGCCTGGTCAATATCAAATTGACCCATCACGCCAGAGATCTATCAGGTGGAGAGCAACAAAGACTGGCATTGGCTCGCACGCTGCTGAACCACCCTCAGGTTCTTCTTCTGGATGAACCAACGTCGAACCTGGATCCAAAACTTGCCCGGGAAATTATGGATCAGATCGAAGAACTCAGGGAAGCGTTGAATTTAACTGTCATCGCTGTTTCTCATGATCACATGCTCATGCGTCGATATGCCAAACGAGTCATCATTTTATCCCATGGGAAAATTATCGGGGATGGTGATTTTAAAACCCTGGATAAATCACACGCCTTTGAGGATGCCGGATTGTTAAAGAATGAGGTCAATGATGCGACCTGATTTTTACGTCTTGAGTTGGAATGATTTACTGGTATCACTCCTGTTTATTGCATTTTCGCTATTTTTAATCAAAAAATGGAAACTGGGTCTGGAAAACACCCTCCTGATTGGAACGCTGCGTACTTTTGTTCAGTTGACACTCATGGGTTATGTGTTAACCTGGTTTTTTGATCAACAACATTGGGCATTTATGCTCATGCTCCTCCTCCTAATGATCGTGATTGCCAGTTATGAGGGGACCAGACGACAGAAACAAGTAATCCCACACTTCTTTGCGGCCATGCTGGTAGCCCTATTGGGGTCTGCCATCCTCATTTTAGGGACAATCCTGCTCTTTATTCTGGATGTTGAGCCCTGGTTTTCACCCTATGCTGCCATTCCGATTGGTGGAATGATTATCGGTAATGGACTCAATTCAACTGCCTTGACGGCCAATCGATTTGTAGGTGAAATGAAACATCGGGAGAAGGAGATTGAAACCCTTCTAGCCCTTGGTGCCACACCAAAACTGGCCGTCTATGATGCCATGAAGGCTTCTATTCATGCTGCATTAATCCCCAACATCAATGCCATGATGACGGTGGGATTGGTACAACTCCCCGGCGTGATGACAGGGCAGATTCTAGCTGGAATCGATCCCATAATTGCCGTGCGGTATCAGATCATGATTATGTATATGTGGTTCACAACAGCAACCCTGGCCAACATGATCATGTTGGCCATTGTATACCGTCAATATTTTACATCAAAATTGCAGCTCAGACGCGAGCTGCTGAGGGAGAAAGCTTAGATTAAGCCTTCTTCGCCGAGGAATTTGTTTGCTTCTTCTACATGCTTTTTGAAGTCTTCCCACAAAGCTGGAGCAACCGTGATACCCTTCTGGGTTGGACGCCACTCATCTTCATCAGCAAGGTAATGAATTCTAAAATCTACATAGGTACGACCCTTGAATTCTTTAACTTGAATAAGAATCTTTTCAGTTTCACTTCGTTCTACTTCACCAATAATCTTTTCCATGTATTTATCCTTTTCTTAGTTTCAAATTTATTTACTTGATGTGCCCCATTTTGCATCGAATTCATTTGAAGTAAAACCAAATGAACCAACATCTCCCTTCACAACAAAGGGTCTTTTGATAAGATTGGGATCTTGAAGCATCAGCTCAATTGCCCTGGCTTTATCTGGAAGATTTTGCCCTAACTTTAATTCACGATAGATAGCAGATCGAGAATTTAAATAAGGTTTGACATCGTTGACATCGATGAATTTTTCCAAAAGTTCGCGACTGGGAGGGCTATTTATGATATCCACCTTCTCAAATTCAATCTGACTTTCATTCAGGTAAATCTGAGCCTTTTTACAGGTGCCACATGTTTTTTTATCAAAGAATGTTGGCTTCATAGTATGTCCCTTTCCAAATCTTCATCATAAATAATTATAGCCCCCACACTTTCCTAATACCGAATTTCGAAACTTTTATATTCCCCGCTATATGTCTGGGGCTGATTCTCGACCCTTTCAACCTGGGACCATCGGTTGCCCACTTTGAGTTCTTTCAAAAAGGATACGATCAGGCCATGCTCTCCTTCGGCAAGTCCCACCACTGAGCCATCTGAGTGGTTTTTAACCCAGCCCGTAAGCCCCAACTGTTGCGCCATTGTACTGACAAAATACCTGAAGCCTACCCCTTGAACTTTTCCTGATATTCTAAAGACAGTCGCTGTATCCATGGCTATTTCTTCCTGTTAATCGCTTCCTCAGGCAGGACGCTGGGACAAAATTCAGCCAGCACACAGGCATGGCATTGGGGTCGGCGAGCGATACATACTGCACGACCATGATCAATGATTAAATGTGTAAACATGACCCAATGTTCCTTTTCAATGATCTTCTGGAGCTCCATCTCAATTTTTACGGCATCTTTTTGATTGGTCATTCTTAAAAGATTCGCGATACGAATAACATGAGTATCTACTACCAGACCTGGGATGTGGAATCCTGTCCCTAAAACCACATTAGCTGTCTTTCGACCAACCCCTGGGAGCTTCACCAGAGCATCCAGATCAGCCGGGACTTCACCTTCGTGCTCCTGCATGAGGGTTTGTGCGCAGGCACTCATGTTTCTTGATTTGCTATTGAAAAAGCCAGTGGATCGAACCAATTCAGCAAGATGCTCTACAGGTGCACTGGCCATGCTTTGGGCTGTGGGATAGTGCTTAAATAATTCAGGTGTGACCTTGTTTACTCTTTCGTCAGTACACTGGGCCGAAAGCATAGTAGAAATGAGTAGTTGGAAGGGTGATCGATGTTCGAGACTACATTTGGAATCAGGATAAGTTTCGTACAGGGTTGTGATAATCCGCTGCATCCGGAGCTGTTTGTTTTTCAATGATTCTCTCATCAGCCTCTCCGAGTCTGTAAATAGTTTTTCATTTCATCCATACCCATCGTGTTGATTACTTCACTTGGTGTAAAGCCGCCTTTGCGAGCCATACGGACACCCAGCGGGATTGAGCCGAGTCCACTAGTACTATGAGCATCAGGGTTAAGGGAGATTTTCACACCTTTTTCTCTGGCATATTTGAGATATCGCCAATCCAAATCAAGTCGCTTGGGTGTGGTGTTTATTTCAATCAGTTTATCATTCTCAGCAGCCACATCGATAATAGTTGGTAAATCTGGATTGTATCCGGGTCTGGCCATAAGCATTCTGCCAGTGGGATGTCCAAGCATGGTGGTAAATGGACTTTGCATAGCTCGGACAATGCGATCAGTTTGCTTTACTGGATCCAGCTGAAAATGGCTATGGATTGAGGCAATCACAAAATCAAAACCTGATAAGAGTTCTTCATCATAATCCAGGCTTCCATCACTCAAAATATCAGCCTCAATCCCCTTAAAAATGTGGAAATCAGAATATGAGTCATTGAGTTGATCTATGAGGTCCCATTGAGCTTTAACACGGTCGGGCTTCAAGCCATTGGCATAGTAAGCCGCTTGTGAATGTTCGCTGATACCAAGATATTGGTATCCAATATTTCGAGCTGCCTCAGCCATTTCTTCAAGAGAATTTCGACCGTCACTCCAGGTAGAATGGGCATGGAAAGTGCCTTTTATATCCCCTTTCTTAACCAGCTCAATATCTTTCGGGAAACGGGCATAGACATCTCTCAGCTCAGGTTCAATCCACTGAATGCCAATTGATTTACAAAGGGCTTCTTCAGTTGAGAGTGAGGTATTCCCAGTCTGTGCAATTGCTCTAATGGCAGCTTCAGGCTCCGCACCATACATACTTTGCAGCTGATGAGCATATACCTCACCACCAGTTCGGATGAGTTGCTGAGCGCTGAAGGATTCTGGGGCAGACACCCAGAGATGGACCGGCATCCCTGATATATCTTTAATGATGAGAGGATGTGAGTCTGGTAAACCACAGTCAAATTTATCATTTAATTCACTTAATAAATCTGATGATTTTGCTTCGATAAGCAGTTCTACGGATTGGATGAGTTTGTCACCTCTCCTGAGCATGCCCGTCAGTTCAATTCGAGACACACTTTGGAGGGGAGATAGTTTTTCAATCCATTTCTGAGCTACCGATAAAGCGATATCGAGATAAAAATTTCTGGCATGTTTCGCCTGAAAGTCAATGGCATCCAGCAATTTCAGCTGCAGCTTTTGACCAAAACCCTTCATGGAGGTTAAAGCATTCGTTTCACAGGCTCGCTTGAGGGCTTCAGTGTTGGTGATATCAAATTTTTTCCAGAGCAATTGAACCTTCTTCATACCCAGACCAGGGAGATCTAGGAGATCGGCCAGCCCCTCAGGAAGTTGTGCCTCTAGTTCCTTTTCCAGACCGACAGTTCCAGCCTTGGCGAAATACATAATGACATAGGCTAACTTGGGACCAATTCCAGGTACATCTTTCAGTCGATCTTCATCAACGAGGACACCCATGTCTTCCTCATGATCTCTGACTATGCGAGCTGCCTTTTCAAAACTCCGAATCTTGAAGGGGTTTTCTTCGAGTAATGACATCATGGAAGCAAGGCGATTTATTCTATTACTGATTTGAGAATTATTCATTTCTCAAAATAAATCAGATATGTCATTCACGAAGAAAAATAACGGGTGATCTTTTGGGGTGTATGCATGTTTGAAATCGAGGGAGGATTAGACATATTGCCAGCATGAACATGCTGAGGCTTCAACAGAAACGTCAACTTATTAACCTGATACGGGAATTTTTTACTGATAGGGACTTTTTTGAGTTAGAAACGCCACTTCTGGTACCTGCCCCCGGCATGGAAGTGCATCTGCATAGTTTCACCACAAAATATGTGAGGCACGATGGTTCTGAGGAGGTGCTTTACCTCCCCACCTCCCCTGAATTTGCCATCAAGAAGGCTCTAGGTGCGGGTTTCGAGAAAGTATTTGAAATCGCCCGGGTATTTCGGAATCATGGAGAGCTTGGTCCACAGCACCATCCCGAATTCACCATGTTGGAGTGGTATCGTCCCGGTTCTTACACTCATGTCATGAACGATGTAGCAGATTTGCTTCAGTACTTGAGTGAAGCGTTTGATGCGCTTCATCATGAACCGGATTTTTCCTGGACTGGGATCAGGAGAACATCAATACAGGACTGTTTTCAAACTTACGCAGAGCTTGACCTGCAAAGAGGGATGACGGATGCTGAACATTGGCGAGCGGCGGCGGCTGATGTTTTAGGCGAAAAAATTCCTGGCGATGACACTTTTGAGGACATTTTTTTTCGAGTGTGGCTCAAATTAATAGAACCCAGGCTGGGACGATCTAATCCTGAAATTGTTTTTGATTACCCGGCTTCTATGGCAGCGCTGTCCAAGCTTAAATCACCTGAAAATATATGGGCTGAGCGCTTTGAACTCTATATCAAGGGCATTGAAATCGGCAATGCGTTCAGTGAGCTGACTGATTCTAATGAACAGTTTAAGCGGATAGAAGATGCAAATAGTGAGCGCGAAGAACTTGGTTATCCACCCCATCCCATTGACTCAGACTTTATCCAGGCAGTGGGCAAAATGCCTCCAACAGGAGGCATTGCGATTGGTGTTGAGCGGCTATTAATGGTGCTTACTGGTGAATCAGATATCCATGAGTTTTTCCTCTACCCATTGGGGGAAGTCAGGCGCAAATAGAAATCAATTGCTGTCTTCGAGCCAAGCGCTCCAAGTACGACATTGTCATCTTGATCACGCCAGTTTGAAAGCTCGCGATCCCTAAGCGGAAGCCCGGAATACACATAGTTTCCGTATATCTCATTTACACTTTCAAATTTCACCTGGTATATCCCCAGGGGGATACCGGCAAAATTTCCCTGGAATTTGGGGAGCCCTGTGGAATCATCAGTGAAAATGGACACAGCCAGAGAACCGTAAAAATCCCTTGTAGAGCCGTCTGTAAAATATTCGTCCATGTATACAGCGCAAAATGCGCTCAAAGATGAGTTGTTCCAGTTCATAAACGCATAGTTGTTATTCAGGCTTACCAGTGTGTCTCCTAACCAATTCGCACTCTCCCAGCTGATGTTGATTGGTGGTCCTACAATATCCGTTGATGCTGTGATGATTCGACCTTCGGTAGTAGTCAATACCATTTGATATTCAAGATTCTCATTCAATTCAATTTGGGCGTATTCAGGTCCAGGGATATAGGCTCCGTAGTGGTAAGTGAGATATGGATTTGATGCCGTAGCTTCTGGCGGACCACCGGGTCCAAAAATTACATCAAATTCAGAAGCCTGGGTTTCCCAAAAGAATTCTGCCACAAAAATTTGTGACTCGGTTTCTCTTAGAATGACTGAAACCATGGTTGAATCGTGAATTTGTGGCAAGATTTCTAAATAATCGTCCACATGAGGTTCACCAGCGTCAGCGATCCCATTGCCGCGTCCTTCTGGTTCATCATTTGGTCCGCCAAAATCATACCCGATATCATCGTTCAGAGGTTCACCCTCATCCCAGCGATTATTTCCATTTTCATCTGTGTAGGAAACCCAATCACCATTGTCATCTCTGCCATTATAGAGAGATGTGTCGGTGACCAAAATCGTGCGGTCAACCCGGATAATAGAGTTGGCAAAATTGTTGTTGTCCAACAATCCTTCTATACGAATTTCCTGTTCATAATTTTTGTAATATTCAGCGAAATCTGCTATACTTAACTCCTCTGTGCAACCCAATAGCAAAAAGATTATGGCGCTGAGACTGGCAGTTTTTCGGATAATAATTTGTATATGTTTTTTCATAAGATCACCTATAGCTCGAATTCTACGCCAAACGTGGGAAGAAATGGAAACATGCCAATTCCTTCAACTGTTTGATCTTCAAGATCCATGTTGTAGAAAAATGTATTAAAATGATTTGTTACATTAATGATTTGAAACTTGAATGTGCCCTCCAGACCAAAGGGTGAAATCTGGCGTGCATAGCTGACATCCACGCGGAAATAATCAGGATATCGGGCAGAGTTACGATTCCCCTTCAATTCAGCTAGATTTGAATAGGGATTACCAAAATCAAAACCTGAACCATTTTGGGTTGGGACATAGCCTACCGTCGGTGTGTACAGATTTGAGCTGCTGCTGCTTAGTGTGAGTCCAACTGAGTTTTTTTCTGATAAGGTATACCCTAAGACCAGATTCACTGAAAAGGGTTGGTCATACTTAGAGCTATAAATCTCACCATCCGATTCAATGGCTCGACCATCGCCATTAAAATCAAATTCCTGCTTGCTCTGCATATATGAAAATCCAAGCCACCCAGTGAGTGTTCCAGTGCTCTTCTTGAAAAGGAGTTCTGCCCCATAAATTTCAGCCGTACCCTCTGTATAGTCATCATCTGGATCGCTGAATACATTCTTGGGGTTTATTACCAGCGTGTTGCTATAGGGTTTGTAGTAGCCTTCAAGACTGGTAAACCAACCTTCACCTAACCATTGTTCAAGTCCAATGATAAAGTGTTGTACTTGTTTTGACTTATAATTCTCAGGGATTGGATTCCAGAAGTCAACAATACTCAAAATGGCATCCTCGTCCTGTGCAGTAAAGATAAACTGGTTATAGATTCCCCAGGCTCCCTTTAGTGCCAGATTGGTATTGAGTAAGTATTTGAATCCTAGACGTGGTTCATAATAAAGATTGTCATGTGCAGAGTATTTTGAAATACGCATACCAGTCTGGAGCATGAGAACAGGATTGGGTTGCCATCTCTCCTGAATCATTCCTGTATAAACCATATTGGTCTCATCTTCATCAATGAACAGGACATCTCCAGTACCCAGAGAGAATTTAACACCTAAGTCTTTGGCCTCGAGACCCATGGTCACGGTATGTTCGGAGGAGATATACCAGTCCAGCATTTCTTTGATTGTCCAGTCATCTATTTCATTGTAGACAATAAAATTGCTTCCGGAGCTACTCCCCGTACTGTCCTTGGAACTGTATTCCAGGTCTACATCAAATTTGTAATTCGTGTTTGCGAATGTGAAGGTTGAGACAAATTTGGAATTGGGAACCCAGCGCCATTCTGCGCTATTGGTAGTATTCCCCCAATCCCATCTAAAGGTCACCTCACTATCAGATTGCTCAAGATCAAAGGCGATACGATCCTGCCCTCCATAATGTGAAAATGCCAGACGATTGGTGGGATTGATATTCTGAATAATTTTTCCCTGAACATCATAAAAATAGTATTTCCATTTCATGGGATCGTCTTTGGCCCAGTAATAAAGTCTGGCCACCTGATCAAAATAGGTTCGCCTGCCTGACAACATCCATGATCCTCTCAGAAGTGGTCCCTCACCCAGGATCTTTGAGCTTAATAAATTGACCTCTCCATGCACCTCACTCAGATCAATGAACTTGCCAATGGGTTGATCTCCAAAAAGTTTTCTGTTTTTCGAATTTCCCTCACGTCCCGTGATACTCAATACTGAAGATATGCGGTTACCATATTTGGCAGGAAATCCTCCAGCAAGGAATTCAGCATCAGCAATGGCATCTGCGTTAAAAGTTGAAAAGACACCTCCGAGATGGAAGGGGTTGTAAATTTCAATGCCATCCAGCAAAATAAGGTTTTCATCGGGAGAGCCTCCACGAACTACCAGAGCAGAGGAGAAATCGCTTGATGATTGAACCCCAGGCAGCAATTGAAGCGTACGAAAGATATCTGCTTCAACAAAGGCTGGCATGAGCTTCACATCTCGCATGGTCAGGCTGACAGCACTGACTTCAATCTCTTTTTCAAATCGTTGACGGGCCCCAGTAACAATCACTTCCTCACCTTCGATTGATGTCGGAGCTATTTCAAAATCATGGCGTTCATCCAGACCTGCTACCACTGCAATGGATTTCTCAGTGCGTTCATATCCCATCATCAATACCTGGAGGGTATAATTTCCAGGCGGAATGTTGGTTATGATATAATATCCTGAATTATCGGTGGCTGCGCCGATGCCGGTCTGTTTTAGGCTGACATTGGCGTGTAGCAGGGGTTCGCCGGTCTCAGCATCTCTTAGATACCCATTGATACGACCAGAACGGGTCTGACCATATGCTGTACCAAGAACCAGCAGTGTGATGAATAGGGAAAGTATATAATTAAATCTAAATTTCATTGTGCTTCCTTCAGTTACTCAAATCCATTGTGAAGCAAACTATTCAGATGAATAATTGTTCACGGGTGCCAATGTAATCGCGAACTGGTGGGAGGTGAATTTTATTCGAGGAAGATCAGACTTCGAGTGTTCAACCTGTGTTTTTATAGGATAAACAAAAAAAGAAGGCAGGACCCCCTACCTTCTTTTCATTTGAAAAGGACACTATCTGAGAGTTGACTATTTCTCTTCAGAATCTCCCTTTTTTTCATCGATGCGATAAACGATTAGATAGGCTGCACCAACTGCTGCAGGAATTAATCCCCAGACCCACATACCTGCTGGGGCATCATTGGGAATGGCCAAGGCCATTCCCATTGTCATGATAATTCCCAGAAAGAGCCAAATCAAACCAGGCAAGAGGCGATTTTTGTTTACATCTGGAAATTTTACTTCAACACCCTTTTCAATGGCTGCGAGAATTTCAGTGCTCTCGATTTTTCTTTTCTGATTTTTTAGGATCATTGCAGCGATTGCAACACCGCCTGCAACTAAGAACATTGTGATTGGAATAAAGGCTTCCATTGCGTGACCCATTGTATTCTCCTTTTAATAGATTTTTGGTTCATCGTGGTATTAGACTGAGATCTGTTTGTTTTTGTTGCATCTATTTGTCCTTTTTTTTGAAAAATTTTTATTTTTAGTCTAACTGCAACAAATTACCATTATTCCAGGTCTAAGTATTAATATGATTAACATGATTCCCAGAGTTCAAAAAGAAGCAGATCTCATCTTTCGGGAAATTGTGAAGAATCATGGTGATCGAATTTATAATCTGGCACTCATGAAATGCAATCAGGTAGAGCTGGCCGAAGACATATGTCAGGAAACATTTATTCGAGTTCATAAGGGACTGAAAAATTTCAGAGATGAATCCCAACTGGGGACATGGATATATCGAATTGCCATCAATGTGTGTCATACTATGATTAAGAAAGAATCCCGGCTTTCTGACAACCTGATACCCCTCAATGATCGACCTGATCTGGAACCCATCGAAGAACACGGCGATGCAGGGGAAATTTTCTTAAGGGCCGTACAAAAGGATCAAATCAGACAGGCAATTTCAGCGCTTCCCACCCTTCAATCTGATGCCATCACACTTTACTATTTGAAGGAATTTCAATACACAGAGGTGGCCGACATCATGGATATCCCACTGAATACATTGAAATCACATATTCGCAGGGCCAAAGCTAAGTTAAAACTATTATTAATGGAGGTCTATGATGAGACCCGATAATGCACACAAACGAGATGTTATTGATACACTGCTGGATAAATCCTGGGAGAACCCTCCGGCTCATCTGGAACGACAACTCATGGCAATTCCGACACAGAACGCTGTGACAGCAATCCGCCCGCTTGATCGAATCACCTTATTTCTTAATACAATTCTTATTTTGTGGGGAGTGGGACTGGGGATGTATTTCTGGGTACCACTTAACCATAGCTTGGGATCCTTTGCACAGGGAATGTTGGGATTCAGTACGTCATCTCCGCAAATTCTGGCTCATCCCATCGTAGGCATAATTGTGTTAACCTGTTTACTGTTCGGATTGGTTTGGATGGATATGGAAAAACCTCCTGGGCTTACTAAAGCTTAGCCAAATAAAAGAGCCCTCCATAAGAGGGCTCTTTTAATATTCACTTGAATTGGAGTTTACCAGTTTTCGCCTAAGAGCTCAAAGTATTCCTGGGGGTGTAGACAAGCTGGACAGGCTTTAGGTGCATCTTCACCTTCGTGGAGGTAACCACAGTTGATACAACGCCAGACAACTTTTCCGTTCCGCTTGAAGACTCGACCTTCTTCAAGATTCTTGGCCAGATCTGCATAACGCTTGCCATGTTGCTTCTCAGCTATGGAGATGGTCTCAAAAGCAATAGCCACTGCCTTAAAGCCTTCTTCACGGGCAATTTTAGCGAATTCTGGATACATAGTGGTCCATTCGTATTCCTCACCTGCTGCTGCTGCCTTCAGGTTTTCCAGAGTAGTACCAATTTTCCCTGCTGGAAATGTCTCAGTGATTTCCAGATCGCCACCTTCTAAAAATTTAAAGAAGCGTTTGGCGTGTTCTTTCTCCTGGTTGGCTGTTTCTTCAAAAATCTGCGAAATCTGAATCAGACCTTCTTTTTTTGCCGCACTTGCAAAATAGGTATATCTATTTCTCGCCTGCGATTCGCCCGCAAACGCGATCAATAAGTTTTTCTCAGTTTGGGTACCCTTAATACTACTTGCCATTCTAATTCTCCTTAAATGTTATGAAATAGGTCATGCATAAAATTTGCCAAAGTGGTTGAACCTGTTATAAAATATCGGTCTTCAAATTTAGGTCATAATTATTAGGTTCATACCCAAGAATAGAAACATTTTGTTCAGGAATAATTCAGACTAGATTCAGCATTGACACTGGTAATAGCTGCTATCTCTGTGGATGAGCAGTTTGAAATAAAGACTTCAGTGATTTGAGGTCCATTCATTCTCTCAGCTGCCAGACCTACGTTTATTATTAAATATGGTCTCAAGCCGACACGGTTTTCTTGGAAATGAGGAAATCTGCTCCCGTATTTGGAAAGAGAAGATATGTTGTACATAACGATTTCTCCACATCTGGTTTACCGATGAGTGCTATCGGTAACAAAAACCTTTCGCAACCTGATGCAAAGGTACTCCCTGATATCTGGCTAAAAGCCGCTATGCTTGGCAGTCTCTGGGCATCCATTGAAATCATTCTGGGTAGCTTTCTCCATAATTTGCACATCCCATTATCAGGGACATTTCTGGCATCCGTAGGCCTGATTCTCATGATCAATGGTTACAAGTTGTGGCCAGTTAAGGGATTATTCTGGCGAACTGCACTCGTGACAGCTGCAATGAAGTCAATCTCGCCTTCAGCTATCATTTTCGGACCCATGATTGGTATCTTCATGGAAGGTGTCATTCTGGAAATCATGGTGCGTCTATTCCGCCGTAAATGGCTTGGTTTTGTTCTAGGTGGTGCTCTGGCAGTTTCCTGGAGTCTGTTTCAGAAAATATTTGTACTCCTCATGACCTATGGTCCTGATTTTGTCAAGCTTTATGAGCAGCTCTATTTCATGGCCTCCAGGAGTTTTGGTTTTGAAGGTGATGCGCCTTTTGATCTTGTGCGAGCCATATTTATTATAGATTTAAGCTTTGGAGCGCTGGTGGCAGGATTGTCCTACAGGAGGATCCGCTCTCAGAGCTCAATCTCATTTCCGGAATCAAAATTTGATGCAGCCCCGAAGAAAGAGAATCTCTTAGTAGCATCAGCTACACAGCCATATTCAGTGCTCCTGTTCCTGGTAAACCTCGTCGTCCTCATTCTGGGTCTTACATATCTGAATGATCTCTCAATTCTTTTAGGTGGGCTACTGGTGATCACATATGTCTCCATCAATATTTTCAGGTATAATCGCTCATTAAAACGTTTGAAACGACCCCAACTGTGGATCCAGCTTATTGCCATGATGGGTTTGTCTGGCCTGCTTCTGGGAGGTTGGGATAGCACGGCTTCACTTCTAATTGGACTCGAAACCGGTGTTGCCATGGCGATTAGAGCTTTACTGGTAATTTTTACATTTTCAGCCCTTAGCATTGAGATGAGAAGCCCTGTTATACTTGGTTGGTTTACACGCCTGGGGATGGGAGTCCTCTTCGATTCAATATCTCTGGCTTTTGAGGTCCTGCCACGACTATTGAAACGCGTTTCCGAGATCAATGGTATCTGGAGGCACCCATTCCGAACATTAAGCCAATTACTCGCTGCATTGGAAGATCTACGCGTTGAACACCATTCAGAAAATCCCAGAGTTATCATTATAACAGGTAATCCAGGCGATGGTAAAACCAATATGATTAAAGCCCTGATAGAGAATGAGAGTTTGGAAGGGGTTGATTTTCATGGCTTTTATTCCATGGGTGATTGGGTAGAGAACGAGAGAGACACCTATCGTATCATAGATATTCAAAGTCAAGCATCTGAACTCTTGTGTGAGAGAAAAGAGCCAGTCTCAGAATGGCGAGCAGGACCCTTTAATTTTCGACGACCTGGACTTGAGTTTGGCTGTAAAGTCCTGGATTCAATTCCTGTTGCTCATTCTGGGAAGATTGTAGTCATCGATGAAATAGGTCACCTCGAATTGAAGGATCAGGGTTGGGGACACTGTATGAGCGACCTGGTCAACAGCAAGACAAGGATGATCTGGACGGTCCGTCCAAGCCTTCTGGATGCCGTCATTGCAAAATGGGGTTTAGACTATAAAGTCTTTGACGTTAAAAAATATACGGAGACTCAAATAAGTAGCTCTATCAGATCATTTTTAATGTAGCATTCCCCTATTTCATGTTCAATCTGGCTCCAAACTTTAGTTGCGTAACAATAAATATTAATGCCCACATGAGTTGGTAATGAAACTTTTGGCGCATTGTTTGCAGATGCCAAAGGAGTCAAATATTATCTTGGAAAAATGATTATAAGGGGTTCGAAATGAGTGAGGTAAAAAAATTTAATCCTGCTGCTGAATTCACAGCCAATGCACACATCAAGTCAATGGAACAATATCAGGAAATGTATGATCGTTCCGTAAATGATGAGGATGGTTTTTGGGCTGAGCAGGCTGAACGCTTGACATGGTTTAAAAAGTGGGACACTGTAGCCAATTATGATATCGCTAATGCTGATATCAAATGGTTTGAAGGTGGTAAACTAAATGTGAGTTATAACTGTCTTGATCGCCATGTTGAAGATGGTTTCGGAGAGAGGACAGCCTTGATCTGGGAAGGTAATAATCCTAATGAGGATAAAACCTTTACCTACAATGAGCTCCTGGGAGATGTGCAGAAATTTGCCAATGTCCTTAAAGCCCACGGGGTGGAAAAGGGTGATCGTGTCTGTATATACATGCAAATGATTCCTGAGCTATCCGTAGCCATGCTCGCTTGCTCTCGTATTGGCGCTATCCACTCTATCGTTTTTGGAGCTTTCAGTCCAGAATCTCTACGTGATCGAATCAACGATTCAGAATGTAAAGTCCTCATCACCCAGGATACGGGTGTACGCGGTACCAAACTTGATATCCCCATGAAATCCAATGCTGATAAAGCGCTTGCAGAAACACCATCTATTCAGACCTGTGTTGTGGTCAAAAGAACAGGTGCTGAAGTAAACATGGATTCTGGTCGCGATATCTGGTGGCATGAAGGTATGGCCAAGGTTGATGCCGTTTGTAAACCTGAAGAGATGGATGCTGAAGATCCATTGTTCATTCTTTACACCTCAGGTTCAACTGGCAAACCAAAGGGCGTACTCCACACTACTGGTGGATATCTGGTATATGCCTCGCTAACACACGAATTGGTCTTTGACTATCATGAAGATGATGTTTACTGGTGTACTGCTGATATCGGCTGGGTAACTGGTCACTCTTACATCGTCTATGGACCACTGGCCAACCGCGCCATCACCATGATGTTTGAGGGTGTGCCAAATTATCCTGATTTCGGTCGTTTCTGGGATGTGGTTGATAAGCATAAAGTTAATCTTTTCTATACAGCCCCTACGGCACTTCGCGCATTGATGCGTGAAGGAAACGAATGGGTAGAGACCCGTGACCTTTCATCATTGAGGCTGTTAGGTACTGTGGGCGAGACCATCAAGTCCCCTGAATGGAACTGGTACTATAGCATTGTTGGAAAGGGTAAATGTCCTATCGTGGATACATGGTGGCAAACAGAGACAGGTGGAATTCTGATTACTCCTCTACCTGGTATAACTCCTTTGAAACCAGGTAGTGCTACCATTCCTTTCTTTGGTGTTCAACCAGTACTGCTCACTGAAGACGGTAAAGAGATCGAAGGTAACGATAAGTCTGGTTTATTAGCCATGAAAGCTGCCTGGCCAGGGATGATGAGAACCCTTTATGGTGATCACGATCGTTTCAAACTAGCCTATTTTTCAATGTACCCCGGTTACTACTTTAGTGGTGATGGTGCTCGTCGTGATAGTGACGGTGATTACTGGATTACGGGTCGTGTGGATGATGTCTTGAATATTTCAGGACATAGAATTGGAACCGCTGAAGTTGAAGGCGCCATTGGTAAAGCAGATGGAGTTGCTGAAGCAGCCGTTGTTGGATACCCCCATGACATCAAGGGACAAGGAATTTATGCCTATGTCACTTTAATGGCGGGTATTGAAGGCTCAGACGAAATTCTGGCCAGCATCGCCGCTTCTGTCAAGAAAGAGATTGGACCTCACGCAAAACCAGATAAGGTTCAGTTTACACCAGCATTGCCGAAGACACGTTCTGGCAAGATCATGCGTCGAATTCTACGCAAGATTGCCGAGAATGAAGTTGATAGTCTAGGTGATATCTCCACACTGGCAGATCCATCTGTTGTGGATAGTCTGGTTGCTGAACGCAAATAACAGTAGTTCACTTAAATCATATAAAAAGCCACCCCACGGGGTGGCTTTTTAATTTGTCAAACATATCTATAGAGAATCAGTTGCTCATAATAAGAGCTTCATCATATAGATTTTCATATCGAGTTTTTAGCCCGGTCATGGTTCTAACACCAGAGAGAAGGTCGACCTTTGTTTTCAGGAGATCGGCATATGCTCTGATCTTCATGGGGTCACCGATTAAGCAAGCAGCAGTATGAGCATCAACCATTTCCAGCAAGTCAGCTTGATGACCAAACATCTCATCCATAGCTTCATCCAGGATATCGAATGCTTCATCATATCGACTTTCAACATTCAACTTAAGTGCCCTGGTAATCAGTTCACCGATCATCTCGATCTGGCGTATCATATAGTCTTCATTTATTGTCGGCATGATCTTCTTTCTAATCGGATTGGAACACAACACAGGGCTCGCACGATCAGTGGAGCCCTGTGACTTGGTTTGACCTTAGAGGTAAATTAGTTCTTTACTGAACTAACTCCCTTTATTTAACTGTGACTGCAATCTCCTTGGGAAGAGCTTCCTTGGTCTTAGGTATGCTCAAGGTCAGAATGCCGCTCTTGTATTCGGCAGCGATCTTGTCAGTGTTCACATTTTCCGGAAGTTCTATATCTCGTTCATAACTTCCTCGTGCGATCTCACGTGTCAGGTACTTCGGACCCTCATCCTCTTTGATCTCTGCCTTTGTTGCTTTGAGGTTGAGCGTGTTGTTTTTCACTGAGACAGTGATATCATCCTTTTCAAAACCAGGTAGTGAAAAGGACAATTCGAAGTTCTTTTCTGCTTCTATAGCATCCATTGCTGGACGCCACAGGCTACTTCTTGGAGTGTCAAAATTCATATCTTCAAAAAAATTGCTCAACATGTGGTCAAAACTTCTGTTGATTCTTGGGCGGGCTACTTTTACTAATGTCATGGTGCTATCTCCTTTTATCGTTTAATTCTTGTTAATCACTCAAACACGGCATTTCTATATTCGAATCCCGTGCCACATGGATATATGCGCCATAATGGCTCACATGCTTGCTTAGGCAGTATTAATTTTGACACGGTACTGTCATATTGGCTTGATTATATTCAATGCCATTAGGTTGATGGTCGGAATGGCAGACTTTTTAATCCATAATTAATGTCGTGATCTGACGGCAAATACTTGATAGTTTTCATAATCTCGTCTAGTTTCATGCCCTCATGAATCGATACTATAAGCTCTCATACCTTTCAAAGGTGACAGTCCAATTTGTACTGCTAAGTCTTTTTACCTTAGTGGCCAATGGCCAATCACAATCTCCATCTGATTCACTTGATCCCGTAGCCCTCGAGCAGAAAATTGGTCAAATGATTATGGTAGGGATTCGAGGAACCCACTTGAATGCCGATGCCATGGAATTGACCCGATCACAAATCTTAAGTGGTGATATTGGTGGAATTATCTTTTTTAAACACAATATCAAAAACAGTCGGCAGTTTCGCATATTTGTAAAAAGCCTCAAGGCCCTTCCAGTTAATCAGCCCTTACTTCTGGCTGTAGATGAAGAAGGTGGTCTGGTGAGGAGACTCCGCAAGAGCCAGGGCTTTGAAGAATTTCCTACAGCAGCCCATGTTGGTGCAAATCTGAGTATGGATGAATCCTATGATCTTTATTCCCGCATGGCAGATCAAATTCATCAGACCGGACTTAATGTGAATCTAGCACCTGTGGTCGATGTAAACATCAATCGAATATCACCAGCCATTGGACAGCTCAACCGTAGTTTCTCAAGAAACCCGGGAGATGTATTCGATTATAGTGAGGCATTTATTCGAGCCCACAATGATTCCGATGTGTTAACAACTCTCAAGCATTATCCCGGTCATGGAAGTTCAAGGGAGGATTCACACAACGGAATAACTGACATCTCCAGCACCTGGAGGTCTTCAGAGCAGGTACCCTTCCAACGCTTGATTGATTCAGCCAAGGTTGATATGATCATGGCAGGACATCTCATGGACAAGGGTGTTGATTCAAAGTATCCTGCATCAATTTCAAATTCGCATATACAGATTACTCTGAGGGACGACATGGGCTACACCGGTGTGGTTATCACAGATGACCTGCAGATGGGTGCCATCATCAAGCGTTTTGAATTGGAAGAAATTGTCATCGCTGCCATCAATGCCGGTTGTGATATCCTTCAGTTTTCTGATCCACTGGATCTTGATGAAAATCTTTCCCGGAGAATTAAGGAGATTGTTCTTCAAGCAATTGAGAATGGTCAGGTGGATCCTCAGCGTATTCACGAGTCCTATGCCCGTATCATTGATCTCAAAAGCAGGCTTTCACCCAGACTGAAGGTAACATCAGATTAAGGAAAAACCAATGAAGCCCAAGTTTGCAACCGTCATTAATTGCATGGATGGTCGCGTTCAAGAACCGGTGAATGAGTGGATGAAAAACTACACCGGCGCCACATATATTGATGTTATCACAGAAGCCGGACCCGACAAGATGATGTCATCCACGGCCACTGCCTCACGCCTCATTCTTAAAAGGATTCTGGTATCACGGGATAAGCATCATTCCAGACAAATTGCACTTGTAGCTCATCATGACTGTGCTGGGAATCCTGTCTCTAAAGAGCAGCACATGAATCATCTCCAGCAATCAGCCAAGATTATGGCAACCTGGCATCTTGATATGACCATTATTATGTTGTGGGTTGATGAAAACTGGAAAGTTGAGCTTATTTCGTCGATTGATGCCTGACAGCTTGATTGCGTTTTAAGCCCTTCAAGCCAGGACGATCCAGAGGGGTAGACGCAAATATATTTTTAAACCCATCCTCGTCCATTCCACTAAAATCTGGTACTCCCCCACTTCTCAAATCCTCGATAGGTAAAAATGATTGAACGTCTGATGGTTTTGCAAAACGATTCCAGGGACATACATCCTGGCAAATATCACAACCAAAGATCCATTGGTCCATGTTTGCCTTTATAGCATCAGGAATGAGAAGCTCCGCATCAAGTTCTATGGTAGCATAGGAGATGCATTTTGAGCCATCCACAACATAGGGTTCGGTAATGGCCTGTGTGGGGCAGGCATCAATACAGGCTGTACAAGTTCCACATAAATCAGGAACCTCCAGACTATAGCGATCAAATTCCTCAACTGTGATGATTTCCCCTAAGAAGCCCCAGCTGCCATACTCTCTGGTGATAATGTTGCTGTGCTTCCCTTGCCAACCAATGCCTGCAACAGTTGCCCAATGCTTTTCCATAACAGGTGCAGAGTCAACAAATACTCGATACATTTGAGCTCTCTGTTTCCGAGTGAGACCCTTTGTTTGGTCTGCATGTAAATGATTTGCCAATTCATGAAGCATATCCTTCAATACTGTATGGTAATCCATACTCCGGGCATATTTGGAAATAACTCCATCTAGCTCAGGCAGCTTTTCGTCCTGGTGATAATTCACAAATATTGAAATGATGGAGCGTGCCCCTGAGAGAAGTTCGCCAGGATCCAGTCGTTTCTCCTGATTCCGTTCCATATAGGACATCTTCCCATGGTAGCCACGATTGAGCCATTCATTTAACCGATCAGAGACAATGCTATCTACAGCCGCTACTCCAAGCTTGTGGATTCCTATTTTTGAACCGAATTGTTGAAGATCATCATACTTTAGCATAATAAATCACTTAAATAATGATGTCCTCACCGCCGAAGATGCCCTTTTCGGATGATCTCAGTTTACAGGCGATGGTTCTGGGATCATGCTCAAAAAATATGATGGCGTCCTTCTCCAGAAGATCAGGTAGAATTCGCTTTTTCTCAGCGATGCTGCGCATGGGCTCATTGTCATAAGCCATAACCCAGGGAATGGGAATATGTGCCTTCATTGGGAAAAGGTCAGCACCATATATGAGGGTTGATGACCCATCTGAAATAATCGGCAACTGTTGACCAAGCGTGTGCCCATGTACGATTTCCAGTTTGATGTCATCAAATAATTCGCGCTCTGAATTCAATATCTGAAGCATGCCATTTTCTGCTAAAACCGTCCAGTTTTCTGCCAAATAGCTGGCTCGATCCTTCTCAGAGGGGCTGTTAGCTAATTTCCAATTTTCAGATTGGACCCAGTACTTTGCATTTGGAAATACTGGGACCACTTTTCCATCTTCCATTTTGGTGTTTCCACCAACATGATCAAAATGTAGATGGGTGCAAATAACATCTGTTATGTCGTCCACACTGACGCCATGGGCTGCCAGACTCTGAGGCAGAATATATGGATCCAGTTCAATCTTGAAGATTTCCTTATGCCGTGGTTTCCATTTATCTCCATTACCTGTGTCGATGAGGATTTTCTTATCTTTGGACTCTAACAACAAGGTTCGGGTCACCATATCAATGCGATTTAAATCATCCACTTCAACCTGCTTTGACCACAGGGTTTTAGGGACGACACCAAACATGGCTCCCCCATCAAGGGCAAATGTGGATGTCACAAGCGAGGTTAATTTGTAGGCACCTATCTGCATGGAATTCCTTTCAATATCAATCTATGTCGTCTTAAACGAGGACTTGAAACGCAGGGATACATTTACCAGAGCTATGAGTACAGGAACTTCAACCAGCGGTCCAATAACTGCGGCAAAGGCTTCCCCTGAGTTGATTCCAAATACGGCTACAGCGACTGCAATAGCCAGCTCAAAATTATTGCTGGCTGCAGTAAAGGCCAGGGAGGTCACCTTCTCATACGAATCGCTTATTTTGCTGCCGAGGTAAAAGGATACAAAAAACATGACCAGAAAATAAATGACCAATGGGAGTGCGATTCGTAAAACATCAAGCGGGATCTCCACAATGAGTTCACCTTTGAGAGAAAACATGACGAAGATTGTAAAAAGTAAGGCCACCAATGTGAGCGGGCTGATGGTCTTGATAAATACTTTGTTATACCAATGCTCCCCCTTTGCGCGCATAAGGATCAGACGTGACAGGAGGCCAGCAAAAAAGGGAATTCCCAGATAAATACCCACGCTTTTGGCAATTTCCAGCATAGATATGCTGGCAGCTTCCAATTCGAATCCAAACCAGGCAGGAAAAACTGTCAAATAGAGATAGGCAAACAAGGAGAAGAAAAGAATCTGAAAAATTGAATTAAGAGCGACCAACCCCGCTGTGTACTCCCTATCCCCTCCAGCTAAATCACTCCAGACAATCACCATGGCAATACAACGTGCCAGACCAATCAGGATCAATCCCGTCATATAGTGGGGATATCCCTGAAGGAATGTGATGGCCAGGACAAACATCAATAGGGGGCCAATAATCCAATTTAGTATGAGTGAGAAGCTTAACACGGGGACATCTTTAAATAGACTACCCAGGCGTTCATAACGAACCTTGGCCAGTGGTGGATACATCATGATAATGAGACCAATGGCAATGGGAATGTTGGTGGTACCAGACTGCATGCCATTCCAGAAATCACTTATACCAGGCATGGTATATCCAGCCAGGACGCCAGCAGCCATGAACAGGAGTATCCAGAGCGTTAGATATCGATCGAGGAAACTTAGTTTTTTCCCGGGTTTTTCCATGTACACAAACTCCTCTAACATTTGACAAGACCCCCGTCGCTCGCATGTTAACCAATAAATACGCTCACCAAAGTGAGATATTGATGAGCTTGATGCATCCCTCCACCCATTGGCATAGAAAATGCCCTTGCTTCGGGGAGGGACGCGTGTAACATGCCCACAGCTAGATCGATTTCACAATAGAGGAGCCTGAGATGTATCAACCAACTAATTTTATTCCAACAGACCTAACTATAAATTCCTGGACAGATTTAAAGCCCTATTTCGATGCTCTCATCAGCAGCGAAGTCAACGACAGCGAAGCTTTAGGTCAACTCATCCTGCACTACAGCGAAACCCTGAGTGTATTTCACGAGCAGAATGCCTGGTCATATATCAATATGTCCCGGGAAACCACCAATCAGGAATACCTGGACCGCCACGAACTGTTTGCCACAAAAATCTCCCCTGAATTAGAAAAAGCCGCCAATGTCGTGGAGAAGATGATCGTAAATCATCCCTCATTTTCTGAACTACCAGACGCACGTTTTGGTCAGCTCAAGAAAAAGCTCAGGCGTGAACTTGAACTGTTCCGTGAAGAAAATGTCGAGCTATCCGCAGAGATTTCAAAGTTGAGCACTCAGTACGACCAGCTCACAGGTGGGCTCACCGTTACTTTGGATGGTGAAGAAATGCCCATGCCCAAAGCTTCTGTCAAATTGCAATCTTCTGACCGGACCACTCGAAAGGAAGCCTGGCTGGCCATCAGTGAAAAGCGATATTCCATAAAAGAGGAAGCTGACCGAATTTATAATGACATGTTAAAACTGAGGGTTCAATCTGCAAAAAATGCAGGCTATGACAATTACCGTGACTTCAGTCATGATCAGCACCAACGTTTTGACTATACACCTCAAGATGCCATCGATTTCCAGAATGCCATTGAGGAACATATTGTTCCTCTCGCCAAAAAGATCGGGGAATCTCATCGTGATAAACTGGGGCTGGCAAAAGATGATTATCGACCCTGGGATGGAGCCGGTGAGCCCGAGGGCCAGGAAGCTTTAAAACCTTTTAAAACTGGGTCAGAGTTGCTTGAACATGCTGTAAATATTTTTAGCGAAATTCATCCCCAATTTGGTGAGAATCTTAAAGCCATGAAGGCTGCAGACCTGTTCGATCTTGAATCCCGGAAGGGCAAAGCTCCAGGTGGCTACAATTATGGTCTGGAAACAACAGGCATGCCCTTTATTTTTATGAATGCTGCAGGCACCCATCGCGATGTCGTCACCATGTGCCATGAGGGCGGACACGCCATGCATACCTTCCTCACCAATGATGAGCCTATGATTCACTATCGCGACACGCCTTCCGAAATGGCCGAAACCGCCTCCATGAGTATGGAGTTATTAACTGCGGAGTTATGGAACAAATTTTATGATCAAAAGGATCATATCAGAGCTCGTCGCGAACACCTCGAAGGCATCATCTCATTTTTCCCCTGGTGTGCCACAGTAGATGCATTCCAGCACTGGGTGTATTTGAATCCCAACCATACCTTTGAAGAGCGCGATGCATATTTTGATGAATTGAATGGTCGTTTCACTTCCGGGTTGATTAAGTGGGATGGCTATGATCACTTCAGACGCAATGCCTGGCAGCGTCAACTCCATATCTTTGGAATGCCCTTTTATTATGTTGAATATGGAATAGCCCAACTGGGAGCTCTCCAGGTTTATCGTCTCTACAAGCAAGATCCAGAAGCTGCCTTGAAGGGCTACATCAAAGGATTGAGCCTTGGAAGTTCCAAACCTTTACCTGAAGTCTGGGAAGCCATGGGCATCAAGTTTGATTTTTCAGCGGAGACCTTGAAAGAATTGGTAGAATTTGTACAACAAGAATTGAATGATCTGCAGGACTAAGATATGAAAAACACGCTGGACTTTTTAGGACAACATCATGACAGGTATGAACAGGAATTGATTGATATTCTCAAGATTCCCAGCATCAGTTCAAATCCTGACAATATTGATGATATGCGCGATATGGCTGAGCTACTGAAAAAGGAAATGCGCAGTATCGGTATGGATGAGGTAAGTATCTTCGAAACTGATGGACATCCTGTCGTTTATTCTGAATGGCTTGGTGCGCCTGGAGCACCCACTCTACTCATTTATGGGCATTACGATGTCCAACCAGTTGATCCAGTGGATTTGTGGAGCTCACCACCCTTTGAACCTGTGATAAAAGACGGCAAAATTTTTGCCCGGGGATCTGCAGACGATAAGGGTCAGATTTATATCCACCTAAAAGCTATTGAAGCATGGTTGGCAACCAAGGGCACACTGCCTGTGAATGTAAAGTTGCTTTTCGAGGGTGAAGAAGAAATTGGTTCAGCCCATCTGGAAGACTTCATCACCAAACACGAGGAAATGTTGGCTGCCGACTATGTGGTCATCTCTGATACCCCAATGTTTAGAGAAGGGTATCCTGGGATCACTTACGGTCTCCGTGGCCTGGCATACCTTCAGGTAAACCTGCGTGGTACTTCTACGGATCTTCATTCTGGTTCCTTTGGCGGTCTGGTGAAAAATCCAATTAATGCTCTGGTTGAAATTCTAGCTCAGATGAAAGATGAAGACGGACGCATCCTTATCCGGGGATTTTATGATGATGTGTTACCTATTACTGAGAACGAGCATGACAAACTTAGTAATCTGCCTTTCAGCGCTAAAGATTTTGCAGATAGTATCAATGCACCCGCTCTGTTTGGTGAAGCGGGTTACGATGATTTAGAACGGCTTTGGGCACGACCCACATTTGACATCAATGGTATCTGGGGTGGTTTTCAGGGTGAAGGAGCTAAAACCGTTATCCCAGCCGAGGCTCATGCAAAAGTATCCATGAGGCTAGTTGCAGATCAAGATCCTGATGATATTGCCGAAAAATTCACTACCTATGTCAAATCTCTTATTCCAGAAAGCATGGAAGCCGAAATTGAAGCCATGCATGGTGGCTTTGGATATGTAACTGATCTGGACAATCCTGGACTACAAGCCGGAGTACGAGCCCTGAAAAAAGCATTTGGGAAGGAAGTAGATTTTCTCCGTGAAGGTGGTTCAATCCCCATTGTGAAAGTATTCGCAGATATTATCAAGGCACCTGTGCTTCTTATGGGATATGGTCTCCCTGATCAAAATGCCCACGCCCCTAATGAAAATTTTAGTCTCTACAACTTTCATAAGGGAATAGAAAGTATTGTCTATTTCTTTGAAGAAATTGGAAATCTAAAGTGAGTCGGTCTCGGGCAGATTATGAGGAATTAGCCAACACCATTACCCATGGCATCGGTGTCGGCTTTAGCATCACAGGACTGGTCCTGCTGGTCGTCAGAGCTGCCCTCTATGGAGATGCCTGGCAGGTGGTAAGTTTTAGCATCTACGGGTCTTCCTTAATCCTGTTGTACCTTGCATCCACGCTCTACCATGGTTTCCGTTCACCACGAGTAAAGGAAATGTTGCGAATCTTTGATCACTCAGCAATTTATCTGCTGATTGCAGGTTCCTATACCCCCTTTTTATTGGTCACCTTGAGAGGGCCCTGGGGTTGGAGTTTACTGGGTACGATCTGGGGGTTGGCAATCGTGGGAATCACCTTTAAACTTATCTTTGGACCGAAATACGACCTACTCAGTACGATTTTCTATTTACTCATGGGGTGGGTGGTTATCATAGCAATCAAACCACTAATAGCAACCTTACCATTTGGGGGTCTGATGTGGCTAATAGCTGGTGGTCTGGCGTATTCTATGGGAGTTATTTTCTATGCCTGGGAGAAGTTGCCCTACAATCATGCAATCTGGCATGGATTCGTTTTAGCTGGTAGTCTGTTCCACTTCTTTGCTGTGTTCTTCCATATTGCACCTGCTGCTTAGGCGGGATTCTTAGAGAACTTCGTTTTGCTTAATACCAGTGCCTGATCCATACTGTTCAACACATTCAATTCTTTAGCCTGTAACTTGAAGCGGGCGGCCTGCTCCGTCTCACCCAAACCCTCATATGCCTGTCCAATGCGAAAAAGGTTGTAGGGGTTCAATTGATTGGCTTCTTCCAACTTATCAATAGCAGTTTGATACCTTTTCTCCCCGAGGGCGATGATTCCATTTAATTGAGAGATTAGTTTTACCTGAATGGGATTTTTCCTGATACCTACTTGCTCAGCAAATAGATCAGAGGTTTCCCTGGCCTTTTCAAATTCACCTTCCAGTGCAAAAACTCGTGAAATATTAAACAGATGAGTAGTGTGAGCGTTCATTTTGACGGCTTGTGGCAAAGTTGATTTATCAATAACATCAATGGATTGGTTGTAGCGATCCAGGGCCTTAGAAGGCTGGTTCAGTTCCAGATACAGATTACCTAATATGACCAAATCATTGGCCATATTTCCAACATCCTGACTTTCTTCAGCCAGTTTCAAATTTGACAGAATGGACTGCACTGCCTGAGAGAGGTTTCCCTCACAGACATAAGTTAAGGCTTCTGTAAAAATGGCTCGTCTTGTATCAATGTCATTCCGGGCAATTTCCTTTAATAATTCTAACTGAGTACGGGCTCTATCCGGTTCACCCAAAAAGGCATAATCACAAGCGATGCCAATATGACTGGCCACAAAATTTGGATCCAGCTCAAGTGCTTTGGCATAAAATTCTATGGACTCATTAAAGCGACCCATCTCCATAAGCAGCTCAGCATATGAGTCATACGCATTGGGGTTTTCAGAGTTCAACTTGATATAGAATTTAAAGGCTTTTTCAGCCTCACCATAATTCCCCAATGCCCTTTGTGAATAGCCCAATTGATTATGGAGAATGGCCATGTTGTTATTCACCCTGGTAGCCTGATTATAGGATTGAATCGCTTGATGATATTGCCGCAAACCAAAGTAATAATTGCCCAGGATGAGAAGAGCAGATTCATCACCGGGGTACATATCGACCAGCTTCTGCAAGGTCTTCTCTTGCTTGGTATTGTTCCCCTCAAAACCATATTTAGCGGCTAATATGATGAGTTGCTCACCCTCACTGGCTTTTGAAGCGTGAGCCTTGGCTGAGTCTAAGCATGCAATAAATAATCCTGTCCCAGGTGAAACATAGGCCAGATTGAGCCAGGCTGAAGCGAAGGTCGGATCTGCATCCAGGGCTAAACGAAAATGGGTTGCAGCTTCAACTGCTTGAAGGGTGTTCGCAAAGGTCATCCCCCGTTGAAACTCCTCAGCAGCAAGACTGGATTCCGTAGTAACTGGAACCTTAGCCAGGGACACTGTGGCGAGTTCCTCTTTAGCACAATGTGCGAGGCATAAAAACATCCCCAATGCCAGAAATATGATACTTCGTCGTGATCGGTTCATGGTTGATCCCTCGATTCTTTCCCAATTTTCTTTAGACAGGCGGCTAATTCTTAATCTACGCCAATATGTCAAGCTGGTTCCTGCAATAATAATCAGGAAGGCCCATTTAATAGAGCAAGAATCTGGTCAACTTCATCGGATGTATTGTAGTAGTGGGGTGCCAAACGCAAGCCACCACCACGTAACGAGATATTTACGCCAGATTCTGAAAGTGTTTCAAAAACGGATTCATTTTTAGATGCGTCGTCATGGGAGAAAAGGCAAATACTGCTTTGCTCATTCTCCTCAAATTGATACATGGTATTGAAGGGTAATTCTTCCAGGCCCCATTCAAATTGACCTATTAGATTGCGTACATGGCGAAAAATGCTATCGACTCCACATTCCAGGAGCAACTCAGTGGCTTTTTCAGCACCTACCATTCCTGAGGCATTAAAGGCACCCAGCTCGAAGCGTTTTGCATCAGGGCTGAGTTCCTGCTCAAAATTGCCAAAATCCACAGGATTAACGTGACCCATATAGCCCCGATGGACTAATTTTAGTCGCGATTGGAGCTCTTCAGTAACATACAGGAATCCTGTTCCCAGAGGAGACATCATCCATTTGTGCCCACCAACTGCCATAAAATCAACACCTGAAGCCATGACATCAGTGGGTACAACTCCTACAGATTGAATAGCATCGACAGAAAAAACAATATTCCTGGAATGACATAGGTCCGAGAGGGTTTTCATATCTGCACGATAACCAGTTAAATATTGAACACTACTGATTGAAATTAGTCGGGTCTGTGGTTTTAAGGCCGCTTCAAACAGTTCTGGGGTTACCCTCCCATCTGGGGCAGAAATGAATTCCATATCTACGCCTCTATCTTTCAAATTCAGGAAGGGCATCACATTAGATGGAAATTCATCCACATAGAGCAGGATATGATCACCAGATTTCCAATCCAATCCATTGGCCAGCACATTGATGCCTGAAACTGTGTTTGCCATATGAGCAATCCGCTCCGCCGGTGCACCCACCAGATTTCCATAGTTAGACCTGAGACCCTCCATATGATCCACAGCAATATTCCAGGAGAGGGGATTTCCCATTTGGCGATGCTCAAAAAATTCATTCATGGCATTCACTACGGGTCGGGAAATAGGGCTATAGGCAGCGTGGTTGAAAAACAGACGTTTCCCAGCTACGTCAAAGTAGGATCTGAATTGCTCTTGAGTTATCATAAATTTCCTTATGCATCATTGAAGGGCTTGTGGAGTGAAGCAGCATTGGGGCAAGCGACCACGAGCGACATCATTTCCAGGTACATTATCAATGGTGAAGCCAAAGTCACCAAGGTGGGCTTTTATTTCAGCCGCAGAGACCTGGTTATCTCGATAGCGAATCTGTGCTTTGTGGGTTTGAATATTGGCAGAAACAGTCTTAATACCCTCCAGCTCAAGGATTCGACCCTCAAAGATTTTTTGACCATCCACACAAACCAGCTCAGCGATGTCCAGTTCAAGAACGACAATCCTGGATTCCTTTTCACAGGAAGTGAAGATCAGTGCAAGCACGATAACAAGCCAGTTGATTTTGAATGGAATCCTATTTTTCAGATTCAACCTCCTGGAGACGTTTTTCCAGACCACCTAATTTCTCGGTGAGTTCATCGAGTTGTTTTTGCAATTTCTTAGTCTCTGTTCCATCACTTGAGGCTTGAATGGCCTTGAGTTGACGTTTTACCAGAGGATGATCCTGCACAGCCAGTCGAGATTGGAGTGCTTCAAGGAATGGAATTCCGGCCTTCTCTTTTGCAGCACCCAGACCTCTGGCAGCATTGATCTGAACGGGGTAGCTAGGATCTTCAGTGGCTGAACAAATAGCTTGTGTGATCTGTTTCTGGAGATGGGGTGGCATCCATTCCTTCATTGATGTTAGAGCCATAACTCTGGCTACTTTCTCATCATAGAAATGAACTGGTGCATCTATTCCATCCAGCAGTGCTTCCAGAGCCGCTTCACTTCGACTGGCAGCCAATCCAAGAAAAGCTCCTGCACGTACCAAATTTCTCCAGCCATCTTTTTTAGTATAGGCAGTTAATAAAGGAGTGTCCTCTGCATTGCGCTGTTTACCTAGACTTTCCAGAAGAGCCATTTCTCCTCGATAAGGTAGATCCTTTGTTTTCAATTTTGAGAGAATGGATTTCCTCATAGCACCATTTCGATGAGTACCACATGCTTTTGCAACTTCCTCAATGACCATGGGATCTGTTTCAAGTGGTAGCAATTCGGCAAGATGGGCATAGGCGTAGGCATTACCGACGGAACCCAGAGACCGATAGGCATGGATTCTGAGACCCCAGCGCTTTTCTTGCTTGAGATAATCGCGGATGGCCTGCAAATTTTTGCGCTTGCCAGTCTTGGCTAATTCACTCATGGCCTGCATAAGTCCGCGGACTGTCTTGCCCTTTTCAAGGAGGTGACGAAGCTTATCATCACCAGGGTTGAATTCTGCCTCAAAGAGAGCTTTCATGTTTGGATCAAGCATGATGTGAACAGGTTCATCCATTTTGATATTTACTATCTGGAGCCCCTTGGTGAGATGAACCACATCGACGTGATCAACGCCCTGGCTATCCTGCCACCCAATCTCAAGATCCATTTCAAACAGCTCGATTCCCTTTTTGTCATCTACCTGGGTCTGTTCAAATGTGAATTTTCCCAGTCCCTTTTTCTTATCATATTCAAAACTGGCTTTTAGAATGGGATATCCTTTTGAATGGAACCACATATCAAAGAAGCTATCCAGATTCAAACCTGAATGATTTTCTATACAGCGTTGAAAATCAAGGGATTTTACTGTACGAGCAGCATAGGTATTGACATATTCCTGGACACCGGCCCAGAACTTATCATCTCCCACCAATTGACGCAGCATATGCAAACGCCAGGCACCGCCGGGATAAAGGTGCATATCAAACATATTCCAGCTATGATCATATTCTCTGGTGATAATCGGACGCACATAATTATTCTTAGCTTCACCAATATAGCTGGTGGCTTCTTCAGCGAGTTGCCAGTGCATGGCATCGATTCCCTCAGAATCTTCCAGCCAGACAGATTCGATATATGTCGCCCAGCTCTCTTTGAGCCAGACATGGGCAAAATCATAGGAAACAACGGCATCCCCAAAGTATGAATGCGACATTTCATGGACATTGATCAGATCCATGATGTACTTCCATTCCTTGGCCATGGTTTCATCAAGCATGAATTTATCATCCCAGGATACCAGAGAAATATTTTCCATGGCACCACCCACTTCTCTGCCAGCAATCTGGAAATATTTGGGATATGGAAAGGCCATATCCAGTTTTTTCTCCATCCAGATCAACATTTTCCGAGTGGGTTCAAAGGTGCGTTGAAGCTGTTCAGATGTGTAGGACTTGTCGGCAAAGTAGGCAATGGGCATATCTCTCAGCGGTTTATCCCCATAAACGGAAAACTCACCGATGGCGAAACAGGCGAGATAACTGGGACAGGGATAATCCAATTTCCAATGAGATGTCTTCATTCCATCCTTGATTTCCTCAGAAACCAGGGCGCCATTTGCTAGAATGGTTAAATTCTCATCTGCAGTGAGGTAGTATTCCATCTTTGATCGAACTGTGGGGAAATCCACACAGGGGAACCAATATCGCGCCCGCTCCGTCTCATTGTCTGTAATTGCATAATAAGGAAAGTCAGGACGTTTTTCATCAGGTGCTGAAAATTGGAGTCCAGCAATAGGTTCTTGAACGTTGTAATCTACTCTGATCATGCACGCTTCATTTGCAGCAAAGGATTTATCAAAATTCAAATTAATAGATAAATCATCATAAGTATAGTCCAGCCCCTTATCGCCAATGTCCTGGACTTTTACTCCCTCAAAATCTACTGCATCCAGTTTAATTGAATGCTGTCCATCCACATTAGCTCGCAGGGTGATTAACGCATGCCCAGTTGCTGATTTATGCTTCAGATCAACTAAAAGATGCACCTCAGTATGAACAGGTTCCAGCTTTAGATCTGGTGCATAATTTTTTATGGCTCCAGTTAGAGCAAAATCACCAGACTTGCTCTGATTGCGATGAGACAAATGTTCGTATTTCATTAAATATCCTTGGATAATTCTATTTGTTAAAAGCTGAGAGCGGTATTTCAAACCATTCCCGCTGCTCGTTGGTTACAATAATTGTTTGGGGATCCTTAAAGCAAACCCCTTCAGCTTGATCGGCCTTGACGAGGCTATAGGTTCTGGGAGTTTGAGCTAAAAAATCATCACCCCGTTTGGGTTTTGGGAAATACCATATGATGGTTGCTAAGGGGTTTTGGGCTATAAAAACCATTGCAGACTCATCTTGTGCCATACTGGCATCAGTTACCCAGCCACCCAGGTCATCTTTGCGATTGACCAATTTTAGCACATTTGCCGTATGGGTAAAGCGTGTATCCATTCGATAAAGCTTGGTTCCTGAAGCAGGTTTTCTGATATGACGATCCGCACGATGTTTGGTAAGGAAATATATTTTCCCCTGGAAGGTGAAAATTGACTCACAATCGAATTCCCATTCGTCAGCAGGATATTCGGATTGATCTTCATAGCGGACGGGCAACCAGATCAGAGGGCGGGTTTCATAAGTTGAACGAGGATTCGGTTCAGGAATGAGATATACACCCATATCTCGTCGCGCATTTCCATTATTGCCTACATCAGCAATAACCAAGGTATCCTTTAATACAGCCAGGGCTTCCCAATCGATGAGACTGGCATTTTTAATTTTAATCCCGGGATAGTCGTTAATTTTATCACCGATGTATCGTTTTTTCATAAAATCCGGTACAATCATTTCACCTAGTTCAGTCACAGGAAACACAAAGGGTTTATCACCGGAGTCATTACATAGCCAATAGACATTATCATAGGTTTGGCTCTTGATGATAGCGCTCTGCTCATCAATATCTTTATGCTTTACTTCAACGATTTTGTCCTGACCACTCAGGTGTGCAATCATTATTAAAACAAAAATTACTCGGTGGATCAATGACATGAAGAATTGCTCCCGGGGGTAGAATATTCCATCGATTTCCTCTTGAAAAAAAGTACTGTTACGCGGTGATAGGGGTTAAATACTGACATGAGTGCAAATTCAACAACTGATGCTGTAAATCAAGTAAAAATCTGGCTAAATAGACGTTACCACAACTATAACTATTATCTGCAGAAGACTTACGGTGAGAAAATCCGCAAGGTTTCTCTTCATGGTGGTTTCACCTGTCCCAACCGTGATGGATCAAAGGGACGAGGTGGCTGTGTATACTGCAACAATGATAGTTTTGTCCCCCATTACATCAATAAAGACATGTCCATTCCATTACAAATGGAAGCTTCCATCCCATTTATGATTGATCGCTACGATGTCCAGAAGTACATCGCTTACTTCCAGGCTTATTCCAATACCTACGATGAGTTGGACAAGTTGAAACGCATGTATGAAGAGGCCGTGGACTATCCCAATGTCATCGGATTGGATATTGGAACTCGAAGTGACTGTGTTGATGAACCATTGCTCGAGTATCTCGCCGGATTGAATGAGCGGGTGAATGTTACCCTTGAGTATGGCATTGAGTCCATACATGATAAAACCCTGGATTGGATGAATCGGGGACATGATTATGAGTCTGTGATAAAGGCGGTTGAGTTAACCAAGCAGTATGGAATAAAAGTCGCAGGACACATCATTTTGGGTTTTCCGGTTGAAACGAAGGAAATGATGCTGGAAACTGGTGTGGCTGCCAACGAACTTGGACTTGATTTCCTGAAAATTCACCAGCTCCACGTTGTGAAGGGAACCATTCTGGCCAAGCGTTACAATGAACAGCCCTTCCCCTTATTCCAGGCTGATGAGTACATCGAGCTGGTAGCAGATATTTTGGAAAGACTCGACCCCAGGATCATTATACAACGTCTTTTTGGTGATGCGCCTGATGATATCTTGATTGCTCCTCGATGGGGCTATAATATTCCCAAACTTACCCACCTCATGGATCTGGAGCTAAATCACCGTGATACCTGGCAGGGGAGGTTGTTTTAGGTCGAAAGTCGAAGGTCGAAAAGTGAAAAGTGAAAAGTGAAAAGTTTCACTACAAGTGGAACAAAAAAACTCTTTTCGTTAGCTTCGTACAATTCGTTGTAAAAAGTAGAATGTAGAAAACCTCACTAGTGCACCATGCATAGTGATCCGTAGCTTTCGCTCAGACTCAGCTCCAATTAACATGACATTACCTGTCACCAATAAAATCGCTTTTCATCGCTTTGGCAAAATCTATATTCACCGTCGTGTTAAACGTTGACTCAGGAAAGGGACGACTATGCAAAAATGGGCATTAATTTTAGGCGCATCAAGTGGATTCGGTGGAGCTATCTCCAGAAAACTGGCTGCCAATGGATATAATATTTTCGGGGTTCACCTCGATCGCAAAGCAACCCTGCACAATGTTGATGACATAAAGGCTGACATTGAGGCCGCAGGTGCAAAATCTCTTTTCTTCAATATTAATGCTGCTGATACCCGGGCCAGAAAAGAAGTGATCAGAGTAATGGAGGAGACCTTCTCCAATGAGGCAGGTACGGTTCAACTTATGGTCCATTCACTTGCTTTTGGGACCCTCCTGCCCGTCGTATTCAATCCCGGACAAGGTGGTGTAGTTCACAAAAACCAGATGGATATGACACTGGATGTCATGGCTCATTCTCTTGTTTACTGGACCCAGGATGTGGTTGGACACAAATTGATGAAGGAAGGTGGACACATCTTCTGTATGACCAGTTCCGGTGGGCACACTGTGTGGCCAAATTATGGTGCCGTTTCTGCTGCCAAGGCAGCCCTGGAAGCCCACACACGTCAAATAGCATTTGAACTGGCTTCAAAAAGTATTGCTGCCAACGCTTTGAGAGCAGGTGTTACCGATACTCCTGCATTGAGAAAAATTCCTGGCAACGAACAAATGATTGCCAGAGCATTGCAGATGAATCCCGGTGGTCGTCTCACAACACCAGAAGATGTTGCCGAAGCAGTGCTTACCTTTTCAGGCATGAGTACTTGGATTACGGGTAATGTGATTGGAATTGATGGTGGCGAGGACAACGCTGGTTAGTTAACCTCGTTATTAAGGATAGATATAAAAAGGACCCCGAAATCGGGGTCCTTTTTTATTGGTAGGTGTAGCATCCTTGCGTGCAAGGATGCTACAAAATACAATTTATTCTTTGGTCAGAATCTGTTCCACATCAGCAAACAAGGTATCAAAACCACGGGTAATCGATTCGGTATGGTGCATGGCTGTGGCCAGCGCGTCCATGATGTACTTTTTAGCAATCAACATTTTCCGTGAATCTTCAGATGCTTCTTCAAGAATCAGATAACCCACATAGATGGAGCCATACATTTCCACCAATTCAGCAGAATGCAATTCTTGATAGGCTTTGTCTTCCTTTTCCAGGACATGGATTTTACACTTTTCCAGAAGGGTACGGATCTTTTTCAGTTTGTTGGCAAGCTGTCGGCTTTCATGACGATACTCCTGCGCTTCGAAAGTATCGAATTGATCATCACAGACACCTTTGATCACACCTCCAATAGCTGCGATAACCTGAAGTTGAGAGGTACCTTCATAAATATTTGTAATTCGAACATCACGAAAGTGGCGCTCTACGTTGAACTCTTGCATGTAACCCGTTCCACCGTGAATCTGGATAGCGTCATAGCAGATACGGTTGGCCTTCTCTGAGATGACAAATTTTGATAGAGGGGTCAGGAAGTCAGCCATGGCTTTCCAATGTTTTACCTGGGCTTTCATCTCTGCAAATGACTCACCGGCTTCCTTCAACCTTGTCATCTCCATGTCACTGACCTTATGCATATCAACCGCACGGGCGGTGGCATAAATTAGGGTCCTGGAGCTTTCAAGATCTACCTTCATTTTAATGAGCATGTCAGCTACAGCAGGGAAATTCAGGATGGGCTTGCCAAATTGTTCGCGCTCTTGGGCATATCTTCTTGCCTCTACATAGGCTGCCTGGGCTATGCCCAATGCTTGAGCTGCAACACCAAGTCGCGCACCATTCATCAGGGCCATCACATAGGCAATCAATCCACGTTTTCTTGACCCGATGAGTTGAGCAGGTGTATCGTGGAACTGCATTTCACAGGTCGGTGAACCCTTGATACCTAATTTATGTTCTATGCGTCTGATTTGGACAGTGTCATCACCATAGCATACAAAGAGGGAAAGACCTCGACCATCTCGAGTACCCTCTTCAGACCGAGCCAACACCAGATTAACATCTGCATTTCCATTGGTGATAAATCGTTTGACGCCACTGAGAAACCAATTCCCATTTTCATCCTGATAGGCACGTGTCTTGACAGCTTGCAAATCTGAACCAGCATCTGGTTCGGTGAGAACCATGGCACCCGTCACTTCACCACTGCTGAATTTTGGAAGGAATTCATCTTTAATGTCATCAGATGCATAGTTTTCGATAGTTTCAGAAATGTCCTGTAGTCCAAAAAGATTCATAAGGGATGCATCGCCTCGAGAGACCATCTCAATAGCGAAGATATACAGGGATATAGGTAAATTTAATCCACCATATTTACGTTCCAGAAGAAATCCCATGAGCCCAGCTTGATTCAGACGGGTCATGGCCTCTTCCAGACCTTTGGCGTAGGTTACTACACCATCTTCAAAGGTGGAGCCTAATGCATCAACTTCTCTGGCACGTTCAGCTACAAAATTGCCAGAGATATCTCCAACGACTTCCAGGATGCGTTTAAAATTGTCTTTGGCATCTTCATAGTCGCGAGGGGCAAAAGAGTACTGTTCAGCCTGCTTGTAGTCGTCTTCCCGTATTCTGATGATTTCTTCTAGATCAATACGATTGAACTGAAATTGAATATCAGCGTTTTCATTGAAAAAATTTGACATACACTATTCTCGCTTCATGATGTATTAATAATTGGTCGTCTGTCTGAGGCTCTCGAAGACCCATGATGATTTTGATTAGAAAGCCACGAGCCAAAATCTTTATTCAACTTATCTACAGTGCCTTAATGCAGTTGACTTTTATAGGCAGCGATTAGCTTAGGTATCACATCTGTCAGATCACCATGAATCCCATAGTGGGCAACTTGAAAAATGGGAGCTTCCGCATCACTGTTGATGGCAATAATTTTTTGAGATTCCTGCATACCGGCACGATGTTGAATAGCTCCTGAAATACCAATAGCAATGTACAATTTGGGTCTTACGGTTGTCCCGGTCTGTCCCACCTGACGCTCAGAATTAATCAGTCCTGCATCTACAGCAGCACGTGAACCCGCTACTTCAGCACCCAGTACTTTGGCCAGGTCCTTGATCAATTGAAATTTCTCAGGTGTATCTGCTCCATAACCCCCGGCCACAATAATTGGAGCCCCTTTAAGATTGACACTGGAAGCTTCCTGATGTTTCTCAATAATTTTTACGGCTATTTCAACGGGATCCAGCTCAACCTCTAAAGGGATGACAGTCCCCTTTCGGGATGCATCGGGCTCACCCATCTCCATGACACCTTCACGGATGGTGGCCATCTGGATTTCCACATCAGGTGAAATAATGGTGGCGATGATATTTCCACCAAAGGCTGGTCGAATCTGCAGCAAGAGATCTTCGTGCTCGACCTTCCTGATGGTCAAAGTTTCAATCTTTAATTCTGTACAATCTGCAGTGAGTCCAGAACGGGTATGAGAAGCAACTCGAGGCGCAATATCTCTACCGATATGCGTGGCGCCAAAGAGCACGACCCGGGGTCTTTTTTCTTCAACCAGATTGGTTATCAGGTTTGCATAAGGCATACTGCGAAAATCTTTGAGTTCCACGTCATCCAGGAGATAGACATTGTCTGCACCGTGGGCGAACAAGGTCTTAGTTAACCCCTCCACTTTATCTCCGAGTAGAACAGCACTTACCTGGGAGTTCATTTTCTCTGCCAGGGTTCTGGCTTTATGAAGTAATTCCAGACTGACATCAGCCATGACCCCATCAGTTTGCTCAGCAAACACCCATACCATATCTTTTAGTTTTGAATTCATATCATATTATCCAAAGATGTGATCTTGCATCAGTTCAGTAATCATATCATTCATACCCTCTGGGGTGGCTGGAACTTTTTTAAATTCCGCCCCGCTGAGTATCACATTCTCCACCTTATGCACCTTAGTGGGAGATCCGGCCAGTCCACACCATTGGACATCTGCATCGATATCTTCAATATTCCAGGTCTCGATGAGTAAATCGTCAGCTTTGACTTTTTCCATGAGTTCATCCATCCACACCAGATCATGGCTGTTATCCACAGTAGCTTCAATTTCGAATCTGGACTGTGCCCGTTTGTAAGTGCACAATCTTCTTACATCAAAAGGACGTGGTTCGGCTGCATCTTTTGTGACGGTGAGCAGGACAGGTAATGGTGCTTCCAGAATCTCATACCCATTTTTGATGGCGCGTTTGGCGCGAACAGTCCTCTTCTTCAAATCCAGATTTTGAACTTCTAAAGTGTAGGTAATCTGGGGGATGCCCAATTTTTCAGCGGTTTGTGGACCCACCTGAGCCGTATCGCCATCAATGGCCTGACGCCCACCAAAAATGAGGTCATACTCACCTATACGATGGACGGCTTTATGTAATGCATATGAGGTAGCCAACGTATCTGCGGCTGCAAATCGACGATCACTTACCAATATTGCTCGATCCGCTCCCATGTATAAACATTCACGGAGCATATTGGCAGCATTGGGCGGGCCCATGGTCAAGGCAGTCACTTTACCACCATGCTTATCTTTTAAGCGTAGGGCCAGTTCCAGAGCTTCTTGATCCTCAGGATTAAAAATAGCCGGGAGTCTTGCTCTATTTACAGTTCCATCAGGACGCATGACCTCACCAGAAATATTTGAGGTATCTGGAACTTGTTTTACTAAAACTATTGTGTGAAGTGACATTAGCCATCTCTCCTAAGCAGTCAATTTGAGGCAATATAGACGGATACCTCACTTTTGAAAATGCTTACTTTGTCAAGTTTTTTTACTTGGAATAATTTTCCAGTTCAGTGGATTCAAAAATGTCTTCAACCAGAGGATATTGATGACAGTTCTTTCCCTTGAAACCTGGAAGCTGATCCAGATTCCCACCACAGCCATAATCCCATTAGGAGCCCACATGGCCAGGACTGGATCCATGTATCGACGATCAGCCAACTCCTCCCCGGCTATCAACGCCGCCCAGTAGATGAAGAACATACCAATGGCCACGCCAATGGTACCACTGGATTTGCGGGTCATGATACCGAGGGGTACTCCTACCAATACAAACACGATACAGGTAACTGCCATGGCATATTTCTTATGAATTTCCACGAGATACTTATTTACCTGTTTCAAATAGCTATTCAGGAGGCGCTCCTGGCTCTCCAGTTTATCAACAGTACGATTCCAGACCCTGGTTCTGGCTTCAGTTGGTGTTTTTGTAGGGATGGGGATGCGTTTAATCGTATCCATCAAAGCCATCATATCCACCAGTGTATCACCATTAAAGACTGGACTTTTGAGCCGGATACTATTCATTCTATCAATGGTTCGATTGAATCTTTCTTTATTCTCTTCAATCCTGACATACATCATGGCTGGTGTCATTTCGCGGTCGCCCCTGACCGCCGATTCCCGACGCTTTAATTCAAGATTATTAACCTTCACCGTGAGCCGGGTAGAGTCAAAATACTCCCGCTGATAATCATCCAGCTTATCCAGATCCAGGAGGTGCTTTTCACCGTTGTAAAGGGTGAAAATAATTTGACCGCCAATGGTTTCAGTACGACCTGTCTCTGCAAAAATAGAAACCTGTTCTCTGAGATCACTTTTTGAAAAGATGACCACACCGCTGAGACCCTCTTCAGTGACTTCATTTACACGAATATTATAGTCTGGTAGGTCATCAATAAAGTATCCGGGGACGATGTCCATATCGGGTCGTTTACGATAGATATCTGACCCGAGAAGTCGGGCACGATGGTTGACATCTGGTAGAATGGTTGTATTAAAATAGAGGGTGAAACTCCCCACCAGGATAGCAAAGACCAGGGCTGGTGCCATGATGCGGGGAAGTGAGATTCCACCGGATCGCATGGCAGTTACCTCATGATCAGTCGCGAGGCGTCCATACGCCAGTAGCACTGCAACCAAAACCGAGAGTGGAATTGCCAGAGCCAGAATCCAGGCCAGATTGAGAATGATATACTCAAGGATGACCAAAAAGGAAAGCCCCTTGCCTAATATTCGATCCATGGCTCGAATGATAAAGTTCACCAGAAAAATCATTGTCAGGACCAACAATGAATACATAAAGGGGGTGAGTAATTCCCGAAAAACGTATTTATCTAAGGTTTTAAACATCGTTCAAGTATAGTAGGGATTGAGCGGGAGTCTATAAGAAAGATGTATTTTTCAATGCTGAACAATTGCTGGGTCCAGGATGGTCGGCTCCTGGTTCAGTCTGTGCAAGGCGCTAGACGTGCATATTTATTTGGTTAAACTCCCGATTCCCAAATTGAGAGTCACGCCGTAAAATGTTTCCAAACGATTAAAATTTGCATGTAAGGTGAAGCTTGTATTGATACAGCTGTATCCTGGTATTACCCAACTTAGTTCAACAGGTACTCCAATTGTAGATTTAACAGGATCCAACTTTCCTCCTGAACTGAACCACCCGGGTTCATCATCTTTAATTACTCGACTACCTCCCACAGCTGCCAATCCACCAGATAATATGATGGTGATTTCTTCAGTCTCTTTAATTGAATAGCCATATAACATTCCTATGTCCCAAAACTCATCACTTAGATTTCCCGGAATAATTACCGTTTCATACTTGCTTTCGCCCCCAGTATTCATAGTAGCTCTCGCTGTAATTGATCCTCGACCTTGCTTTAAACTCACAGATAATCTAGCTGCTAACCCACCACCAAAGGATGTAAGCTCACCCCCACCCGCCGCGCTGATACCAACTCCACTTCCTATCCAAAAATCAGTAGGTTTTTCATGAGAATTTTGATCCTGCCCAAAAGCATTCATATTCAGCAATAACAAAGAGAGAAATAGAAATGGTTTCATAACATCCTCCTATTATGTAAATACAAGTGGCACAACAATTTAGACTGCCAATTGGAAATATAAAATGATTGAGTAATTCCCTGAAAATGCATTTATCTCAGGTTTTAAACATCGCTCAAGTATAGGAGGGATTGGGTGGGAGTCTATAAGAGAGATGAATTTTAGGGGTGCTAACTCGAAGTGTATGAGTCCAGGATAAACATGGGAACCAGAATTGATACATAGGCTAAAAAATCCCAGGGATCATAGGTGGAATCATATAGGTTAAAAAATTGTGCAATTTCTATCCCAAAGCACACCAGAAGAAAGATGGTTACTGTCTTTAAAGGTGTGAAGAATCGTGTCCATACATTTTGAGCATATGTTGTATATAGTCCTCTAATCAAAATGTAATTTCAGGCTGGACCCACCATATCCAATACATAGCCAGACCAAAATTGCCCCAGATTTACCCATACAGTTGCCAGACCTGTTGCTCCACAAACAAATAGACCTGCAGCCCAATAGGGTGCTAATTCATTGTGTATTTGCGCCTGGGATTTTGTTGTCTCACTGGTAATTTTGATTGTCTCCTTCGTCCATCACCCTAGGCATACTGTCCAGGTTTGTCTAAGCAGGGGTGTTGGATTCTGCCTTACCTGTGCGACCTGACACGGCTTGTTTTCCAAATGTGAGACCTGCTATCCAGTCATACAGAAAGTCGGGAGCAGCCTTTATGAGATGGAGAAGCACTGCCATTTGCCAGGGAAAGGTGAATCGTTTTCTTTTTCTCGCTATAGCTCTTCTGATTTTATGGCTGGCTTTGTCCACTTCCATGAGGAAAGGCATGGGGACCACATTTCTATCCGTCATGGGAGTTCTCACAAAACCAGGTCGAATGTCAGTTACAAAAATACCAAAGGGGCGCACAGAAAATCGGAGCGATTCCAAATAGGTGATTAGGGCAGCTTTGGTTGCACTGTAAACTGCTGCACTGGGGGCACCTCTAAATCCGGCAATGCTGGAGACTCCCACAAGATGACCATGTCTGGCAATCACCATGAATTTTGCGAAATATTCAAGAGTTTGAGTGGCAGCGCGAAAGTTTAAGTCAATTACCTGATTCAGAACCTCGATATTCTTATCACCAGGGTATTGCATTTTGCCTCCCCAACCTGCGTTAGCAATGACAAGATCAAAACCACCCGACTCCTCTTGAGCAATCCCCAGCGCGCTCAGAAAGGCTGGTTCATCTGTGGCATCACAAATCAGGATATGGGCTTGTCCACCTGCCTTCTGAATTTCTCTTGCGAGATCGGTTAGTTTTGTTTCGGATCTTGCCAGGAGCCACAACTCGGCACCAGCTTTGCCATAATCCAAAGCCAATTGTCTCCCGATACCAGTACTGGCACCAGTGATAAAGATTTTATTGTTTTTAATCCCCACTTTTTCCCTCAATTATTTCAATGTGATTTCAGGCATATCTGAAGCACCACAATTCTCTTTCACCTGATCCGGGGTTTTCCCACCAGGAATAGATACATGGCAGGCAGGATGGGAAATCCCAAAACGTAAAGCAATTTGAGCTGGGCTCCATTCTGGATAACGCGCGTATAAATTATCCATGGACTCCATCTTAGTGAGATAGCTATCCAACTTTTCAGTATCCAGATTAAATCGTCTATGATCGTCACCTTCAAAGACACTTTTCCGATCAAATTTTCCACTAAGCAATCCGAACAACATGGGAATGCGGACGATGACACCAACTCCATATTTAAGGGCTTCGGGGAAGAGCAATTTTTCAGCCTTGCGCTCTAGCAGGTTATAGCGAACCTGGATCACATCCAGTAGATCCTGATGTCGTTCAAGGAAGTAGGCCTGCTCCGACTCTTTGAAAGATTGGATGGAGAGGCCGGCATGTTGAATCTTACCCTGCTCCTTTAACCTGGTCAATGCTTCCCAGGGGTCATCCCACTCCAGTTTTTCAACATCGGGACTATGGAGCTGGAGAATATCCAGAGTTTCCACTCCGAGACGTTTAAGACTTTTCTCAGCTGCCTCAATGAGATATTCCTTTTTATAGTTCTGCTGGATGGCACCATAGCCGTCATCAGTTTCTTTACCGGCATAGTAAAAGTCATTCCCTGCCTTGGTGGCAATGATGAGGTCACCTTTTCCACGTTCCTTTAAGACTTTTGCGATGAGATCCTCTGAATGACCAAAGCCATACACATCAGCTGTATCGATAAAGGTGACGCCTTCATCCAAAGCTGTGTGGAGAGCCTTTAGCGAAACCTCGTCATCTGTGGGTCCCCAATTCATTCCACCAATGGCCCAGGCTCCAAATCCCACTGTAGAGATCTTTGGTCCACGTTTTCCCAGTGTTGTATATTGCATAATTATGTCCCCATTTAAAAACTGCCCCGCTTTGAATCCAAAACGAGGCAGGTTGTCGAGTGAATTATAATACTGGTCTACTCAGTGACTGAACGCATCAAGTCTTCAATATTGCCAGGAGTGGACATGATTTTAGAAAAGGTGGTCATGGTCAGATCAGGGAAAGCCAGAGCAATCCGATAGCGACCATGCATCATGACAGCAGTATTGCCCATAAGTAGGATTTCATAAGGCAAGAACGCCGTATGTTTGGGTGTGCTGATATCAATAATGGGTAGAAAATGTTCTTCACCAGTTTCCCCACTCAAAGCAATACCATAAAGTTTTAAATCCTGATCTGGAATTTCATAAGCATAGACAAGCTTTGTGTCTCCACCTTTGGATAATTTGGATTCAATAATGCTCTTCCCCACGGAATAACTGGAAAATTCAGTGAGTTCAACCACATCCTGAAAGTATTCCATACCGAACATATAATGATACTTATTAATTTTTTGGGGTGTCATACCCTCTTTTGCACCAAAAGCTTCATCCTTTACCGTCCCTAATTCAGCCATGGCTTGCTTCAGTTTATCCTGAACCATGAGAAATTTATCTTCAACACCTGAAAAATTCTTCTGGAAATAGGCATTCCCCAAATAAATGGGGTTTGTATATGAAATATTAACAGTGTCATTTTCAACAGTGAGACCTACCCGTAGGGCGGCAGCAAATCCTGCTAATTCACCAATTTCTTGAACAGCCTCAATCATCTTAGAGGAATTAACAACGTAAACCCATCTCATTTCATCCATAGCAGGTTGATATTCACCCAGGATAGTAAAACCAGCAGCCACAAGTGCCTGACTGGTCTTTTCGCGAACCACATCCAGGGCTTCGGGACTCTGCGCACCCATGGTATATGGCTTTAACTCTTGCCCGATAAGCATACTACTTGTTACTACCAACACCATTGCTACGATAAATAAACGTTTCATCAAAATCACCTCTGATCCTATATGGTTATTGCATAATCTATCAATTAAATCTGGAATCCGCTGACCAGTTTCCAATAATCTCCTGAGCCTTGGGAATCAGGCTAATCTTAAACGATTTCTGTCTTGGATCAAATGATTCCCCATCAACGTGAGCTCTTATAGGATGATCACTCTCTATGGTCAATTCCTTGGTCTGGTGCATCTCTACTTCAGGTACCTGGTCTGCCGTACCATCATACAGTTTCGCAAAATCCTGGATAATTCGAAACCTGGTAATGTTCTTCACATAACAAACATCAAAAAATCCATCGTCAATAATCGCTTTAGGGGTTAACTGCAAACCACCACCCACATTCCAACCATTGCCAATACTCATGAGAAAGACTTTCTCATCCATTTCAAGATCATTGAATTTGACTCGTAGAGGCATACGTCGATAGGTGAGGAAGGCACCTCCGATGGCCAACAAATATTTGGGAGTACCTCTTAAGAAGGATAAAATGGCACCATAATCATTGGCCAGTCCTTCAAAACCCATACCCAATACATTGACAAATCTTCGACCATTGACTTCACCAATATCAATTTTTTTGACATCATGGGCCAGGAGAACATCCACTGCAGCCTCAAGATCACCTATTTTGATGGAACAAGTCCTGGCAAAATCATTTCCAGTACCAATGGGTATAATACCCATAGGTTTATTAAGGTCCGGCATCCCATTCACAATTTCATTGATTGTACCGTCACCCCCCACCGATACAACCACATCAAAACCAGAACCCACCTCTTTTACCAACTCAGTAGCGTGACCTCTTTCCTTAGTAAAGTGAAATTCGTATTCAGCTTTACGTTCCCGTAGGAGACGTTCAATCTCTGGCAGGGCTTTCATGGTAGAGCGACTTCCGGCCTCTGGATTGACAATCAGTAAATAGCGATGTTTGGATGTGGATTCGGGCATAGGCACCTATAAGGTTAATGAAAATGATTTTAGCAAAATCCCAGGACAAACGATAGCGCTGAGTTCCCGTCCTTCATAGGTTCCAACATCAGGGTTGATTTGCAGCTTCTCGGTAACTGCTTCCAGGTTTTCACCCAGAAAGCTGTAGATACTATCATCAAAACGCATGTTCTCGATGGGAGCCACAATTTTGCCATCTTCCACCCAGAAACAGGCATAGCGAGTCATACCAGTAATCCGCCCACCAATCATATCACTCCAATTCAAATAATGGAGGTTTGAGAGATACACACCAGTACCCAGAAGTTCTAGAACGTCAGACTCCTTTAATGAGCCTGCTGACATTGAGGGAGCTCGCATACTCTCACCCTCTGATGCAAAATTCGATTCAACACCATATTCCTTGGCCGTTCTGGTGCTGACCAGAGTATTGGTGAGTTCCCCTCCAGTGATGAGGGTTGTCTTTTCAGGAGCCACTTCCCCATTTCCATTAAAACGAGGGGCAAAACCGGAGCTGAAATCTTCTGAAAACGAGAACAAACTGCTCAATTTGACATTTTCATTGCGCATTTTTCCCAAACAGCTCTCACTCTGACGGATAGCCGCCTCGGAAACGCCACCCCATGAGAACATAGACAGAATATCAGATACACCAGCTGATGCAATATAGGTCCTGTAATCGCCAGGTTCGATCTTCTTAGGTGGGAGAGATATGAGTTCCAACTTGGTAATCGAATCGGCTAGAAACGCCTCATAGGCCGTCTGATCCCATTCTGTGCCAGCATAGGTTGCTTTGACCATTTTTTCGGAAGGTGTTATAAGTGAATAATCCAGTGAGAACGAATCTGAAGCAAACCAGTGATATCCACCTGCCGAATTGGCATTGCCTTGATAAACACGGCCAGATGCCCAAATTCCTGTGAGATCTACATTACCCATTGCAGGCAATAGTATTTCAGGAATCGCTTCAGCATCAGGCAGATTGCCATGCTTTTCACTGCGACTGGTTTCTTTGCTTTCAGGGAGAACCAGATATGGATCTTCAGGAAGCTGAACAACCTCAGCTCTTAATCGTTCCAGCTCTCCTCTGGCTCGGCTGAGATCTTCATCCAGATCACCAGAGAGGGAAATGCTGCCAGTGGTTCTTCGGCCATTAAGTATGAGATTGAATCCGAGATCAGCTTCATCCACACTGCCTATTTGTCTGACTTTGGCTGCATTGATACGTGTGAAGGTAGATTGTTCGCCTCCCATACCTAACCCCAGAAATTCTCCATCACGGAGTTCAGCCATAATTGTCTGGTTAATTTGTTTAAATAATTTTTCCATATGGTACCTCAATAAATATTATCAGCTGTTAGAATTGCAGATGCATTTGGCCAGCGCTTAAGCCCCACCGAATACTTCCACACCATCAAACAGACACAATGGGCTGGCGTGTCCGACACGAATGATCTGATTGGGTTCACCTTTTCCACAAAATGGAGTTCCATAAACTTCAAAGGTGTCTTTATTTCCCAACATTTTCAGACTGCGCCAGAATGGATTTGAAATAGCTCGGTAATTGGGATTCTTAACCGTTTTGGTCAATTTCCCGTTTTCAATGAGCTTCCCATATTCACAACCGAATTGAAATTTGTTTCTGTAGTCATCAATGGACCAGGATCGATTGGAGGTCATAAAGACACCCTTCTCGACTGATGCAATCATTTCATCCTGAGTTGAATTGCCTGGTTCAAGATTGAGGTTTGCCATTCTATCAATAGGAGCACGGTTCCAGGAACTGGCCCTGAAGTTGGCCACACCATTTATGCCAGAGCGTAATTGGCTCTCCATGCCACCGAGACCACGAAGCAGGAGACCATCTTTGATAAGAAACTCCTTCTCAGCTTTCAAGCCGCCATCATCATATGCATAAGACGCAAATTGACCCTCCACATAGGGATCAAAGGTAATGTTCATGAGGGGCGAACCATACTGCAGCTTGCCAAAATCATCCAGTCGAACAAAACTCCATCCTGCGTAGTTCCGCTCATCACCGAGAATTCGATCAATCTCCAGAGCGTGACCCACACTTTCGTGAATCTGCAGCATCATCTGGTCAGGGGCCAGGATGAGATCCATGGTGCCTGTAGGACATTCTTCAGCTGTGAGCAGTTCAACCGATTCTGCACCAATTTTGCGACAGCGTGCCAGCACATCAGCTTCATTGAACACTTCCATACCGGCCTGATAGCTTTTGGCCAATAGACCACCATCGGTCCGCTTTTGGGTTACGCTGCCTTCATGGGCGATAGCAGAATAGTCTGCTGAGACCATGAGATATTTCTGTTCCACATCGCTTCCATTTGAAGCCACAAAATGAGATTCAGTTTCCACGGTTCGTGCCATGGCATTAGTGGTAACCACTTTATCTGAGACTTTTAATTCTGCAGTCGCTTTAATAAGTAAATCCGATAGCTCTCCTGGAGAAAATGCATCAGCGGCAGTTTGAAAGGGCGAGGAGTAACTCCCCATGGCCACAGGTCTAGCCTCAACACCAAAGGAGTGCAGGCTAAATTTGGATGCTGCAGTGGCTAACTTTACAGCTCGCTGGGCGGCAGCCTGTATACCTGGTTTATCAAGTCGGCTGGTTCCATAGTAGGCGAACTGGCCATTCACCAGCACTTCTACCATAACACCTTGCTTTGATTCTCTTGTATTGGCCTCGGGTTTTCCATCCCTGACCAGTCGAAATCCTGTATTTTCTTTTACATAACGCAGACCGATCCAATCGGCTCTGACGTCAATACCAGAAAGTATTTGATGTAGATCCATTGTGTTTCCTTCGTTTAAATCAAGCTCGCTTCATCAGAGTTGATGGAGCCGTGAAAACTAAATGAAGAGCCCACTACAATCAAGTCCTGCATCTTGCCATCTCATTGAAAAATCTGCAAAGATGAAACGTTTTTTCAACTATATTGAATCGATTATCTTAAAAAAAATGAACGAACGGATCCGATGAAAAATCTCATTATTTATAATCCATGGGCTGCCCGCGGACGAGCCGGTAAACTTTTACCTCAAATTGAAGCATACCTGCAGGAAATTGACTTAGCCAGCGATATTCTGATCACAGATCACCACGGTCATGGGATGGAATTAGTAAAAGAAGCAGACTTTAGTCATTATAGCGCTGTTATTGCTGCTGGAGGAGATGGCACACTGTTCGAGGTTATCAATGGTTATTTTGGGAATAATTCGTCCAAACGTATCCCCGTTGGTGTAATTCCAGTGGGAACAAGCAATGCTTTTGTCAAAGATATGGAATTGCACGACCATGATTGGAAATCTGCTCTGGACATCATTAAAGCTGGAAAGACTCAAAAATTTGATGTGGGACGGTTCGCCAACCAGGGCCAAACCTGGTACTACTTGAATATCCTGGGCGTTGGTCTGGTTGCAGATATTGTTGCTACAGCAAATAAGCTAAAATCCCTGGGAAGTATTTCATATACCCTGGGAAGTTTCTATCATATCCTGCGATTAAAAACTTTCCAGGTCAAACTGGATTTAGATGGTCTGCTCATCGAAAGAGAAAACGTGTTTGTTGAAATCTCAAATTCACGGTATACCGGCAATTATCTCATGGCCCCTGCAGCAAAAACCGATGATGGGCTTTTAGATATTACCATTCTTGGTCCCAAAAGCAGAATCGGCCTTATGAGGAGTTTCCCCAAGATCATCACTGGAGAGCACATCCATATGGAAGAGGTGGAATGTTTCCAGGCCAGTCATATTGGGATTGAATCAAATATCCCCAAAGTTTTAACACCAGATGGTGAACTCATGGGCTCTACCCCCCTGGAGATCGATTGCTTGAAACAGGCAATTGATGTTTTCTGGATATGAGAACACTACTTTCCCTCTATTATTGGATAGTTGGATGGGGTTACTATGCACCTGTCCTGCTGATTCTATTTTTTCGATCCTATTTTCAACCACCTCAAGTCTATGATGCCTGGATCAGACGTCGTACTATTACCCTTTTTAAAATATTGAATTGTGATCTACAGATTGAGTATGCAGAAGCCCTACCTACAGGAGAATCCCTGATATACATGGCTAACCATGGCAGCCTCATGGATCTCCCACTTCTAAAAGCAATTGTTCCAGAATACTATGTGGGGATGCTGGCCGAGAATCATACAAACTACCCCGTATATGGCTCCCTGGTGAAACGGATGGGGAATATCCCTATCCGAAGAGAGAACATCCGCGCCTCACTGAAAAGTTTCAATCTGGCCAAACAGAAACTTCAGGAAGGCTTCCCCATTGTGGTTCTCCCTGAGGGTGGAAGATCCAAGGACGGTCAGCTTACCTCCTTTAAGCGCCTTGTTTTTCGTTTTGCCAAAGAAAGTGGAGCCCATATCGTACCCATGTCCTTTTCAGGTGTATTTAACATTAAGAACAAAGAATCTTTGCATTTAAACCCAGGTCCTATCATCGTTCGTTTTCAACCGATTATCCGAGCAGAAACCATAGCTGACATGGATCTGGATGCTGTTCTATCTGCTACCTACAACGCTATTTATAATGGCCTGGAGCCTTTTGAAGCTGGAAAACAACCCGATCAATAGTAGGGGTATTCGTTTTTCAATCAATATATTCGCCATCAGAATTTCTAAAATTTCGGGGATAAGTTATGCTGGGGAAAATAAGCTACATGAAGTTTGGACTCATAGTATTGACTATGGGGGTAATCGGTATGTGCAGTAGTCAAAATATGATTGAGGATCCAATAAATATGAAGGACCAGATAGATCAGGCCATCAGGAATGGGGAATTTACAACAGCTACTCAATTGATCACTCAATATCTGGATGAAGCAACGCTATCAGAACAGGATCGCCAGATTTACACCTTTGAGCAAGAGCGCTTGAGGCGGGTCCGAGCTGATTTTACTGAGACTCCAGAAGAAGTCCTGAGCTACATTAAAAAATATTATCCCGAGGTGACAACAGCTGACATGGAGCGCTGGGACACTGAGAAATCTCTGGAGTTTAAAATTATCGATGGAGAAAAGCGTTTTTTCACCTGGGCAGGCCGCAACCTCTTCCGCATCAATGCTGATATGAAAAAAATATGGGTGGCTCAACATCCTGAGGACGAGATCAGCTCAGGGTCAGGAGCCAAGCTGGTTCTGGATGTACACAATGCTCAGGTTATCAAAGCAGCCAACAACTCACAAAAGCTTTTTGTAGAACCACGGCGACTGCACATCAAACAGAGTGTGGAAGTCCTTGCAGATGAAGTCCCGGCTGGTGAGATGGTCAAATGCTGGCTACCCTACCCCCGGTATATTGAGGGTCGTCAGGTGAACATTGATTTGATTCAAACTTTACCGGCTGAACACCAGCTGGCAGATCCAGATGCGCTGCAGCGAACTGTATTTATGGAAAAACCAGCCGTAGCAGGAGAATCCACAAAATTTTCAGTGGAATATGAGTTTACCTCCCATGGCGTTTTCCAGGCCATCGATGTGGATAAGGTCACCCCGTTAAAAGATGAAGAAAGTTTGAGCAAGTATCTTGAAGAGGATGCCCCCCACATTGTTTTTACAGAGGATCTGAAAGCGCTGGCACATGAGATTGTGGGAGACGAAGAAAACCCTTACCGCAAAGCCCAACTACTTTTCGCCTGGGTTGATAACAATACACCCTGGGCATCTGCCAGAGAATATTCCAGCATCCCCTGTATTCCTGAGTATGCTCTTCAGAATCATCATGGTGATTGTGGTATACAGACTCTGTTTTTCATCACCCTCTGTCGAATCAACGGCATACCTGCTCGCTGGCAATCCGGTTGGGAATTGCAACCACCTGATGACAGCATGCATGATTGGGGGATGATCTATTTTGAGCCCTATGGATGGGTTCCCATGGATGTTACCTATGGCTTACGGAAAAGCAGCGATCCCCAGCTCCACTGGTTCTATCTCAGCGGTATGGATAGTTATCGGATCATTTTTAATGATGATATCAGTCAGCCCTTTACCCCCGCTAAACAACATTTCCGCTCGGAGACTGTAGACAGCCAGAGAGGTGAAGTCGAGTGGTCAGGTGGAAACCTGTATTTTGATAAATGGAAGTGGGATTTTGAGTGGAAAGTTCTCGAATAAAGAAATTCTGGAATCTAAAAAGATGCTGCTACAATTAGTCTGATTCCTCGATAAGATTTTGCTCGACCCGATTTCGGCCATTACCCTTGGCCTGATAAAGCGCTCGATCAGCGGCTTCCAGTAAAACACTGGGATGACTTCCAATATCCGGGATAAGTGTAGCAACTCCCAAGCTGAGCGTAACGACCTCGGCCATGGGTGATGATTTATGCTCCATATTTAACTCAAACACATTTTTCCGGACCAATTCTGCAATCTTCATGGCTCCCATACCACTGGTTTCTGGCAAAACCAGACAAAACTCTTCGCCACCATAGCGGGCTGTTAAATCACCAGGCCGGTTAACGGAATCTTTGATCGCGGTAGCAACACGAATGAGGCATTCATCACCACCCTGATGACCATAGGTATCATTGTAGAGTTTGAAGTGGTCGATATCGCACAACACCACACTGAGGGGACGTTTTTCACGTAGCATACGCTTCCATTCGCGGTCCAGTTCCTCATCGAGACGACGGCGATTGGCGATTCCGGTTAACCCATCAACCCGGGATAATTCTTCCAGACGTTTATTGGCAATCTGCAATTCAGCAGTACGATCCTCAACCAGTTCCTCAAGATTTTCTTTATGTTGAAGTACTTCCTGTTCGGCGGATTTCCGACTCTCAATTTCGTCCTGATAGGCTGTATTGGTGCGCTCAAGTTTGGTCCGTTGAAGCTCAATGGTGGAATACGCTTTTGAGAAGCGGATCGAAATCAAGAATGCCTGAGTGAGAATAAAAATTAATAGACCGAGTGAGATGAGATGACCAGTATGGAGGACGTTTGCCACATAAAGCATATCATTCATGAAAGTGATCACCAGGGTCAGGAATCCCACCAGAACCATAGTAGACCCCTCTTCACCACGGATAAATGCCAGGACAAGACCATAGATGACGTATAGCATAATGATTAGACTCAGGGGTTGAAAGTAAGTCAATGATGCTGAAAAAGTGTCTACCCAGGTAAACAGAACCAATAACACGAACAGGGATGAGATTCCAACAACAGCCTGGCTGACCCGCACATTGAGTTCATCAGGGAACTGCTGGCGCACAAACAGGAAAAAAATAGGGATGCCTGTGAAGAATGTCAAATATTCAAGTTTGATCAGCATTTGCCATGAAAGGGACGGCCAAATTTGGTGGATGAATATTTCACCAGTAGTCAGGGTTCTCAATCCGATTATTAAACAGAATATGCCAAAATATAGGGCCGGCGTCCCACGGGTGCTTAATGAGAATACGCCGAGATGATAAATACCCATGACAAAAATGGTTCCGAACATAAACAGCGCCATGGCGACCTGTTTTTCCCGATATTGGTAAATTTCTTCAGTCGTCCCAAAGGTGATGGACTCCCAGAGTCCACCCAGTCGATGATCATAATTGGATACATCGACTCTCAGGGTCAATTGATTGGAGAGGGGGCCAAGATTGAATATTTTTGGTTCATAGAGTGGCCGAGACATGCTTGAGTCCACGGAATAGATACCTACGCTTCCTACCAGATCTTCATTAACAAATAGATTGTAGGCTGTTCCAGCGGTTGAGAATTTTATAGCATAGGATTCAGATCGTTCCGGGATGAGAATAGTCAGAAAATAACTTCCGGCACCGTGCCCAGGGAGCTTCACTCCATTATAGCGATAGCCCTTCCAGGAATCAGGGACCTGGATATTTATGTGGTCATCAGACGAAGCAATACCTGTAGTGCTGGTGTCTCTCCAGACAAATCTCCATTCCCCATCCAGCCGGAGATGACTGATTAATTCGTGATCCCGAAGATCAAGAATACCATTCCTGGCAATTGGTTTCTTAGGCGTTCCACTTGAACAGCTAACAATTTGAAATGCCAGTATTATTAGAATTAGCCCGGATTTAACAATTGGCCACAATCTCGTTTTAATTGTGTGTTCCTTTCTGAGGTCTTCCAGATTTTCACGGTTTAGCATGGCGAAAATACGTTCTATCAGCAAAGGTATCAAGGTCTTATCTATGGAGTTCTAACTATCCACTATAACAATTTGATGGATATCACTCATCTCGTTTTAAAATACAGGTAGGTATTTGCTGCCAATCGTCCTGATAAAAAGGCTGAAGCTGCAGCCACCACACCAACAGCAGATAAATGAATAATGCTGATGTATAGAACACTAATAATGGTCAAAACTTCAATAATTGTGGCATTAGTTATGGGACCGGTCTGTCCCCCTTTAACCAGGATAGCCCGCTGCATGGAAATCAATACCGTTGAGGCTGGAAATAGTCCCATGATGAGCAAGGGAGTCAGGGCCAATCCAGTTAATTCTGCGCTAAGCCCACTCACATTTGAGAACCATAACTCTGACAGGGGCGTAACGGCTGTAATGATAAGTCCAGACGCAAGAGCAAGTCCTAATACAGCGGCAAATTTATAGATCACTCTATCATTATCTTTGTTGGTCCCCAACATGGTAATAGCTGCTTCCTGAAATGAGAGGCCTATACCCCTGAATAAAAATACGAATGAACTCACCACGGGCAACACAGCCAAAGATTCCAGAGCCATGTGACTTTTACCAATAAAGAAGGTAATCAATGGATGAACACCCAGAGTGAGCATAGAGGTCAGTGCCAGAGGGTAGTAAAACTTATTTATGTATTGGAATGTCAGTGGCACTGCTGGTTCTGCTGGTTTTTCTTCCAGTTCTGGAGCTGCTTTGATCCTGAATAATATTTTCCTGACCATGATTCGGGTGCTAATTGCTTCCATGGTTACACCGGCTGATAATGCTGCAGTACCGATATATACACCTGGGAGTTTGGTGAAGATGAATAAGCCAAATGCAGTTGACGCCATGGAAAAGAGACGAATGACGGTTCCATAAGCAACCCGGCGAGTTGCATGGTTCCGAATCAATACGCCCTGATAGAATCTGCGGAAGCCAATGGCTGCAGGCCAGGGCAATAAAATGATGGTGCCGACATGGGTCAAATGCGCCACATTCTCTGGAAGCCCAATTAAGTCCAGGGTGATAAAAAAGAAAATCTTGGGTATGATGAGAATCAGCATGGCCACAGTTATGCAGCCATTCAATATCCAGGTGTATTGACGGAGTTTTTGCAGTGATTTATAATCTTTAACCAGCGATGTGGAGGCAGTCATCATCATGATAACCGGTGCTTCCACAATGAGGGCAAATGAGAAGGCAACACCGTAGGCAGCCAGGTTGAATTTTGGGTCTACAAGACGGGCAATAATGGCTGCAATAAAGGGACCCTCAAGGGACATCATGAGCCAGGTTCCAGCAAGGGGTAACCAAAACCTGAATATCTTCCTGGCGGTCAGTTTATCCATATCACCATCAATCTAGGCCAACTTGGTAGAATTGTTCAAGATACTTTCATTTGGAATGATGAATAATCAGCCTGAATTGGCCGGGGAATGCTATTTGTATTGAAATTCACCTACAAAAATGGATTGAGGTTTGAGCATCAGAGTGAACACATAGCTTTCGTTAGCGCCGTCGTAACGTGGTTTTAATTCCAGCTCTTCGGTTTCGATAATATCTTTTTTGCCTTGTTCAGGAGCAAAAATAGTGAGCGCAACGTGATTTTCGGCACTCTTAATGTCCAATCTGCCATCGACTCCCCGGAGACTTATCTGGATTGATTTAGACTCCAGACCTTCATTTAAAACGGTGACAAGTACTTCATCTGAATTCTTGAAGGTCAGTGCATTTAATCCATCTTGAGTCGGAGCAAGGGTTGAAATGATTGTTGATTGTTTGGGAACCCTTTTCATCAGTTGAGATAGCAGGGAAAAGACAGGTTTCTCGCCACCATTCAAATCCAACAGTCCCCAGGATCTTTTTTTGTATTTCACGTCAGCAGGTGCATCATACAGTTGGTAGATGAAAGGCACGACTTGCTTATGCTTTAATAGATCGAGGGTATTGGAGTAAACCCGCAATGCGTATGGTAATGTGAATGTTGCACTGTAGTAATAGGTTTCAAATGTATTCAAGTTACCCAAAAGGTCGTACTGATTGGGATCTGGATATTGGATATCGTTAAATTTTGTCTCAGAGGTAGCAAATGAATTGACCAAAAGGGGTTTCCTCGATTCAATCCGTTCCAGGTATTCAAAGAAGTTCCCCAATGCAGGACCGAGTTGGCCACCTGCAAGTTTGTTTTCCCAGCTATGAACCGTCCAAAATGATAATATATCAAAAGCAGCCTGATCAAGATCCATATACCAGGTTTCCAGATTTCCATCAAAAGCAGGGGCAGAGAGTCCCGGTCCCACAATTTCTACATTCTGAAAATTACGCAGATCTAGTTCACTACGAGTTACATGAATCAATTCGTTAAACAGATCAGAAGTTAATGCCAGGGAATCTCCTCTCAGTATATCGGGAGTATCTAATAGTTCAATATAATCAGCAGGGACATCTTGATAGAGCAGCTCATCCACTTCCTCTGCCCACCAACCTGCAAAGCCTTTTACATCAGCTAGTTTCCCATAATCATCCAGGAATTCACCAGGGATAGCATCCAGACTGTAGATCCATTTAACCCCCAGGCGCGATGTCGAAGCACGTAGAGCCAGAATATCATCCCAGTTTTCATCTTCACGTTTTACACGGATGTATTTGATACCCAACTCATTGAAGGTCTGGAGCACTTTCATTCTACGACTATAAAAACTGAGAGGAACATTAGCGCCAAGACCCTCGAAGGGTCCGACTTCATTCTGAAGATCAAATTCCACAGGAATGTATTGACCCTTTTTCCTGTCACCAAAAAAACTACATGACCACATCACACTGAGAATGAGGATGAGGATCCATATCTTCATAGCTTGTTTGAAGAAGGGTGTTTTTTGCATGGATTTAATTTCAACAGACCATTGACTGAGTCAACTAAAACCTGAATAAAAGTTATGACTAATATTCCAGGCGGACAGAGATTCTAGTGTTTTTGTTTGACCAGTTCCAATTGCAGGATGGTTTCATGATAGCCTTTCTGGATGGCAATTTCTGCTTCCAGAAAATTCCAGGCTGCCAGACCGGTACTCACATTGATAATCATATTGGGGTTGGCCAACTCCACTTGATTAGCTGCGATCAATGCCATGGATAGAATGATTGTTTCATGGGCGATCTCAACCATATTTGGCTTTCCTGCCTGGTACCAGGCTTCATCAGCTTTTGGGAATCGCCAGATAGAGCGGCTATTCTTTAATTCATTGGCATTCATATACTGGAAGGCAGGTTTATCCATATTGTCTTCAGAAAATGCCAGTACGTTTACAGCAATGATATAATCAGCCCCCATGGATCGAACCACATCTATTGGAACAGGGTCAATCATCCCGCCGTCAACCAGGACCTGATCATCAATGGTCAGGGGGTTAAAGATGATGGGAATGGATGAGCTGGCGCGAGCAGCATTGGCCAGATTGCCCTCATTGAGGACAAATAAGTCACCCCTGAGGATATCAACTGTGGTAGCCGCAAATGGAATGGCTAAATCTTCTATGTTTTTGTGATCGTATAATTCATCGAGAAAAGCATGAATTTTTTGACCGTCAATAAATCCTCTGGTTGGGAAAACCGGATCCAGAAGATTCAATACATCAAACCAATCCGAATTCAATGCCACATCTGCCAATGAATCAACACTAAGTCCTGCTGCGTATCCACCACCTATGATGGCACCCATACTGCTGCCAGCAATCACATCAATCCGGATACCTGCTTTTTCCAGAGCATCTAATACTCCAATATGCGCAAAGCCTTTGGCAGCACCGGCCCCCAGGGCTAAACCTACAGTAAAATCCTGTTCTGCCTTACCATCCAGAACAAGCTTAAACTTTTGCTCCATTTCAGTCGTATTGGGTGATGCTCCAAATATTGACCCCAACAAAAGACATGTTGAAATAAATATTTGGATTGGGTGACGCAGGTTTGTCATTTACTTGAAAATATCATTCAGAATAGCTGCGAGGTGGTAGCCACCACTTAACAGCTGATCTTCCATCAGTTCTCTATTTTTGTACACATATTCATATGAAAGTTTGCCTTCACCAATATCGTAGACCTGTGTATGAACGGCGCGGGAGTTGTTAACAAAGCTTAAGACGTTTGGATCGAGCATGGACTGTTTATCGCCTTCGGATAGACCAAGTTGAATCTGTTGGGCGTATTCTGTATAGCTGTATTGCATACCATCTATCATTTGGGAATCCCAGACCCTATGAAGATTTGTCTCATCCCAAAACCAGGTCACTTTCACATCATTTCCACCCCTGTCAGTTCCATTGCCAACGTGGAGAGGTTGATGTAAATCACCGACGATGTGAACGATAAAACGAAAGACATCAAGTTGATCTTCCTTACCCAGGGTGCCTTTTTTAAGCAAGGCGGTAAATTCAGTCACCTTCTTCACGGCGTAACCACCTGCTTCAGGGCCTTCATATTCATGACCTTCAAGGATGGTACAATAGTGCCAGTCATGTGAATGATCCCAGGCAGAATCTGATTTAATCTCGTCTGCCCAATTTGATATGCTGGCAAGATCAGTGTGCCCCAATAATTGTGAAATCTGCTCTTTCGCTTGGGGTGTCAGATTCTCTTCTGCAATTATACCAATAACACGATGCCCGGTTTTTCCCCAGCCAAACAAGACGCTGGCAGTAACAAGAATGATGATAAACTGTCGCACGATGGACTCTCCTAACAAATTTTTTATCCAAGAATCTAAACTGAGATGGATTTAAACACCCAAACAAAATGAGAGATTTTATCGAAATTACAGGGGGTTGATAAACTCATGCAGATAATAGCTGTGCTATAGTGGCTGTTTACTTTTTCAACAGATATTTGTTCATATCTATACAAGGTCATTACATTGTTTATTCTCAGTTTACATCCGTATCGTGCCCGTTATGCTTGCATAATTTCCTCAGAGATGGGTTTTCTTAATAGTGGGGTGTTTAAAATTTCAATAATTCGAAAATCGGCATACTAATTTTTGTGTTCTCTTATTTTTCTCCAGGAGTAATATTTCCAATGAATCAAGCTAACATCTTTATTATCAACATGATATATTGACACCTTCCCTATCGAAGGCGCTGTAAGGATTCTATACAACTGTTGCATTTATCAGCACTCCCAATGAATGGGTGTGAGACACGTTTTGGCCGGTTGCTAAGTGGGTGTGATGAATATCTATACACTTATATATTTTTTAGCCCAAATAGGTTTCCGCATCTATCTAGCTGTTAAATATATGCTTATATGGCGTAATAATTTGTGGCACCGCTATTGAATTAGATGAAGTGAACAATAAAGGAGGTTCACCATGGTCATCTTTCTCGTGGTTTTTTTCGTAGCACTGGCGATTTTAGTATCCTGGTATCAAGGTATACGACGCAATCGCGTTCTTAGTCTTTCTCCCATAGTAAAAAAGCAGGCTTATCAATTCAAAATGGAGAATTTGAGTATTCCTGCAGGAATATATTTTAGCCCAACCCATAGCTGGGCGCATATGCAAACCAATGGTCGCGCCAGAGTCGGCGTGGATTCATTTCTGCATGGTCTCACGGGGATTCTTACTGGAATACAGGTTCCAGAGGAGGGAGCATCCGTCAATCAGGGTGACCCCATCTTCACAATGTTACATGAAGGTAAGAAGCTGGTCATCTCTGCTCCTGTGTCTGGCAAGATCAGGGGGATCAATTCCGAAGCCCTTCAAAACATGCGCATGACTCATCGTGATCCCTATTCAACTGGTTGGCTGGTTGAAATGACTCCCAGCAACTGGGAACTTGAGACCAAACGTTTGTATCTCGGTCAACAAACCACAACCTGGTTAAAAGCAGAAATGTCTAGAATCCGTGATTTCTTTGCCCACTCATTCGCTCCCCCAGATTCTGAAAGTGGTCTTGTCTTGCTGCAAGATGGAGGGGATATCGCTGAAGGGGCAATGGCTTTTGCTGGTAAAGGCCTCTGGGGCTCCTTTCAAAAGCTCATTCTTGATCAAGCCAATCTTGAGCTCAAAGAAAATACTTGAGCGTATTGTGTATTGAATAATTCCCTATAGAAGAGAGGATATAGTATGTCTATAGATCGACGAGAATTTCTCAAAACCCTTGGTGTCGCTGGTGCCAGCCTCAGTGGTGTATCTGCACTAGGAAAATCTAAACCTGAGTCTGACTCAGAAGAGTTTTTTGCTATCCTGCATGATATCACACTCTGTGAAGGTTGTCAGGAGTGCGAGCTTGCCTGTGCTGTTGCCAACAGCTTGCCAGAACCATCTGATTATCCGGATAGTGAAATAAAGCGAAAATTGAAACCTGATCAATACTCTGTGATCAATGCCGTGGAAACCAGTATTGGTGAGGTGTATACAAAACAACAATGTATGCATTGTGCCCAACCCGCCTGTGCCTCAGCCTGCCTGACCAAGGCCATGGCAAAGCATGTGGAGGGACCCATAACCTGGGATGGAGACAAATGTATGGGCTGCCGTTTTTGCATGCTCTCTTGCCCATTCAATATGCCAAAATTCGAGTATGATAGTAATAATCCAAAGATCGGTAAGTGCCAGATGTGCTTCTCCAGAATTACAGAGGGTGAAATTCCAGCCTGTGTGGAGAACTGTCCTGCAGAAGCTCTCATCTTTGGAAAACGTAGTGAAATTTTGAAAGAAGCCCATCGCAGAATTCTGGATGATCCCAGCAATTATGTGGACCATGTGTATGGCGAGTTTGAGGCAGGTGGAACCTCCATGTTAAATGTATCACCTGTTCCTTTCGAGGAGCTTGGGTTTAATACTGATATAGACCACAAACCATATCCAGAGCTAACCAAAGGCTTCTTGTACAGCGTCCCATCTGTATTCGTGCTCTGGCCTGCCCTATTACTTGGATTAAGAGAGGCTACAAAACCTGAACCTGAAAACAATGAGCCGGAGGTGGAAGAATGAGTGAGCACATTCTTAGCAAAGATCTACAACCAAAAACGAATCGCTGGAAATTCATATTGGGTGAATTAAAGCCTAAGGGGAAACTGCTCACACCTTTCAATATTATTTCTGTACCAGTCATCCTGCTTGGTCTGGTATTGATCATTATCAGATTCTGGAAAGGTCTATCTTCTATTACCAATCTTTCTCAGGAGGTTCCCTGGGGTTTATGGATAGGTTTTGATGTGGTCACTGGAGTGGCTTTCGCCGGAGGGGCATATGTGCTAACCTTTATGGTTTACATCCTCAGAATGGAGAAATATCACTCAATTGTAAGAGTCACAGTCCTTAATGGTTTCCTGGCTTATTTGTTTTATGCTGGAGCACTTTTACTGGACTTAGGACGTCCCTGGAATGTCATCAATCCTATCATTGGGAACTCCTTTGGGACAAGCAGTGTGCTCTTTTTGGTGGCCTGGCATTTTATGCTATATATGCTGGCTGAGCTCATTGAATTTTCGCCGGCAATCGCTGAATGGCTTGGTGCTGAACGAGCACGAAGGATACTAAAGAGCCTTACCATTGGAGCAGTCATATTCGGTATCACCCTCTCAACCCTTCATCAATCAGGGTTGGGGGCATTATTTCTCATGGCCAAGGGCAAGATTCATCCACTGTGGTATTCAGAATTTATCCCCATCCTCTTTTTCGTATCTAGTATTTTTGCGGGTCTCTCCATGGTCATCTTCGAGGGTTCAATTACCCACCGTGTTTTTTCCCACCAGCTGGCAAAGGGTAGCCATAAAAGCCATGATCAAATTCTGCGTGGACTTGCCAAAATATGTTCTGTGGCAATGTTTGCTTATTTGTTTTTGAAGATCCTGGATTTGGTCCATGGTCATCATCTGAGCCATTTGTACACATCCTGGGGAGCCTGGTATCTGGTTGAAATAATCGGCTTTGTCATGATACCCATGTTTCTGTTTATCAGGGGGGTCAAAACGGGTGAGCCCTTCATTATAAAATTAGCCTCACTCATGACCCTCATCGGAATTATCCTGAACAGGCTAAACATATCAGTCATAGGTTTTAACTGGATGGCCGTGGATCGCTACATACCGACCTGGATGGAATTCGAAGTTACCTTTGCAGTTCTATTCCTGGAGATATGGATATTTCGTTGGGTTTTACACCGCTTACCCGTGTTACGCCCAATCGAAGAAGTCGTCAAATCCCAAAACATTGAGAGGAGTTAATGAATCATGGATGGATTTAGCTATCTAAATATATTTTCTACAAAGGGTGTTGAGTACCTCATCGTCATCGGCTTTTTTATTGTTGTTGTCCCCTTCTGGCGATTGCTCAGGGAAACTGAAATGCCAAGGCTTTCCCTTTCTGCAGTTCGTTTACCCCAGGGAGTTTATTTTGATGCGACCCATACCTGGGCGTATCTGGAAACCGCCGGAAAGATCAGAGTTGGAATAGATGATTTTATGACTGCACTCACAGGACCGGTGACCTTAAAACTCAATAAACACCGTGGTGAGACCATAAAACGTGGTGAACATATCGCAACCCTCATGGGAGACGATAAAAGTTTAAAAATATACTCACCCATAAGCGGAACTCTGAAATCTATCAACAAATCGGCCTTGAAAATATTCAGTAAACGGACACATAATGAATTCACAGAGAATTGGTTATTTGATATGGAACCCAAACGCTGGGACATGGAAAAAACCATGCTAATCATGGGTGAAAAAGCACAGGACTGGATTCGACAAGAGCATGCCCGGCTCCGCGATGTACTTGCCTTTGCAGAGCTCAAATACAACCTGAAGACTCAACCTGTCCTGCTACAGGAAGGTGGTGAGATAGCAGATGAGGTGCTAGGGTCATTGTCCCCTGAGATCTGGGAAGAATTTCAAAGTGAATTCATTGATGCTGTAAAGAGCTGACATTGCAGGTCATTGAAAAATATTTTGGGGGGAACCTTCTGGAACATTCCAGATTCCCCCCCAGAAATGACAAATAAACAGCCGTGCGGAACTACAATGGACACAAAAAAATGTATATGGATGGAGTCAGGGTCTGTAGACTATCAACTCTGTCCATTAAATCAAAACTGTGATCTCTGCGATTTCCATAAAGAAATGATGAGAGGTTGCCGGACGACGGTTTCCCAGAATAATAGTTCTGGTATAGCCATCCGAAATCCTGGTGAATCTATGGCTGAGTTCACGCCAGGACTTCAGTATATCAATCGCCATTTCTGGTATAAGCGTGTGAGTGAGCGTCGGATTCGCCTGGGGATAGATGGCTTTCTCTGGCATCTGTTTGCCTCAGCGCACAAAATCATTACCCCGGAGATAAATACCACATTGGTTGAGGATCAGTGTTTCAGCTGGTTGCAATTGGAAGATGGTATTATCTATCTGCGTACACCTGTTCCAGGACAGATCATCCAATCGAATCCACTCTTCCTGACTCATGAAGTTTCGGATAGTCATCTCTATCTCACACCAGCACAAGATCTCTGGATTGTGGAACTGGAATCCTCTGAAAGATTCACCCGACTGGAATGTCATTCCAGGGATGAATACCTTACCCAAACCCGTTTTGACCTGGAAAAGTTGAATAGCCTGGTTCAAATACGGGAGGATGAGAAGCCGCTACAGCTCACAAGAAAATTCCAGCTTCCAAAAAATGAGCTCTCTAAATACTTACTGGAAATCAGCGACAACCATGCCTACATGTGCTAGCTGGCACATATTCTGCACCCTCAAACACGCGACGCAAGCTCAGAAAGCATATTTGGAGGGGACATGAGTTCAAGGGATAATCACTTTTCACCACCTCAGACAAAACGTGCAACCATCTGGGACAATCTAAAAAGGCCTAACTCGCTCTATGGCCATCTGGTCATACTGTTGTCCTCCATGTCCTTGCTATTATTTGCGTTTCTCGCCTGGCTCATATTCTCCATGTCAAATAATTATCTCGAAAATGTCACCAAAAGGTGTGGGAAGCGGATGTCTACGGTAATTGATCACACAATCCGCAGTAGCATGATAAGTGAGGATCACGCGGAGCTGGCCGAAGCTCTTGCAAAAGTTCAAGGTGTACCTGGGGTCAGCGCCATCAGTATTTTCAATGATGAGGGCGAAATCAAACATCACTCTCCTCGTGCTTCGATTGGTGGTCACGAAGAGGATTCCATGTTGCCCTGTACCCATTGCCATTCATCCGTGGATCCGGGTCAATGGGGTATGCCTGAAACTTGTGTGTATAACATCCAGGGTGCTGAGGGCCGCACCATGATTGTTTTATCTCCTATTATGTCCACACCAGAGTGTCGTTCCTCCGGTTGCCACCAGACCAACGAAGACTCTGAAGTCCTGGGTTTCATGGAAATTAAACTACCACTCACGGAGCTGGATAGAGCCCTGAGTAATATCCTCTATGAATATTTTGCCATCATTATGCTCTTCCTCTTTCTACTCATGGCTACCCTTCTGTTCTTCATTGAGCGATGGGTTAATCGGCCCTTAAAGCGGATTGTAGACGTGAGTCGATCCGTAACTGCTGGAAATCTAGCAGTTCGCGTGGATGTAGCCAAAAATGAACTCAGAGATGTCCATCAGGTTGGGATGGCTTTGAACAGCATGTTGGAATCCATCAATCAAAGTAACCGCGAACTGCATGAGTGGTCCAATGACTTGGAAAATAGGGTCAGAAGCAAATCTGAGGACATTGCTCGATCTCAAAATGAGATTTTTCAGATAGAGCGCCTTGCTTCATTGGGCCGACTGTCATCATCTGTTGCTCATGAAATAAATAATCCCCTGGCAGGTGTACTCACCTATGCCAAGTTGGTCTCACGAATTCTCCAAAATCCAGAGCTGACAGAAGAGAAAAGAGAAGCTGTCTTAAGACATCTTGAGATGATACAATCGGAGACCACCAGATGTGGAAACATCGTTAAAGGTCTGCTTAATTTTTCCATGGATAGTAGTCAAAAGCTTGAATCCCTCCATGTGAATGAGGTTCTGGCTGAAACAGCACAGCTTATTCAGCATAGTTTTCAAATTACTGATGTGAGACTAATTACTGATTTTTCAGCATCCAGAGACCTTGTCAAAGCCAATGGGAATCAGGTAATTCAGGCCTGCCTGGCCGTGTTAACCAATGCTCTGGAGGCTGTGGACGAAGGTGGAGATGGCCTGGTCACCTACCGAAGTTATAATCCTGATATGAAGCATATCACCATTGAAATCAAAGACAATGGCATTGGTATCTCTACTGAAGACCAGGAGCATATGTTTGAACCCTTCTTCTCCAGTAAGAAGGAAATGTCAGGAATTGGACTGGGTTTAGCTGTAACCTATGGCATTTTGGAGCAGCACAATGCAAAAGTTTTCGTAGATTCTGCACCAGGCAAAGGCACTTCAATCAAGTTTAAATTTGAACTTTCAAACGGGGGATCCGAAGATGGACAATAATCTATCCATTCTAATCGTTGATGACGAACTCTCAGTACGTGATTCATTGTCCAACTGGTTTATTGAAGATGGATATACCGTAGACACTGCTGAAGATGCTAAAGTGGCGCTCAAAAAGATTGAAGCCTTTAACTTTCACATCATTCTGGTGGACATCAAGCTCCCGGGAATGGACGGGCTCGAGCTAAATCGTAGAATTAAATCTATCAATGATGAGGCGGTTGTGATCATCATGACCGCTTTTGCATCAGTGGATTCCGCTGTCCAGGCACTCAAGGATGGAGCCTATGATTATGTATGCAAGCCCTTTGATCCAGATGCTATCACGCACATCATTCGTAACGCCAGCAAGACCATCCATTTGAGCAAGGAGAATATTACCCTTCAGGATCGCATTAAGAGCCTGGTAAATGTTGAGGATATTATTGGTGAAAGTGAAGGTATCCTCAATGTCCTGGAGCAGGTCCGGGTTGTGGCTGAAACTGATTCAACAGTTATCATCAATGGCGATAGTGGTACTGGCAAAGAGCTTATAGCCAAAGCTATTCATATGAATTCCTCCCGACGCTTCTTCCCCATGGTCACGGTTCATTGCGGGGCCATTGCTGAAAATCTTATGGAGAGTGAGTTGTTCGGCCACGAGCGAGGTGCCTTTACTGGCGCTCAATATGCCAGAAAAGGTAAATTTGAAATGGCCGATGGGGCGACCTTGTTCCTGGATGAAATTTCAACCATATCAATGAAGATGCAGATCGAGCTATTACGAGTTCTAGAAACTAAAACTTTTACACGAGTAGGGGGAAATAGAGAGTTCAAGTCAGACTTCCGTGTGATTTGCGCCACCAACCGTGACCTTCAGGCAATGGTGAATGCCGGAGAGTTCAGGGAAGATTTATTCTACCGCTTAAATGTATTTTCAATCACAATTCCACCCTTGCGTGAACGAACTGAAGACATCAAACCGCTCACGGAGCATTTTGTTAAATTCTATGCCGAGCAGATGAACAAGGAAACAAAACATATTGGAAGACGTGCCGCTAAGGCTTTAAAAAATTATGATTTCCCTGGCAATGTTCGTGAATTGGAAAACCTCATCGAACGAGCTATCGTTATCGGTACTGGTGATACGGTTCAACTCAAAGACCTGCCACTGGATCATGTGGCAGCTAAACCCACCTGGGAATCGATTCAGGAGATGGAACACCATCACATTCAGGGCATCCTGGAGAAATATGACTGGAATATATCAAGGTCTGCTAAGGCGCTGGGAGTGGATCGGGTCACTTTATATAGTAAAATCAAGAAATACAAAATCGAGAAAAGCAAATAGAGTCATTCAGGACTAATTAAATGTCCCGGATCAAAATCATCCCTCTGCAATTCGCAGGAGTTGAGGTGTTGGAGCAAATGCTTCCCCTCATCAGTGCACGGTTCAAAATAGAAACTTTAATGACGACATGTCGATTGGATCTGACCCCCTTTTTTGATCCCGTTCGATCCCAATACAATGCCAACGATATCATTCAGAAACTGGTACCTCTGGCGGATGAAGGTGACAAGATTGTAGGCGTTACTGACCTTGATTTGTTTATTCCAGTTTTGAGCTATATTTTTGGACAAGCCTATCTGGGTGGGTCTGTGGCTCTGGTTTCTGGACATCGTCTGGTCAATGCCCGATACGGACTGGCCGATGATCCTAAACTTTTCTCAGAAAGACTCCTGAAATGTATCATTCATGAATTGGGACATGCTTTTGGCTTGAAACATTGCCTCTTACCGGGATGTGTCATGGATTCCACAACTTATGTGGAGGAAATGGACCAAAAGTCAGATCAATTCTGCCGTAACTGTAAAATTCAGCTGAAATAGTTCTAAATCTATAAATCTAGCGAGGGACGTTTTCATAAACGTCTTTGATTTCATCGATTGCCAGTTGGATCGCCAGCGTGATATAGTCATGAACCAGTAATTTAATACTCACCAATTTGGGATTATTGTAAAGCCCATGTGTGATCACATCTCTGGTATCTGTCAAAGCCCCACATAATTCCTCCAGGCTGACTGCTTCCTCCATTCGGCGGTGTGACAGATCTCTGGCAAAAGTGATCATGATGGACCGATCTCCATGTCTCACTGATGTGAGCAAATGGTTATACACAACATTAATGTACCATCTCAGATCTTCAACGGGCATTTTCTGATAAAAACTCAAACGGGATTTATTATATGGACTCCTGATGGTTTGAAATACTTTCTCAACCAATGCCTCATGCATACGAACCATTTCTTCAGCCAATATCAATGCTGGGCGGTTCCGTTGAAAGCGACCTATCCTATCAATATTCATTCTGTGCCATTTGTCCGGTTGCGTTTTTAGATTCTCAATGAGATGCAATAGTCGTCTGTCCAATTGATGTCTGGCTTTGGGTACCCAACCAAGCGTATTTCTGGTATATGAACAATCTGTTGGAAAAGATTTATCAATATATTCAGTCATCCACAGTCTTTCAAAGGGACGCCGACCCATCAAACGACCCCAGAGATCTCTAACCTGGACACCGAATCGAGCTATAAACTTGGGAATAAATATAGGAACTTTTTCTTTGCCATAATAATGTCTGGTGGAAAGGAGAAACAGTTCCTTTAGTGGCATGGGTTTGTCAGAACTGGCTAGAAATATATTAAAGTCCTCCAGCTGCTCAGTTTTTTCAATGATTTTTGCAAACAAGTCGATGACACAACACACGTGGATGTAGGGAATGGCCATCAATCCATATCCAGGTAGGATGCGTGAATCCCAACGATCAGACAACCAGATTTTGAGGAAATGGTATAGCGGTTCGTATTCGCACCAATCATTACACACAGCTGCCAACCTGACGACGGAACAGGGGAAATTCTGTGAAGCAACCTCAACAAACTCCTCACCTTTTCGTTTAGTTATAGCATATGGATATTCTGCGTCGGGAGTACTTTTTTCATAGACCAGATCACCCGGTTCAGGGAATTTGCAAGCCACGAGTGAGCTGGTAAAAATAAAGCGTTTTAGCTTTGTTTTGCTGGCAAGTTCCAAGAGCTGTTGCGTGGCAGCAATATTGGTTTTTTCATAAACTTCGGAGAAAACCTGATCCCCAAAATCATAATAGGCGGCGAGGTGAAAAATAAAATCAAGATTGTAGTTGCTTGTCGCAGCTAGGAATGCTTTTTCAAGTTGGGCCCCATCCATAAGGTCCACCAGGATCCACTCCAGATTGGGGTGGGGTTCAAGCCCAACTTCCTTCTGTGCCCGACGGGCGAAAGCAATCACATTGCAATTTGAGCAGAGATGTTTTACGAGATGGCGACCGATGAACCCCGAGGCACCTGTGATAAGAACGGTCTTATTTGTATTTTGAAGTCCCATTTTTTCTATCCAAGTTTGATCCTCTGGATCAAACGGTGGTAACGGACTATCTGTTGTGAAATCGAATGTAGGAGGCAGGAGCTTG
>JACKQG010000307.1_pt1 | contig 72237 bp, 65 predicted proteins | sample 8237621 | NCBI WGS metagenome assembly JACKQG01 (sample SAMN15677084, study PRJNA649215) | marine metagenome | biome: marine; feature: Black Sea; material: saline water; isolation source: suspended particulate matter (SPM) from the Black Sea western gyre | collected 2013-06-09/2013-06-10 | depth... | reverse complement strand
AGCGACTTTCTCTCTTTCCTTTTCTCCTTTTTGGTTCCGGCTCGTCCGGGTTAGGGGCATAGAATTGAAATAGGAGTTTTATTATGCAATCTCTACCTGCTACTGATACCATGTATACCGCCCTACTAGAAAAAGACAGTACTTATGAAGGCATTTTCTTTGTCGGTGTAAAGACTACGGGCATATTCTGCCGCCCAACCTGCACTGCTCGCAAGCCTAAAAAACAAAACGTAGAGTTCTATCCTTCCACGCATGAGGCTTTACTGCACGGCTATCGTCCCTGCAAGATTTGTCATCCATTAGGCCAGCAGGGCGAATATCCCCAATGGCTGAAACCATTGATGCATGAAATCGAAGCTCAACCGGAACTCAGGCTCAAAGATTACGATCTTCGCCAGCGCGGCATCGACCCCGCACGCGTGCGCCGCTGGTTCAAGAAACATCACGGTATGACCTTCCAGGCTTATCTGCGCATGTTAAGAATATCTGATGCCCACGGACGCATCAGATATGGCGAGAAGGTCATCGATACCGCTTTTGAAACCGGCTACGAATCGCTGAGCGGCTTCACCGACTCCTTCAAGAAAACCACCGGCTTTTCACCCAACAAAAGCTCGCAAAAGAATATTGTCACCACCACAAGGATTCTAACTCCTTTGGGGCCCATGCTGGCAGGTGCTACTGACAAAGGTATCTGCCTGTTGGAATTCATCGACCGCAGGATGATAGAAACTCAGGTCAAGCGTTTGAAAAAGTCGCTCAAAGCCGAATTCATCCCTGGAAACAATGAGCACTTCGAACGCCTCAATAAAGAAATCGAAGCCTACTTCAATGCTAGTCTCAAAGAGTTTTCTGTCCCTCTCGTTATTCCAGGGACAGCATTCCAACAAAAAGTTTGGGACGCGCTGCAAGAAATCCCTTACGGTGGAACTCGATCCTATAAAGAACAAGCCGAACACATCGGCAATCCCAAGGCTGGGCGAGCGGTGGCACGTGCCAACGGCGACAACCGCATTGCCATCATTATCCCCTGCCACCGCGTCATCGGCTCTGATGGCAGCCTGACCGGATACGGCGGCGGCCTATGGCGCAAGCAGTATCTTCTGGATCTCGAAATGGCGAATTGTCGCTGATAATCATCAACATTATGCAAAAAATAGGTATTGGGAAGGCAAAGCCCCTCCAATACCTATTTTTTGTTTGACCAAAAGCCAAGCTTGCTCTATACTGAAGTGAGACCCTACAATCTTTCCAGACCCTAAAGGTTTTCTCCAAATTCCTTATATCATGGAATTCTTCGAAACCTTTAGGGTCCCAATCCCGCCAGGAGCAATCCCCATGAACTGTTGGCATTGTGATCAACCCGCTCAGGCCGTCTGCCGCTTCTGCGGACGCGCCGTTTGTAAGAGTCACGCCCAAACAATGAATTACATCGTCAGCGTTTACCCCAGCGAGAGCAAAAAAGTTCTCAAATCCCTGGTGGTTGCCGATACGGTTTATTGTGGCGTTTGCAAACCGCAGCCCGAACCTCTCGAAACCCCTTATCTGGACTGAGGACCGAAGACGGATGACGGAAGCACGCATCACCTGGCAGTTTCCCGAGGGTCAACAGCACGAGCTCACACTAAACAAAGAGCTGACCATCATCGGGCGGGGGCGTGATTGCGACATAGTTTTACTCGACGAACGCGTCTCTCGGCAGCACACCGAAATCCATTTTGATGGGGATGCATATCTGGTTTCCGACTTAGGCAGCTTCAACGGCACAATGATTAATGGAGAATTGATCGGAGACACGCGCCCGCTTGAAAATGGCGCTCAACTCCAAATCGGACCTGTCTTGCTCCGTTTTGCCTGGGCAGCAGTTCCCGAAGAAGAGCCTGGTTCCACACTCGTCGTCCCTGAATCTGACCTTCTAGCTTTTCTTGAAACTCATGATGGCACGCGCTTTGAGCTGAAAAAAGAAAAAAACACCATTGGGCGCAATCAGGGTTGGGATATTTGCCTGGGTGACCGGGCTGTTTCTCGTCCCCATGCAGAGATCACCCGCCAAGGTACCAGCTTTACCCTGACTGATTCGGGCAGCGCCAACGGGACAGTCGTCAACGGACAAACGATCACTAAGCCACTGGCACTCGAAGATGGTGACACGATCCTCTTTGGGGAACACCCCTTGATTTTCAAGATAGAGAAAAGTCAGGCATGAACAGGGGCATATGGGCGTCTGTGGCTTCGCGCACGAGCAGCGCAAGTGGCGGTATTTGGCAGCAGGTTGAAACAAATGCGACGCCTTCGAACGGGGATTTCAACCTTTGGCTGAACCTGAGCGAACGGCCGGGGGGCATGTGGGGGGATTTAGAGAAAGAAACGCTGCTGATTAGTGGCCGACGGGCTAGCGATATTTGGAACGAAGTAAACGATGAAACCCTGATCATCCGGCCGCGTCATAACTTGTGGCATGAAATGCTTCGAACCCCGCACTCGCGAAGCATCCTCGTAGGGGGACAAGCACCCCGCACGTTAAATATTTGGGCACAGGTGGGAGATGAAACTCTGGTATTAGAGGCTGAGGTTAGTGCAGGAGTTTGGGGAGCTACAAAGCAGGCGGGAGATTACACGCAGCGCAAACCTTCTTGTCGGTTGGGCTGGGCGTTGAAGAAGCTGCACACCGTGGATGGGGAAGAATACTATATTCTCAAGAATACGCGGGCGGGGAGTTATTTACGCCTGAGCGAAGAGCAAGTTTTCCTGTGGAATTTGATGGACGGCCAGCACTCCGTCCGCGATATGGCGTTGGCCTATTTTATCCGCTACAAATCGCTGGTCGTTGAGGGTCTGGTGTCACTCTTGGGGCAATTGGATGCCAAGGGGTTTTTAGCAGAATCAAGCAGCAATTTATTTACAGATACATCTCAGGCACTGGGTCAGAACCGAGTACAGCGCCTGCGACGTTGGCTGGTGCGAACTTTCCTGCAAAAAACCTTCTCTATTCGCAGCATCGACAACACTCTCACGAAGTTGTATAAAGCTGGGATCTTCTTGGTCTTCACAAAGCCAGCCCAGATCCTAATCCTGATGATCACGCTGAGCGGGTTGGCCGCTTTCGGATATCACGTCTTGCGTGGGACACATTTCATTTTGGGTGATGGAAGCGCAGGTTTAGCTTCGGGATTGGTGGGGTTGTATATCGCCCAGTTCTTTGCTATCTTGCTGCATGAATCTGCGCATGCCTTTACTTGCAAACACTACGGCCGTGAAGTGCGTCGGGCTGGATTTATGATCTACCTGGGCATGCCAGCTTTCTTCGTCGATACCAGTGATATCTGGATGGAGCCCCGCCGCCCGCGCATCCTGGTGACCTGGGCGGGCCCTTATTCAGGTTTTTTCCTGGGGGCATTAAGTAGTTTGCTTATAATCGTCATCCCCTCACCTGTATTAGCAGGCTGGCTCTTCCAATTTTCATTTTTATGCATTCTACTTTCAATTGCTAACTTGAACCCCTTACTACTTTGGGACGGCTACTATATTTTGATGGATTGGCTTGAAATGCCCATGCTAAGACAGCGAGCTTTGAATTTTGTCCGCAAGGATCTTTGGAAGAAATTATTTTCAGACGAACCTTTCCAGCAAGATGATAAAATCTATGCTGTCTTTGGTTTGCTGTCTCTAGTATGGACTGTGATAACAGTTGGTGCGTCTCTATGGGCTTTGATTCGTGTCTTGAAATGATGAACTCCTTGAATAAAATCACTTACCTCTAAGACGCAAAGATCGCTAAGGGAGAAAAATGGCTGGAGATATAGAAGAAATCGCCAGGGTTTTTGTTGAATTGGAATGTCAAGCTGATGAAATATAGGGAATTCTGAAATGACGTGGACGCCGGAACACGAAGCAAAACTCATTGAAGCTGCCCAGCAGGGCAATCAGGCTGCTTTTGGTGAAATCTACGATCACTATCTCACCAAAGTCTATCGGCGTGTCTGTGCCCTGGTACCAGAGTCTGATGTGGAAGATGTCACCCAGGAGATCTTCATCTCGGTAGCGCGCTCCATTGGAAGTTTCCGCGGCGGTTCATCCTTCTCTACCTGGTTGTACCGCATTGTCAAACGGCGTGTGGCCGACTTCTATCGCAAGCGCGAGCGACAGGTGGAGCAGGTAGATATCGAAAAGGCCGACCATACCCCTGGGGAGAATCCTCTCAGAGATGCCGCAGATCAACTGCTCTTACAGCAAGCGCTGCGAGCACTGCCAGAGAGCCAGCGCGAGATCATCCTGCTGCGCCTGGCCGAAGGATTGCCCTTCCAGGATGTCGCCGACCGCCTGGGCATTAAACTAGGCGCGGCAAAATTGCGTTTCTATCGCGCCATCGAAGCCTGTAAAGGCAAAATCGCTGAATTCGATGCTGAGGTTACTTTTTCCAGTTAGCCAACGACTAATGGTATAGGATGAATTATGGCTAAGAAAAAAGACGATCAAAAACTGGCAAATGAGTTGGCTGATCTCACCGATCGTATTTTCGACGGTGAGCAGATAGAAGCTTCCGGACTGGACAACCTGGGCGAAACTGTTCAAAAGTTGCAGGCCGCCAGCCAGGCCACACCTGATCCGAACTTCGCGATCCGGCTGCGCAACCTGGTTGTAGCGGCATTGCCGAAGAAAAAAGAGTCTGTCAGCGAGCGCCTTCAGGAAGTGATTGCTCGCCTGGTGGGCGATGAAGAATTTCGCAACAACTTCTTCGCATCCCCAGAAGCAACTCTGCAAAGGGCAGGCTTCCAACTCTCCCCCGCTGAGATCGCCGCCCTCAAGGAGATGGAGCCCGAAAACCTGGAAGAGTGGCTGACCGACCTGGACGAGCGTATTAGCAAATCAGGACTACTCTAAAATATTTAACGCAAAGGCGCGGAGTCGCAGAGTTAAAAAATCTTCGCGTCTCTGCATCATTGCATCTCTGCGTTAATTTTGAACTGGCAACAATACTCACTGAATAACGGTCTAAGATTAATCTCTATCCACCGGCCGGGAACGCGTACGGTAGCCTGCCGTTTTTTTGCGCGCGCCGGCAGCCGCTATGATGGCGAGCATCCCGGACTGGCGCACATGCTCGAACACATGCTCTTCAAGGGGACTCAGCATTACACATCCCAGGATATTTTTGGCAGCATCGAAGCCCACGGAGGGGAGATCAACGCCCATACCACGCGTGAATACGTCTCACTGCACACCGTTACCCTAGCGGATGACTTGCCTTTAGCGTTGGATATGCTAGCGGAGATATGCCTGCTCCCAAAGTTTTCTCAAGAAGCTTTTCTCAACGAGAAGCTAGTAGTTTTGGGGGAATTAGAAGGCAGCCGTGATCAGAGCAGTGTGCTTTACGATCTATTTCTGGAAAATCTCTGGCAGGACTCGTCTTTACGCAACCCAATTACCGGCACAGTTGAGGGACTTCGAGATATAGCGCTTGAAGATTTGCGCGGCTTTTATCAGCAGCGTTTTGTGGCCGGGAATTCTATTCTGGTAATCTGTGGTGATGTGCAGCACAATGAAGCCCAATCTTTGGCCCAGAGCGCTTTCAACCAATTCCCCTCTGGCCCAGAGCAAAAGCCTGGCCCTTTTGAAGAACCAGCCCGAAACACACCTTCCGGCGCGCACTTGGAACGGGCAACTCAACGCACATATATGCTGCTAGGTGTTCCAACTGTGGGATTGAGTCATCCCGACCGATCGGCGTTGAAAATCATCGAGCTGGTTTTGGGCATGGGTGCCAGTGGACGGCTTTATCAGCGGTTGCGCGAGGAATTGGGGGTAGTGTACAACGTCAACGCGGTATCGTCGGTTTATGAGCACTGCGGCTATCTGGCCATCTACGCAGTTTGTGCGCCTGAAAATCTAACTGTTGTTCAAGATGCCATCCTCGATGAATGGGGGGATATCCAGAAAAACGGCATCACTGATGAAGAAATGAATGCGGCAAAAGGAAACTATGCCGGAACTCTGGCGCGGCGCTTTGAGACCAACTTATCGGTGGCGGGGATCTTTGGGATCGAGGGCTTACTTTACCAAGTAGAGCCTTTCGAACAGGCCATTGCCCGAATCAACGGAGTCAGGCGCGAGGGAGTCCGAGAGGCCGCTCAAAAGTATCTCAATGAAGATAGCTATGTGATTGCATCTGTGGGGAAGGCAAAGTAGAGATGCCTCGGATTACATCTCTACATCATAATTTTACCGTCATGTGAAAGTTTTCCACTATTACTGTCAAAGCCGCAGGCGCGCCTACGGCGAGGGGCGAAGGATCTCTCCGACTAGAATGGTGGAGATCCTTCGCTTTGCTCAGGATGACACCCAAATAGGCAAATATCCGTATCAGATTCACTACTCCAACTGATCTTTGATATCGCTCTTCAATTCGGTATTGGCCTGATCGGCTTCGTTGTAGTCCAGGTCACCGGGGTCGAGCGTGCCATCATCACCGCCGCTGAGTTCGCCATCGGCCAAGAATTTTCCAGAGTCATCATCACCGTCTTTATCGCCTGGGGTACCACCGCTACTATCACTGCTTCCGCCTGTGCCATACACGGGGAAGAAAGCACCCGCTTCGTGGTCCAACCCGCCTACGGGTTCATCGGGATCAGGATTTTCACCACCACCATGGGAGCCAGTGTAGGGCATGGGGGTATCGCCTTCCATGGGATCACCTTGAGGGGGGTTCTCAGGGTCAACAACTTGATATTCATCATATGTTTGATAGTGCCAATCCCCATTTTTGTCAGCTACCCATACACCTTTACCATCCGGCTCTGCGACTGAACCTGGGGTACCATTATCTTCCGACTTCAGCCACAACCATCTTCCTTCTGCACTGTTTACAGAGTGCCCTCCATCCCCATCACTTTTCCCACCGCCACCATGCTGCCCTGTCAATGGGCCACCGCCAGATTTAGGAGGCGTGCCAGGTTTCTTTCCGCCGCCGCTCATACCTGCCCCAAGAGGGCCCTTCAGCTCTTCGGGAAGGTCACCATCGCCGATGCGCTGAGGGCCAACCTGACTGGTGCCTTCCAGGGGTTCATTAACACCCTCACCAATCGCGCCACTCAGATCTGGTTCTTGGTCATCCATTTCATAAACAGGTTCGTTGCCGTCGATCTGACCGGGGTCTACATCCATACCACCGACTTGCTGCTCAACACCTTGCGTGTCCGTCACATCTTCAAAATGTGCCTGAGCATCAACTTCACCGCCTGCATTTGATGTATCAGCCATGACAGGTTCTTCTTGCTCTGAGCCCTCGTTTGAATCTTGACTCTGCTGTCCATACCCTTTGCCGGTAAGCGGATCACCCGCCTGGGATTCTGGCTCATCAGGTTTGACTCCCGATTCGGGTTGTGAAGCAGGATCAATATTCTCCACTGCTTCAGCCATGGCTCCTTCGACGGCTTCAGCCTGTTCGAAATTGCCCGTCTGTTCAACGCGAGCGCCAGGTTCATGAGTAGTATCATCTAAGGCTTGTTCTTCGACGCGCTCCGTTGCCTCTCCGACTTCGGCACTTTCTGCGTTTTCTTCGGGTTGCATGATTTCTAGTTCGTCCATTATGTTCTCCTTTGAAGGTTTCTATGAATTTGCCTTATCATTCCTTTTGTCGTCGATGGTGAAGAAAAAGTAACATCAACAAAGTGTTGATTATCGGGAAAACGATCAACACCTGTTCGAAGAATTATTTTTGTCTGTACCTGTATATCAGCTACCAATAGTTTCAAGCTGTTGCTGGTCGAGTATCTCTGAAAGGGGTTTATCGAGACAAAAACGGCGCAAAAGCGGGTTTCGGTACGGCCTTCCAGGCTTACTCAACCAATGTTTTTGCTTAATTCCCTAAACTGTCAGGTAACCAGTTTTTATCTGTTTTGAATCTTCTCCAGGGCCTCCGCCAATACGTTGGGGGTATAGTAGTCGAAGTCATCGGGGTTGATATCTTGAATGCTGCCGCCGCCAAACAAACCACCATAGTATTTGCCAGAATCGTCGGTATCGCCGCCACCGCTGGGGCTGAAGGTGGCGCTGCCGCTGGAGCCGTAACCATAGTAGGATTTCGTGTCCGTCTTCCCGCTGGCAACCATTCGCAGAAAGCTAGCTTCCCGGTCTGGGCCTTCAGGGGGTTTGTGGGATGTGTCCGGAGGCAGGCCGTCGCCGTCGCCGAACGAACCAGTGTAGGGCATGGGAGTATCACCATCTGGCGTCAACCCATAAACACCCCCCGGTTCAGGAGGGGTACCTGCATCAGGCGGATCTTCATCATCATGCTGATATTCAACATAATGCCAATCTCCATCTCCATCTTGTTCCCAAAATCCTTGGCCATCAGGTTCCACTACCACACCGTCTTCATTTTCCATAGCTTTCTTATCCAACCAGCGCCCAGTTTCGCTCTTTCCCGAGTGGTAGCCTTTACCTTCCGTCTCACTCTTGCCGCTTTTTCCCATCATCGGCGGGCCACCGCCAGAGGTACCCTTGCCCAATCCCGGGTAGCCTTCTCCCTCCGCTCCAGCTGCTCCTGCTTTACCTTGTTCTTCACCAGGAATTAATCCGTGTTTTGCCATGCCAGCAGCAAGAATTTCATCTTGGGGTAACTGCCTCTCAATTTGTGGCTGGTCGATCTGCCCGGTATCCAAAACTTCATCTTCGACAAGTTCGGCGGGTTTTTCTACAGTGGCTATTCCAGGCTCAGCGGTATCGTCAGTAACCATCGCCGTATCCTTATCATCAGCATACTCTTCCCCCTCTCGCCGCGCTTTGGCTGCATCGCTTGCTACATCGGCTTCCGTGTCACCACCGGGTTGGTCTTCTGATTCATCAACGGCAGATCCAGCTGGGGCTTCATTTTCGCTTTGGTCTTCGTCAACAACCAAGGAAGGTTCTTCATCTGCACCGCTCATATCAGAGCCGCCCTCTTCAGTGCCGCCATCACTGGGTTTCGATTGACCCGTAACTGGATCAACATCCTGGGTCATTTTTGGCTCCTCCACAGATTCCTGTGCTGGCTCTTCAATTATGCTGTCAATTACATCCGTCATTGCTGTCTCGACAGCCTCGGATTGCTCAAAGTTACCACTTTGCTCAACATGAGCTTCCGCTTCGTAGGTGGCTTCTTCCAGTGATTGTTCTTCTTCCGATGGGGCTTCTATTTCTTCAGATATTTCCATATTATCTTCAGGTTGAATAATTTCCATCTCATCCATTGTCTTTCTCCTGATTGAAGCAATTATTATTTAGTCAATATAGATTGCAATAACTGAATCTAAGCTCGCACAAGGTTGATATTTTGATTGGCTGCCTGGAATAATTGGAACTGCTTTTCTGGAACTGGCAAGCGTGATTTTGCTGTCGCCAGCGCTAATAAACAGTATGCCAGATTTGCAAGTTGTTCAGGGTGAAATGGGATAGTTTCTCGATTGATTCCCAGTGACTCCTCGATGTGAGTGAGAGCAAATGATCTAACCGCTGTAATTGGCTTCATGTATTCTGGGGATTTGCCAAATTCTAGTCTAATAAAACTCTGCAATTCCTCGAAGCGCGGCTCTGAAACCAGGCTGAAATAACCATAATGACAGGGCACCGCGCAAAACTGGCAACCTCTGCGGTGATGGAGGCGGTTTTCAGGTTTGGCCCGCTGGGGAAGTCGGGACACCAACCCAAGCATCATTTGAAAGTCTTCTACATTTTCGGAGCTCTTATCCGCAACAGCAATCTTGCTGGCTAATTCTTTAACCCATTCTTCATCTGGATTACGGGTGTTCTGGTGAAAAGCGACAATATGACGTGCTACCTCAGGAGCGGCTCTTTCGAAAGCTTGTTTCATTTTCAACCCGACATGTTTGGCAATATTCTCGCGTAATGGTTGGGCAGTTTTTTTGAATTCTTTGACTTTTTCTGGTTGGCAAAATGCCAAGAGGTAGTAATAGCAAATCGCTTTTTTGAGACTTTGAGCGGGGAATTTCTTATCCATAATTATCTCCATTTGCATGTTCCATAACACTTCCATCCACTAGATCGCTGCAGATGTAATCATGATGCCTTTTTGCTCCACCAGGGTGGTTTGTAGTAGGATGCATCAGTAATCAACCCTTGAGAAAGCGCTTCAGCAAAATTGCCCGATTTGGTAAAGGAAGCCAGCTTAGACGGATCGGTTTCAGTGATAAAGTAGTACTTTCCGGTACTCGGGTCTTGGATCACGCCAGGAGGACTGTCCACCGGCTTACCATTCTCATCCACTACCGTGGGGTTGCCATCATTGTCCGGGTAGATGTGTAGCCCCTTAGTGGAAGGTTTGTAGTTGGGAGCCTCCTTGATCCATCCGTGGTACAGTGCTTCATCAAAATTGCCCGACTTGGTAAAAGCACTCATCTTCGCTGGATCAGCTTCCGTGATGAAGAAATACTTGCCTGAGATCGGGTCTTGGATGACGCCCGGAGGGCTATCCACCGGCTTACCATTTTCATCCACGACTGTGGGATTCCCATCTTTGTCGTAGTAAATCTTCATCCCCTCGGTGGAGGGCTTGTACTCGGGCGCTTCGCTAATCAACCCTTGAGAAAGCGCTTCAGCAAAATTACCCGATTTGGTAAAGGAAGCCAGCTTTGTAGGGTCAGTTTCAGTGATGAAGTAGTACTTACCCGTAGTCGGATCTTGGATCATGCCGGGGGGGCTGTCCACCGTTTTGCCGTTCTCGTCCACAACCCTGGGGTTGCCATCCTCATTGTAGTAGATCTTCATTCCCTCTGTGGTCGGCTTGTAGTCCGGCGCTTCGGTAATCAACCCCTGAGACAGCGCTTCCGCAAAATTCCCTGACTTGGTGAAAGAAGCCAGTTTCGAAGGATCGGTCTCGGTGATGAAGTAGTACTTACCCGTGGTTGGGTCTTGGATCACACCAGGGGGGCTGTCTACAGGCTTCCCTTTTTCATCAACAACTTTGGGGTTGCCGTCCTCATCGTAGTAGACTTTCATTCCCTCTGTGGATGGTTTGTACTCGGCCGCTTCGCTGATCAACCCCTGAGACAGTGCTTCAGCAAAATTGCCCGATTTGGTAAAGGAAGCCAATTTGGACGGATCGGTTTCAGTGATAAAGTAGTACTTCCCGGTAGTTGGGTCTTGGATCACGCCGGGAGGGCTGTCAACCGTTTCTCCATTCTCGTCCACGACCTTGGGGTTGCCGTCTTCATCATAGTAGACTTTCATTCCCTCTGTGGATGGTTTGTATGAAGAGATTTCATACTTGGCAAGTTTTTCAGGATCAGTGACACTGCCATCTTCCTTTACGGGCAAATCATCACCCGGATAGACGGCGTAATACTTGCCGTTGAAATATACGATTTTTGGCGGGCTCTCCACCGGATTGCCGTTCTCATCTACGACTGTGTAATTGCCTTCAGAGTCTTCTTTGATGTACCAACCTGGTGCCTCACCAGCACCTTCATCAGCCTCTTCTTCTGTGACTTCCTGGTCAGCTTCCTGATCTTGTTCCAAACTGCCCTCAACTGCCATAGCTTCGGCAGTTAGACCAGGTTCAACGCCAGCTACGATCATCTCGCCTTCTTCCGTGACCAGCATTCCTTCTTCCATTATGGGTTGGTAGGGATCGGGGCCAGGTTCGGGTTCTTCACCAACATTGCCGTCAAACTCTGGGCTGAGACCGGGTTCGGGCATAGGATCAGGTTCTTGTGCGAATCTCCCATCAACACCAACGTCTTCTTCTGATGCCTCTAATCCCCCGGTACCCGGATGATCCAATCCTAGTTGACCACCCTGGTCACCAGCTTCGCTGCGTATTACCCCCCTTGCATCAACATAGTATTCATCCTCTTTGGATTCCCCAGGCGTAGTGCTCAACTCAGGGTCTTCTTCAATGGGATGATCACCACGGCCAACACTGCCATCATCTTCACCCGCAGGTTTGAACTCGATACCCTGTGGTATTTCAGCTGCTCCGGCAGGGCCGGGGTTTTCCAGTTCAACCTTTGGGCCTGGAGGGCCGTGATCCCAATCCGGAGGCTGCTCTACAGGACCAGGTTCATACTCTAAGCCGTCACGACCTTCATTTACTGGATGATCGTCCCGGCCAACACTGCCATCATCTTCATCTTTGGGATTAATCTCGACTCCTTCAGGGACTTCAATCACTTCAGCAGGAGTGGATTCTGCCAGGATGCCGTCATTATCGCTTGTCCCCAGCCATCCGCTATCGCCCTCTGGCACTCCCGGTTTAGCGCCGTATGTTGCTCCACCTTCCTCTGCTCTATCATCCCAAACCTCGGGCGTTCCGGCAGCCTCTTGTGGGTCATCTGGATATGATTCGTCTACATCCAATGTGCCGCTGCCTTGGGGTAAATCTTTCGGGTCAGTGGATGGAGAGGGAAGTTCGCCTTCAATACCATCAGCCGGTTTTGGAAGTGGCACTGGGGCAATTCCTGCGACCTCTTCAGCAGGATTCATCGCCTCTGTCAAAGCGCCTTCGACAGCCTCCGCTTCTTCGTAATTCTGGGTTTGCTCAACTCGTGCGCCAGGTTCGTGTGTGGTTTCTTCCAATGTGCGTTCTTCAGCGCTTTCCGCTGATTCAGTTGGTTCGGCTGCCTCAACGATATCAGTGCTTTCACGCTCTTCTGGGATTTCTTCCGGTTGGGTGTTTTCACGCTCGTCCATATGTACCTCGGTGTTTTCTATCAAATCACTTCTTGATCTTCCATATTTGGCCCAGGGGGTTTAGGGTCATCGGGTGTCTCAGCCACATTGCTACCAGCCTTGGAACCCTGCTTGACGTCATCCGGCGTCAGTTCAGTCTGACCAGCACCCTTCTTTTTAAACTGGTCTCGCAGATTTGGTGTCGGAGGGTTATCTCCTGGTTGAGTGGGGCCAGCTATCTGGCCGCCCCCAGCTGTTCCGGCAACTTCATTACCGTCAACACCAGGGCTAAGACCCCGATTTGGTCCTTCAGGATCAGGGGGATCATCGGTTTCAGCCAAATTACCATCAGGACCGGGATTCAGCCCAACAGCATCGTCCGGCGGCGGAGGGTTTCCGCCCATCGGCGGGATGGCTTCTACCTGGCTTTCAGCAGAATTCGTTATATGCTCATCAGGGGGTGGTGGAGGTTGTCCGGGGTCCTTATATCCAGCCACATTGCCGTCATCACCGGGATTGAGACCTTGATCATCTTCCGGAGCATTGAAACCAGGATCAGGGCCCTCTGCGGGTTTCGGAAAGGGGTGCGGACCTGGTTCCGGGGATTGAGCGATATCCTGATCGGGAGGCGGGGGATCTCCACCTAATGGTGGAATATCAGCTACCTGACCGCTCCCTTCATCATCCAATGCCGCAGTGCCATCAACGCCAAGACTGAGATCAGACTCTTGGTTGGGGCCCTCGGGGTCAGGGGGGTCATTTGTTTCCGCAAGCCCTTGCACAATATTGCCATCATCTTCTGAGGCTGGCCGAGGGAGAGGAATCGGCAAACTTCCTTCTTGCTCAGTATCATGATTATCCACGGGGTCAGGCATCAAAACTGGCAAAGTACCATGCTGCTCGCTTTGCTCACCAGCAGGTTGAGGCAGAGGCAGCGGCAATTCCCCAACTGCTGTTGCATCAACAGCTTCGACGGCTTCAGTCAGGGCAGTTTCAATGGCTTCAGCTTGTTCAAAGGTTTGTGTCTCTTCAACTCTGGCACCGGGTTCGTGGGTGGCATCTTGCAATGCCTGCTCTTCGGAGTTCTCAACGGTTTCAACAGCTTCCAGATTATCTTCGGGTTGGGTGATCTCTAATTCGTCCATTGGGTTACTCCAATTGAGACCCTAAAGGTTTACAACAAATCTTACAGACTAAGTTAATTGGTATGCAAATGTTCTATATTACTCACTTACTTCTCGAAACCTATAGGGTCTTGGCCTATGATAAATGCTTCTGTGGAATTTTGTACGTCAGGACATAAACCAAGCTGCCAGGGTTGAGATCCCGCCAGACAGCGTGAACCACCTGCGTTAACACTTGCTGCTTGGCGGCCTCAGAAATTCCTGTCGTCGCTGCAACGAAACGAGATTCAACTTCAGCTGCGAAGAAGTTGAAGGCTTCTTCCGTCATCTCGCCCAGAGCAGATTGATCTTCGTCAGTCACTTCATATCCAGCAGTCGCTTCGCGAGCATCTGCGAACAAAATGCCACGGTATTCTTCATTGGAGATGGCCTTGCTAATGATCTCCACTACAGATTGCTCAGAAGGATTCATGGCCTCAAAATCGGGTGCGGGCTGTAAATTATCTTCTAACTTAACATCATCGGGTGAAAGCTCAGTCTGACCGCGCAAGTCTGGGGGCGGTGGAGGATCGCCAGGCTCTTTATGGCCAGCTATATCATCACCTGGCTTGGGGATATTGATTGGTGTTGCAGAAACATCACCGCCAGGTTTTGGGATATTGATCGGCGTTGCGGCTACATTCCCATCGCTGGCAGGGGTATCTTCGACCATGCCACCGGGGCCCGGATGATCTTTGGCTAGTTCGCCTTTAGGATCGGGGCTGGGATCAGGCTGTTGTTCAATATACGCGCCTCCATCATCTTCAGAAGTTGGTTGAGGAATGGGGATCGGTAGCGTGCCCAATTGTTCACCCCCACCCACCTTGACATCGTCGGGTGAAAGTTCAACAGCGGCAACAGGTCCGGGCAAATTTATAGGGGTGGCGTCTTTGCCATCGTCATCATCTTTATCACCTGATGTTTCGCTTAAGTCGGGGTCTTTGATTAGGCCATCATCGTCGCGATCGACTGTGCCATCCTCACTAGCGAGTTCAAATTCGATGCCCTCGGGCACTTCGGCTATATTTGCAGGGCCAGGTTCTCCTGGTTTTTCGGCCATCTCGACTGTTTCGCCAGGTTCTTCCAGTATGCCGCTGCCATCGGGCAGGTCTTTTCGATCAGGGCCGCTTTCAGCGGGGGGAATTTCTTCCTCTGCTTCCATTGCCTCGGTCAGAGCCTCTTCAACGGCTTCTGCCTGCTCAATAATTTGAGTATCTTCAACATGGGCACCAGGTTCGTGGGTGGCATCTTCCAAAGCCTGATCTTCAGCACGTTCCGTGGATTCAGCCGCTTCTAGATTTTCTTCGGGTTGGGTGATTTCGAGTTCGTCCATGATTCACTCCTTCATACTTAGATTAATTTTTTTGCTTTCAATTCTTTAGTCGACAGATCTAACCAAAAAGTAACAACCAGCTATATGTTCTCAGACCAACTCAGGTGCCAGAATGTCTTCTGGCATCGGCTCATCAAAAAGAATCGAACGCCCCAGCGCAAGCGCTTTTCTGTATTTTGGCGTGTCGAATTCCACACGAAATCCATCAACCACCTGTTGATCACTCGCCAGATGCATGCACAATTCACAAACATTGCCTTGCAGATATGCTTTGGGCTCCCAGCCCCAATCACGCTCGATAGCCGTCTGGGCAATTTTCTTGGGGCCGAATACTCTCAGGGTTTGGAAATAGACATCTGAATCTACCAGTGATAATAGTTCATCAGCACCAAATTTATTCAAATTCCCAAGTTGAAATAGATTGGGCCGTTTACTCAACACAGCATCTTGTTGGCAGCAGGCAACCAGGGTGCCATCTTCCCTCAAGACCGGCGTGCCCAAGAAATGACAGATCGAGTCAGGCAATTCATAGGTATCTTGCGGCCGCTCCATGATTTGGGTCTCCGTAGCCCGGCCGATATATTGGAGCGGGGTTTCAATGATTTCGATGTCATCGAGCAAATCGCTTCCTGCCAAATGGTCAAACTTCGCTCGAAATGCTTGATATTCTGGACCCATACACATCTGCACCCCCAGGCGGTCAACGCGTCCTTGGGCGGCGCGCAGTGCTGCGATGACCCTGGCCATTGGGATGAATTCATCGTGGAATTCATCCGCACTAATGATCAGGAAATTGATTTTTGGATATTTACGCAAAACTTCCCTTGCCCGATGTTCGTCCTTTGCCCAATAGGCATTTGTCAGCACAGACCTTTGAACGCCATGCTCTTGAGCAATTCGCAGGATGACTTTTAACTGTGCCGGAGCGGCAAAGGGCTCGCCCCCTTCTACGCCGATCCACTCAAGCCCAGACAACTTCGTGATCGAAGTAACCCATTTTTCTAGCATCTCCACATCGGCCGTATGCTGAGTACTGGGATCTGACCTCGCCGAACAATGGCGGCAGCTGGCCGGGCAAAATTGGGTCGGGCGAATATACACCAATTTGTGAAATCCATACCGGAGATGTTTGAGTTCAGATTGTTGAAGCAAATCGACGATATCCATATTTCACACTGTCTCACCAAGCGGTTCACTAAGGATTTGATTCTTTTGCTGGGGTCTAATTCGTAGTACCCCGCGACTGATCAAATTGGTAGCAATTTCCTGAAATATGCTTTCAATCCCAGGTGCATTATCCACCTTTTGAAATACGTTTTGGTACAGATCACCGAATGCACTCTGGCCATCGATGGAGTTCAATAGGGAATAGAGAAGTTGATCAATATCAAAGCGCTCTTCGGAAAGTAAGTCGAGAATATAATACGTCTCCATCTCCCGGTCAGACATTTTTTCAACCTTGAATCGCTTAGCAACTAATGGAATGCGATCGAAAAAGTGATCATCCCAGGTATCGGTTTTTTCCTGACCATCCAGGTGGCGGGCAATGCAGCCCCCGTGGCATACTTCCCCGAGAAAATGCTTGCAATCGTCGCATTCATCCAGAGGGTATAGATCACTACGCATACCTGCCAGAGATTCTTGGAATTCTCTGTTTATTTCACCCAGATTGTTATGTTCGTAAATAAATTTCTTGTCCCAGAAACCGCTCATTGGGAAACAGTACAGCACAGACATATCGGGGAGAATATCAAATACTGGATTGCAAGTTGACTCAAGGCTACCGCCGTTGGCTTGTAGATCGTTATAATCCTGTTCTGAGAACATGCATGGGGTAATGCCATGCACTCCAACAGTTTCAATACCTAATTTTCCTGTATCAACGACAAATTCTAAAATCTGCTTTGCGTATTGCTCACGAATAACAAGTGGATCCGTAAAAGTTTGACTTTCATCCCCTTTGACCATATTGCTGAGAGACCAAACAATCTTGCCAGGTCGTACATCGCTGGCTAATTCCAATATATGCCGATAATCAAAATCTTCACGATCAATATTGAACTGAAAATCGACATGCTTGCCTTTCAACTGTTTGGCATTCCTGACGACCCTCTTCCAAAGGGATTCTCCCAAAATTGTTGGATGGTTGATATTCAACAAGAAATGGATGCCCTCATCGGGTAAATTTCGCATCTCTCGCCCAATCTTCCCGATCCAGGTGGCGTTGCTTTTGACGCTCACGGTAAAGCCTCTGTCAAGGCTGATTTGAATAATTGAAATAAATTCCGGATGAAGCGTTGGCTCGCCGCCTACCAATGACACAATGGATACACCACTTGCCGTCAGGAAATCGAGAATCCGCACATAATCTTCCAGGTTAATTGACTTTGCAGCGTTATTGCCTGCATTATTTTGGTTTGCACCGCGCCCCATGACGTCGTCGGCAAAGCAATAGCCACAACGAAGATTACAGGCGCTGAGCAAGAACACGTTATACATCGCTCACCAATTCCAAAGGAGAATTTTGGATCTGATGATATAGATTGACCATTTCATCAAATCGTTCCAGTTGAGAGTCGTCCATCTGAGAATACGCTTCAACGAAATCCCAGCATGCCTGGCACATTCGAACCGATTGATCATAATCTGTTGAATCCAGGCATTGTGCTGCCAAAGATGCAAGGGCAGCTGGCGGGGTTCTGCGCAGATGACCCAGGGTGGGCTGGGATTCGAGCTTTTCCAAAGATTGGGAAAATCCCCCTTGATGCGGGATTTTCAAGGCATCCGGACCGTTGTGTAAAACAATATCTTCATTGCAGCACGCGGCCAAGGTACCATCGCGCAAGAGCGTTGGGCCATTGACACTGTAGCAACGTTCTGCATACGAACCATTGAACTGATTGAATGAGTCGATATGTTCGGCGCGGCCGCTGGGCAATGGCGGCATTTCTATAATATGGGCATCTTGATGCCATTCAGGGCCAAAGGCATTCTGGAAAAGCTGCCGGGCATACGCCAAATGGGCTTCGCCATCGATGCCGCTGATGACTTGTGCAGTTACCCAGACTTCGAATTCTTTTGCGGTTCGCAGCGCGTTGATCAGGTCTTCAGCAGGTATGTGGGCGCGATGGTAAAGATCTATGCCCAAAACCAGGCCATCCGCAAATTGCAGAACAGGGCTGACCTGTTGCAAAACGTCTGACTTTCCCCAGTATCCAGAGGTGTAGATAACAACTCGTTTATTGGCCTTGTGCATCGTATCAACGAGGGATTCCAGCAGTTCAAACTCTGCGAATGGTTCGCCGCCCGTGATGGCCACTGCCTTCAATTCCGACACCTGGACCATCTCTTCGACACCACGCATCAGCAAATCTGGAGATGGTGCTAGAGAATCTGAAGAAGCTGACACCGCACAGTGTGCGCATCCCACCGGGCAATAGGATGAAGTAAATATGCCCATCGTGGCAAGCGGGGTACGACGCAGCATTTCGAAATCTGTCCAGGAAAAACCATTCATTGAGTTCATATTGTTAGCAGGGTGATAGTGCACAATCAAGAGACATTTTTGGGCTAACCAGGTGACTGTCATCACCTTACAAAACCAAATTAGGCCTTGTTTGTGTACAGATGACAGTCACCTTAAAACGTTCAGATGCGCAAACATCTGTTAGTAAATAAAACCTCCGGAGTGGCCAGGAACATTATCCGGAAGGACTTGCTGTGAATTGCCAATCACGCGCAACAAGGCCTCCCGATCTCCGGGATTCAAACCGTCGAGGGCTGTCTTCTGCTCTTCTGAGAGCGTTTCGAGAACTTCCTCAGCGGTGGCTGCCTCGTTTACTAATGGCCTTGGATCAAGCTCCCGGGCTTCACGGCCAGGGGCCTCATCTTCCATTTTGACATCATCGGGGGTCAGGGCAGGTTCCGGGTTTGGGATAGGTAACGGTGATAAACCTTCATCTGCCGTACTGTCAACGGGCTCTGGATTGGGTACGGGCATCGGCGATATACCTTCATCGGCGGCGACAGGGCCAGGCAGGTTGATAGGGGTTGCTTCTGTACGCTCGTCATCGTCTTTGGAGCCTTCGCTGATTTCCTCGCCATCTACCATGCCGGGACGATCACGGTCAACGGTGCCGTCTTCTCCAACGGGTTCGACTTCCACATTGTCCATCACTTCGACCAGCGCCCCCTCCATAGCTTCGGCCTGCTCGAAATTCTGCTCTTCTTCAACAAGAGCTCCGGGCTCATGGGTAGCATCTTCCAGGGTTCGTTCTTCTGCAGCCTCAGCGGATTCGACCGCCTCTGCGGCATCGGCGCCTTCTTGACTCTCTTCGGGTTGAATGACTTCTAACTCTTCTTGCATGATATTTTCTCCTTTGATCTTAGTAAATGAAGCCGCCGGATTTTCCAGGAAACTGATCCGGAAGCACTTGCTGTGAATTTCCAATCACGCGCAGCAAGGCTTCCCGATCGCCAGGATCCAATCCATCGAGGGCATTTTTCTGCTCCTCGGAGAGTGATTCGACGACTTCGTCTGTAGAGATGGCTTCGTTGAAGAGAATGATGCCCGTGTCATCGACATAAAATTCATCAGGCTCATCTGAGTCATCTTCTTCTTCGGCCAATTGGAACTCGATGCCCTCGGGTACTTCAGCCCCATCGGCGGGACCAGGCTCTTCAAGCGGTTCGGCCATTTGCACTGTTTCGTGAGGCACGACTAACACACCACTGCCTGGGGGCAAATCCTCCGGGTCGGTATCACTTTCGGGGGGCGATTCTTCTTCGGGGGGGTCTTCAACCGGCTCGACGGAAGCCATGGCGTCGGTCAGCGCGCCCTCAACAGCCTCAGCCTGTTCGAAGCTCTGCTCTTCTTCGACACGCGCTCCGGGTTCAAGGGTTGCATCATCCAGGGCTTGCTCTTCGACCGCTTCGGTGGATTCTACGGTCTCTGCGACGTCGCGACTTTCTTCGGGTTGAATAGTTTCTAATTCTTGCATAGTGCATTCTCCTTTGCCCAGTGGGCATACGGGAATTGGGGTTGATTTTGAGGGATTGCCTGCGCGCTATGATCACGGCCTCGGTATCTTTCTATTCGATTAGTCGCAGCCCCTATTGAAAAAGTAACATCGCTAAGATGACAGTCTTGAGAAGCTAAACTTCTTAAAGAAGTTTAGCTTCTGGATTGAGATTGATACCGCCTGATTAGTTGTTGGTTGCCTTCTTGAAATCTCTTGACGACATCTTCAGGAAATGCAAAGCGGGATTTAGCCGTAGATAGCATTAATAAACAATAGGCCAGATTACCGAGATGATAGGCGCTGACATGCCATTGACCTGCATCCAGAGTCTGAGAAATGTGATTAAGTGTGAAGGTCCAAATTGCCTGGAGGGGCTGTTGATCCTGGGGCAATTTAGTGTTTTCTGCTTCCAGCGCGCTTTGCAATGAATCGAAGTCTGGTTCGGAGATTAAAGAATAATAACCGTAGCGGCAGGGAGCCACACAAAAGCGGCAGCCCTTTTTGCGGTGCAATCGGTTGTTCTCTTTGGCGCGCCCGGGGAGTTCGGAGAGCGCCTGCATTTGCTCCTGAAAAGCGCGGCACGCCTGCGGAGACGAATCTGCGCTTTGGGCTGCACGCGCCAACGCTGCCACCCGTTCAGCATCTGGGTCTCGCGAAGCCTGATGGAATGCGACGATATGCTGGCAGGCAGCCAGCACCGCGTCAGACCAATCTGCTTCCAATTCCTGCAGAAGCGTATGCTTTGCCGGCTCAAAACCAGCAAGATGATTCGGCGAAGAAAACGAAAAAGATAACAAGTAAGTGATTACGAGTTTGCGTTGCGATGCGGGGATTTTGGTGCTCATAGTTTCTCCTAGGTGAGACGCACTTTCGCAGAGCGTGTGCATCTCACCTGAATTTACTGCAACTTTTGCATCGGCGTGTATGCCACCTTGACCCAGGAGGCCATATCATCCTGGATGCCGCAAACGATGGCCTGGCCTACTTTGAGGCGGGCGATGACCTTAGCCTGATCCTCGGTCAGGGCCAGGGCACCGGCCATGGCGTCACGGTCGTCGGCGGCCACCAAGCGGTGGATGATTTTGAGATTTGTGTTCTTGATCGCGTCGGGCACCAGCTTGGCGGGCACCTGGTCGATGATGGCCATGCCCTGCCCGTAAGCGCGGATCTCAGCCAGGATGTCAGCAAACATCTCGCCCATCTTGGCCTGCGGGTTAGCAGAGTCAGAACGCTGGGGCGCGTTTCGCAGCACGCGGTGGGCCTCCTCAATAATTGCCAGGTGGCGCAGCTCGCTAGACTCTGGTGAGCCAAGACTCTCATGCTGCGCCTGGCGGTATTCGTACATGAAGTTCAAGAGCAGGGCCATGGTGAAGCACTTGTCGGCATCATCACCGAGATACTGCAAATTGATCACTACCGGGCGGTCGAAGAGATCGGCCCAGGGAGTGGAGAAGGGCTGATCGAAGAGCTTGCCCTTCCAACCGCGCAGCAGGCTGCCAATACGTGTGCGCAGCGCGGCGGTGATGTTGGCCGTAATGCGCTCCTCATAGCCTTTGCTGCGCACCAAACCGGAGATGCGGTTGTGAAGCTGCTCCAGCGTGGGGCGGCCGATGCCGTCTGGCGGAAGAGTTTCTTCTAGCCAGCCCTGACTATCGTAGAGATCGACCAGGGCTTCTTCGAGAATCACCGGTAGGATCTCATACATGGGGAAGCTGGCATTGAAGATCGACTTCAGCCGGTCGAGGTGCGGCATGACTTGCGTGGTAGCGCCAGGAATTTGGACGATATCAAAGGGGTTGATCTGCAATTGCCCTAAGGGTTGTCCGCCCCACTCACTGCGCCCAGGCATATAGACGGCGATCTCGCGATCGAAAGTTTTGGCCTGGTTGTAGGCCAGGGCTAACTGCACGTACTCATCCTTGGCGGGTTCGATAACCAGGAAATTCTTGCCGCTTTCCATCAGCTCGCTGATGATGCGGCGGCAGGTGTTTGATTTTCCGCTGCCTGTGATGCCGGTGATAAAGATATGGCGCGTCAGGGAATCGAGGTCAACATCATAGCCCAACCCGGCGATCTCCTCACCGCCCTCCAACAGGTTGCCCAGGCCAAGCACATTGACTGGGTCTTCCGGTACGGGGGGGTTGAGGCTGAAGTAAGCCGTTGGCTGCATGGGCATGCCGGGCATCTCGCGCAAGGGCAGGTTGGCCAATAACGAGAGTTCTTCCGTATTCATGGGGGTTGTCAGACCCTCGAAGGCAGCGCCAATGGGATGTTGGATGGCTGTGCCACCCTCGGGTGCGAACAATTTCAGGGGCGGCTGATAGAAAGTGTCTAAGGCCACCTGGGCCTGGCCATCCCACACCGGGGAAAGGTCATGAACGCGCATCGGCTCAATGGAGGTCTTTTCACCAGAAACCAGGGCTTTGAGTTGCGCCTGTCCCTGTGCCGCAGTCTCCCCCTGGTCGCTGATCAGGTATACGCCCACATTCCAACAGCCCTGAGATTTGGCCGTCTCAAAGCGTTCCACGGTTTGGGTGAGCAGTTTCTCACAGGCTTCGGCGTGCCGGTTGAGATATTCACGTCCAAAAGAGAGCGATTCGCTGGAGGATGTCCCTTCTGAGCGAGATTCTCCGGTCGTGCTGCCAGTGGTCTCGGACTCGCCGCTGGAAGTTCCCCGCACCCCGGAACTGCTGGTGGAAGGCAAAAGCTGGCCAAACATGCCCAGCATCCCCGAGAGCAAAAAGGGTCCGCCTGCGGCAACCAATAATGCGGATACTGCGCCCAGGCCGACTCCTTTAATGCCTTTGGATAGGCCAGTGGATTTAGCCATCTCAGTGCCCAGCACGCCTTTACTGGCGCCTTCGGTTTCGCTTTCTGATGTGCCGGATGTCTTCCCCGTTGATAGGGATTCACTCTCTGTCTGAGAGAGACTCTCCGTTGAACTGCTGCTGTGGCTGCGATTAAGGGTGGCTTTTGTAAAAGCATGCACCTGCCCCGAGAGGGTGTGACAGGACGAGATGATTCCCCCCACTTCGCTCTCCGGCATCGGCTCGGCGACGACCATATAAACATAGGGCTTGCCGCGCAGGCCGCGCATGAAGCGATCGAGACTTTGAGGGTGGGATCCCGGTTTATCAGATTTCTTAATGGAGGGGATGCCGGTAAAGGCGCGCGCATGGCGGTACGTGCTCAGAGGAACATGAACGCGCTCAGCGATCTGCTGGTAATCTTCGACCAGCTTGACGCGCGTCCCGGGCCAATTGGAACACAGGAACTGTCCCAACTGATCGGCAAATAAGCGCGGCTGCGTGCCATGCTCGCGGGCTACAACCCCAATGTAAATGCGGTTGCGCAAGCCATCACTTGAGATTATGAAGATCAGGGCGTAACGCGGGTCGTGGCAAGCCGCCAACGAGGTTTGGATAGCGGTGAAGTACTCGCTCATATCCTCGGTGACAGGCTTGCCAACCTGCTCCAACTCCAACATAGCCAGGTCAGGCTGCTGAGGAATTTCTTCGCCAGTCATGCGAACGTAGTCATTGGCGAAGATGGGCCCATCAAGATAGTCGCGCCCCAAAGTAAACAGCAGCGACTTCGAGAGAGCATCGCCGGCCTCCATGAGAATTTCGGGAGTCAGTTCAGGGTCAGCGGGAATTAAATTGGTTTCGTCAGTCATGAAAAGATCCAATATTCAAATCACGAATTTGGGCGAATAACACCAATTCCACGAATTTTTATTTTGATATTCATGACTCCACTGAAAAAACTACCAGACGAGGGCTTCCGGCGGGAAACTAATTTGGTGGCTTTTTGTAGTAGAGTCATTCGTGTTATTCGTTCATCCGTGTCATTCGTGATAGCCTTTTACCCACTTGATAAGGCTATTCGAGTTTAATGGTAAATATCTGATCTCCAAAGCGAATCTCATCTCCAACATGCAACGTTTGGGGCTGATTCGCCTGAAGTCGTTCATCATTCAAAAAAGTGCCATTCGTGCTGCCCAGGTCGATTAGTTCGAGAGTATCGTCAGTTCTGTGCAATTCAGCGTGAACCCGTGAAACCTTGTCACTCTCCAACCAGACCAGACACTCGCGGGCGCGACCTACTTTGGTCACGCCAATTTCTAATGGATAAGTTTTCCCCTCGGGTGAGATTAACTGCAACCCGGCCTCCAGGACAGGTTCGGCATCTTGGGCAGGGTCAACATTGTGTTCAGGCTCGGAGTCTTCTTCTGGTTCGATTACGCGTGGCGGTTCAATCACCAGACTGACTCCGGGTTCCAGCGTCCCCATGGCAGCCCCAAAGGCTAACCCGACGCCACGCACTACGATCTCATCGGGGTTATCCGCCAGAACGACTTTTTCATCACCAAAGCGTTCCCGCAAATGACGCACAATGCTGAACAGCTGCACTCCACCGCCAACCAGGGCGACCTGGCCGATATCCTGATCCGTCAGTCCGATAGCTTTGATAGCCTTGGCGATTAAATCTTGGAAAGATTGATTTAAATGTCCAGCCACTCTATTGAACGTAGCTTGGTCAAGCTTCATCAGACGGCGATAAACTTGGCCATCACGCAGCACCAGTGTGATCATGCGCTGGGCACTGATTTCCTCTCCTGAATTTTCATTTTGCATTAAACGGCGACTGAGCGATTCCTTCAAGCGCTGGGCATAAATGCGCAGCGTCGCCATTGCCGAAGGATCATCGGCCAATGCAGAAGCGGGCACATTCAACTTGTCGGCCAGATACTTGGCCATCTCAGCATCGTACAGGCCGCCGCCGATGGGTTCGCCGTAACGGCCCAGGTATAGAAGTTCACCAGTTCGAGGATCAATCTGGCCCGCAATAATATCTGTGGTACTGCCGCCGACGTCGACGATTAATGTCACGCCGCCCCTGGCGCTGCTTAAAAGGCCTTGCCTTCTCAGGCTCAGAATGGCGCCTTCAGGCTCAGGCACAAATTCAATCTGTGTATGAATACTTTCGGGGAAGCAACCTAAAACCAGGGTTTTGAAATCGTCCAGGATCACGCCACTGTGATCATAGCCCCAATGGACAGGGTAGGCAAAGGCAAAGCGGACATCTTCATCGAAGGCACTCGCCCGCCACTTCTCGCTACGGATTTGATCGACAACGGCTTCGAGCAGCATGCGGGTGAATTCTAGAGCCTGGGCATGAGTATAGCGTTTTTGATGGGGCAGCGGATTGGCCTCGAGATGCGCACCAATACAAGGCTTGAAGTATTCACGCACGCGCTCACGCGCATTCTCGTCCTCAAGCTGGCCTTGCGATACTTCACCAAAACTCTCGATGCCTGATCCTTGGGGGTTAAGGGTGAGAATTGCGGGTAGTTTTCGCTCTGAGAAGCTAGTTAATGGCGAAGGTTGAGGGTCCCCCATTATACGGATCAGATTGCCAGTAAGGCGGTATCCCACTCGGTACAGACGCCAGTTGGTCGCCCCGCAATCCAAGGCGAAGAGTGTTACTTGTTTGCCGTTGCTCATGAAATCTCGCTTCGCGTTATGTTCAGATTTATACGATTACCAGCAGCATTTAGATTACGAATAACACAAATTTCACGAATATTGAAGTAGTCAAGAGCATCTTGATCAATAAACCTGTCATTCCGAGTGGAGAGAGGAATCCCTGATTATCTCTTTGAATGATTACCAGCGTAGGCATTTTAATCGTTTGCTATCAGGGATTCTTCACTTCGCATGGCTGAAATACAAGCCAGGCTCCGTTCAGAATGACAAATTCATGAGTGTTCAAAGTCCTTTTGACTAGCACAAAATTTCACGAATATTATATATGTTTATTCGTGACTGTCGGATAATTCGATTCCATTCGTAATTTTTATCCTGATCTTATTATACACACAGTTTCTCAAATCACTGCCGAATAACCCACCAATTTGCTTACAAACTTCAAATCGTACAGAGCAATCCATGAGGAATTCCTGTATAATAACAATGTCGTTCTCATCTATCTTCGGGAGGCACGTACATGGCAAGTCTATCTGGCAAAACGCTGGGCAAATACCAGATCACCGAACGCCTGGGCCGCGGGGGCATGGCAGAAGTCTACAAGGCTTATCACCCCCAACTTGAACGCTACGCGGCGGTTAAGGTATTGCACGGCTTTCTGGCCGAGGGGCAGGATTTTCAAGCTCGCTTCCAACGTGAGGCCAAAGCCATCGCCGCACTGCGTCATCCTAATATCGTGCAGATTTACGACATCGATACTGACGAAGACAACTATTATATGGTGATGGAGTTCGTCGATGGGGGAACGCTTAAAGATCGCCTGATCCAGGCCAGTGGACCTTTGGCCATTAAGGAAATGGCCCATATTTTCCGCGAGACAGCTTCAGCCCTCGACTATGCCCACCTTCAGGGTGTGCTGCACCGTGACGTCAAACCTGCCAATGTGCTGCTGAGCGAATCTGGCCGCGTCGTGTTAACGGATTTCGGCATCGCCCGCATTGTCAGCGATACGCAATTCACTGTCACTGGCACCCTGGTCGGTACACCCGCCTACATGTCCCCCGAGCAGGGCAAGGGCATGGGCATCGCATCACCAAGTGATATTTATTCCCTGGGCATCATCCTCTATGAGATGGTCACTGGCAAAGTGCCCTTCGATGCCGATACGCCGCTGGCTGTGATCCACAAACACATCAACGAGCCGCTGCCCTCACCGCGCACCATCAGAGAAGATATCCCTCGAGTTTTGGAAGCAGTGATTGTCAAAGCCCTGGCCAAAGAGCCAGAAGATCGCTATCAATCGGCCGCGGAGATGATCGATGCCGCTGAGAATGCATTTCTCGATTTAGCCAAAGTGACCATGGCTGAGACGATGGTCGAACCCCCGCAGCCTTCGTCAGGCTCAGGGGAGATTCAACCCGACCTCGAAGCTGCTCCTGAACCCGAGCCAACCATTGCATCCAAAGCGACCGTGGCCATGGAACCAGAAGTAGCACCGCAGCCAACGATCGCATCAAAACCAACCGTCGCAATGGAACCCGAAGAAGATGATGTCGCGTTGAAGGCCACCATGGCCATGGAAACAGAACCTTCTCCTAAGCCCCCGGAAATAAAGCCTGTCCCAAAACCCAAACCGAAAGCTGTGCCGAAACCCAAGCCCAAAGTGAAAGTCAAACCGCTGCCGTTCATCCTGAGTATCGTCGGGATTGCTGTTATCGTCGGATTGCTCATCTGGGGAATCCCCAAGTTGACTGGGGGTGGCGGTGCAGATTGCGCATCTATTGACGAGTGTGTGGGCTTAGCCGAACAGTATTGGGGAGAGAGTAATCACGAAGGTGTGCTCAATGCTTTAGCAGAAGCTCTCGGTCAAGTGCCAGAGAATGAACATCCACCTCACGCCCATCTTTGGTGTCAAAAGGGTGAAGCCTATATTGCATTAGAGCGATTCGATGATGCCGTCGCTAGCTTCGAAGAATGCAGTAACTGGACGGAAGACATCCCTGAATTCGAAGATATCCGCGTCTTTGCACAAACACAAATTGATTCCCTCCCAACGGGTTCGGCGAGTTGCAACACTCCTGAAGAGTGCCACGCTTTAGCCGAAGAGTCTCAAAACAACGGTGATATCCAAGGCGCTTTGAACGCAATCAATATGGCTATCCACCTTGTCCCTGATGGCGAATATCCCCAATATCACTGGATTGTTTGTATGGAGGGGGGAATTTACATGCAAGATCAAGATTGGGACGAGGCCATCCGCAGTTTTGAAACATGCATCGAATGGACCGAAGGTAATCCCGACCTCGAAGATGTGCGCGTCTACGCCCAAGAACAGATCGATATGATCAATAATCGCTGATCTGCTAGAACAGCTGACACTCTCAAAATACAGTCATTCATAGAAAACCGCTCGGTGAATTTGTCGAGCGGTTTCTTTAATGGAAGACCCCAGTCAATCAATGGGGTAGCTTTCTGAGGGCAAAATCTACCATGGTAGAATCGCCCCCTCGCCTGAGATTATTCTTGGAGAAAAACCGTGTTCACGTCCGAAAAAATTAAAGAATGGCTCGAAGAGATTGAAGAACGCCCGGGTTCGGCGCCTGTCATCGTCCAGTTCATCGCCAATCGCCTAAAAGACCTGAACACCTGGAACGAAGAACTGCGCGCCGAAAACATCGCCCTGCGAACAGATAAGCGGGTGGATGATTACGAGCGCCAGATCGCTCATTTACAGTACCAACTCGACCTGATCAAGCGCCAATATGGGGGTCAATTTCCACAAGCAGAACAACTGGAAACAGCAGATGAGGTAGAAGAGATTGAGATGATGAGCATGCTGATCTACACTGGTGATGGCCGAATAGGGCGCATCGAGTTAGATCTGACAGATATTGAAGATGGAGTCACAATCGGGGAATTGAGAGGGTTACCAGGCCCTGATGCCGCACCTCGCCTTTTGGCGATTCCTACCAATGAAGAACTACTCTTCCTGTTTGCTTCTGGACGAATAGCGACTTGTTCGGTTGCGGGGTTACCCATCCAAACCATCTCCACAGATGAGCCCTTCGACTGGGATACTGCTCCCATCCCCAACTCGCCGCAAGCAGGAGACAGCCTGGTTTGCCTGGCGCCCATCTCCAGGTTGGCTCTTAGCGACTACTTCGTTCAGACCAGCCAACGAGGCTTCATCAAGAAGATCCGTATGGCGTTGGCTTCTTCGATCATGGAGAACCATTATATTGGCACTGGGGCCAAGATCGATCATGACGGGCCATTTGCACTGACCCTGTCTGGCAAAGACGAGAATTTCGTCCTGGTTACTAGAGATGGTTACCTACGCTACACGCCTGTTGAAGTATCTCCTCATACCATTGTAGAAGCAATGAGGCTAAAACCAACCGACCGCATGACATCCGCGTTCACTATGCCGCCAGACAAAACACTGCTGGTCATGACTCAGCTTGGCAAAGCCATTCAACACACGGGTGACAGCCTTGAACTGGTCACTGATCTTGGGCGCGTGGGCGTGGCGCTTTACTCCAAAACGAGGCGTGACGCCGGGGTACGCGTGGTTGGTGCCGCCGCGGTGGCAGAATCAGATTGGGGACTGGCACTCCACTCCAACGGTTGGGTTAGCCTGCACTCTGTCTCGCAGATTCTCGCCAACGGTACGGTCCCCGTCGAATGGGAATTGTCTGCTTTTACAGTATTTTCCTCAGGAGAATCCACCAAGAACACAAAGACCACTAAGGTTTAGTTTTTAGTGATCCTTGGTGTTCTTCGTGGAAACAGAATATGGGCCTAAAAATAGGACTTGACTTCGGAACATCCAACTCGGGCGTGGCGATCAGCGACGGCGCTGGTGTGCGCTTGCTGCCCATCGACCCCGGAAATCCCATCCCTGAGGTGGTCAAGACCATTCTCTACATCACCCGCGACCACAGGAGTTATATCGGCCAGGAAGCCATCGAACTTTATTACCAGCACAACGTCAACCGCGTGCGGCGTTTCGAAAAGAGATGGGCGGGGGCTGTCCGGGTGATCGCAGACGAAGTCGATTATATGCACGATGTCTTCGTCGATGTGGATGTGCTCAAACCGGGCCGCTTGCTGCAATATTTGAAAACGGCTTTGCGCAAGAGCGGGGGCGTCAGCGATATGTCTGGGACGTTGATCTTCGAACGCTATTTTAGCGTGGGTGAGTTGATCAAAATCTACCTTGCGCATTTGAAACAAAAGGCAGAGCAAATTTTGGACGAGTCTATCACCGGAGTGACTTTGGGGCGCCCAGTCAAATTCTCCGAGGACCCCGATCTGGACCGCCAGGCTGAAACTGTGTTGCGCCAAGCAGCACTTGATGCTAGTTTCAGAGATGTAGATTTCGAACTTGAGCCCATCGCAGCGGCTTTATTCTACGAAAAGGCACTCACCAAACCCCAAACGGTATTGATATTCGATTTCGGCGGTGGCACCCTGGATATCACCATTATGCGCCTCGGCGATGCAGTGAAGAGACGCGTATACGCCAACGGCGGTATTGACATCGCCGGGGCCGATTTCGACAGGGCGATCATCGAAAACCGCCTGCTGCACCATTTTGGTGATGGCGAAGGTCAGATCCGGCACATGCCAGAGATCAGCGAGTTGATCGAAACCATCCCCGACTGGATGGCGCTGCCGGATTTAAGTACACCAATGATCAATATCACTTTGGAGAAAGCTATTCAGCGCGGCATCGCCCCGGTACGCTTGAAAACCCTGCAATCATTAATATTCAACGATCTGGCATTCCCTTTCTATAATCAAGTTGAAACTGCTAAGATGGCCCTTTCCGAACAAGGTGCCACGGTGATCGAACTTCAAGGTAAAGATTTCGATCTCTGGGAACCCTATACCCGCACTCAGTTCGAAACTGACATACAAGGTTACTACGAACAAATCGAGGCAGTGCTCTTAGATACAGTAAATGACTCAGGCCTGGAACCCGAGAAAATCGACGCTGTGGTCAAGACTGGCGGATCTTCAAGTATTCCTATGTTTTCCGAAATGTTGGGGCGGATTTTTGGAGAGGAAAAGATCAAAGAGTCAGATGCCTTCAGCAGCGTCACTGCGGGACTGGCGATTAGGGCAAGTGAGGAGTAGAACCAATTTCAAATCCTACTTCAAATCCATAAACAAACCTGATTGACGTATCAGGTTTGTTTATATACAATAAGATCATGAACGATCTCCCCCTCGAAACGCAGCAGGTCATACTAACTGATGCAGCCCAGCGCGATATAGTCACAGCGCGACGTAAACAACTGCTCGAAATTCTCTGGCGTGAACGTTACCTGACACGCTCTGGTCTGATGGCGCGTGCTGAAGCCTTTCTGGGAAAAGGCTGTTTTGGCAAATCTGCGTGGGAGGATACTTTCTACCGGGATATGCGCCTGGTCAAGAAAGCTTTTAAGGCAGCCGGTTACGAGCTGGTTTACAGTCGCAGCAAGGAGAAGTCGGGGTATTACTTGCGCGACGAGCCTAGCTTCCACCCACTTATACAACGCGCAATTGTAGGTGCGGTCGCTGAGGTCGATGCCAAACAAGTTGCTATCACCAGTAAGTTTCAACCAGCACAACGCGTTCAGCAGGGGTTTTCGATATCGAATTTGGCCAACCAGGTTGTAGCTTATCGCCAGGGTCAGCGCGAGGCTGCTCATGGCTGAACCGACATTGGCTTATAGTGATTTTGTCAAGCTGGTACTTGCTGCCCTGAATGCTGCCGAGATTCCTTATATGATTGGCGGCGCGGTGGCAGCCTGGGCCTGGGGTGAGCCCCGCGCCACCCGAGACCTGGATGTGGTTGTTCAGGTGCCTATCGAAGCAGTCAATCGACTTTCGGAAGAATTGACGGCGAGAGATATACTGGTCCCTCCGGATATCATCCTGAATCAATTACTGGAAGATAGGGCCGATATCCCTATCAATGCAATTCACATGCACAGCGGTTATAAGGCCGATATCTACTTGACACGGGAAGGAGATGCCCTACGAAAGGAAGCTTTCCGTCGTCGAAAGCAGGTTGATCTTGGTCCGGAAATTGGGAACGTTTACCTGCATACACCAGAAGACCTGATCATATACAAATTGTGGTATTACAGCCTTAGCCAGCAGACTAAACATCTACGAGATATTACTGCGATTGTAAACACTCTGGGGAATGAATTAGACCAAATTTATATCCGTCGCTGGGCGGAGGAAAAAGAAATTCTCACGTTGTGGAATGAACTCTCGGGACAAATCAAGCCAGACAAATAGCCATCTACCGGATCATGCTTTCACCGCATCAGCTGAGTTATACCAGAGTGAGTTTGTGATATGAACAAACAAGATTGGATTAAATCCGTAGCCAACCAGGTAGGAGAACCAGAAAATCTCGTAGCTACTATCCTGGAGGCTGGGTTAGATGAAATCTACCAATCAATGAAGAAGGAAGAGAAAGTCACGCTTGAAATTTTGGTACTTTCTACATCGATGTACGCCGAACGGGTACTGTGTTCAAGTTTAACCCTTCTCAAAAATGGCGGGCGTTGTTTGGCTGGTCTTCGTCGTACAAAGGAATACTGTGAATCAATGTCTAACGATCTGCTCAGGTCGAGGCAAAAAGTAACCAAGAGAATTTTCGTTTGGGTAGATTGACGGCTGTACATTTTACAAATACACTAAAGACGAATAAACCTAGATGATCCGATAGGGGATGCGTGTCTACTAACTACCTAAAGCTGATCCAACGCCTGAAAACCTTCATCCGCAAGGAATTCGAGGCCCAACGTCTGCATCTTGAGAAGCAGTGGGCATTACCGTTGCCTCAACGGGTTCAGCAGGGCTATGCCATCGAGGGGTTGCGAGTCAAAAAGCTCATGGGTGAAGTTCTGAAACTAGATTGCCGGGTCAACGACTCCCGTTTTCGGGAAGGTGACTTGTTGGTCCTACATCGCGGAGATCCTCAGGGTCAGGATACTATTCAAGGTTTTTTGGATTATGATGACGAAACCAGTATTGATGTAATCATTACCGGTGGAAAGCCATTCTTGTTACAGGATCATGCCAGTGGCTGGATCGCTGACGAGAGTATGCTCGACCTGAGCAGTATGTTCATGGATGCGCTCGACCAGGTCAGCGATACCATCCGAGGACGGGAGTTCATCCTGCCGCTGATCAGTGGTGAGCTGGCCCCAAATATCGATTACGCCCGCTACGAACGCGCCTGGGAAGCCACTCAAGCTGAAGGATTAAATGAGGGGCAATGCGAAGCCCTGGCCAACGCCTATGCCTCTGATCTGGCCTACCTGATCCAGGGACCACCGGGTACCGGCAAAACCTATGTGTTAGCTCATCTGGCCCGCACCCTGGCGGAGGACGGCTACCGGGTGCTCGTCACCGCACTGACCCATCGAGCGATCAACAACGCCCTCAATAACATCTGGCAGATCGATGCTGCCTTACCTGTTTGCAAAGTGGGACAAAAAGGTGCCGCACGTGACCTGCATACGCCCAATTATCGCTACTTCGCCGAATCCGAATTCGCTTATGCAGAACATGGGTATATCGTTGGGGCAACGCCCTTTGCCACTCGCTCGCAACGTCTGGCAAATGTCGAGTTCGATGTGGTGATCTTTGATGAGGCCTCTCAGATCACCTTGCCGCTGGCCATCATGGGCATGCTGGCAGGCGAGCGTTATGTCTTCATCGGCGACGACCGCCAACTACCACCTGTGGTTTCATCCGGAGCAACCGAGATCGGTCGGACTTCGATTTTCGGATATCTGAACGGGCGCGGCTATGAGACCATGTTGGAGATTACTTATCGATTGAACGATGCGCTAAACAGCTGGCCCAGCAAGACATTCTACGAGAACCGCTTGAGGCCGACTCCCGAGGTAGGCGCACGCAGGCTGGAACTCAAAGGTGATTCTGGAAAATGGGCCTTTGCTCTGTCCCCAGAGTCCCCGACCATTTTCCTCGACTTGGGACATCGCAACGCCTCTGTGCGCAGTCGTCAAGAAGCTGAAGTAGTGGTCGAACTGATCCAGAGCTTGCTGCAAGCCAAAATCCATCCGACGCAGATCGGAGTTATAGCTCCCTTCCGGGCGCAGGGGCGCACAATCCGTCAGCTTTTACGCAAAGTGATGCCGTCTGAAGAAGCGCTCAAGGAACTGGTTGTAGACACCGTCGAAAGAATGCAGGGGCAGGAACGCGAAGTAGTGATCGTTTCGATGACCACATCTAACCTGGCCTTTGCCGGCCGTCTGGCGCACTTCTATTTCCAACCCGAGCGCTTGAATGTCTCGATTACCCGCCCGCGCACCAAGCTGATCATGGTGGGCAGCAGCCGGGTCCTACAGGCCCAACCCGAAGACTTGGATGAATTAGCCTGGGTGGATTTGCTCAAGGACCTGTTGGACAACTGCACCACATTCGATATTTCGCAGGGGCAGAGATATTGAGATGGCGACCATATTCCCTACCAACCCTGTCGGAGTATTGCCGCCGGAAGTGCTGAAAACATTTCGGGCACTGAAAGCCACTCCAGACGATTATTTCGTATGGCACCATCTGGCTCCCTGGACGCCTGAAGCGCCGGATTTCCTGATTCGTAATTCGCTGGGACAGGCCTTGCTGCTCAAGGTCAGCTCCGCCAGTTCGAAGGAGGCGCGACCCGCGGCGCAATTGCTTCTCCTAGAGTCGGATGATCCGCCCCTGGGAGAAGTTGAAGGTCAGGTATTAGTGGATTTCGCCCAAAGGCTAATGGAAACCTTTGGGCCTGGCAGTCCACCAAAAATCCAGGCCGCACTGCTCTTCCCCAATATCGAACAGAGAAAACTCAAAAGCGCACGTCCCTCTTCCGCAGATGCGTCTATCCAATGGTTGGGGAAAAACTTTCTCACAAACAAATCCGATCCTTGGAACCAAGCGTTTACCAATCCGCCATTATCCGAATATCAATGGCAGGGGCTTCGCCAGCTATTCACCCCAGAAGTTATCGTTCCTCCAACGTTGACTGTCCGAAAAGCGCCCGCTCGTCATCTAGAAGCCGAATTGACCAATTTTCTGCTCGACTATGATCAGGAAGCCGCGGTGAAGACCGATCTCGCGCTAAAAAGTAATGGAGATTCCCTGGCACAGAATTTCCGCCTGAACCTGGTTAATGGAGTGACGGGGAGCGGTAAATCATTAATCTTACTCTATCGCCTGCGTCTCTTGAATGAGTTGTTCCCAGGGAAAGAGTTCCTGGTGCTGACTCACAATCGGGCTTTGATCCGCGATCTAGAATCGCGCTATTACCGGTTGACCGGACAGGAACCCCAAAACATACGCTGGTACACCTTCAATGGCTGGTGCCGTGCCCAATGGCCGGAATCAGAACCGTGGATAGATCCCATTGGAGATAGCAAACGCATCAGATTGCTCCAACAAGTCAAAGCGCGAACGCTGACGAAATCCCGCCTGACTACCGGGATGCTACGCAGTGAGGTAGATTGGGTCAAAGACAACGCTATCAATAATCGGGGCACTTATTTAGAGGCTGACCGGCGCGGGCGAGGTTTTGGACTCAACAAGGAACAGCGCACCCAGGTATTTACGGCCATCAACCAGTATCAGAAACGGTTGAGACCAAAGATGGATTGGGCCGATGTGCCCCTGAAGATGTGGAGATTCGTCCAGGATGGAGTGGTAGTGCCTCACCAATATGATGTTGTCCTGGTGGACGAAGCCCAATTCTTTGCCCCGGTATGGTTCGAGATCGTTCAAACAATGGTCAAATCTCAGACCGGACACCTCTTCCTTGCCGCTGATCCCACGCAGGGCTTCTTACGGCACGGGGTTTCATGGAAGTCGCTGGGCTTAGAGGTGCGTGGACGTTCGTATCAACTGAAGCACAGTTACCGTACTACCAGGGCAATCATTGATTTTGCGCTACGTCTGTACCAATTCCGGGTTCCAGAAGATGCTGACACGGATGTGGCAGAAATCTTAGCACCTGAGTTGCACAGCATGGTTATAGGCGCGCCTCCTCAGATTGTGACTCTTACCAGTTCACAAGACGAAATCAGCCGGGTGGCGAATGAAGTCGTGGCGCTGGTCGGGCAGGGTGTGCAACTGGGTGATCTACTGGTTCTGCACAACGATGCTTTGGGCGCGGAGCGATTGATTGATGCCATCGACCACAAATTGGGACGGGGTGCTGCCCTGGACCCCAAAGACTCCTACCCAGGTAACTACGTGCGCGTCACAACCATTAATGCTGGGACGGGGTTAGAAGCGCCCATCGTCTTTCTAGCAGGAGTGAACCAACTCTTCGAAGAAGAGGACAGCCTGCGTTTATCAGAAGAAGATCGTATTGAACTGGTATTGAATAATACCCGCAAAATCTACATGGCGGCTACCCGCGCTGGGCAGAAACTGGTCACCATGGTTGTGGGGAAAATTCCAGATTTATTTAACCACCTGGCATCTGAGGGAATTTGTGAAATTGTAGGTTAGAATGATGCATAATCTGATCAGATAAGTGAAGCCCCTTATGACATCTTCGATAAAACCAACTTGGGAACATGCCAATTCCCGTTTTATCAGTGCTACTTTGGGCCAGATTGACACCCTTCAAACGTGCTATCTCTCTGGGCAGAGCCTGAATTCTGTCATTCCGGATATAAGCTTACCCAAAGCAGAAGTAATTGTTGCTGAATCGCTCGAAGCCGATCTGATCTGGAATCTTCCTCCAGCAGAATTACTCAGTGGTTTTTTTGCCGAGAAACCGGTCAGCGACTTCAAACGAGTGGCTCTGTTCGAAATCATCTACACTGTTCATCAAATTGCCTTAGAACAGAAAGAAAAGGATAAAGCCAGGGACTGGTGGGCGCTGGCAATGGCAACCCTGGCCATCCAACGAGGCCTTGATCTCATTGAGCAGCGCGGAGATGATGAGCAATTGCAGGACCAACTCAAAAAAGGCCTGGATGCTATGGCAAACAGCCAGTTGAAGGGGCGCGAGTCGACCCTAGCTGCAACGATCTTGGAATCTCTGCAAAATTCCCTTGTTCTCGATTTTGATATTATGCATTCCCACTCCATAGACGATCTTTGCCATGAATTGGTCCCTGATCTTTCTGATGTTCCTGTCAAACGGCCAATGTCCCCTGGTGATTTCCCCCTGCCAGATAGAGATGAGATATTAGCTGCATTTCAGCGATTTCAAATATCATCCCCAAGAAAAAAAGCAAAGCGCGGTAGGCGAGGGAGAAAGAAGAAATCATCATGAGCGAATATCAATATTACGAATGGCAGGCCATTGATCGTATTCTTACTCTCGAAGAGCATGCTGCCGTAGATGGGTTATCAAGTCATATCGAGGTGACCGCCAGCCAGGCGTGGGTTGAATACAGCTGGAGTGATTTCAAACATGATCCCAAACAGGTGCTGTCAAAATATTTCGATGCTCACCTATACCTGGCCAATTGGGGCAGCAGACGCTTGATCTTCCGCTTCCCCAAGGGATTATTAGCTGAAGCGGCTATCGAAGCTTATTGTGTACCCTATCATATTTCCTTCGAAATCAGCGGGGACTACCATGTACTGGATATCGAACTCGATGAAGAAGAAGGAGTGGGCTGGGTAGACGCCAACGGCGTACTCTCGACTTTCACCCGATTGCGGGATGATCTAATTCAAGGTGATTTCCGTCTGCTCTACCTGGCCTGGTTGAAAGCTATCAGCCTGGATATCTATTGGGATGAAGATGATGAAGATGAAGATGATGAAGATGAGTTCGAAGAACGTCCAGAACCTCAGGTTCCAGCTGGTTTGAACAATCTATCGCCAGCTTTGAACCTCTTTGCTCATTTATTTGATATCGACGAATTTCTGATCGAATCTGCCGCAGAGATCAGTCCAGAGCTTGAAAGCCAACCTGAAATTGATTATGGCAGTCTGATTATAAATCTCTCGCGAGTCGAGTGCGATCAATATCTGGCTAAAATAGCTAATGGGGACTCTGGAACAACTTTAGCTTTGCGCAAACATCTGCTTTCCTTCATCCATAAACCACCAGAATCAACCCAAGAGTGGCGTTCAATTAAACATCTTTTCGAGCGGCGGGAACAGCTTCAACAAGCGGAAAAACAGCGCCAAGTAGAAGCTGCCCAGCAAGCACACATCGCCAACATGGAAGCATTGGCAAAACGAGAGCCACAGATGTGGTCCAAAATCGACTTGCTTTTAGAATCTTACACTCCCAAAAACTACGATGAAGTCACGCGAATGCTGGTAGAACTCAAACAACTGGCTGAATACCAAGGCACACAAGAGAAATTCCAATCCGATTTGAATGCTTTAAGAGAACGTTTCAAAACTCGCAGTTCTTTAATGCAGCGATGGAATCGGCAAGGGCTGTAAAAAAGAGGAAAAATGATCAACCCGAAAATTTCCCGTCAGGTCGAGTATCGGTCTTTCAAAGATAACCCCGGCGAATGCCCTGGTTGTGGGGGCAGCGACCTGGTCAACGAATATCAGACTTATTCGGTTGCCACGCGTAAAGGTAAGAAGATCTCCGATTCATTTGTCATCAGCGGAGATTTTGGCTGGTTTTGCGCATCGTGCCCAACTATCGTTATCAATAAGGATGAAGTTGGGAAGATGCTTGGTTATGGCAAGAGTAACTGGAATATCGGCTCAGAATTTACTGTTTTGGGAATTGCGGATTTGGATGCGATCCCAGCGAACAAACGCGATTTACCCATTGGTGATCCCAACAACCCACTGCCGCTAATCGAGTTCACAGAGTTTTCGAAAGCGAAAAAAACGCCTAAGAGTGATGTGATTTCTAAAGACGATCATGAAGAGCAGAATCTTGATGTGCTTCAAAATATCGAATTTGCGATTGTCTCCGCCTATCGAAGAAATCGCGATCTCACGGATCACAACGTGGATATGGCTTTGGAAACCCTGGTCAAATTGTACCGGGGAAGGAAGGCTTTCCCACCCCAAAACCTTCTGACTCTGGAAGTTTACGAAGCTGCTCAGGGTATGTGTGATTGGCGTTTGGGAGAGACGGTTTTGGAAGATGAAAGTGATCTACCGGCTGATCTTCCGCTTGAGCAGGTTTCTAGGGATATCATCGTTGCATGTCTAAACCGCCTGCGCAAATCAGTGCGCACATGGACAAAGCAAGGTGGCCGCCAAGGATACCTGAACTACATCGATCAGTTTTTGCCATAGATAGAAGTATAATGGGGGCTATGACCGACCTTTTTGACCATGCCATGAAGGAAAAGATGAAAACAGAGGCGCCTCTGGCCGCCCGTATGCGCCCGCGCACTTTGGATGAATTCGAGGGCCAGGAACATATTGTCGGTGAGGGCAAACTGCTACGAAGAGCCATCGTCGCTGACCGGTTGTTCGCTTCGATCATCCTATGGGGGCCGCCGGGTACTGGCAAAACGACATTGGCCATGGTCATCGCCAATCAGACCAAGTCCCACTTCGAGACGCTCTCAGCGGTGCTGGATGGCAAACCAAAATTGCGCCAGGTTGTAGATGAAGCTATTGACCGCCGTCGCCTTTATCTAAAGAAAACCATCCTTTTCGTTGACGAAGTGCACCGCTGGAACAAAGCCCAACAGGATGCCCTGCTACCGCACGTCGAAAATGGCACGCTCACTCTGATCGGCGCCACTACAGAGAATCCATATTTCGAGGTCATCGGTGCTTTGGTATCGCGTTCACGCGTCTTTCAATTACACGCGTTGGGGGAAGAGCATATCCGCTCATTGATGCAGCGCACTTTGCGAGATAGCGAGCGCGGTTATGGTGATCGAAAAATTAATATTGATGATGACGCTCTACAACATTTGATCTATGTTTCTGGGGGGGATGCCCGTAATGCATTAAACGCCCTGGAGTTGGCTGTCGAATCTACGCCCCCTGATGCGAATGATGGCATTCACGTTACTTTGGAAATCGCCCAAGATTCGATCCAGCGCCGGGCCGTACTCTATGACAAAGATGGAGACGCCCACTACGATACGGTTTCGGCCTTTATCAAATCGGTGCGCGGCTCTGACCCTGATGCAGCCCTGTACTGGCTAGCAAAAATGCTTTACGCTGGCGAAGATCCGCGCTTCATCGTGCGTCGGTTATTGATCCTGGCCGGAGAGGATATCGGCTTAGCTGACCCCATGGGATTGGTGGTCACTAACGCAGCCGCCCAGACTTTCGAATATATCGGCATGCCAGAAGGGATTTTCCCCATTGTCGAAGCCACCCTTTATCTTGCTACCGCACCAAAATCGAATTCGGCCACGCATTACTTCAAAGCCTTCCAATTGATCGAAAGGGAAGGTGTCGGTGATGTGCCTAACCACCTGAGAGATGCCAACCGTGACGCGGTTGCTTTGGGTCATGGCAAAGGGTATAAATATGCCCACGATGGAGAGGATCATTTCATCCCCCAGCAATATTTACCCAACAAACTGCTGGGCACCTATTTTTACAACCCCACAGATCAAGGTTACGAAAACCAAGTTATTGAGAGACTGGAGCGATGGAGAGAGGCACAGCGCAAAGCATTAGGGGTCGAGAAAGCGGAAACCATTCCCGATTTGGCAGAAGATACGATAACCGATATCAAACGCAAGCATAAAAGTGGTCGGTAAACAGTGGCCAGTTATCAGTAATCAGCTTTTTTTTACTGGTCACTGTTTACTGTTCCCTGATCACTGTAATGCTTGTTCTAGATCAGCAATCAAATCCTCAACATCTTCAATACCCACTGAATAGCGAATTAAACTCTCAGGGATGCCCATGGCGGCGCGCTGCTCGGGGGATACTTCCACGTGACTGGTAGTACGCGGCGGTCCAGCAACAGTTTCCACAGGGCCTAAGTTGGCAGCAATATGTGCATATCGCAAACGCGGCAGGAAAGCGCGTACAGCATCAAAATCGCCCTTCAAGAAGAAACTCATCATGCCGCCAAAATCACGCATCTGCTTTTTGGCAATCTCATGATTTTCGTGAGTCTCCAACCCCGGGTAAAAGACATCTTCAACCTTTGGATGTCCCTTCAAAAATTGGGCAATCTTCATGGCGCTGACGTTTTGTCGCTCGATGCGCAGCGCAAGCGTCTTCAAACCGCGGATCATCAGATACGCAGCCATTGGGTGCAGTGTAGCGCCATTGATCTCGCGATAGGCAAAGGCCCCGTTCACCAATTTCTTTGCCCCACAAAGTACTCCACCCAGGGCATCGGCATGACCGCCCAGATATTTCGTAGCGCTGTGGATCACCAGATCGGCACCCAGAGCTAGAGGATTGGTGTTGATTGGCGTGGAGAAAGTGTTATCAACGATCACCGTCGCGCCAACGGCATGACCAGCTTTGGTCAAACGGGCGATATCCACAACCTTTAAGGTGGGGTTGGTGGGAGTCTCCAGATAGAGCACTGTACAGCCCTTGGCGACTTCGGCTTCAATTAACTCGTGATCAGTGGTAGGGCATAGCTGCACATCGATATTGAGGCGCGGCAAGAAGCGCGTGAAAATTTCGTTGGTGCCGCCATAGGTATCTTTGATCGACACCACGCGGTCACCTGGCTGTAGCAAGGAATAAAGAGTGTTACTGATCGCCGCCATGCCCGTGGAAAAGCTGGTCGCTGCCTCTGCGCCTTCGAGTTGGCGCATCTTCTCTTCGAATACGTCCACGGTGGGGTTGGTATTGCGGCTGTAGATGTGGCCAGTCTCCTTGCCCAGCGCCACATCGTACCAATAATCCATGTCGTCATAACCGTAAGAAACACTATGAACAACTGGCACCTGGGTCGCTCGCTGCCAGCCATCCTTTTTCTCTTCACCCGCCCAAACCGAGAGCGTGCCGATTTTTGGGTTTTCTTTTGCCATAACATTTCTCCTAAAAAAGTAACCACGGAGCCACGGAGATCGCTGAGTTTATTCTTTGAATATCGTTGAAATTCTCAGTGCTCTCTGTGTCTCTGTGTTAAATACTAAGGGTTGTTCTAACCACAATACTTAATCGCCGTCTCAGCCAGCACATACGCCAGGTCGATGGTAGATTGGATATCCACCCACTCCTCGGCGCTGTGCAGTCCATAACCTGTGGGGCCGATAAGCACGGTTTCCATGCCAGCTTCGGCGAATAAGGCCGCGTCGGTCCAGAAGGTTTGCCCTCGGTGTGGGGGTTTGTGTCCCAAACGGTTTTGCAATGCCCCTTCGAGAACTTGTACAATTTGGGCATCTTCAGCAACCACAAAAGGCTCGCGCCGAAATGTGGGTTCAACTGTGGCCTTGAAGGTTTCATCAGCTGCCGCTAAACGGTCGATGATCTCTTGTAATTCAGCCGTAGCCTGTTCTTGAGTCTCTCCGGGGGCAGTACGACGTTCCATTTGCAGCAAACAGCTCGCAGCGTAGATACTGACCTCCTTCCCGCCTCGCAGACGAGCCGCATGAAGGGAAGGGGGGCCTGTGAGAGGATGTCCCTCTCGTTTTAGTAATTCCTGTTCCAAAATTTCAAGCTGACTCAAGAATCGCCCCATGCGCATGTTGGCATCGATGCCCTCGGCGTAGCGGCTGCCATGCGCCGCCCGGCCGGCGGTCTCAACATCGTACCAAATGAACCCGCGATGCGCCCGGCAAATCTGCATTTCGGTTGGCTCGGTGACGATCACCGCATCAGCCGAAAATTGCTCGATCAGCGCCTCGGTGCCGATGCTGGCGAACTCCTCATCAGCCACACCAGTGATTAACAGATCACCCCCCAGCGTGATGCCCGCATCGACAAAGGCCTTAGCAACGGCCATCATGGCTGCCAGACTGGCCTTCATATCCTGGGAACCGCGGCCATAGAGACGGCCTTCTTTGATCTGCGCTCCAAAGGGATCAATGGTCATCCCTTCCACGCCGACGGTATCCATATGGGCGTTCAAAAGCAGCGAACGCCCGTCTCCGCTTCCTTTAAGTACACCCACTGTATTGGCACGCGTTGGCTCAATTTCATGAAAAGTTGTTTCGAGCCCCAATTTTTCAAGCTCCTCGGCAACATAAGCGCCCAGCTCAGCTTCGCCCTTGCCCTCGGGAGTAAGCGAGGGGTTCACCGAGTTAATGCCCACCATCTTCTTAAGTGTCTCGATTAGATATTGCTCATCAATTGCGTATGCTTTTTCACTCATTCATTTCTCCTTTGTGACAGAAAATTCGCAACTTCGATGCCTGCCTCCCTAGCCCCCAACTTTTGGGGGAACCTTTACTTCCCCCACGCCGAAGGCCTGCCTCTGACATGGCGTTGGGGGACAAAAGGGGTAGCAGAGGTAAGATGCTACACCATGTCCCCATCCACAAATATGGAGTATTATATACCCATATGCCTACGATCTTGCTCATCAGACACGGAGAAAATGAATACGTTGCTAAGGGTCGCCTGGCTGGTCGGCTGCCTGGCGTGCACCTCAATGAAAAGGGTGTAACTCAAGCCCAAGAATTGGGGAAAGCTCTCGTCAATGCACCCGTAAAAGCTGTCTACGCCAGCCCATTGGATCGGACCATAGAGACCGCTCAACCAATCGCTGAAGCACTAGGCCAGGAAGTCATTAAAGAACCGGGTTTGCTGGAAGTAGACTTCGGCACATGGCAAGATAAAACGCTGAAGCAGTTGCGTCGCCGCAAATTATGGAGGACGGTGCAGAACAGCCCATCGCTGACACGTTTCCCAGAAGGCGAGACCTTCGCTGACGCCCAACAGCGCATTGTTGGCGCGATCGAAAAGTTGAGTAAAAAACACAAAGCCCAAGATTTGATCGTCTGCGTCTCTCACAGCGATATCATTAAGCTGGCCATTGCCTACTATTTGGGAGTACATATCGACCTCTTCCAACGTCTGATGATCGCACCAGCGTCCATCTCAACCTTGCATATGGGCGAAGGCTGGGCACGGGTGATCAACTACAACCATGGTATCAACTTTGGCTTTCCAGAACATGATTCCAAACCCAAACCGAAGCGGAAGTCAAATAAGTGACTCTGGTATACTAAAAAACACAATCAATCTATCGTTGCGACTTTGCGTCTCTGCGTTAAATCATTTTACAAATCGGAATTGAACATGCCTCAAGAAGAATACAACCTACAACCCGTAGATCACATTACCACAGACGCCATCGGCCCCACCGGACAGCGCGTTTTTTATATTCAGGCACAGAAAGGCCATCAAACGGTCACCCTTATCGCCGAGAAATTTCAAGTACAATCGCTGGCCGTGGGAGTCGAACGCTTTTTGGCTGAAATTGCCGAAAAATACCCAGAGCTCCCCTCTGCATCTCCAGACTATATCGAAGATACCATGCGCATCCGCCCACCTGTGGATCCTGTATTCCGCATCGCCAACATTGGGCTAGGGTTCAACATCGACGAAGATTTGATCGTTCTGGTCATCCATGAGTTGATCCCCGAACTTGAGCTGGATGAAGATGATGATCTTCTTATCGATATTGATGATGACATTGAGTCCGATGAACCTGAAATAGACCCCAGCGTGGCGCGTTTCTGGTGTACCCGTTCTCAATTGATGGCGCTGGGTCATTGGGGAATCGAAGTCGCCTCTCGAGGGCGTCCGCTTTGCCCCCAATGTGGTGAGCCGGAGGAACCCGAAGGCCATTTCTGCGTGAAGAAGAATGGTGGCCACCGCCGCGAGTAGAACATCCTTATTGGCAAAATAAATATCCTTTGACCCAAGAACAGAACACACTCTCGTTTGAAAAAGTCCTCGCAGCTCTCCAGCGCGGGGACTTATCCCTTGAGGGAGAATTCGTACACGGCCACAACTACACCTTTTTGATCCAGGTACAAAACCAAGAAGAATCCATTCGAGCTGTGTACAAACCTCAAAAGGGCGAACAACCACTCTGGGATTTTCCCGACGACACCCTGGCGCATCGAGAAGCCTCGGCGTATCTGGTCAGTCAGGCGTTGGGGTGGAATTTCGTCCCGCCAACCGTTTTCCGGGAAGATGGTCCCTACGGCCCGGGTTCCGTGCAGTTCTTTATCGATCACGATCCAAATTACCACTACTTCAATTTGCGCGACGAAGATTTCCAACGCCTGCCCCCCGTGGTGCTTTTTGACCTGCTAATCAACAACGCCGACCGCAAAGGCAGTCATATGCTCTTTGGGCCAGAGAAAGAGCTCTGGTTGATCGATCATGGTTTGTGTTTCAATGTGGATGAAAAACTGAGAACAGTGATCTGGGATTTTGCTGGACAGCCAATTCCTCAAGATCTTAGAGACGATCTGGTTACGTTCAAAGATGCTCTGGGCTCACCTTCTGAGTGGGTTTCCGCTGTGGAAGAACATCTTGCCTCCAATGAGATCTCAGCACTTCAAGCCCGCGCCGAGCGTCTGATCAAAATGGATTATTTCCCCTACCCACCGCAAGATCGTAGGGCTTATCCCTTCCCCCCACTATAACTGACTTATGGTCCCTCCACAGGAAACTACGAAACTGAGTGCGGCTCTCGCCGGCGATCAACATGCCTTTGGTCAAGTTGTGGAACCATATCGCAATGAATTGATCGCTCATTGTTATCGCTTTACCGGCTCGATGCAAGATGCAGAGGACATGGTGCAAGAGACATTGTTGCGAGCCTGGCGCAAACGAGCTACTTATGCCAGGAGGGCTACATTTCGAGCATGGTTGTACAAAATCGCCACGAATGCCTGCCTGGACTCTTTGAAAAAGAGTTCACGGCGCACACTGCCATCATCTAAATATCCCGCGGCAAACCCAGACGAACCTTTCGCCCCCCCAATCCATGAGCCAATCTGGCTGGAACCAATTCCCGATGAGTTGCTGGCTGAGATAAGTACCACACCCGAAGCGCGTTACAGTATCCAAGAGAGCATTACTCTGGCATTTACCATTGCGCTGCAAACCCTGCCCCCTCGTCAACGAGCCGTCTTATTGTTAAGGGATGTTCTGGGTTGGCGCTCCCGTGAAACCGCGGAGACTCTCGATATTTCTCTGTCAGCCGCGAACAGTGCACTTTTCCGAGCAAGACAGACCTTGGAAAAAACTGGCTCATTTCAGCGCTATCGTAAGCCACGTGAAACAGTTGACTCTCTCCTGGAGCAATATATCAAAGCCTGGGAAAACGCAGACATTGACGGTCTGGTCAGCCTGATCAAAGAAGATGCTAGCTTTGTGATGCCCCCTTCACCATCCTGGTACTCTGGACGAGATGCGATCGCAACGGCTATCAACAATATGCTCTTTACAGGCGACGCAGGCGGTCGCTGGCGATTAAGAATGACGAGAGCAAATGCACAACCCGCCTTTGGATTCTATCAACGTGATGAATCGAGTGGAGAATTCCGCGCCTTTGGAATACAGGTTCTAACGTTTGATGGCGAAGAAATTGCTACGATCAGCCACTTCTTACTGCCCGGATTGTTCCAAAGATTCGGATTGCCCGAAAAGATAAGTCCCCGGGGGTAGCCGATGACTCATCAAGCTATCAATTGATTTACTAACTCATAGAAAGTCCTGAAAATAGGGAGTGGGGGCTTCGCTCCCACCCCCTATTTTCAGGGTTAATTCTCTTTGGGTTGCGTAACATCAATTACTAACTAAAGTTACGCACTTACTCTCCGCTCTGGGTGCCGAGTAAATTCAGTTACTACCCTTCATTGATGGCCTTGGCCTCACTGTATCCATCATAGGCGAAGAAGATATTCATAAAGAACACCGTGCCAAACATTATGGGGTACAGACTTGGGGCAGCGGCCTTGACCTGGAACTCAAGCCAGGTCAGTACCAATGCACCGATCGTCAATCCGATTCCGAGGGCCTTTCGGTTCCCATTATAGAGGGTCCCAGCGCCCATAAGGAAGAAGTTCAATAACGCAGCAAGCCATAGTTTTTTCATAATACAATACTCCTTGTGTGATGATATTCTGCTTATATGACGACAGAACATTCAAAAACTACGCGAAATTGGTATAGGAGAAATCATGTCCCATTACAAACTGGCTTTCCTAGGGTTTGGCAACGTAGGCAAAGCCTTTGCAGAGTTACTGCTCAACAAACAGGCGGAGATTCAAGCCCAACACGGAATCATTTTCTCCGTGGTTGGCATTACCACCGGTAGACACGGCATGGTCATTGACCCAAATGGAATCGATCTGCTCGATGCTCTCAAGAAAGTAAATGCTGGAGAATGCCTCTCTCCAAGCTCCAACCCTCAAGATTTCATCAAAGAGTGCACGGCCGATATTCTCTTTGAGTCTATCCCCGTCAATTATCAGAGTGGCCAACCAGCGGTGGATTTGATACACGAAGCATTAGAGTCTGAGATGCACGTTGTTACGGCAAACAAAGGACCGGTTGTGCACGCCTACCGTGAGTTGACCGACTTGGCTGAAGCCAAGGGGCGCAAATTCTTCTTCGAGTCGGCGGTGATGGATGGGGCGCCAGTCTTTGCCCTGTTCCGCGAGACCTTGCCGGTGGCAAATTTATTAGCTTTCCGTGGCGTGCTCAACTCGACCACCAACCTATTGCTAACCCTAATGGAAGAGGGCCAAAGTTTCGAGAAAGCCGTAGCATACGCTCAATCGATTGGCATCGCCGAGACAGACCCCAGCGGCGACATTGACGGTTGGGACGCGGCCATCAAAGTGTGTGCCCTGACAACGGTGCTTATGGGCATCCCGCTCCAGCCCGGGGATGTTGATCGCACTGGAATCCGCGGTATCAGTCAGTCCGATATCGCTGAAGCTAAGGCTGAGGGAAAACGCTGGAAATTAGTTTGTGAAGCCATTCGGGAACAAGACTTCGTCCGGGCACGCGTGGCACCCCAAAAGGTAAGTGTCGAATCACCCCTTTACGGGGTCATGGGTACAACGTCCATAATAGAGTTCGAATCCGACGTGCTCGGAAAACTTTCCCTGATCGAATCTGACCCCAGTCCATACACTACGGCATATGGGATGCTGGCTGACTTCATCAATGCAGTAAAATAGGTGTTATGAGCCCACTCCAAGAACTAAATTGCGTAAATTGCGGCGCTATCGTAGCTGTTGATCGACCCAAAGGCGCGGTGGTGAGCTGCGAATATTGTGGAACATCTTTCCGCGTGCCATCAACCATGACCCCGCAGCCCGAATTGGGTGACCTGATCTTAGGTGCAGATTTCCGCGAACCCAAGGTTCCCGGTTGGATAATCTCCTACGAAGATAAAGTTGAATTCAAAAATGAGCATGTTCCCGAACTGTGGGCCAATTTCCCGCCTGCAGATGTGATATCCCCAGTAATTCGCACGCCCGCCCCTTTTGATGATTTTGACGTCAGCGTGACCATCCGTTTTATTAAGGGAAATTATGAACAAATCAGTGCGGGCTTGGAGTTGCGCTACGGCGATGAAGGGGATTATGTTTTCCGCATCTCGGCTCAAGGCACCTTCCAGATCGGGTGGCACAAAGAGAAAGAGTGGGGCGACACGTTGATGAGTTGGACTAGTCACCCAAACTTGCGAACCGAAATGGGCGATCCGAATCGGCTGCGGGTTGTGCTGCGGGGGGAAAGAATTCGCGTTTACTTGAATGGCGTGCTGGCGACTTCGCTGCGGGATGATCACTTCTCATTGGGGTTGATCCGAGTTGTCATCTCTCCTGGAAGTGATAAACCCAATACCGTGGTGGCTTATTCCGATTTGCAGTTACGGGAAATATCATAAAAATCACCACCTTTTATAAATCAGAAAAAAAATAGGACGCCGATAAAAGCAGATGACCACAGATTTTCTATTTGTGTTTCTGAGAATCTAAAAGGTCCCACTGATTGATAAATAGCGGGACCTTTTGATTTTCGAAAGCTACGTTATTCTACTGGAATGGCCTCTAACTGCTCAACCATTTCCTTGATCACGTCGAAACCACCCTGCCAGAATTCAGCCTCGGTGATGTCCAGACCGGCCTCGGCGCAGATATCTGCCGGGGATGCTGATCCACCCGCCTCAAGGATCTTGATATAGCGCGGCTTGAAGCTATTGCCCTCAGCCTTGAACTGCTTGTACAGCGAGAATACGAGCAATTGTCCAAAGGCGTAAGCATAGACGTAGAAGGGATAATGGAAGAAGTGAGGGATTGAAACCCATTCCCATTTAAACTCGTCGCTAAGCTCTACGGCATCGCCAAATTGCTTTTCGATATTCTCCATGTATGCCTCGGAGAGTTGGTCAATGGTAGCTCCTCCGGCAACCAAATCATGAGCCGTCACCTCGAACATGGCAAAGAAGGCCTGACGCATAATAGTGGCGTAGGCATCATCCACCTGGCGGAAAAGGATATCGCGGCGCACCGCAGGGTCATCTTCGATCTCAAGCAAGCGGTCGATCAGCAGCATCTCCGCAAAGGTTGATGCATTTTCAGCCATGGGCAGCGATGAGTGGAATGTGAAAACATTGTGGTCGAAGGCCAGCATGGAGTGAATGGCATGACCCAATTCGTGAGCAATCGTGCCAACATCGCTGATCTTGCCCTGGTAATTGACTTTGACGTAAGGTGTATGGCCGGGTACGGTAGAAGCACAGAATGCACCGCTCTGTTTGCCTTTGCGCACTTCGCTATCAATATGGTCATCATCGAAAACTTGCTTAGCCAGTTCAGCAACGCGCGGCTCGAAATCCTCGAAGGCTTTCAAAGTGAGTTTGACAGCTTCATCGTAATCGAAGGTTTTATCTGCTTCAGCAATGGGGGCATAGATATCATAACGGCTCAGCTTATCGACACCCAGCCATTTTGCTTTGATTTTGAAATAACGCTGGAATACATTGGCATTTGCTTCGCAAACGTCCATGAGCGTTTTGGCAACATCATCTGGAACGTCATTGACCAAATTCCGCACGGAAATGGGAGTATCATAGCCGCGCAGATCAATGTTTTCAGCGAACCAATCTCGCATCAATGTCTGGTACATCTGACCCAGAATGGGGCCATCGTCGCCATATACCCTGTACATTTCCTGATAGGCGGCTGCGCGCAGATCAGCATCGGCACCTTGAACGTAAGTGGTCAATTCGCCGCGGGTCATTTCTTTGACTTCACCATCCACTTCAAGTTTGAAGACATAGCGATTTGTGATGGCATCATACAAAGTTACCAACGCCTGGGCACCAGTGACATCCTTGATATTGACAATCTTCTCCTCGGGTTCACTGAGAATATGAGGCTTGAAATGCCTCATTTCCTCTAACCAATAAGTGTATCCGTCAGAAATGGACATCAACTTTTCAGCCACTTTAACATCCAAATTCTTCCACCACAGGGAGAAAAACAAGGTCTGGTTTTGCAACTTGGCCATAAACTGCTGCACGCGTGCGTACAAAGCCTGAGCATCCTGACTCTGGGTGTCAGCCGCAAACCACAACCCTGGATATGCGGAGAGATTGTAAGCTGCGATGGTTGCTTCTTCCAATGCCTTGATTGCATCCATGAAATCTTCGAAATCTATTTCGGGGGTCAATTTTTCACGAAAAGCTTCGAACTCATCAGCCTTGGCTTCTAGGTTCATAAAGGCCGCTTCGATTTCTGGTCCATCATGAGATGGGAATAAATCCTTTAGGCTCCAGGGGGATAATTTATATTCACTCATTGGGTTAGTTTTCCTTTTTCTTGTTTTTGCGAAACGAGGGGTATTATACTCGAAAGAATTACCTTCTCACAACAAGACAGGTTCAAAAAAATGCGGCTGCTCATCTATTTTTAGAGCAACCGCATTCAATAATTTAGACATTGAATCTCACGTGCATGATATCGCCATCGCGAACGTGGTAGTCTTTGCCTTCCAGTCGTAGCTTACCTTTCGAACGCGCCTCGGGCATGCTGCCCAAAGAGAGCAGATCCTGATAGGGAACCACTTCGGCACGGATGAACCCTTTCTGCAAATCGCTGTGGATCACGCCCGCGGCTTCACGGGCTGCTGCCCCGCGGCGTACTGTCCAAGCGCGCACCTCGTCTTCGCCCACAGTGAAGAAAGACTGCAATCGCATCAGGTCATACGAACTGCGGATCATGCGGTTTAGGCTGGGCTCGCTGATGTCGTATTCCTCCATGAAAATTTCGGCATCTTGGAGTGACAGTTGGGAAATCTCCATCTCTAAACGACCTCGCAAAGAAACAACACAACTATGGCAAGAATATTCAATTTCAGGAACTTCTTGATCCTCTCCCAGGTTGAGCACAATCAGCATTTCTTTGAGCGATAGGAAACCATACCCTGAAATGATCCATTCTTCATCTGGGGTAAATTCTACCGTTCGGAGGGATTTCTCCTCATTCAGGAATGCCTGTATTCGCTCGAAGAGGGTCATTTCTCGTTTGACTTCTGTTTTGTCCCTGCTGTTTCTATCCAACTCTTCAGCAAGGCGTTCCAGTTTCTTCTCAACTTGAATGAGATCGTTAAGAATGAATTCCCCTTCCATGGTATCGATATCGCGTTGTGGGTCAATACTATTCATCACATGCGGGACATTGGGTTCATCAAAACAGCGCACAACATGGATAAATCCGTCCATCTGCGAGAGCTGAGACAGTAACTGCCCAGAAATATCTCCACTTGCCGCTCCCTCCAACCCAGCGATATCCGCATAGGCAACCTTGGCATAGGTGGTTTTCTTGGGGTTGAAAAGCTTGGAAAGATCATCAACGCGCGGATCGGGGACATCAACGACGGCGGTGTGAACTTCGAAGCGTCCACCACTCATAGTCACAGGATGATCGCCGCGTGTCAGCGCGTTGAAGATGGTTGTCTTGCCTGATTGAGGTAAACCAATAATACCGAGTTTCATATTTCCTTCCTACATACATACAAATAGGGACGCACTGATGTACGTCCCTACATTTTGGGCATACTTTAGTTATACGGCGGAGGATTTTACCGCAATTTCAAAGTCTGGCAATGACTTTATAAAGGTGGCAAGTTATCTTCCAAGTCAGGGTGCAAAGTGTAATACTCTTCCCGAAGCATATCCATATTAACATTGTCGTAGCGTTTGCCTGCTTTGAAGATTGATTCGCGCTGACGATACGATACCTTGAAACCTAATTTCTCGGCTGATCCAATGGCGCGCGCGTTGCCAGTATGAGTCCATAAGCGAACTACACGCACACCCATTTCTTCGAATAAGAAGAGCAACAAGACCTGCAGCGCATCAATCGCTAATCCTGAACCCCAAAAATCTTTGGCAATCATAATGCCGATGGTTACATCCCAACGCATTTCCAACCCGGTGTAGCTGATGTAGCCAACCATCTCGCCAGCATCTTTGCTTTCGATGATGAAACGCCCATCATCTCGATCATACGAGAATTCGCGTTGCTCGAATTGAGTTAGAAACATGCGCTGAGTGTAATCTGGGGGCAGCGTTTTACTCCAGGCCTGAGTGTCCAAGTCATTTCGCAAATCAGCGAGGAGTTGTAAATCCTCAGGGCGCTGTTCACGCAAAATCACATTTGTTCCTTCTAAAGCCATGATTACGCTCCTTCCAAAGCTTGCCACTCAGGGCGCAGGATATCCACGCCAATCCAGTCGTAAAATTCGCCGTTTCTCAACCCTGCGCGGCGCATCTTTCCAGTCTCTTTGAAACCATGCTTTTGAGCAAAAGCACGCGCAGTCTGGTTCCAATCATTCATTCCACCAGCGACATTATGGGCATGGGTATTCTCGTAAAGGTAGCGCAAGATCAAGTTGAATACCTCGCTGCCGTATCCCTGACGTTGGTAATCAGGCGCAATCACCAGTGAGATATGTGGGCAATGGGGATCCCAACCCCAATCACAGTTGGCATGTCCAATAACTTTATCATTTCCGCTGGAAACCACGGCAAGATGAAATTGTTTTTCGCCTTTACCCCATTTCTCCAAAATTGTTTCTACTTGCGTCAGGGAAAGCGGGATATCGTTTGAGTGGCTCCAGGGAATATAACGCCGCCCTGTCAAGGATGGATGATTCAGGTATGCGTGCAATACAGTCACATCGTCGGGTTCAAAGGCCCGCAAACAAAGTCGTTCACTGCTAAATCTATTTTCGTTCATAATTTATTCTCACGGGGTAAGCGATTGACGAATTTTCTCAGCGTCCAGGCTTCCGATTTCTCGCCACAATTCTCTCCCTTGAGGGTCGAAAAAAACAAACGTGGGAGTAAAGGAACCATACATCCGAGAAAGATCGTGCCCAAATGCAGTTTGGACATCTACTCGGATTACTTCTAGTTGATTTGGAAACTCACTTTCTAGCCCATCCACGATGGGCTTTGCCGCCGCGCAGGCAAATCAAAAGGGCGATTGCAATTCCAATAGAACCGCGCGTCCCTTGCCGATTTCAGCTTCAAGCTGTTTCTGCCCATCGGCAGTTCCCTGTTTGGGGCGTAGGATCAGCCATCCCCCAATCAGCACAGCCATGACAACAAATAATATCACGCCATCCTTTGGGGCATAGCCATCTCGCAACAAGAAAAAAGACGTTATGCCGAAAATAAATACGGCACTGAATAGCATAGAGTAATGATTGATAATCTGCATCGAATTCTCCAAATATATTTCGTCCTTGACCCGATGAACTTCTTTCGTTAGAATTCGTCCACCCAAAAGGGTATCGCCAAAGTGGCGGAACTGGCAGACGCGCACGACTCAAACTCGTGTTCCTCCGGGAGTGTGGGTTCGATTCCCACCTTTGGCACAAGAATTATAAATGAAAGAGTGGAGCCTGGAAACTGCTCCACTCTTCGTTTTTAATTGATATCTGCGCTGCTATCGAATTTTTTAAACCTAAACCGCCAGGGTTTAGAAGAGGACCATGTTGAACTTCGCTGGTGCGGCGACCAGCTTATATTTTTACACATTTTTGCCTTTCTTCCACCAAATTGGAGAAGATGACAAAGTCTACATTATTTTCGAGATCCCCCACGTACATATCAAATTACAAAGCTTTTAACTTTGTAATTGATTAGATGTTTATGGACAAGTAAGCCAAACCCAATCGTTGTACACGGGCCAGACAAAACCTTCTCGCTCCACTTTGTCTTCACATCCACTGTAAGATGCATCATACAACCCAGGCTCTACAGTGAGGAAACGGAAAGTATCAGAATCAAGAGAGAAACTCACTGTTTGTGGACCTGTCATTGTGAAGAACAATGTATTATCAGTGAAGTTATAAACACTGAATCCGACCAACCTAGGGCAAGCGGCAATATCTACACTTCCACCATTTGCCAGGTTGACTGTGTTATCTTCCGACAATACTCCACATGATCTCTGATCGTAGGTGTACGCAGCTCGATCAACGGTATAGGTCATTGATGTTCCAGCAGCAACTGCAAAGTAGTAATACTGTCCACCTGCGCCATACATGTAAAGGTAAGCGGTCTGATCACTCAGGTTGTTGACCGTAAAGCGGGCCAACTGTGGGCGAGCAAACAATGTCTGATCAAATGGAGAGGGCATTTCGCAAGTCGCCGGAACAACCAATCTCCCGCCGTTGGTGAGATCAATGGAATCATCTGCAGATGCACCATTGCATGTATTCAATGTATAGGTATAAGCAACGCGCTCTACAGTGAATGTCTTTGACGTGCCCGCGGGAACCGTCAAATAATAGAATTCTCCTCCTGCACCATTCATATAAATATAGCTGGTATAACCGCTTCTATTTTGAATCGTGAATTCGGCTAATTCGGGCCGGGCGAATGCTGATGTCGTCGAAACGAGCAGCAAAGCCAAAACAATGAAAATAACAACTGGGAATTTTTTGAAGTTCATCACGTTCCTCCTCTTAGAATGAGTGATAAAAAACCCTATATTCAGCATATTCAAAAAAAATGAATCCACAATAGTACTTTCGGTTTATTTTCGGATTAAAGAGGTCAATTTATGTAAGAATATTTATAAAATTTCGATTATGTTTATATTTATCATGAAATTTTAATTTTTTAACAAGTATTAAATAACTGCATTTAAATTCCTTTTCATCCATAAGAAATATCTTGGCACAATTCTTTGTATAGTTTTTTGGTTGTATCTCGTTCAGTAGAATTAGAGTTTGGGCGAAATTTCTGTGCCTATTTTTGATTAATACCCCCTATCGATTCCCAATATTGAGAATTTCAGATATTCAAAATGTTCATGCTGAATTTGTCAGCTCAGACGAGCTACCTTATCTTAATTTAGGTTGCAAGAATATCTACTATCTAACGCATATGTGCTGATTTGGGGTCTATAGGGAAGCCTAGACGCCGCTATTTGCAATAAAGTAGTTCGTTAGGCGATTTATGGCCAAAAAGCTTATGATAAAGTTGTTTGATACCTTCCCCTGGAACGGTGCAAAACCTGCGAAAAAAATAAACTCCCGCATTTATGTTGATATGCGGGAGTTTATTTTTGTTGAATAATTATCTCATACAAGAGCCACTTCTGTTGTCAGAATATCGAATTTAGGGGGATTCTCCATGTGCTTCTTGACGGCACACTGCTCTGCAGTGCGAACTAAGGCGCTGCGATATTTCTCTGGGAATTCAGGGGGTACCTGGATTTCCAATTGGACTGTCCCAACCATGCCGCGATTGACAGGGTCAGGGATGGCGCGCTGCACGATGCGGATGCCATCAGTAGACAATCCTCGCTGCTTGCAAAAACCCAAAACGTATATCCCTGCGCAGGTTCCAAGGGAAGAGAGGAATATTGCAAAGGGAGTCGGGGCTGAGCCTTCGCCGCCGCCCGTAGGGGGTTGGTCTGTCATCACAGTATAGGGGCCAAAGCTGGCATCTACTCGAGCGCCGCCGGGAAAATCAATTATCATTTCCATAATTTCAAAATCTCCTGTTCTCTAATCATTTCTATAGATGCTCAATTGTGAACACCTATAGATAAGATGCAAGCTATTCAAAAAGGTTACAAAATTCAATCACCAGGGATCGGCGCAACCGCAATTCGCCGTTGATGACGAACAAAGAACATCCAATAGAGATATACAGCAACAGCGTAAAGGGAGATCGCAATGGCAAAGGGCGGTCCAAATCCGTAGTGCACCTGCAGATAACCACTAATTGTTGGACTGAAAGAGCGACCAAAACTCCACACCAAACTGACCAAACTAGCGACAGTTGCCCGGGCAGATGCATCTACCTGCTCCATTACGAAGGTCTGGTAAATGGGGTTGCTCATATTCATCAATGCCATGCGCACATAATAGGCTCCGGCACTGATACCAAATAGCGGGGAAAATCCTAGCATAATCATGAATGGAATCGATAAGCCCTGTGTGATCATCACCAGGCGGATCTTTCCAATACGGTCCGCTATGGGAGGTGCGATCATCAGGCCTATGCCCATAGCCAGAGATCCCCAGGCAAACAGGCTACCAATTACCTGATCCGTCTGGTGGTGCACCACTCGGAAGAAGACATTCATAAATGGCATGAACAGGCCTGCCCCAATCGAGATCAACACGGAGGGAAATAACAGCTTCCCCAGCAATTTAGGTTGCTTGAGGGCATATTGGAAGGGAGCGAATCTCGCAGACTCTTCGTTCTCCGCTTGTTGAGTTGGGCGAATTAATACTAAGGGTACAAACCCTACAAAAGCGATCACCGCCACAGTCAATAAAGACGTTCCATAAGCCGCGCTGCTTGTCGGATCAATACCGCGGAAAGCGGACATCCACACGGGCAGGTAGCCTCCCAACCAACTACCCACAAATACGGCCCCCATGCGCAGACCAGAGCTGAGACTGAAGAGATAAGTTCTTTCTTCTTCACCGCTGTTTTCCATTAGAAATGGCGCCTGCGCTACCGCAGAAATACCTTGCACAACCCCAAAGAGGGCATTCATGGCATAAAACATCACGATAGAGGGCCACAACGCCATGAGAGCAACCGATATACCCAACAACACACTGCGCGCCATCAACACAGGTTTTCGCCCCACTTTGTCGACCAAATACCCCAATGGCAAGGATAAAATCAAAGCTGTGAACTGATGTGTCGTGATCAGATTGCCCAATAAGGCTTCATCGTATCCCTGGCTGAGCACGTAAAAGTTGAAGAGCAGCCGATAAACGCCCATTGCCGCGCCTGTTGCCAGCACACTAACCAAATACAGGCGCGCGTTAGGCTGGAACATACGCACTCGCGCGGCATACTCCCCCAATGTACTTCTGGTTCTTTTAATAATTTTTAGGGCCATGGTTATCTCTACGAATTACTCACGGGGACGGGGTCAGTCGTTGTTTGTTTGCGCCAAAAAAAGAACCAATACATGCTGATGGCAACAACGTAAAGGCTAATCGTACCCATGAAAGGTATATCAAAACCATGTCGTACTTGTAGAGCACCACTGATTGTCGGGCTGAAAGCCCAGCCAAAACTCCAGGCCATACTGGTCAGGCTGGCTACTGTTGCCCGGGCTGAAGGGTCTACTTGTTCCATGACAAACGCTTGATAAACAGGGGTGCTCATATTCATCAAACCCAAGCGGACATAATAAGCCCCCGCGCTCAACCAGAACCAGGGCGAGAATCCAAGCATCGCCAGAAAGGGCACCGACAAACCCTGCGTAACCACCACAAACTGTATCTTTCCCATGCGATCAGCCATGGGTGGAGCAATAAGGAAACCAATTGCCATTGCCAACGATCCCCAGGCAAACAAGGTGCCAATTACCGGGTCGGGCTGCTCATGGACTTGCCTGAAGAACACGTTCATGAAAGGCATAATCAATCCTGCACCAATGGAAGTGATCAACAGCGGTACAACCAACTTGCCCAACATGGCAGGGTATTCAGCAGCATATTTCAATGGGGCAAAGACAGAACGCTGTTCACTCTCCAAACGCTGTCGTTTGAGAAAGAACAACGGGGTGATTCCCAGGGTGAAAGTAATCGCCACAATAATCAGCGACCAACCATAAGCCACGCTATCTGTGGCCGAAACATTCTGCCAGGTGCCCATCCAACCGGGGAGATATCCACCAACCCAGTTGCCCGCGAAAGCAGAAAACATCTGCAAACCTTGGCTGAAACTGAAAAGGTAGGTACGCTCTTTTTCGCCGCTATTCTCTACCAGGAAGGGAGCCATGGTGATTCCCCACAAGCTCTGGGCAATTCCTGATAGGATATTCATGGCATAGAACATAGGCACGCTGGGAAAGAGAACAAGCCCAAAAACGGAAAAGCCAATGAATACACCACCCAACACTAATGAGAATTTCCTACCGATAATATCCGCCAGATACCCCATCGGCAGGGCAGCAAGCAGTGCTGTAAAACTGGCAGTGGTAATCAAACGCCCTAATAGCGCCTCGTCAAAGCCAAAACTGAGTGCATAAAAATTGAATAACAGCCGATATATCCCCATCGACACCCCAGTTATGATCACATTGATCAAATACAGGCGGGCATTCGGCCGAAAAGCACGTAAACGTGCACCATATTCTCGAAGGGTCGAATCCATCGAGGCTATCCAAGTTGTTGACATTCTTTTCCTCTAACGATCTTCGGAGTTTTCGCTCAGAAACTCTTCCAGCGTTGAGAACGTCCCTGAAATCGCTTCAAAACGAGTTGTATATAATTTACCTTTCTTCTCACCTAAGGTGAGATACACCAATCCTGCCAGGCGTAGTGCACTGAGATGATGCGTTACAGTTGGCGCACGCAAACGCAAGCGCCTGGCCAACTGCGCTGGAGACATAGTTTCCTGCGAGAGATAGCGTAATATTCGCAATCGAGTCGGGTCAGCCAATGTCTTCAACGTACGCAGCATACCATCCGGAACCTGTGCTCCGGGAACAAGCGAGTCATCTTCAGGGCGCGCACCAAACAAAAACAACTGTTTGTTGCCCTCCGCAAGCTCTTTATTGACCACCAAAGGTGTGATCCAATACGAAGGCACCATCACCAATTCGGCAACATCCAGGCCTTCTTCGAAACGCACCCCGCGTGATACACGCTCAATCATCATCTCAAAGGTCAGTTCTTTGGCCCATTGTTGAGCGATTTGGAGTGCCACCTGCAAGGCCGGTTGAATGCGTTCTTCTTCCTCTGCGAAAAAGACATCTCGGTATGTCTGCAAAGCCGCAAAATAGCGCTCTCCAAAGGTAGAGAGGTCCAACCAAAGATCAAGGATGCTCTCGGCTTTCTTTGTGAGGGCTGGCAATTTATTCGCTTTGAACTGTTCCCGAAGAGAATCCAGTTCCTTGGGATCCCAGTTTCCACGGTTTGCAACCCCCTCGAGTAGATTCAACACTTCATTTGGCATCCCCGATGATTTCGCCAAGGCTGGGATGCGCTCCTCAGGATCCATCTGTCGCAAAGCCCAAATCACAGCAGCGCTGTCTTTAGTACCTTGAAGGGCATAAACCCAACTAAAGGGAAAATGCACCACAGTTTGTACCTGCTCCAATATCTCACGATCTTCAACTGGCAAACGTGAGCGCACCCCCGCAGCCCAGGAAGGACGCAGGCCAAACTCATCGGGTTCATGCAAAACATACAGGCAAACGAAAAAATCGTAGCCTGTTCCAAAATCCCAAGATAATGTTGGATTTTTCATTTAGACACCTATCTAAGTTAGATATATATCTAACTTCAGAGATTATACTCCTCTTCCAGGTGGGTGTCAATTAATTCACATTTTTGAAGATATCATTTTTTGGGGAATCCCATATTTGGGGTAACAATATTTGTTCATGAGAACAGGTTTAGTTCACTCCCATGTGGATAACTGGCCTAAAACTGTGGATAACTGCTTTTAATTGTTGAAAACTCGTTCTATTAATTCTCTTTTCATAAACAGCATACCCCCATATCTGGGTTATGCTGTGCCAGTCAACCCAGATACAACTCTATCCCCAAAAGGGTAAATCACCTCGCGATCTATCCCCTGATGCGTTGGGGATAAAAAACTTGTCAATCAACCCCTCATATGGTTTGCTTTCGATACAACCCCCCCATATATGCCCCCTTTAGCGTTTAAATAGATGTTCCTCCACATATCCCCAGGCCCTACTAAGATTACTATTAAATACTCTTATGATACACTGTGAGGTAAATCTTTAATAACTATGCACAACAAAACTAGGAAAGAAAAATGACTAAGATATTTCGTCATAGAATGGCCCTCCCCGATAAACAAATTGGACGTATTGATCTTGAAACAGGAAACATATATGCGACCCGCGTAGGGCCAGATAAAAAAGTCGGGCGTGTTGACTTACAAACTGGCAAAGTCTACCAGCGCTTGCTTGGACCTGATGATTACATCGGGAATGTTAATCAAGATAACGGCCGCATTTATCTCCAACGTCTCGGACCGGATGATTACATTGGGCGAGTTGAGTCAGATGGCAAACTATATCGTCACGTACCTCTCGGACTGGATGACTATGTAGGGAAGGTCGAAGGCGATGAATTGCTTATTTGTGGAGCAGCTGCTTTCCTGTTATTCTTCGTGGAAGATTAGGCCGTGTTGACATTTGGAGATTTCTCTCTGGAAACGTTGCTTCATAAAATTGTCATTTACTCCTGACAAAGCCTGAAACGTCAACACTACCTAGTTCATCTCAAGTTGCAAATCTTTTATCTCTAACAGCTCGGGCTTTTCCGTATGGAGAGTTCCATAGGCCAATCCACCAGTAGGGGGCAATGCAGCATATTGATTGTCTATCCACAAGATTAACCCCAGGGGGTCTTTTGGCGCTATCTGCGTTTTGAGAACTTTCTCACCATCAATTTCAAAACAGACCAAATTTCTTTGCCAATTCAAACGATATTGATGCCATTGGCTTACGTCGATATTGATTTGGGTTGCATCCTGCTGAATTATGCGGCTGGCCAAACGACGGATTAATCTGGAAGTATGTTTCCAGATCAGGAAAGGAATTCCTGGCACACCCAGTGCTAAGATCGTTGGTGGCCACGATGGGGAACGAAATGTCGCTGCGAGGAGGCCATTGGCAGGGAGATCATCTCGAAATGAAAGATAGTTTTGTGGGGAAGCATAGAAGAACCAGGCCGCGTTGGGTAATGCAGGCAATCGACGCGAGCCGCCGCCAAAGCCCAGCGACAGGCTAAAGGGATCGTTCCAGAAGCCAAACCCCCAGGTGCCAGGGATATCTGGATTTGAGGCACGGGCTTGGAGTGACAATGACAGAGGAGTTTTCCAGGGAAAAGCTCTTCTGTCTAGTGATGAATAATCATCCAGTTGGGCTAAGCGGTAGCGCCCCTTGGGGCCTGGCGGAATCTCTAGTTTCCATGCACCACGCCCGAGGTCGGATGCATTAGAGCTTGGGGTGAGGTTGGGTATCAGTTTCATAGTGTTCAATGTTCGGTAAACCGATCACTGGTAACCGTTTACTGATTACTCTGATTTTAATATGTGCGTCAATATCGTTGCCCCGCTGCCGCCGATATTCTGCGCCATGCCGATCTTCGCCCCCTGAACTTGTGAGCCATCCGCCTGCCCGCGCAGCTGCTCTACCACTTCTACGATCTGGTACATCCCTGTTGCGCCAACGGGATGGCCGCGGGCCTTCAATCCGCCGCGCGTGGTGATGGGTATGCGCCCATCGATGCCGATCTCTCCATCTAACCCTAACCGAGGACCCTGGCCGCGCTCAGCGAAGCCAGAAGCTTCTAACGATAGCGCCGACATGATTGAAAAAGCATCGTGGACTTCGAAGATGTCGATATCTTCGGGTCCTACGCCAGACTGGTGGTAAGCTTGTTTGGCAGATTTCTCAGCGGCAGTCAACCATAGTGGGTCGCGCCGGTCGTGCACTGCAATGGAATCCGTGGCGGCCCCAGAACCAGTCACAGTGATCTTGGGTAGATCATCTGGTTGATGCACTGCATCTGCAGGGACGATGACGGCTGCCGCCGCGCCGTCTCCGATAGCTGATGAATCCATCAAATTGATAGGATCAGAAATCATAGCGGCTTTGAGATAGCGTTCTTTGGTCAGGGGGATATGCAGGCGGGCGTTGGGATTGTGCAAAGCGTTGTTATGTGCGTTGATCGAGAAGGGAGCGAAATCTTCGTGTTTCCAGCCGTATTCGTGTATATAGCGCTGCATGATCAGGGCATTGATACCGATGAAGGACAACCCATGGATGATTTCCCAATCGGCGTCGGCGGCGGTGGCCAGGCCGGCAGTGGTTTTCTTAGGGAGCGAATCGGTCATCTTCTCCACGCCGACCACCACCGCGCTATCGATCTCCCCTGACGCCACAGCCATCAACCCCATGCGAAAGGCCGCTGCTCCCGATCCGCAGGCAGCTTCAATTTTGAAAGCCTCGTGACCGCGCATCCCTACCCAATCAACGATCAACGTGCCCATATGATTTTGTTTATCCAGCACACCTGAGAGCATATTGCCAACGTATAAAGCACCCGTGGATTTTAAACCTGCATCTTCCAGGGCAGCGAAAACAGCCTCTCCTGCTAGAACCAGGAGGGATTTTTCCCAATGCTCTGATACGGGGGTTTGCCCGATTCCTATGATAGTAACTTCACGCATGGAATTCCTCGTTTTTACCGCGAAGATGACAAGCACGCCAAGATTTCACATAATATTCTTTGCGAGCTTAGCGTCTTTGCGGTGAATTAATGATTATTATCTTCTTTTCCCCTCTCAGAATCTATCAACTCTCATCATCCAGCGGGACGATGCGTTGTTTGATGGCGAAGATGGCGGCCTGGGTGCGGTCAGCGAGTTGTAATTTACTGAGGATGTTGCTGACATGGGTTTTGACAGTTTTCTCGCTGACCACCAGGGACGCGGCGATATTGCGGTTGCCCTGCCCCTGAGCGATGAGCTTCAAGACTTCCAGCTCGCGCGCGGTGAGGCTTTCCAATGATGGAGCATCCCCCGAGATTTCTTCCATGAGCCGTTTGGCGATGCGGGGATGCAGCCGTGCTTCGTGCCTTGCTGCGGCCTGGACAGCTTCAATGACTTCTTCGGGTAGGGAGCTTTTCAACATATAGCTTAAAGCCCCAGCCTTGATAGCTGGGAATACCAGGGCATCCTCATGATGGCTGGTAAGCACCACTACTTGTGTATGCGGGCTGATCTGGCGGATCTCACGCGTAGCCTCAACCCCTGTCATCCCCGGCATGACCAAATCCATCAGCACAACGTCAGGGATCAGTTCACCAGTTTTCTCGATAGCCGTTTCGCCATCTTCAGCTTCGCCAACAATTTCAAGATCATCTTGAACTTCAAGCAACTGGCGCAGACCCTGGCGTACGATAGGGTGGTCATCTACGATTAAAACGGTTATGGTATTGGACATAGCAAAACTCTCGAGACCCTAAAGGTCTTCGATAAGCACTCCGAGCAAAGTGAGTGGGCAGAGACCTTTAGGGTCTTAAATTACTTAATAACCTGGTGTGCAAGTTTTACAAAATAATTGTCATGGCCACAGGCCCGCCTTCGGCGTGAGCCCTGCAAGGTCGAAGAATCTCGCCTAAAAAAGTTCCAGATCCTTCGCTTCGCTCAGGATGACAGTCATAAGAAAAATACTTGCACATGGCGTTTATTATTCATTTTCCAATAAAGACAGCGTCATTTCGGTTACAAATTCAACGTAGTTGTAGCAGTTTTCAATTTGGTTGCTGGCTTTGAACGCAGCCTGACCTTCTTCTGAATTTAGATCAACTTGCGTCAGATTTCCACAGTTTCCTGAACCAAACTCACCTTCGAACATAGTCATCAACTTTTGAACCAATCGATAGTTCTCTTCCACAGATTCATCTGGGTCGCTTCTCCCCGTCATCAAACTTATTCCCATGATTGCGCCGCTCAATGCGCCGCATTGACCGCTGGTGCGGGCGATGCCGCTGCAAAAGCCTGTGGCAATCTTGGGGATCAAGTCGGATTGGATACCTTTCGCTTCGGCAACTGCCAAAAGGACGCTTTCCGCTCAGTAGAAACCGCCAGTACTGAAAAGATATCGAGCTCGTTGGGGTGCGTTGTCGGTCATCCTTCTCTCCATTATCTTGTGGGTACGATGATCTGTACTTGCGTACCTGTTCCGTGCGAACTTCTTATATCCAACTGCCCATCAACCTCCGCAGCACGCTCATCCATACTGCGCAAGCCCAAAGATTGGGGAGGTCGGCGAGCATCTAGATCAAAGCCCATGCCGTTATCTTTTACACATAAACTGACTTGGTTGGTGTCATATTCTAGCACGATGCTGATCTGGCCGGCTTTGGCATGGCGGGCGATATTATTGAGTGCTTCTTGTGCGATGCGGTACAGCGCTTGTTCTATATTCAGTGGAAGTTCACGTTCTCCACGGATAGACAATTCGATGGGAATTTCGTGTTGGATTTCCCATTTTTTCGCTATCTCGCTGATGGCTGGTGTCAGTCCTTGATCTCTCAGTGAAGCCGGGCGCAATTGTTTGATGAGGGCATCCATCTCCAGGTGCACATCCTGTGCTTGTTCTTCGAGCTGTGCTAACCGTTCGGTTGCTAAACCGGTGTCCTTTTCAAGCAATTGGCGAACGGAATTTGCAGTCAGGCTGAGGGCAAAAATTTGCTGCTTAACTGCATCGTGCAGTTCACGGGCCAAGCGGTTGCGCTCCTCGATAGAAGCCAGAGCCTGTGCTTCCTCGGCCAGCATGGCATTGTGGTCGGCCAAGGTGCGTAGATCGTGCATTTGTGTCGCAAGTTGATCAGCCATGCTATTGAATTGGACACCCAACTGGTCAATCTCATCTGTTCCTTGGATCGAAACCCTACGAGAAAGATCCCCCTCGGCTAGCGCCTCACTGACCTGGCTCATCATGCGCAAGCGACGGCTGAAGGACAAAGACAGCCATCCACCGGCGATGCCGGAGATCAGCGTAGCAATCAGCGCTGCACTAATCAACACTACTACCAGGGCGGTGATCGTCTGTGTGGAACTTACTGGGGCGTCGACGCCGCCAGCCCGGTAAAATATCCAACCGATATGTTCATTTTCATAGTTGATGATTGCTGCCATGCCGATATGATCCTTCCCTTCAACGGCATAGGCTACTAAATCGTAGGGATCTTCAGAAACCAGTTCACTGGCTGGGGTTTGGAACAAGTCCAGGTCAAACCCAGGGAGTTGTTCTAGATCAAGGGATGAACCCAGGGAGTAGCGAAATTCATCGTTGCTGCCGACCACCTTCCCCTCAGGATCGAGGATTATGATCCAATCTTCATAGTAGATATCTTCAGGATCATCTGTTTCGGTAATCGGGTCAAAGCCGACGTCAAAGATAAAATCCTCTGAAAATTGTTCGCTCAGGGGAGCTCCATCCAGATAATAGGCAATATCTTCGGCGATGAAATACGCCTGATCGCCAATCCAGAGTGCAGACAAATCGGTTCGCAAGTAAATCAAGTAGCCAACCAAGATCAAAATGACCAGAATGGCAACAGAGATAAGGGTGACGACTAGATGAGATAAAGTGAGTTTTCGTTGCAGTCCAGAGCGCATATTTGGGTCCTGTCATTGCGAGCGGAGCGAAGCAATCTGAAAGAATATCTCTGAGATTGCTTCACTTCACGTTATTCCGTTCGCAATGACATATGCTAAGTATCTTCAATCTTTCTATGGTAACACAGGAAGACTTTCTATGACCTTGGTCATTTCATCTGCGGAGATGGTGCCTTCGATGACAATGAACTGGCCAGCGTGGATGAACGTGGCAATGCTGTAAGCCCCTAATTCATCTGTCCAATCTTCTAGCAGGAGGTCAACATCATTGATGCTTGCCAACTCATCAGCATAGGGATCATATTCGGCTGCATCGAGCCATTCATCCAACGTGTCATACGGGCTGTCGCTGGCGGTGATATCGATGAAATCGTCAACTCCGGGGCCGTAGAAATCGATGATTGTGGCCGTCTCTTCACCAGGGATATACCAAATCAATTCTGCATCGTATTCATATTCATAATCTTCGGCTTCCATCAAATAGGCTTCGATGAACTCGTAGCCCTCTGGTAGGTAACTTGGGATCAACTCAGCAGGCGGATCGACTTCTTCATATGCGCCTTCGTCCCAACCTTCTCCCCAGTATTCTTCGGGATCAAGCAGGGGCTCGGGCTCGGGAGTTTGGAAGTTGGATGCCTGTAAACTCTCACTGGCAGCCTGGGGCTGGTCGCCAGATGTGATTTCGACTGTGTAGGGTGCGAACTCGCAATCGTATTCCCTGTCAGCCTTTTCCAGGTTGAGTACGATCAGGTAAAGGTGGTCGAAATGACTGCTGTCTACGCTGGCCTGGTTGCCAGCCATGGTGAAAACGCTGCCCTGGTTGCCAGCCATGGTGAAAACGCTGCCCTGATTTCCCTGAATACCAACAAGCATGCCCTCCAGGTGGTCAGATTTCAAGGCAACAGTTACTACACCGTTTGCTTGAATCTCCACATAGTCCGCGGCCATCTGACCGACGCCATCATTGGGAACAAAGCCAGACTCCATTGAAGCCTCACCCTCTAACCTTAAGATTGGATATCCTGCACCCTCTTCGAAGGCACGGGTCAACAGGGTCAGGGAAAAGCCTCGGAAGGTGTCATCCAGCGTGGTGCCAGCATCCCCCAAAGCAGCTTCCAGGGCAGCGTAACCATCCAAATCCCGGGCGTGTTCCCAAATGGAGCGCACGGTTTCGTGGCCGTGATGCTCGGAGATGTAGCGCAAAAAGATCCATTCGCCGTACCAGTGGTTTTCGTCCTCGACGCGTTCCTCGCCGCCGTAAGCTAACTGGCATGTGTCGGGTGATTTGAAGACTGCTAGCAGATCTTCTTCGGCATCGTTGATATCGTCATAAACTTCATCCTGCATCCAGGATGCGGTTGCCTCCCACAGCCAATCAGCGGGTTCTTCGCCATCATAGCCGAATTGAATGGCGTGGTTGAACTCGTGAGCCACGGTGGAACGCATTAATTCGAGCGGGTCGATGGTGTTTACTTCCCCGTCCTCGGCAGCCCATTCGTCGAGTTCGGCATAATCGTTGTCCATGACGATATAGGAAACGGATGCCCGGGTTTCGACCGCCTCGGTGAGCGGATTATCGCCGATGACTCCCTGCTGTGGCCCGCGATAGCGCTCATCGCCGCCCTCGGTGTACCCGGCCGTGCCATCTTCGAAAACGTTCTGGATATATACATCGTAGCGGTCATCACCGCCTATGCCATCATCGGGGGGCGGAGGTGCCCAGCCAAATTGAGCGATTTCTATTTCCCAAGAGAATTCTAATGCGGCAGCCATTTCATCCACATAATCAGTGGATAAAACTGCATCGCGGCCTTCAAGGGTGTAATGGATCTTGAAGTGCTCCGTATCCTGGTTTAGTTCATCCCCACTCAAGATAGGCCGGTCGTTCTCATCGAATTCGAAATCGTCCCAATAATCGCAATCGTCGCAATCCTGGGGGGGTATGCTTTCCTCGCTTTCTTCTGCCTCTTCGTTTGTGGATCCTGCGATCGCGTCTGACGCAGCATCTGCGACAGGTGTTGATGTGTTGACCGCAGGCTGTGTTGGAACCTCACCTGTACTGCTGAAGTCGAGGGCCTTGGTTACAGCCACACAACTCATCGAGATGATTAGCATAATGATGGCTACAATTAAAACTGTTGATTTGGTATTCGGGTGCATTTGTATTACTCATTTATTGAGATCAATCTATTGGACTTTTAATAGGTCAACTGCTTACTGATTCTACCCCCAGGATACAGTATACACCCTAAGGCTGCATCAGCCTTAGGGTGTATTTATATGTCGGTCTTTGGTCTGAAGGAATGAAGCGTGGTTATTTTATGATCATCGCAAGCAGATTGCCTACGATAACTACGCCCAATAATGCCCAGATGGAGCCAACGCTCTTGGTTTGCAAAGTGAAATACAAAACCGCTGAAGGGATCACCATCAACAAGAAGGCTGTCAGGTGGGATTCAAATTTATGTTCGCGTATCCAGTTCATAATATTAGCCAAAGAAGAAAATCATTTTTTCCACGTAGGGCACGAAGTATCACGAATGTTTTTTTATGTATCAGCCTTAGGTCCGCATAGCGTTGTGATCTTCGTGGATTCAAATCTTGAGTTCATCGAAATAAAAAGCACCGGGGAAATCGTCGGCGACTTTTTTCTCTTTGCCGCTCCATTTTTCGATATCGATACGCAATACGGCGGTGACTTTCAAATCCGTATCCGTGGTGGTTTCGTAATCAACGTCGGGTTTCAAATGGGGGAAATATTTATCGCACAAGAGCTGCAGGCCGTGTTTGGCTTCTTCGGGGTCGGTGACCACACTGATAATCCCAAAGGCGACTACGCCTGCAAATTCGACTCCGAATTCCATAGCGCGTTCATCGGGCAGCAGCCTGCCCATCTCACTGATACTGAAACAAACCCGGGGATAAGTTTGCACGTTTTCGATGGTACGGCCCTTCTTTGCGCCATGCATATAGATGGCGTGGGCTTCTGGGTCGTAGGCGAAGTTGCGGGTCACCAGGAAGGGCTGCCCATCGTGGGAACTGGCCATGGTGCCAAAGGCAGTTCGTTCTATGAATGCACGGATCCAGGCTTCGTCTTTTGCCCGGTCGTGGCGGCGAATTTTTGAAAGATCTTCTGTTTTACCCATAATTAGCTTCCTAATGCGACTCCAATCACTGTCAAAATGCTTACTAATAAGATCAACAAACCAGTGTACACCAACATCTTGCGCATAACTTCGCCTTCGCGCCCGGCCATACCACCGGTGCTGGCGCCAACAACGATCTTGGTGGGGGCGATCACTGAACCTAAGGCCCCACCTGATGTCTGCGCAGCCAGGATCAGGGCAACGCTGTAGCCCAACAATTCTGCCGTACGTTGCTGCAGGGCGGCGAAGACCACGTTGGAGTTGGTGTTGCTGCCGGTCATGAAGGCGCCTAATGCACCAATCCAGGGAGAGATTGCTGGGAAGGCTGCCCCCACGCCCTCGGCTAAACCGCGTGCCAGGGTTTCGGTCATGCCGGCGTGCTGCATCACAACGGCCATGGCAACCATCGAGGCGATCCCAACGCTGGATGACATCACCCGCTTGACTGTGCCGCTGACGATGCGCTTCGCCGCGCCCTCGCTGTCCCAGCCAGCCCGTTTGTAGATCAGAAATGCCAAAATGGATGAATACAAGAGGATTGCCCCGGCGTGACGGAAAATGGGGATGGTGCGGCCCGCGCCCGCGGCGGTGGCATAGCCCAAGGAGGTTTCCACCGCGGGGAAATCCAGGCTGAGCTTGACGACCCCGAGGGTGCTCCTGATCCCCGGGATTAACTGTATGCCCAAGGTGATGGCAATCAGAACCGCATACCCAGAGATGGCGATCCCCAAAGAGCGCAGATCCAACTCCCCGTCGTCTTCGATCTCGCCTCGGTAGCGGCGTGCCAGGGGGTAAGCCACCAGCAATCCGGCCAGACTGCCCAGGAATGCTCCGATATTCCATAATCCTGAGGTAGCAGCCAGGTATTGGGCCGTGCCCATCACAACGCCCAAAATCAATACAGGGACAATTAGGCGGCGCATCGCTCCCCAGCCTCCGGCGGCGTGAGCAACCATCAATCCCACGCCAACCCCGGCAATGCCCAGGAAGAGTGCCGCGGGCGAAGCCAGGACGGGCCATTCCAGGCCTGTTGCGGCCATCATGGCGTTGAAGGAGGAGCCTAACGAGCCGAAGGTCACTGCCCAGGAGTGGCCTATCGAAGGGATCACCACTGCGGATAAGGGTGCAAAGCCAATTCCCACCATGATGGGAGCGATCACAGCGATGGGAACGCCAAAGCCCCCTACGCCCTGGATGAAGGATGCGAACACCCAACCGATGATCAGGGCCTGCATGCCTTTGTCTGCGGTTAGGTGAGGTAAAGCTTTTGCAAGAACCTTTATCGCGCCAGCTTCATCTGCGACGCGGAATAGTAAGAATGCCATCCAGATAACGAACAGCACGTCAAAAGCCAGCAGCAAAGCTTTTGTATGAGCGACTGCTAACAGTCGGGGGTCAGCACCAAAGAAAGCCACAGCGATAACCAGCGCACTGAGATACCCAGCCGCGCCAGCCCGCGAAGCGCCCCAACGGAGTCCGACCATCAGGGCCAATATAATCGCAATAGGTGTGAAGGCAAGAATGAACATAGATACCGTGATAGGAATGTAGTGGTGTTATAAGGAATTGATGGTGAGTTCTATCTCAGAGCGAAGGGACCGAGATATCACTCTTGCTTGCGGGGATAACGGATCCCCGGCTCGAAGCGCGAACGCGCCTCTTTGAGAATCTCCTCATAGAGTTCCAAGTTGCGATCCTCAAGGTGGTCGAAATTTTGGGGGCTCTTACTCCCCCAGGTGATATATCTCAAGGGATCAGGATCGAGTTTGGCGGCGATGATCTCCTGAGTGCCCCGAGCCTGTGCCAGCCGCCAGGCAATCGGCGTAACGATCATGCTGTGGCCGAAACCGAAATTTCCGCAGGCATCGGATCCAACCAGATTGCTGGCCAGCACATAGACATGGTTATCGTAAGCGCGGGCACAGTTGGTTATATACCAGATATCATAACTGCGCTGTAGAGCCGAGGCTCGGACGATGATGTCAGCACCTTTGACAGCCAGCAGGCGTGAGAGTTCTGGGAAATCGCCGTCGTAGCAGATGATCATGCCGATATTGCCCAGCGGGGTTTCGAAAACATCCGCCCTGGTTCCGACTGCCGCCCAACCGCCGCCATCGGTTCGCTCCCATGGGGCAGGATGGGTTTTATCGTAGATACCGACAATCTCTCCATCAGGGCCGATGAGGATTGCAGAATTATAGACAACTCCGCGCTCCCCGCCTCGGCGATAGGTGGGCCAGACCACATGGACGCCCAATTCTTTGGCTGTCTTTTGAATTTTGTGGGTGATGCGGCCAGGCGCTTCGTCAACCAGATCCCATAGTTCTTCTGCTGTGAATCCGGTCTCATAGCCTGTGGTCACAGTCTCAGGGAAGACAACCAATTCTGCCTCATATTCAGAGACGGCCTTTTTCAGCCAAATGACTCCTTTGTCAACATTGGCTGCTATGTCGTTGGGGGTGATGGAGATTTGTACACAGGCTGCGATAAACTCTTTCATCAGGAACCTCCTACCATTAATGGCCGCGGATCAACACAGATTCTGCGGATTTTTGGTTGCTTTGCACTCTATCTGCATCCCATCGATTTGGTTCCGATTTTCAAATTGTTCCCTGCTCTTGCAGATTTGATACATCATCCGAAGAATAACCTAGCAACTCTACGAGCACTTCGTTCGTGTGTTCTCCGAGCGTTGGGGGGGGGTGATGCACATCTGCTGGGGTTTGGGTCAGTTTGTAAGGAAAGCCGGTTAGTTTTAGCGTGCCGGCAGTGCTGTGCTCAGTCTTGATTACGAGGTTGCGCGCCTCGGCTTGAGGGTGATCGAAGACATCGGCGATGGTGTTGATCGGGCCGCAGGGAAGGCCAGCTTTCTTCAAGTCAGCCAGCCAATCGTTGGCATCCCGGGTGAGGATGATCTCGTTTAGGATTTGCATGAGTGCCTCCCGGTTGGCCAGTCGCTGGCTGTTGGATTCAAAGCGGGGGTCATCTTTAATCTCCGGGCGGCCGATCACCTCGCACAGCAATCCCCACTGTCCGTCATTGGCTGCGCCCAAGACGAACCAGCGATCCCGGGCTTGAAAGGCCTCATAGGGAGTGAGGTTGGGATGGGCATTGCCATAGCGGCGGGGTTCTGTCCCTCCAATCAGGTAATTGGATGCAACGTTGGCCAGCAATGCTACATGGGTGTCCAGCAAAGACATATCCACTAATTGACCCTCTCCAGTGGTGTCGCGCACACGCAGAGCCGCCAATATCGCTGTTGCTGCAAACATGCCCGTATTGATGTCGATGATCGGGATGCCAACACGGGATGGTGGCCCTTCCACCGGTCCTGTGATGCTCATCATGCCGCCTTCCGCCTGGAGGATGGCATCGTAGCCGGCGCGCGCAGCATGAGGTCCGCTGCGGCCGTAACCGCTGATGGAGCAGTAGACCAGGCCTGGATTTAGAACGCTTAGATCTTTATACCCTAACCCCATTTTATCTAATACCCCGGTGCGAAAATTCTCAACCATCACATCGGAGATTTTGACCAGACGATGGATGATCTCTTGCCCTGCGGCGCCTTTCAGGTTTACTGTGATGCTGCGTTTGTTGCGGTTTGTGGAGATGAAATAGGCCGATTCTCCTGGATAGGGGCCATATGGATCACCCACAAAAGGTGGCCCCCAACTTCGGCTTTCATCTCCCCGACCCGGACGTTCGACTTTGATGACATCAGCACCGAGATCGCCTAGCATCATTGTGCAATAAGGGCCTGCCAAGGCGCGGGTGATGTCCAAAATTCGGATATTCTCTAGGGATCTCATTGTGTGTTCTCCTTGGATTTGCGAGTATACCACCAGATCGCAGCAATGCCTAACGCC
>JACKQG010000305.1_pt1 | contig 72382 bp, 68 predicted proteins | sample 8237621 | NCBI WGS metagenome assembly JACKQG01 (sample SAMN15677084, study PRJNA649215) | marine metagenome | biome: marine; feature: Black Sea; material: saline water; isolation source: suspended particulate matter (SPM) from the Black Sea western gyre | collected 2013-06-09/2013-06-10 | depth... | reverse complement strand
GGGCCTCCTACAGGCGCGCCTGGGGCGCAAGGGCCGGTTCGGACCGCGCGCCCAGCGCGGGGGGGGTGTGCCGCTCCCGGGCCCCCCGCGCCTGCGGGCTGCTCGACCTGGGCTGGTTGGGCGTTCCCTTGTCCGGCGGCCCGCCGGGGCTGGGGAAACCCGGCCCCCCGGGGGGGGGGGGGGCCCGGGGGGGGGGGGGGGGGGCCCCCCCCCCCCCCGCCTCTGACGACTTGTGACCGGCCGGCGGCTGGATGTTTACTTCGCCACCACTGGAGGTCAGCTCGTCTGAAGCCGCCTGCGCCGCCGCCTCGAGCGCGGCAAATGATTCGTCGATGGCATCGACGGCCTCCGATGTGTCCGGAAACAAATCGTAATCGGCGTTCATGCCCCAGTATATCGCACCGTCGTAACTGAGCAGCGCGATGCCAAGCCCCATGTTGTCGAACAGCGGCACCACCGGGTAAGTCTCGAGCAGGCGAGCGCCGGCCATGTAAACGGGGAACTGCGGACCCGGCACGTTGGTCACTATCATGTCGAACAGGCGCATACGGGTCACGTTGCGCGTGCCAAGCGCGAGCAGGGTTGACGGGGCCCACTCGGCTACGTCGGTGAGCAGCTCGGCTCCAACCGCCTGCCGCGATTCCTTGAGTTCGCGGGTCTGCTCTCGAACAAGATCGAGCTGCGCGCGCGGGTCGACACGGTCTACCGGCAGGTCAATGAGCCAGGCGGACACGCGGTTTCCTGGTCGCCCGCGTTCGTCGTTGCCGCGCACGCTGACCGGCGCCAGCACCCTGAAATCTACCGAACCGGGGTTGATCCTGCGCTTGGAAAGCATTCTCTGCACGGCACCGGCCACCACGGTGAGCACGATATCGTTGATAGACCCACCCAGCCGGGCGCGCACCGCTTTAACCCGGGCAAGATCCATCGCGTACCAGTCGGCCCTTCTGTGCGGCCCCACTTCGCGGTTGAACGGAATGTCGTCCGCGCTGGCCATGGTCCAGCCCAGCATGCCGGCCACGGCACGTAGGCGCACCAGCAGGTCACGCTTGGTGTCGTCGGCTTCCTTGAACAAGGCACCCGCTCCCTTCAACAGCCTCAGCGGCAGCATCGCGCGGTGGCTCACACCGTCGGCCAGAAGTTCCCAGGCCGTCGGTACGCGGCGTGGAATGAAGGCACCGGGCTGGGGGCGTTTGCTCTCGCGGTCGACGTCGAGCAGCACCGTCATCAGGTCAACACCGGCCACGCCGTCTATCATGCAGTGGTGCACCTTGCTTATGATGGCAAAGCGTCCGTCGTCCATGCCCTCGACCACCCACATCTCCCACAGCGGCCGGCTGCGGTCGAGGTGGCTTTCCATTATGCGACCGGCGAGACGCTTGAGCTCCTCGTCTCCACCGGGCCTGGGCAACGCAGTGTGACGAATGTGGTAGTCGATGTTGAAGTGAGAATCGTCTACCCAAACCCAGCGATAACTACCGGGCACCTGCATGATCTTCTGCCTGTAGCGCGGGATGAACGGCAGGGCAGCCCGCACCGCGTCACGCACCGCATCGACGTCGATGCCGCCGTCGGGATGGGCCAGCTCACCGGCCTCGAAGATCATCGTGCTGCCGATGTGCATCGGTATGTGGGGCTTTTCGAAGACCAGGAAGGAATTATCGAGCGCGCTCAGGCGCTCAAAGAACATTTTTGACATGCCTTATACCTGCTCTTGAATCACTGTAAATACAAGAAGTTAGCTGCGGCCACCTCCCCTCTCCCTGGTCAGTACCAGGATCGGCGTCAGCAGGGGGCCAGTTGTGCGCGGACTGATTTGAACGCCGGCGTTCGCGAGCGTGGGTCGAGCCGGCGTGGGACCAGCTGGTTGGCCTCGGGGTAGTACATGGCCAGGTTGCCCGGCCGTATTTCGACAAGAGACACGACCACCCGCATTCGGCCAGCGCCGGTGTAGACTTCTACCGGGTCGCCATCGGCCAGGCCGAGGGCCGCCGCGTCCTCGCTCGACATCATCACCACGTCGCGCCGGGTGTTGCCGCGATAGCGGTCCTCCTGCTCGTAGACGACGGTGTTGAACTGCCCCTCCGACCTCAGGGTGATCAGGGTAAAGGTGCCCGGCTCGGCCTGCTGCTCGACCGGCAGCGGCGTGACCTTGAAGTGGACACGACCATCGCCGGTGGCAAAACGACGCTGGCTGAATCCCCGGCCGGCGACGTGAAACTCCTTGCGACTTTCGTCTATCTCGGCGAGCCGACCGTAGCCGGGTACCACCTGCGCCATGGTGCGCCTGAGCTCTGAGTGCGAACGTAGTTGGCCCCAGTCAAAACGTCCCGCCGGCAGCAGTCGCTCGGCCAGCTCGGCGACCAGTTCGACTTCTGAGCGAGCCTCGCCCTCGGGTGCAGGCGCGCCACCGTCGGACATGCGCACGAGGTTGAACATGCTCTCCTGTGTCGTCGGCTGTTGCTCTTCGTCTCGCGCGAGCACGGGCAGCACCAGGCTCGTACGCCCGCGGCCCAGCAGGTGCCCCACGTTGAGCTTGGTGGCCAGGTAAACCGTCGTGTCTATGCGTCCGAGCGCACGCGCTGCCCACTCGCTGTCAGGGTTACTGGCAAACAGGTTGCCGCCGAGCATGAGGGCGGCACCGATCCTGCCCTGCTCGGCTGCTTCCATCGAGGCGTAGGTGTCCAAGCCCTTGCCGGTGGGAGCGGCCACGCCGTAAACTTCCTCGAGCTTTGAGGCAAAGGCCTGCTTGACCGCCGGGGCCACCCCGCAGGAGCCCACCCCCTGCACGTTGGAATGCCCCCTGAGCGGCAGTAAACCCGCCCCGGGTTTACCGAGCCAGCCCCGGGCCATCACGATATTGGCCAGGGCCGCCACCGTATTGCTGCCATCCACGTGGTGGGTAAGGCCCATGGCCCAGGCCGCCACTCCGTTTTCGGCAACGGCCAACACGTCCACCGCGCGCTCGAAATCAGCCGTGTCTACCCCGCTGCGCTGCACGAGCGCGGCGATATCATAACGCGACAGGTCGGCCTCGAGCTCGTCCCAACCGCTTGAGTGCTCGGCTATGAACGCCCTGTCGGTCGCCCCCTTGTTTACCAGCGCCAGCAGCATGGCCTTGAACAGGGCAGCGTCCTCACCGGCGTGGGGCTGCAGGTAGATGTCGCTCACCGTGGAGCCGAACAGCATGCTTCGTGGATCCGACGGAACGTGAAAACGCAGCAGTCCGTTTTCCTTCAGCGGGTTGACGACGATCACCACGCCGCCGCGACGGCGGATCTCGACCAAGCGGGTAATAAAACGCGGGTGGTTGCTCGCCGGGTTGGCGCCTGCCAGCAACACGAGGTCGCAGGAGTCGAGGTCATCGAGCGTGACCGACGCGGTGGACGAACCGTAGGCTTCGGTCAGGGCCACGCCCGAGGCCTGGTGACAGTAGTACGAGCAGTTATTGATGTTGGCCGTACCCCAGGCCCGGGCGGCGAGCTGCATCAGGAACGCCGACTCGTTGCTCGCGCGTCCCGAAGAATAAAAAAACGCGCTGTCGGGACCGGCCGCCTCGAAGCCGGCTGCCGCGCGGTCGAGTGCCTCGTCCCAACCCACGCGAACAAAATGCGTCGCGCCGGGCTCGGCCAGCAAGGGGAACGACAGCCTGCCCAGGGATTCGAGTCCCTGGGAGCCGAGAGCGCTTATCTGCTCGAGGGTATTGTCGGCAAAAAAATGGTCAGGAATCGCGGAGGCCATGTCGGCGGCCTGGGCCTGTATGCTTTTCTTGCAGACCTCGGGCCAGCGACCCGCTTCGCTGACCATGCCGCCGGCCTGCCCTCCCATGCCCAGTCCGCAGGTCTTGCACGCGTTTCGGCTTGCCAGGCGGCGGTATAGTGCTAGTACGCCGCCGGCCTCGCGGCCCTTGCGCAGACTGTACACGAGAGCGGCCATGCCGCCCCCGCTCGCTGGCCGGCGTTCAGCCATGCCCCATCAGTCGGCAGGTTCGAGCATTACTAACGGTATCTCCCGGTCGGTCTTGCCCTGGTAGCCGGCGTAGTTCTTGAAATCGCTGGTTATCGTCGGCCAGAGGCGTTCACGCTCTTCGCGGCTGGCGACACGCGCGTTCATCTTGCGATCAGCAGAGTCCTGCATGGTCACCACCACCCCGGGATTATCCCGCAGGTTGAGAAACCAGTTGGGGTGGTGGTCGGCGCCGCCCTTCGACGCAACGATGACAATCACATCGCCATCCTGGTGGGGCGAGGTCAGCATCACCGAGCGGGGCTTACCCGACTTGCGACCGACGGTAGTCAATTCGAGCACCGGCATGTCGGCTGCCGTCCAACCCAGCCTTCCCCCGCTCAACTTGAGCAGGCAGCGGTGTGCAGAGTTCATGAACCTGAGGGCCCTGTTACTTGGCATCTAGTTATCCTCCCCGTAGACCGCATCGACCAGGCGGTAGGCCCGTGGGTCGAGCAGTATGTGCGGACCCATGCGGTTCATCACGTATGCAAAGCCCAGTCTCCGCTCGGGGTCGTAAAAAGCCAGCGAACCGCCCGCACCGGCGTGGCCGAAGCTCCCCTCGCCCGAACCAAACGGCATGTGCGGCTGCGGCAACATGAATCCCACCGAAAAACGCGTTTCCAGTTCCAGCACCGCGTCGGGCCCCTGCACTAGTTCGCGGCCGCTGGTAGCGATCGCTTCGCTCGACAGCAGCTGACCCGCGTTGCCGTAGATCCTGGCCAGCGACAGGGCCGAAGAGTGACCGTTGGCACCCGGCACCTGGGCTCCACGCCAGGCCCGCGAGTTAACGGCGCCCGGCTGCATGAGCGCGGGCGGGTTGGTGAAGGCGCGGGCGGTGAGGCCCTCGAGATCCGACATCATTAACTCGACCAGGTTGGGCTCGCCCGCGGGCACGGGGTCGGTGGACAACTCGCCCATCTCGGCACAGCGGGCGTCGAGGTCCTCGCCAAAGCCGAGGTGAAAATCGGCTCCCGAGGGCGCCGCGATTTCTTCGCGTATGAAGGTGGCCACGTCGCGACCATCAGCCCGGCGTACAAGTTCGCCCCCGAGCCAGCCAAAACTAATCGCGTGGTAACCGTGTTTCTCGCCCGGCGTCCACCAGGGCTCCTCGGCGGCGAGCACCGCGCAGATACCGTCCCAGTCGTAACCCGCGTCGGCTTCCAGCTGTTGCCGCACTGCCGCGAGTCCGGCCTGGTGCGACATGAGCTGGGCCACCGTGATGTCCTGCTTGCCCGCCGCGGCAAACTCGGGCCAGTAATCGGCCACCGGCGAGTCCAGCGATATCTTTCCCCGGTCGACAAGAACCTGCACCGCGAGCGCGACCATGCCCTTGGTTGTAGAAAACACGTTTACTATCGTGTCTTCCTGCCAGGGCTCGCCACCCGGTGACTTGCTGCCGCCCCACAGGCTGGCCAGCACTTTGCCGTTTTCCACCACCGCCACGGCGGCGCCGACCTCGCAGCCGTCGGTAAAGTTAGCCTCGAAAACCTGCCGCAGCCTGTCGAGCCGAGGGTCGCAGTGTCCGTTCACAGTACTCATAGCGTCGTTTCTTCCTCGTACACGGCAACTGAGCGACGGGCGAACCGCCGAGTGCTCAGGATGCCTCTGCCTGCAGGCTGGGCAACTGGTAGCCCTCTTCTTCGAGCGCCGCACGTATGACCTTCTTGTCGATCTTGCCGGTCGAGGTCAGGGGAATAGAATCTCGAAACAGCACGTCGTCGGGCAGCTGCCACTTGGCAAAGCGAGACTCGCAGTGCTTGAGCACCTCGTCGGCATCGAGCCCGGAGCCTTCGGCCACCACGACGATGGCCACCGGCCGTTCGTCCCACTTCGGGTGAGGCTGGGCCACGACGGCGGCCTGCGCAACCGCTGGCAACGAGACGATGTGGTTTTCGAGATCCACCGACGAGATCCACTCGCCGCCCGACTTGATCATGTCCTTGGAGCGATCGGCGATGATGAGGTACTCGCCCTCGTCTATCTTCGCCACGTCGCCTGTCACCAGCCAGCCCTCGTGAAACTTGGTCGGCTGGGGATCGTTGTAGTACTCCGACGCGATCCAAGGGCCACGGATGAGCAGTTCGCCAACGGCCTCGCCGTCGTGCGGCAGCGGGTTGAACTCCTCGTCGACGATCTCGAGTTCCAGCCCGGGGATGAGCTGCCCGGCCTTGGCTATGTTGGCAAACTGTTCGTCGAGCGGCAGGTCATGGTCGGCGTACTTGGCGACCCGGCGCGATATTGTTCCCAGGGGGTTTGTCTCGGTCATACCCCAGCCCTGTATCATCTCCACGCCGAGTTCATCCCAGAACCAGCGCATGAGCGAGGCCGGCGGTGCCGACCCGCCGCAGGTTACGCGGTTGAGGCGCTCGAGATCCCAACGGTCGGGCTCCGCCTGCACGGCAGCCATCACGCCCTGCCATATCGTCGGCACGCCGGTCGATACCGTGACGCCCTCACTGGCATAGAGATCGAGCAAGGCCACCGGGTCCATGGCACTGCCGTTGAGCACCTGCCGGCAACCTGTCATGAGATTGGCGAAGGGAACGCCCCAGCCCATCGCGTGAAACATCGGCACAACGCCCAGCACGCAGTCGGTGGCAGACAGCCCGAGGGCGTCGGTCATGCACACCGCCATGGTGTGCAGGTAGGTGCTGCGATGGGTGTACATCACTCCCTTCGGGTTGCCGGTCGTGCCACTGGTGTAGCACAAGCCCATGGGAGAGTTCTCGTCGAGCTCGGGCCAGCTGCAATCGTCGAGCTGGCCGGCAATAAACTCCTCGTAGTCCACGGTCTCTACACCGGCCAGCGGGCCATCGCCCGAAAACGCGTCACCGTCCGAACACACGACGATCTTTTCGACGCAGCCGATCTTTCCCGACAGCGGGGCCAGCAAGGGCAGCAGGTCCTGGTCGGCCACGATCACGCGGTCGCCCGCGTGGTTGATGATGTACTCGAGGTCGGCCGGCCCGAGGCGCAGGTTGAGCGTGTGCAGCACCGCGCCCATCGAGGGCACGGCCTGGTACATTTCGAGATGGCGGTGGTTGTTCCACTGGAAACTCGCCACGCGGTCTCCATGGCCGATGCCGTGGCTGCCCAGGGCGTTGGCCAGTTGGCAGGCACGCTTCCTGGTCACGGCCAGCGTCTGGCGGTGAATACCGTCGGCCTTCAAGGTGACAACCGTTTCATCGGGCGCAACGCGGGCGCCACGATCGGTCAAGCGGTGCATCAAGAGTGGTGTACGCTGCATTGTCATCGTCAGTTTCTCCTGGCTGGGGCGGCTCAAGAATGCCCGCTAACAGCCCCTTTTTAGACCGGATACCTTGGCTTGGGCAAGGGCTGGCGCCGTAGCAGCCTGCTTTTTCAAGCAGCGGCGATGAAGTCGACGCCGTCTGTCCAGCCACGTTCGCTTGCCCAGGCGCGGATTCGCTCGCGAGCGCCCGCCTGTCCAACCGCCGCAACCGCCAGTGGCCGGGTCTCAAGCCTGGCCAGCTCCTGCATGGAGATAACCGGCAGGCGCCGCCCCTCCACCAGCACCGAGCCCCCCTGCTTGCGCGGGTCAAGCTCGGCAAAGCCCAGGGGGCAGCGCCCCTCGCGGGCCAGCCCCCGGGCGAGGGTCTTGCCCACCGGACCGGCGCCCAGCAGCCAGCAGTCCTGCTCCTCGCGCACGGCTTCGCCCAGCCAACCGGCGAGAAAGTGCGCCCGCGCCCGCGCGAAGGCCTCCCCGCTGTATGCCTCGTCGTTTCGCCACGACTGCCCGTCGTGCAAGCGCCAGCGGTAGAGCTGCCCGGGCAACGAAGCCAGCTCGTGTCCCGCGGCCAGCGCCCGCAGCACGAGATCCCAGTCCTCGGGCCAGCCGCGGCCGCACCACCCTCCGAGCTCGCGAAGGCTTCTACTGTGCAGCATCAGGGTCGGATGCAGAACCGGGCACTCCACGAAACGATCGCGGCCCAGATCGGCAGTGGTCGTCAGAGAACCCTGCCAGTCGAGATAACGGCGCATGCCGTCGTTCATGCGATCGCCAGGAAAAGCCTCGACCGCGCAACCAACAGCGAACAAGCTCGGGTTGTCGCGCAACCGCCGCTGCTGCTCGGCAAGGCGCGTGGGCTGGCAACAATCATCGGCGTCCATGCGCGCGATCAAGGGCGCCCGCGCCAACTGCAGGCCGCAGTTGAGCGCGTCGACAATGCCGCGGCCCGGGTTAGCGACCAGTCGTATCCTGCTGTCACGCCCGGCCGCTGCCTCGAGCACGGACCGGCTCGCGTCGCTGCTGTGATCGTCGACCGCCAGCAGCTCCCAGTCGTCCACGGTCTGGCCGGTTACAGAATCCAGGGCTTCCTGCAGCCATTCATCGGCGTTGCGCACGGGCATGAGCACGCTGACCTGCGGCGGTCGCCGCTGCTGCCATTGCTTCGGTTGGCCCACGACCGGATAGTGTCGGCAGCATGGCAGTAAGGCAACGTAGTTTCTGGGGCTGGGGTTACGAGGGCGAGGGGCCGTCGGAAGAACAACGTCGCGCCATCGCCGGTGCGCTGGCCGAGCGCTTCGGAGTCGATGCCCCCGATCCCGCCACTCCACCGCGGCTCGAAGACCTCGACCTGCGCCAGCCGCGCTTGTCGCCACCCTCGTCGCTCGAGCAGGCCTGCTCGCAGTCGCCATACGAGCGCGCGCTGCACAGCTACGGGCGTAGTTTTCGCGACGTGGTACGTGGGCTGGCCGGTGATTTCGGCAACCCGCCCGACGTCGTTGCCTACCCGGCCAACGAAGACGAGCTGTGCTCGTTGCTCGACTGGGCCGGTGACCAGGGCGCGGCCGTGATTCCCTTCGGTGGTGGCTCGAGCGTGGTGGGCGGCGTGGAGCCGGCTGTCGGCGACAGCTATGCGGGTACAGTGACCGTCGACCTGTCGCGCATGGACCGCGTGCTCGAGATCGACCGCGAGTCGCGCGCCGCGCGCATACAGGCCGGGGTCTACGGCCCCGCTCTCGAAGACCAGCTGCGACCACACGGGCTCACCCTGCGACACTTTCCCCAGTCGTTTGAGTTCTCGACACTTGGTGGCTGGATAGCTACGCGCAGTGGCGGGCACTACGCGACGCTGTACACCCACATAGACGACTTCGTGGAATCGCTCAGGGTAATAACACCTTCGGGGAGCATAGAGTCACGGCGCCTGCCGGGCTCGGGTGCCGGCCCCAGCCCCGACCGTATGTTCATAGGTTCAGAGGGCACGCTGGGAATAATAACCGAAGCCTGGATGCGGCTGCAGGACAGACCCAGTATGCGGGCGTCGGCCTCGCTGCGTTTTACCGACTACGAGCAGGCCTGGCGGGCCGTGCAGGCGGTGTCACAGTCGGGACTGTACCCCGCCAACCTTCGCCTGCTCGACAAGGTAGAGGCGGCGCTCAACGGCGCGGGCAACGGCGACGACCACGTTCTCATAGTCGGCTTCGAGTCCGCCGACCACCCACCCGACGCCTGGATGGCACGGGCGCTCGAGTGCTGTCGCGACCACGGCGCCAGCCACGACGAGGGAGCCGGGGCCACCCGCGGCGACCAGGCGGGCAACCGCGAGGGAGCAGCCGGGGCCTGGCGCAAGTCTTTCCTGCAGGCGCCCTACCTGCGCGACGCGCTGGTGGCGATGGGTTTTATAAGCGAGACCTTCGAAACCGCCATAACCTGGGATCGCTTCGAACAGTTTCATTCAGGTATCATCGAGGCCGTCAACAAGGCACTGGCCGACATTTGCGGAGGCGGGCAGGTGACCTGCCGCTTTACCCACGTGTACCCCGACGGGCCTGCTCCTTACTTTTCGATCATCGCGCCCGCGCGCGCCGGCGCCCAGCTGCAGCAGTGGGCCGAGATCAAGGCAGTCGCCGCCGCGGCGGTAATAGACCTCGGTGGTAGCATAACCCACCACCACGCGGTCGGCCGCGACCACCGACCCTGGTACGAAAAACAGCGCCCCGACGGATTTGCTGGAGCCATGCTGGCTGCGCGCGCCGAGATGGATCCGACCGGGATGCTGAACCCCGGCGTGTTGTTCAAGGCGCCCTGAAGAGTTGGCGACCGTCGGCGAGCATGGCCAGGGCCACGGCGCAGTGCAGTGCCGCGCCCACGGGTAGCACCGCCTCGTCGAGTTTCATGCGGTCGGAATGCAGGGGGCCCCCGTCTTCGACGCGACAACCGAGAAACGCCATCGCCCCCGGCACGCGGTTGAGCACGTATGAAAAATCTTCGGCACCCATCATCGGGCCGGGCATCTCGATGCTGCGAAGGCCCAGCCCGCCGGCAACGCCGGCAACCAGCCGGGCCGCGTACCCGTCGTTAACGGTAGGTCCGTAGCCTTCGGCTATGTCGACCTCGGCCGTGAGCCCGCGCGCGGCTGCAACTCCCGCCACCACCCGGCGCAACTGGTCGTGGGCGCGCTGCCGTCCATCGTCGCTCAGGCAGCGTATGGTTCCCTGCAAGGTGGCACGCGGAGGAATGACGTTGAAGGTACTGCCCGCTTCGACCCTGGTGACACTGAATACAACGCGATCGTAGGGGTCGGTCTCGCGTGCCATCGCGTGCGACAGCCCGTCGACGATCGGCCCGATACCGGGTACCGGGTCTGCCGAAAGATGCGGCACCGAAGCGTGTCCCCCACGGCCGTCAAGATGAATCTCGAAGATATCGGCCGAGGCCATGAAGGTGCCCTCTCGCCATGACACTGCCCGCGACGGCGAGCTGGGGTCAACGTGTATCGCGAAGGCCGCGTCTACTCTCTCCAGGGCTCCCTCGTCGAGCATGACCACCGCCCCCCAGTGCCCCTCTTCGCCGGGCTGGAACATCAACCTCACCGTGCCGGCAAAGTCGGCACGCCGCTCCTGCAACAACGACGCGGCTCCGAGCAGCATGGCCACGTGGGCGTCGTGCCCGCAGGCGTGCATGCAACCATCACGCTGGGAGCTGAAGTCGACGCCGCTGTGCTCGGTCATGGGCAGGGCGTCGGTGTCGGCCCTGAGCGCGACCACCCCTGCCGACTGCTGGCCCTCGACAGCTTTGCCCTCGCCAACGATGTCGGCCACCACCGAGCTGCAGCCTTTGCCGCTGCGGGCGCCGCTGATGCCCAGCCGTTCGAGCTCGCCCAGTATCAACGCCTGCGTGTCGGGGTTGACCAGGCCGAGCTCCGGGTTGACGTGCACGCGCCTGCGCAACTCGACCAAGCGCTCGGCATCGCGGCCGGCTGCAGTCAGGAGTTCGTCGCCGCCGCTCATTACCCGGGCCGCCCTTGCTCGACTTGCGCCTGTTTCAGCCTGCGATTGACGATGTGCCGATAGAGGTCGAGATCCTGGGCACCTGGCAGCGTGAGCACGTCGCCGTCTACCACCACCGTCGGTATGCCGGTGATCCCGAGCTCGCGGGCCTCGGCGAAATCTTTCTGCAGTTCTTCTTCCAGCGCCGGGTCGTCGAGGTCAGCCTCAAAACGAACCTGGTCCAGTCCCAGCTCGACGGCGACCTCGACCAGCGTGGCTCGACTACCGGGGTCGCGGTGTTGTTCAAAGTAGGCCTTCATCAAGGCCAGGTGGTAGTCGGTGAAGCGCTGCTGGCGTGCGGCCGCCTTCACGGCGATCCCCGACGGCAGCGACCACGGGGTCGGTGGCTCGGCTGAGCTCCAGGGATACGCAAAAACCGGCGAGCCCGGCATCGACTCGGGACGCGCCCAGGACGCGGTGTAGCCGGCAAACTTCTCCAGCGAGGTCGCGCGTTGTTGGGGCCGCAGCATGTAGCCTCGCCAGTCAACGGTCAGCTTGTCGCCGAACTCATCCTCGAGGGTGCGCAGGCCCACGGCCGCGACATAGCACCATGGTCAAAGAACGTCCGACCAGACTGTGAACCTGACCCCCATCAGCCGGTCATCATGCCGGCCAGGTCGGTGTCCATCCAGTTGCGGATGGAGGCCACCACGGGCCCGCGTGCATCCTTGCGAGTGAGGGCAAACGCGCCGCGGCTGAACTGGGCCAGGCGCGCTGCGTCTTCAATAGCCGCGGCAATAACATCGTCGGGCCCCACGACCTCGTCGAGAAAGCCGACGGCCACCGCCTCGGTGGGATTGTAGAGCCGGGCCAGTTGCGTGGCCTCGTGCAGGTGCTTGCGGGCCAGGCGCTCACGCGCCAGCAGCAAGGCAAAATAGGGCAGGTTCATTCCGATGGCTGTCTCGTTGAGCCCCAGCTTGAAGTCACCCGCGGTGCCCACCCGCTTGTCGACCGACAGGAGCAGCATGGCTCCCAGCGCCACCGCGTGGCCGGTGCAGGCCACCACCACCGGGCGCGGGTTGGCGTAAAGCCGCAGCAACATCTCGATGCCGCTGGTCAGGAGAGCCAACGCGCCCTCGGGGTCGCCGGTGATGACCTTGAGATCAAAGCCGCCGGACAACCGCCCCTCGCGACCGCTTATGACCACCGCCCCGGCGTCGCTTTCATCGACTTCGTCGAGCAGTGAATTGATGCTCGCTATGGCAGCGGGCGAAAAAGCGTTGGCCTTGCCATCGTCCATGTGGACGTGGGCCACGCCGTCTTCGATGCTAAGCGTTATGTTGTCGTCAGCCATGCGGGCAGTTCTAGCTGCGACCGCCGGCTGAAAAAAGACCACCGGCAGCAAACGGTTTTCCGGCCAGCGGCGCGTTCAGCGCCCAGCCGCGACCTGCGACAACACGGTGCGAATGCGAGCCGCGTTTACACCGAGGTCACCGCGCCCGTCGCGAGAACGAGAACGTACGTCTACCTGCGTACCTTCAGCAGTGGCTCGCACCCGGACAACTACATCGTCCACGAAGTGAAAAATCGACGAGGTAGCCGATGCCTCCAGGCGTCCGCTCGCCCTGTCAACATCGGTTACGGTCGTGCTCGCGAGATCCTCGAGCGCCGCCTGCACCCGGTCGAATACCAGGTCGTAGGGCTGGGCGAGGAGCAGCGGGGCGAGATCGCCGTCGGATTGGCGCTGCTGCGCGGCGAACTCTTCGCCGGGGTAAGCCATCGGGTTGCCTTCGTTGGCGGGATCCTCAAGCGCCTTCACGAAGACCGGGGGGTCGTTTATGTCGGTCGTAAAATCGTTGATGGGCGGAGCGTCGGCCCCCTGCCCCGAGAGCGCCACCAGCAACGCCACGACCATGCTGCCCGACACCAGGGCACCAGACACCGCATCGCCACGACCGTCGAGTCCGGCAGCAGCGCGGGTCGAGTAAAGCCCCAGCAGCGAACAGACCAGCGCCAGCAACGACAGCAGCACGCCCAGCGCAAAACCACCGAAGCCGGCCATCGGCGATATGACCTGCACGAAGGCCGCGGCCACCGAGCCCACGCCCAGGGCCATGCCCACGAGGGCGAGCAGTCTACCCACTGCCGCGATGCGCGAAGAACTGTTACCTTCTGTAGCCATTGCCTCGTATCCCCCTCTTGCTATATCGCCTGCGCTGGTTGCCGGCAGGCGCCGGACTCAACCCCGGTTGTTGTCATTCATTGTCGACAGTGAGGTTGTCGGCCACATCTTCTACTCCGCGCACGGCTTCGGCCAGCTTGACCGCCTTACGACCAACCTTGCGGCTGGGCACCTTGCCGAACAACTTTACATTGCCGTCGTGGCTGTCGACCTTGATGTCCCACACGCTTATCTCGTCGTCCGCGGCGTAGGCAGCCTTGATGCTCAGCTCTATGCCGGTGTCGTCTATGATCTGCCCTACCGGGCGGTCGTCCTTGCCGGCGTAGTAACCACCGGCGGCAGCGCCGCCCAGGGCAACCGGCCAGCAGCCGGCCAGCAAGCCAGCCAGCAGCAAGGGTACAACGGCCAGCGCAAGGCGGGACAAGGAAGTAGAAGCGACGGGGTTGAGCTTATTTTTGATCACGCCGCAGCTTTAGCATGTACCGCCGGTAAGCGGCAGCCGGCCTCTTGCGCCGCGAGCACAACCCGCGACCCGCTGCCAAGTTATCCCCCGGCGCCCTGCCCCGCCCAGGGCCTGTTGCCGTAGTTGTCCAACGACACCACGTCGCCCACCGGGCGGCGGGTGGTGGGGCCGTAACGTCCCCGCGGCCAGCCCAGGGGTATAACCGCGCAGGGCGTGACCTTCCAGGGCAGGCCGAGAATACGACGGGCCGCTATGTTGCTCCACAGGGGCAGGGTTATCAGCGCCGCGCCCAGCCCGGCCGCGCGTGCGGCCAGCAACAGGTTCTGCACCGAGGGGTAGATCGAACCGTACAAGCCAGTGGTTGCCATGGGAGGCCACGGCGGAATGATGCTCCTGAGGCAGGCCACCACGATCACCGGTATGTCTTCAAAGTGATCGGCCTGCCACTGCACGGCATTCATAATGCGCTGCTGGCTCTCGTCGTTGCGCGCCAGCCAGCGACCGAGGCCGCCGTAGATTTTCCACATACGCATATTCTGCCGCCCCAGAGCGGCCTTGACCGCGGGGTCCCTGACGACCACGAACTCCCAGTTCTGCGCGTTCGAACCGGTGGGCGCCTTGAGCGCCAGTTCGACCAGGCGCAGCACCAGGCCATCATCTACCGGGTCGTCGGTGAGTCGGCGTATCGCCCTCTGCGTGCTCATCGCCTCGGCCAGTGGCATGTTCAGCGACACCTCGGACCCCGGGCGTTTCTCGCCTGCGGGCGGCTGTTCGGCTATCGGTGGTCGTGACTGTTCGCTTTCCTGATCTCCCATGGGCGGCATTTCTCCTTGCGAAAGCTGTTCTCGCGACCCGCAGTGTAATCCGCTGTTGACCCTTGGCAAGGCCGGCTTGCCACCGCCTTCCAGTTTTGGCTGGGCTCGGCTAAACATGGGCCATGCAATCCCCCACCCACAGCCGAGCGCCACTCTCTTCGAGCGAGGTAGCCTGGTCTAAACGGGCCGTGGCCCGGGTCGCCCTGTGGATGCAACGCAACACGCCGGGTATCTACCAATGGTACGCCGCCCGCGAGAACCACCGCTGGCACAGCGAAGTCCCGTTTTCGCCCCTACTGAAGCCGCTGAAGCAATGCCGGGTAGCCCTTGTGAACTCGGGCGGGCTCATACTCGACGACCAGCAGCCCTTCAACCTCGCTGTCGATGAAGGCGACTGCAGTTACCGGGTGATACCGGGAGATGTAGACCCCTCCCGGCTGCTGGTCAGCCACATGTTCTACGACACGGACAACGTTGAACTGGACAGCGGCGTGATGCTGCCACTGGCCGTGCTCAACGACTTTGCCGCCGACGGAAAGATAGGCAGCGTGGGGCCCCGTCACTTCAGTTTCAGTGGCGGCATACCCGACCCTGGCGAGCTCATCGAGCGCTACGCTCCCGAAGTGGCCGAAGCGATGGTCTCCGACGAAGTGGACCTCGCAATACTCACGCCGGCTTGAGGCTACTGCCACCGGGCCGTCGGCCTGGTAGCAAGAGCGATAGAAGCGCGCGGCATTGCCACCCTCATGGTCACCCTGCTGCCCGAAACGACGCGCAAGCTCGGAGTACCGCGCACACTGCACTTTCCTCGACCACTGGGAACGCCCATAGGTCGACCAGGCGACAGGCAAGGCCAGGCCCGCGACCTGGAGTTGTGCCTGCAGGCAGTCGCCCGACTTGGTCGCGAAGAAATGGCCGAGTACAGCGGCGACAAGATGAGCTACCCCGTATAACAACACTGCTCCCTGAAGAGGAAAACCAATGGCCATAGACCCCGTAAAACGATTCAATCGCTGGTACTCCGAAGCCAAGCGAGCTGGCGTAGCCCTTCCCGAAGCCTGCGCCATGGCCACGGTAGACAGCCACGGCCGCCCAACGCTGCGCTACCTGTTGCTCAAGCAGGCCGGCCCCGACGGTTTTGTTTTCTATACCAACGCCCGGAGCGACAAGGGAGAGCAGCTGCGCAACAACCCGGCCGCCGCGCTGGCGTTCTACTGGGACGCTACAGGGCGACAGGTACGCATAGAAGGAAACGCCACGCTACTGTCGGCCGCGACGGCCGACAAGTACTGGGCCACCCGTCCCCGCGGCAGCCAGCTGGCCGCGGCCGTATCACAACAGAGCCGGACGCTGTTCGACCGCTCACGGCTGATGGCCGAGTATCATCACCTCGAGAAAGACAGCGAGGGCCGGGACATCAAGCGCCCCGACTACTGGAAGGGGTACTCGATCAAGCCTCGGCGCATCGAATTCTGGACGCGGCGGGAACCACGTCTGCACCACCGGGAATTGTTCGTAAGGCGAAACGGGCAGTGGACCAGCCGCCTGCTGCAACCCTGAAGGCCACGTTTAACCGCACCGCCGATCACACCGAGGGCCGTGCTGTTGACCAAGGCCACGCCGACGCAGACAATGGAGGCCCCGGGGGAGAGCAACAATGGAAACGCGATTGACGATGGTTATACGAATTCTGTTAGGCCTGGCGATGTTCGTGTTCGGCCTCAACAAGTTCCTGCACTTCATGCCCACGCCCGAGCACCACGGTGCGGCGGCCGATTTCCTCGGAGCACTGGCTGCCTCCGGCTACATATTCCCGATGGTTGGGGTGGTCGAGACCGTGTGCGGCTTCCTGCTGTTGACCGGCTTGTTCGTGCCACTGGCGTTGGTTCTGCTGGCGCCGGTGACGGTAAACATCATGGCCTTCCACGCTTTCCTCGATCCGGCCGGCATAGCGGTGGCCGCGCTGCTGGCCGTGCTCCACGTTTACCTTGGCGTGGTCAACCTCGACCGCTTCAACGCCCTGCTGCGTTCCAGGTAGGCCCCTGTCACCCGGCGGGCGGCGGACAGGCCCAGGGCACAGCAGCCGACCTACCCCCCCGGCCGGGGGTGCGTCGAGCCGACTTTCTTCTCGCGAATGCCCCCGCGGGCAGAGCTGGATGATTTTCCGCTTGACAGATCGGCGCCCAATTTCCTAGGCTAGTACCGGGCGTGTCTGCTTTGACCCGAGCCCATGAACTGTAGGTGCAGCCCGGTGCCGAGCGGAAAGGCCCAAGCCTGACAGCAACGCCCTGCTGGAGGAAATTGCCGCAATGAAAAACGTATACCACTCTTCTTTGCTAACCCATCTGGCCGTGGCTTCGCTACTCTCCACCGTGGCCGTCTTTACCGGCGGCGTAGTGCTCCAACCGACCAGCGCGTCCGCAGCCGCTCTTACCAGCAAGCTCGAAGGCAAGTGCGTTTCAAAGGTGTCCAAGGCTGCCACCAAGGCCGCCTCGACCACGGCCAAGTCACTGGCCAAGTGCCGCGACGCCGACATAAGCGGAAAAGCCGTGGGCTCGTGCCCTGACGCCAAGGGCCAGGCAAAAATAGACAAGGCCAAGGCCAAGGCCACGGCGACTGCCGCCAAGAGCTGCGGCAGCACCTGCACGGTGTCGGAAATCGACTGCGTTGCCGACAACCTCTGTCCCCCGCTCGCTGGAGCGGCCAACGAACTATGCAAGGGCGACGGTGCCTTCGACATGGCCACTATCAACTACCCGGGCCCGTTCTGCGAATCGACGCTGGGTGAAGCACTCCTGAACGGCTCGCAGCTAGGCGAGTGTGCCGGCCAGCTCGGTTCTGCAAGCGGCTCTGATCTCGTTGACCTGGTATACGGATCCATAGGCAACGCCGACGGTCTTTCGAAGGAGACGGGCAAGTGCCTGTCAACGATCTCCAAGTCAGCAGTGAAGCTTGCCTCTACGGTAGCAAAGGGGGTGGCCAAGTGCCGCGATTCGATCAACAACGGCAAGACGCTGGGCAACCCACGTACCTGCACCACCGACGACGCCAAGCTGGCGGGCAAAATAAGCAAGGCCGACGCCAAGCTGCGCGCTGACATAGCGAAGAAATGCACTGCTTCCGATATCCTCGAACTAGACCTGTGCGGAGAGGGGGTAGGTGGCGTCACCTCGATAGCGGACGCCCAGGATTGCGTGGCAGCCGCGGCGGCTGAGCTGGGCGATTCCCAGGAGTTGGCCCCGGACCGCAGCTACTCAACACGGTCGATAGTTGAAGCCGCTTACCCTCCCACGGCGGTCTGCGGCGATAATGTCATAAACCAGGGGCCGAGCAGCAGTATGCTACTGGGAGAGGAGTGTGACGGTGTCGACGACTCTTCCTGTCCCGGGCTGTGTTTTCCACCGGGCGACCTTTTTCAGTGCACCTGTGGAAACGTGTCGCGCTATCGGATACAAGCCGACGCTATTGCCTCGGACTCTGACGCTGGCTGGATAGGCGGCTCGCACGACCAGGCCACACCAAACAAGGGCGGGTTTGTACTGGACAGGACGGGCTGCGACTGCAGTGAGCTGACCAACAACACCTGCACTGGTAGCTCGGCTGACCCCCTCTGCACGGTAACGGCAACCACCAGGCCCACTTGCTCAAACACACCCGGCGTGGGCGATTGCCTCAGGGACGAAGACTGCCGAACCTGCGATTCATTCAACAGTGATGCCGGTGCGAGCTGCACCGACCACGACGACTGCCAGGCCCAGTGCTACGACTCGGGTGGGAGCCCGGTCAGCAACTGCAGCTCGCAGGCCGACTGCGGAGCTAACGAAATATGTCGTGGCCAGTGCGACCGAAGCGCCGACTGCGTGTTCCTTCTAAGCAGCAGCCCCTTTCCGGTATCTAACGGTGGAACGCCAGTTTGCACGCTGCAGAAAATGGCTACCGATGTTACAGGGACGCAGGACATGCAGACCGGCGCCAGCCAGTACTTCTACGAAGCTAACAGCAAGGTTTACCTGGGCATAAATACCGCCACCCCTTGCCCGGTGTGCGGCGGCTTCTGCGACGGCGGCACCTTCGAAGGCCTGCCTTGCAGTGGCAGCTGTAGTACCAGCGGTGACGAGTGCCGCTTCAGCAGCGACTGCCCGGGAGGTGAAACCTGCACAATCGCGTCAGCCGACTGCCCGGGCAGCAGCTGTAACCTGTCTGATATCTGCTTTGGTGGCGCGGGGTATGCCAATAACGGAATCGCCTGCGAGGTGGGCGACGTTGATCCGGTCTTCGGCTCGGTGTCTAACGACTGCCCGCCCGACGAGGGCAAGACCATATCGGGTGAGTTCGGGCTACGCATACGCCACTTGCCCAAGACCTCTCACTCCCTGTCCCTGGACGCTGCTGTCGACGGCGTGCCCTGCTCGTCGGCTGGTTACGAATTGTATGACTGCCCCTGCCCGGATGCGGGTGGCGTGCCTACGCAGGTCAACTCATGCAACCCGGGTTGCAACGCGGGGATAAATTCGGGCGGTGGATGCGCAGACGCCACCAGTAGCGGATTCTTCGCCAGCTGCGCAGGGGGTGCTAACGCGGGCCGTGCCTGCGACGAGGACTCCGACTGCCCCGGTAGCAGCTGCGTGAACCCCAGCCATTGTGAGGGCGACCCCGCGACCGAGCACGCTGCCTGCACCAGCAGCGCCACCTGCGGAACCGGATCCTGCGTGGATGCCTGCCCCGGTGGACTCTGCGTACCGCTGTGCGAACTCAAGACCGGGGATCCGTGGCCCCAGGACCGCGAATGTTCCACGGGGCCCACCGAGACGAGTTGCACGGGCGAGGGGCACGCCTTCCGCGTCTGTGATAAATCCAGCATCGGGGCGGGTTGTAATGCCACCTGCGTCACCGCCGGTACTCCCTGCACGAGCCAGGCAGACTGCGAAGTGGGCGACAGCTGTGAGGGGCCTTGCGAAGAACGCCGCCAATGCGAAGCTGGCCTCGACGGTTTCCTTGGAAACGACGATGATTTCATTGGAGCCGCCGACTGTATCGAAACGAACCTGGAATGTTTTGCCCCGTTGATAGAGGGAACCGGCCTGATTTCTGGCAACGCCGACAACTACCAGTCGATCAGCATCTACTGTTACACGGCCACCACGTCACCGGCGATTAATTCGGGCGCGGGATTCGGCGGCCCGGCCCGCAACCACGAGATCGGGATCAACATATCCAACGGGGTGCTGCCCTGAGGTCGCGCAACGAGTAAACCCCGGGGAAACGGCCCCGGGCATTACCGGGCCCGTGCTGCCACGCGCAGTGCGGGCCCTTTTTTCTGCGAGCCCCAGCTGCGCGGCTCTCCGGCCAGCGTCAGACCCTGATCCTGCCGTCTACTATCTGTTTCCGCAGTGCCTCGTCGAGCGGCGCGTAGCAGCCGGCCTCGTCGTCGCGAAACAGCAACGGGTCGGCCACCACGGCGGGGTCAAAGCCCTCGCGTACCATGTCTGTCTTGCGGTGTTTGAAGGTACCCGTCACGTCCACGACCTCCACCAGGCGCAGGAACAGCGGCTGCGCGTAAGCCGCCAGTGAACCCGTCACCTCGCTGTAGAGCTTCGCGAGGTCGAGTTCGCCGTCAACGACCAGCGCCGCCATGCCGGCCCTGCCGTCCGCGCCCGGTACCTCTACACCGTAGACCGTGGCCTCGCTCACTCCCGCGCAGGCCGTGAGCTGCTCGGCCACCTCGTTGGTCGATACGTTCTCGCCCTTCCAGCGAAAGGTATCGCCGATGCGATCTACGAAGTAGAAGTAGCCATTGGCGTCGCGCCTGAGCAGGTCACCACTGCGGTACCAGCGGTCGCCGCTCTCGAACACGTCCCTCAATACCTTGCGCTCCGAGGCCTCCTTGTCGGTGTAGCCTTCGAAGTCGGCCACCGGGCGGCCCTTGTCGGCCGGCATGCGACACACGGCCTCGCCCACCTCGTCGACGCCACAGGCGATCATAAAGTCGCCTGCCCCGCGCGGATGGGAATCGGACTCGACGTCGTAGCGCACCAGCTCCACGGGCAGCATGGGCTTGGCCCAGGCCGGCACGCGCCCTACCGAGCCCACGGTGTTATCTACGTTTATGAGCGCAAAGTTGGCCTCGGTGGCACCGTAGAACTCGCGTATTTCGGCCAGGCCGAAGCGATCGCGGAACTCTTCCCAGATGTCGGGCCGCAGGCCGTTGCCCACCGCGCACCTGACCGAGTGCGCGCGATCGTATTCGCTCGGCTCACCGTGGAGCAGGTAGCGGCACAGCTCGCCGATGTACAGGAAGATGGTGACACCTTCTTCAGTGCACTCGCGCCAGAACGCCGACGCTGAAAAACGCCGCCTGATGACCAGGCAGCCGCCGTTGAGCAACGCCGTCGCGACCGCGATCACGCCACCGCTCGAGTGATACAGGGGCAGCACGCAATACACTTTGTCGTTGGGCCCAGCCTCGGCCAACACGGTGTAGGCCGCGCCTACTCCGAGGAAACGAAAGTTACTGAAGTGAGCGGCCTTGGGATTGCCCGTGGTACCCGAGGTGTAGATATAGAAAAGATCGTCACGCGAACGGGCGTTATCGCGCAGCGAGGCTGGCAGTCTTTCGCTCGAAGCGGTGGCCAGCACCGGGTCCAGCGGCAAACAGCCCTCGTGTTCGCCGCAGCTCACCCAGGCGCGGGGCGCGTCCTGCAACTCGTGGGCGATCTCGGTCCAGCGCTCGGCCAGCGTGGCGTCAACCACGAGCTCGCGCGCGCCCGACACCGTGATCGCGTGGGCCAGCTGGGCACCCGCGAGGTTGGTGTTGATCAGCGCGGTCACTGCACCGAGCTTGGCCAATCCGAACCAGGTGATTATGAACTCGGGGCGGTTCTCCATCAGCAGCGCCACGACGTCGCCGTGCCCCACCCCCTGCGAACGCGCCCAGGCCGCCACCCGGTTGGCGGCCTCGTCCATGTTCCGGTAACTCACCGATTCACCCTCGAAACGCAGCGCGGTGGCCGAAGGTGTACGGTCGACCTGCTCTTCGAGCTGGCCGGCCACCGTGTGCGTGCCGCCGGGCTTGAAGCGCAGCATCTTCAGGCCGGTCCTGCCAAGGACCCTTATCGTCCTCAATTCTCTCGACAGTCCTTCGAACATCAGCTCTCCTCTCTCAGCCGTGTGACTGGCCCATTCCGCCGTCCATCACCACGATGTCGCCCGTCACCATGTCGGCCCGCAGCAAGCCCATGATGGTTTGCGCCACGTCGTCGGGGCCCGCCACGCGCTTGAGCGGGGTGGCCTCGGCTGCCATCTGCTTGATGACGTCGTAGTGTTCGCGGTCCTTCCACCAACGGGTGTCAACGAAGCCCGGCGCCACGGCGTTGACCCTGACCTCGGGGGCCATGACCCTCGAGGTAGTTACCGTGAGGCTGTTGATAGCGGCCTTCGAAGCACAGTAGGGAATCGAACTGCCCATGCCGTAGACGCCGGCCACGCTCGACAGGTTGACCACCGCGCCGCCCTCACCGGCCTTGAGCGCATTGGCCGCCGCGCGCGTGCAGTAGAAGGTGCCGCGCACGTTGGTGTCAAAGATACGTTCCCAGTCCTCGTCGCTCACGCCCTCGAGATCGTCGTGGGACACGAAGCAGGTCACGCCCGCGTTATTGACCAGCACGTCGAGACCTCCCAGTACTTCTACCGTCTCGGCCACCATCGCTCGCACCTGCTCGTCGTTGCCCACGTCGGCCTTGACGGCAAGCGACTTGACGCCCAGCCCTTCGATCTCAGCCGCGGTGGCCTCGCAGTCCTCGCGCGAGCGCGAGTAGTTTACCGCCACGTGGCAGCCGGCCGCCGCCAGTGCCAGCGCCGTGGCCCGTCCTATGCCAACGCCACCGCCGGTTACAAGCGCCTTTTTTCCTTTAAGTTCCATGGTCTACCTTCTACCCGCAAAGACGTATACCTTCCAGTCTCGCCCGCGGACACAGGGCGCGCACCGGTTGCCCTCCCCGGGAACCGGAAGGAACGTATCCCCTTATGAAAGATTCTATCGCCGCGCGCTACTGGCGCACCAACCTCAAGATCATGGCCGTCTTGCTGCTCATCTGGGCGGTGGCGAGCTTCGGCCTGGGTATAATCGGCGCGCCGGCCCTCAACGAGATCCGCCTCGGTGGTTTCCCCCTGGGTTTCTGGTTCGCCCAGCAGGGCAGCATTATCGTCTTCGTGTTGTTGATCGCTGTATACGCGGCCCTCATGAACCGCGTGGACGACCGCCACCACCGCGAGCTGCAGGAAGAGCGTAACGGGGGGGCGGGCAAGTGAGCGTTTCGGCATGGACCTACCTCTTCGTGGGCCTGAGCTTTTCGCTGTACCTGGGCATCGCGTGGCGAAGCCGCGTGCGCGACACCCGCGGGTTTTTCGTGGCTGGGCGCGGAGTGCCCGCGATGGCCAACGGCATGGCCACTGCCGCCGACTGGATGAGCGCCGCATCGTTCATCTCCATGGCCGGATTGATTTCCATGATGGGCTACTCGGGCGGCGTGTACCTCATGGGCTGGACGGGCGGCTACGTGCTGCTGGCCCTGCTGCTGGCGCCCTACCTGCGCAAGTTCGGCAAGTTCACGGTGCCCGACTTCATCGGCGACCGCTACGATTCGGACCTAGCGCGCGTGGTAGCCGTACTGTGCGCCGTGTTCATCAGTTTTGTTTACGTAGCCGGACAGATGCGCGGCGTGGGCGTGGTCTTCTCGCGCTTCCTGGAAGTCGACATCAACGTGGGCGTCTTCATAGGCATGGCCATAGTCTTCGTCTACGCCACCCTGGGCGGCATGAAGGGCATTACCTGGACGCAGGTGGCCCAGTACTGGGTGCTCATCACCGCCTTCCTCGTGCCGGCCATAGCCATCAGCATACGCCTGACCGGCCACCCGTTGCCGCAGGTGGGCATGGGTGCCGAGCTGCTCGACAGCGCGTCGGGTGGTGGCGTGTACCTGCTCGACAAGCTCAACCAGGTCCACGCCGACCTCGGCTTTGCCAGCTACACCGATGCCTTTGCCTCGCAGCGCTGGAACCGGCTCAACGTGGGCCTTACTGCGCTCGCGCTCATGGTGGGCACGGCCGGCCTGCCGCACGTGCTGGTGCGTTTTTACACCGTCAAGAATGTGAAGGCCGCGCGCTGGAGCGCATTCTGGGCGCTGTTTTTCATCTCGATGCTCTATCTCACCGCACCGGCCACGGCCGCGTTTGCTCGCTACTACATGATAGACAGCCTGCAGGGGCAGAGCCGACAGGAACTGCCGGCCTGGTTCGAGAGCTGGGAACAGACCGGGCTCATCGCCTGGTTCGACGACGGCGACAACCGCCTTCGTTACTCGGCCGGTGACGACAACGAGGTGTTCAGGAGCGGTAGCATGGCGGCAGCGCGCATGCAGGCACTGGCCACCAGCCACCAGCGCTGGCTGGACGGTGCCGGCGGCGAAGACGTGCGACCCGAACTGCGCGAGGCCGGCCTGTCGGGACCCGACCGCGACATCATAGTGCTGGCTACGCCCGAAATGGCCGGACTGTCGGCGTGGATCATAGCGCTCATGGCAGCCGGCGGGCTGGCGGCGGCGCTGTCGACCGCCAGCGGCTTGCTGCTGGTCGTGTCGTCGAGCGTCGCCCACGATCTTTACTACCGCATCATCAACCCGCAAGCGTCGGAGGCCAGGCGACTGGCCGTGGGACGGGCCACCATAGGACTGGCCGTGGTGGTGGCGGGAATATTTGGAATCTATCCACCGGGCTTCGTAGCCGAGGTGGTCGCGTTTGCCTTCGGACTGGCGGCAGCGAGTTTCTTTCCGGCCCTGGTGATGGGTATTTTTTCTCGCCGCGTGGGCACCGTGCCTGCCGTGAGCGGCATGGTGGTGGGCATCGGCTTTACTGCCGCCTACATCATAGGCAACCGCTTCTTCGGCATGCCGGCCTGGTGCTTCGGCATAAGTGCCCAGGCCATAGGCTCGGTGGGCATGCTCCTCAACTTTGCAGCGGCCTTGCTGCTGGTGCCTTTCTGCAAACCGCCTGGGCCAACCGTGCAACGGCTCATCGACCGTATACGCGAGCCCGAAGGCTCCAGCCCAGGGGGGGCGCTCAGTCCTTCTTGAGCCAACCCTTGCCGGGCACGTGGTTCATCTCCACTCGGATGCCGTCGGGATCTTCGAACAACAGAGAGTAGTAGCCGGGTGCCCACTCGTCTTCGCGCGGCGGGTGAACAACGGTGGCGCCCATCTCGACGAGGAGCTCGTGCAGCGAGTCTACGTCCTGGCGTTCGCGCGCGCGCAGGCAGACGTGGTGCAAGCCGCTGCGCTGTTGGTCAAAGCGATCGCCGACATTACCTCTCTGTATTCCGATAGCGGTGCGGCCGCCTATGCAGTAGTAGTTGTCGGCACTGTCTATGAGCGGCGTCAGCCCGAGCTCAGGCAGAAGGCGGCCCCAGAAGACCCTGCAGGCCTCGAAGTCGCTCACCGTCAACATCACGTGAGCTATTCCGTTTATTTCCATGTCTATCCTGCTCCCACGGTCGCGCAGCCGCCGCTGCTCGAGCGGCTCGCCTGCAGGCGAGCGTAAATCCTCAGCGCCGCGAGCGCCAGCATCACGGCCGTTCCCACCGCGGCCACCGGTCTGTCCGCGGCTCCCCCCGCCCAGGTAAAGGTGAACACCACCCAGAGATACGGCATGCCGCTGCGATGAAGCAGCAGCCAGCGCTTCCTGCCCAGCGTTGCGACCGCGGCGTCGCTACTGCTGGCAGCCATCAGGGCTATGACCACGAAACCCCCGCCGCCGGCTAGCAGGGTGAGCGGGTCCACCCCCAGCTCGACCAGCTGGGCCAGCGTGAGCAGCGCCAGCAGGTGAACGCCGTGCGACATGGCCATGCCCAGGCCCACTCGCCGGCGCGAAGCCAGCAGCGAGCGCGCCCAGCGTTTTCCACTGAGATGCGCAAGAGGTGCCGCCGCCCAGGCCAACACGAACAGCAGGCTCGACAGCGCCCCGGTAACCCTGATCACGATCCGTGCCGAATCCTCGCCCGAGTCAGCCCCACCCAGGGAAGCCGCCACCAGCAGGACCAGCAACGTGGCGGTAGCCGGCAGCAGTCGATGCGCACTGGGTTTCGTAACCGCTAAGACCATCGTTCAGCCGCGCGACTCTGCTACCACGATCTCGTCGCCCTCGCCCACGCTACCGTCCTCGATCACGCGCACGCAGATGCCACCGCGGCCGAGCAGCGAACGGGTCATGCCCGGCTCGGTGAGTGCCTCGATGTAAGCGCAGGGCGGACGAGGCCGGTCATACTCGAACAGCGCGCTGCCCAGCCTGAAGCGCTGCCCGGCCAGCGCTTGCAGGCCAGCTCCCCCTACCGCGCCGCCCCCTATCGTACCGCGCACGACGATATTGCGCCGGTGCTGCCCCTCGCCCACGGCCACGCCCGTGTCGCTGGTGATGGCGTCAAGATCCTCGGCGCTTATCAAGGTAACCTGGCATTCGTCAACGCTGGTCCAGTAACCGCTGCGCTCACAGTAACGGTCGCCGTCCAGCCCGCGGCCGGCCAGGGCAGTCACGCGGTCCACGCGCAACATGGGCTCGCTTCCGCGAACCGCCACGAACAGTGCTTCAACGCGGGCTGCCAACTCTCTCAAGCTCCCCCGGCCGCGACCTGCGAAGCAATGATCTGGTCGAGTTCGGCGCGCAGGCGCGGCAGTATCTCTTCATAGGGATACGAGCCCAGGCTCTCGGGCCCACGCTTGAGGTTCACAAAGGTCGGCGCGCACCACAGCCCGAGGTCAGCGTCATCGGTCTCTCCGGGGCCGTTTACCCTGCAACCCATGATGGCAATGGTGAGCCTGTGATCGCGGGCATAAGCCGTGAGCTCGCGTACGTCTTCGGCCAGCTGCACGAAAGCCTCGTTCTCTACCCGCGAGCAACTCGGGCAGCTGATGATGTTGAGCCCGGGCAGGCCGTAGTCGACCACGCTGCGCACGCGGCCTGCAGCCACGTCGGCGAGGATGGTACGCGCGGCCTCGATTTCTTCGCGCTTGCGATCGTTGGGTACGGTGAGCGACACGCGCAGGGTGTCGCCCACGCCGCGGGCCAGTAACTGCTCAAAAGCGATACGCGTCTTGATGACCCCGTCGGGTGGAAGGCCGGCCTCGGTAACGCCCAGGTGCAGTGGTACCCCGGGGCGCTGTTCACTGAAGCGCAGGTTGGCGTCGACCACCTGGGCGGGGTCGGAGTCCTTGAGCGATACGCAGTAGCGGGTAAAGCCGATCGAGTCGAGAAAGTCCGAGTGCGCGGTGGCGCTTTCCACCATGGGGGTAACCGCGTCGTCGGGCCCGTATCTCTCGGCGAGCTCAGGATCCACCGAGCCGCAGTTGACGCCGACCCGCAGCGCGCAGTCGTTGTCTGCGGCGACACCCGCGATCATGCGGACCTTGTCCTGCCAGGATCGCTCGCGCTCGTGGTGATAGAGATGCCCGGGGTTATAGCGCAACTTGTCCACCCAGGGCGCGACCCTTGCTGCGAGGCGGTAGTTCTCCTGCAGGTCGACCACCAGGTTGGCACCTGTGCCCTTGCGTATGTCGGCCAACGAGTCGGCATCAGCGCGACTGTCTACGGCCACCCTCACGAGATCGGCGCCAGCCGCGTGCAGCACGTTGACCTGCTCGAGCGTGGCCGCCGCGTCGCTCGTAGGCGTGGCGGTCATGCTCTGCACGGCGATGGGATTGCCATCGCCTATTACTACCGTGCCTACGGCGACAGCGCGGGTGTTTTTTCGTTTGATGTCCATAGGCGGTTTGGCCAGCATAGAGAATAGGAAAAGCCTCCGACAAGCGCTAACGTCGACGCGGGTGGAAGCGGTACCAGAAATCGCCAGGCGGCTGTTGACCAACTGCCGCAGCATTGCCGTGGTTGGGCTGTCAGACAACCCCGCCCGGGACTCGCAGCGCGTGGCGGCCTACCTGCAAGCCGCCGGTTACGAAGTCGTGCCCGTCAACCCCCGCGTGGCAAGCGTGCTCGGGTGCCGTTGCTGGCCCGACCTGGCCGCCATACCATCCCCGGTGGACCTCGTGCAAGTGTTTCGACGCTCTGACTACGCGAGCGAGGTGGTCGACGCGGCCATCGAAGCAGGAATCCCCGCCGTGTGGTTGCAGGACGGCGTAGTAGACGAACAAGCAGCCGCGCGCGCAGCAGGCGCGGGCATGGACGTGGTCATGGACCGCTGCATGATGCGCGACCACGCGCTACTGGGCCTGTAGTCCGCAGCTGCAGTCGGCACAGCGATCAGGCCGCAGGCTACGGGCGCGCCCTTCGCCTGGTTATCCAGCGGAACAACGCGCATGCCGGAAGCGCGACCGCGGGCGCCGCGAGCAACAGGGGCATGTAGTGGGCAGTGGCCAGGTGAAAACTGTTGGTCGAAGGGCAAACGAAGTGAAAGGATAGCGCGCCCGCAAACAACGCGCCCAGTCCGGCGAGCAGACCCGCCCACTCGGCGTCGAGCGGGGCGAGGCTGGCCAACACCACCAGCGTAGCCAGCCAGGGAACGGCCGCGGCCATGACTATGCCCATGCTGCAGGTCGAAAGTCCGCCAACGAGCGCAGTCGATGGGTCCGACCCCGGATTCCAAGGCAACAACAGGCAAACGGCTACCGCCAGCAAGGCGGGCAGAGCAGCGAGCCCACCGGCCAGGCGCCCGTTGACCTGCCGACCGGGAAAACCCAGGCGGACAGCCAGCAGCGGCGTTACGACCGACGCGACCATCAGCACCCCGGCCAGGCCGAGAAACGAACCCGACGCCAGGCGCTCGGACAGGTCCGCCCTGCCACCCATAAGGGAAAGGGTACAAGCCACCGAAACCGCCCCGGCGAACAGGCAAACCAGGTACATGAGCGCGGGCCTCGCCGGGCGGACCGGCTCCAGCCCTGCGGCCAGGGCATCGATCGTTACCGACACGGAAGGCTTGTCTTCACGGCAGCTCACAACTCACCCTCCTCCACTCCCAGGGCCACTCTCAGGGCCCGGTAGGCCCTGTGCGCACGCACCTTGAGAGCCGACACCGAGATGCCCTCGCGCTCGGCGGCAGTGACCGTGTCCAGGCCCTCGATCTTGAGCAGGCTGAAAGCCCTCTGCTGGATAGCGGGCAGGGTAGCCAGCGCAGCCGCGAGTCGCTCCATGCCCTCGGCAGGAGGCTCGGCCTGCTCGACTTCGACCCTTTCGGTGTCGGCGACAACGATCGATCGGCGCCCCTCGCGGCGGTAGTGATCGATCAATCGACTACGGGCGATGGAGTACAACCAGGGCTCGAAGGGGCGCCCCGGTGTAAAAGTATGGCGTACTCGGTGTACGGTCATCAGTATCTCCTGGCAAACGTCTTCGGCCGCCTCCGGACCACCCAGGCGACGGCCGAGATAACGAAGCAACAGCGGGTAAACGTCGCCGAGCAACTCCCTGTAGGCCTGCTCATTGCCGCGCTGAACCTGGGCCATGAGTGCCGACAGCTCAGCCACGTTCCATCCCGGAGCAGCATTGCAAGGGGCCTTTTACACAGCTGCCTCGTCCTCTGTTCGTTATACGAAAACTACACATCATCGTTACAACTGCCGCCGAAAACCTTTGTATTGGCCGCGGTTGATTAGCGCAACGGCCTTCGCTCTTCCACCGGCAGTGGCACATGCGGCACAACCTGCAGCCGGGCACTACCGCTTGCCGGAATAAAGCGTATCTTCGAAGCAGAACGATAGTGATTTCCCGGCTGCCGCCCCCCCTTGGTGGCTGGGAACGGAGCCCCGGCAGATTCGGGCTCCCCTTTCTCCTTGATCTGCCGGGGTTCTATTTTTCCCGTCTGAAGGGGGCAGACTGTCTACTCGTAACTCTTGACTGTCGAGATCAACTCGGCGAATTTCCCTGGGTCGGTCGTCGGAAACTTGCACACCCGGTTCTCGCAGACGTAGGCCGTCACCTTGCCATCGATCGCAGTCTTCCCTCCTACCAGCGGCACGAGTCCCGCGAGTTCGCGGGCCTGCTCCCCCTCGGTGACCGCAGCGACAATGCAGTTGGGCAGGTAGGTACGACTGAGAGCCGCGGTGAAGGGGCCGAGATCGTCGTCGTCGGCCGCGCGCACGAGGATGACCTCCTTCGGGCTGTCGAGGTAGTAGTCCAGCGCCGACAGCATGCGAGGACTACCGGCCGGGTAACGCGCCAGGGCCGTAGAGAACGCGGCCAGCGCGCGCTCGGCGCGTTCTTTCCACTGCTCGTCGGTCGTGAACTCGTACAGGCGCATGAGGTTCGAAATCATGACCGAGTTACCCGAGGGACGTGCGCCGTCGTAAGTCGGCTTCTTGCGCACCAGCAGCTTCTCTCCGCTCGCCGGCGATAGAAAATAGCCACCCTCGGTCTCGTCGAGGAACTCCTCGTCGGCGCCACCCTGCAGCTCAAGCGCCAGCTCCAACCAGCGCCGGTCGTGGTCGGTTTCGTAAAGATCGAGCAGGGCTGCCGCCAGGAAGGCGTAGTCATCGAGCACGCCATCGTGCCGTGCCTTGCCCGATTTCCATGAACGCCGCAGGCGGTTGCCGTAGCGCAGCTGCGACAGCAGGAACTCACCCGCCCTGACGGCCGCGTCGACGTAACGCTGCTCGCCCAGGGCACGCCCGGCCTTGGCCAGCGCCGAGATCATGAGTCCGTTCCATGCCGTGAGTACCTTGTCGTCCAGGCCCGGGGGCTGCCTGTCGGCGCGCAGCTCGTACAGCCGCGCGCGTATGGCGTCGAGCCGTTCGCGGTCCACGGCGGCGGCCAGGCGATCAACGTAGAGAATGCTTCGGCCTTCAAAATTGCCGCCCTCGGTAACGCCCCAGTAGTTGCGGGCAAATTCGCCTTCGTCTTTTCCCAGGGCCTCGTCGAGCTCGCCCGGCGTCCAGGTGAAATACAAGCCTTCTTCTTCGTGACCGCCGGGTGCCGGGCTGTCAGCGTCGGTGGCCGAGTAAAACCCGCCGGCCTCGTCGGTCATCTCACGCAACACGTAGTCGAGTATCTCGCGGGCCACCCGGGCGAAGTCGTCGCGGCCTGTTACCTGCCAGGCCTCCACCAGCGTCGAGGCGATGAGCGCGTTATCGTAAAGCATCTTTTCAAAGTGCGGCACCAGCCAGCGCGAGTCGGTGGAATAACGATGAAAACCCCCGCCCACCTGGTCATAGACGCCGCCCTGCAACATGCGCTCGAGGGTGATGACAACCATCTCCAGGGCACGCTCGTCGCCGCTGCGACGGTGATAACGCAGCAGCATATCCAGGGTCGCACTGCGCGGAAACTTGGGCGCGCGACCGAAACCGCCCCACTGCTGGTCGAAGGAAGCCGACAGCGACTGCACGGCTTTCTGCAAAAGCTCGTCACCCGGTACTCCCGCCGGGGCCGCGGCCCGGGCCGAGGCCCGCAGCCGCGCGGTCACGCGGGCCGCCTGCTCTACGACAGCGTCGGGATTGTCGGCGTAGTTGTCCGACAGTGTTTTCAGAATGCTGAGAAAGCCGCGACGGGCACCTCGGTCACCGTCGCGCGCCGGAAAGTACGTACCGGCAAAGAACGGCTCGCGATCCGGCGTCAGCATCACTGTCATCGGCCAGCCGCCGCGCCCGGCCAGCGCGTGCACCGCGTCCATGTACACCGCGTCAACGTCCGGCCGTTCTTCACGATCAACTTTTACGGCGACGAAATGCGAATTTATGAAAGCCGCGATCTCCAGGTCTTCGAAGGACTCGCGCTCCATGACGTGGCACCAGTGGCAGGTCGAGTAGCCAACGCTGAGCAACACCGGCCGACCCAGGCGCCGCGCAGCCTCGAACGCCTCGTCGCCCCAGGGGTACCAGTCCACCGGGTTGTGGGCGTGCTGGATCAGGTAGGGGCTGCCCTCCATGGACAGGCGATTGCTGAATTCAGGCGAGCCGTCTTCCCCCAGGTGGTGGGTGCGTGGCGCGTAACCGGCCGGCAGGCCATCGAGCGCCTCCCGTATGTCGTCGAGCACAGCCGCGGGACGTGTTTCGCCCCCGGGCTGGGCCGCCGGCACCTCCCACCCCCTCGACGCGGGCCCCTCGGGAGCCGTACAGGATGCCGCCAGGGGGAGGAAGGCAGACAAAACCAGCGGTAGGAGGTAGTGAACCTTGGTGCGGCAACGCATAAAATTACTCCTTTGCGTTGGCGCTTTCGCCTCCGCGTAGCCACCATTGAAACACCGGGAGCGGTGAAACGTCGAACTGTGACATCGAAGAAGCAAAAAGGTGGAGTGGCCGGCAGGCTGATGGTAGGGCTGGCGCTGCTGGTACTGGTCGTCGCCCTGGCGGTGCCCCTGCTGATCAGCCAGCTGCTGCTGGACGCCGAATGGGTTAACAGCAACCTGCTGCCGGCGGTCGAGGCCAGGCTCGGGCGACGCCTGCAGGTGGACGAGCTGGATTTCAAGACCAGTTCACTGTGGCTGCGCGGGGTCAGCTTATCCGAGGATCCCGACTGGGCTCCAGGCGACGGCCCGTTTCTCCAGGTCGACGAGGTCCGCCTGGGAATAAATCTCGCCGCGCTGTTCGAAGCGCGACTCGAAATCGATTCGCTCTCGCTCAGCGGACTGACAATGACCCTGCGCAGGTCTCGCTCGGGTGAACTCAACGCCGACTCGCTCAGCCGGCCGCCCAGCATACGCGCGGGCGACAACAGCGACCGGCAGTCACCGCCCGGCGGCGCTTCGGTATCACTGCAGCTCAAGCAGATTGTTATCAGCGACAGTCATATTTTCTTGCTGCCGCCAGACGACGACGCCGCGGCGACGGTGTCGATAGAAAGAGCTCGCTGGAAACCGGCACACGGCGCGTGGCCGCTCGAAGCCACGGGAACACTCTTGTTTCCCGGCGGTCCCCGGCGTGACTTCGAGTTACGCAACCACGGCAAAAAGTTCCTGCGCCTCTCGGGCCTCGACCTCGAGCGCATGGTGGCCTTCGCCACCGCGTGGCGCGGCGACCTGCCGCCGCAACTGCCGGCGCCGGCGCCAGGTGAAGCCAGGCTCGAACTGGGCAAGCTCAGCTGGCGCGGGCTGGAAATGAGCCGACTCTCGGGCCTGGCCGTCAGCGAAGCGGGGCGTCTGCGGATACGCGGGCTCACCGGTTCAGTAGCTGGCGGTACGCTCGACGGTGCGGCCGACCTGTTTCCCGGCGGCAAACCGGATCGTTACTCCGGCAAGCTGCTGGTCAGGGACGCCGAGTTAGCCAGCGTAGCGACGGCGGTTTTCGGCCCCGGCTGGGCGAGCCAATCGGGAAGGCTCACGGCTGACCTGGGCTTCGAGGGCAGCCTGGGCAACGACCTCGCGCTGGCCGTAGAACTCGACCTCGACCGCCTCGACCTGGTTAAAGTCGGCGAATGGAGCAGGGAGTGGAAGGGCGAGCGTCCCCTGCGGCGCGATCCCCGCGAAGTCCCCATCACGGCGCGCGGCAACTTTCGCGCCGGAGCCGTGATCCTCCCAGGCCTGGAGTTCGAGCAAGCCTCCGGCAAGGTTGAGTACGGCAGAGGAGTGCTCCGCCTTTACGAAGCCGAGGCCGATCTCTACGGTGGAAGCCTCGGCGATCTAACCGCGCACGTGGACTTCTCGCCGAGGAAGACGGAGGCAACGCTCGGTACTGGTTCATCTCCTGGGCCGGCTTGGAAAGCCGCGGGCAAACTCACCGGCGCCGATATCAAGCTGGCCGTGCAGCGTCACCTGCCGCCTTCATGGGGGACGCTTGAGGGCGTATTCAACCTCGAGGGTTCGGTGTCGGGAGCCGGCACGGGCGAGGAGTTGCTGACCGGGCTGCGCGCCGACGCGTCGCTCGCGGTACCGCGAGCCGGCTTCCGCGACTCGGCTTTCATGAAGGAGCTCGCCCGCAAGACCGGCATCGCCCCGCTGGCAGAGCTGGAAATGGTGGACTCCGGTGGGGACTTCCAGCTACGAGACAGGCGCGTCCAGAGCCCCTTGGCGGTGTTCGGCAACAGCGTAGGCCAGCTGGCCCTGCGCGGGAGCGTGGGCTTCGACACCAGCATGGACTTCGACCTGTGGATAGGAATCGGCCCGGGCGAAAAACGTGAGCTGCTGTCGGCGGGCATACTGATGCCCTATCTCAAGGACAGCGAGGGCTGGACCTACGTGCCAGTGTCGGTGTCGGGCGACTTCGAGGATCCCGATGTTGCGGTTCACCCGAGGGCGGTCGTGTCGACCGTGCTCAACGTGATCCCCGACGCGGCCGGGCGCATACTGGCGGAAGGCAGCGAAGCAGCCGAGATCCTGCCAGGGGGAAAACTCGCAGGCAAGGTCGTAGAAAACAGTGTCGGCCTGGCGACCGGACTTGTCGCGCAAGGCACGGGCGGCCTGGTCTCGGTGATAGAGCGCTTCGGAAAAATTATAGGCGTCGACGTCGAGGAGCCCTCGCCCCCGCCGCCGCCCGCAAAGAACCCCTGACCGCTACCAGTCAAACACCAGGGTGTTGCGCAGCTGGACGTCGGTCTGCTCCACGTCACCCGGAGGCCGGCTGTCGTGCTCAAGTGACAGCGAGAGGTCCAGGCCTATGCCCTCGGTGACCCGCGTCTCGAGCAGGAGCTCGGCCATCGCGCGCAGGTCGCCGGGATCGTCCACGCGTGGTTGCACGAAAACCGTGGCAGAAAAGTCGGCGCTCTCGCCTACTGCTCGCGATAAGGACAGGTAAGTGTTGAGTCGCAAGACTGACACCGAGGAATCTTCACCGGAGCCGGGGTCAACGTCGAGCAACTCGCTCTCGACCATCGCGCCGTACCCCAACCAGGCACTGCTGCCCTCTACACTCTCCAGTCGCATCCTCACACCGCCACCCAGGAGGGCTCGCATTTCGAGATCGGCGAACTCGTTGGTCTGCAGCTGCGCAAATACCTCGGGGTCCAGCCGCTGGTCGCTCCTGAAGTTACGGCGAACGTGAACCTGGCCTTCCTGCACGAAAGTACTGTTGTCTTTCTCGGCCACCCTGCCGCCGGCGATCAGCAGCCAGGAACTATGCTCGTCCCACTTTTCAAGCCTCAGGCCCAGGCCGAAATCGACCAGGTCCACGTTGCCCGATCGCAGCGCAGCGCTCAGGTTCAGCCTGCGACTGAGACCCTCACCGCCTTCGGCCCGCCGCTCCTTCTCGATGTTGAGGATGAGCGCAGGCGAGTCGGCCGGCAGTAACAGCCCCGACATGAGCGCGCAGGCAAGCGCGGCTGCGAGGCCGCGAGCGTACGGGCGCGGGTCTATACCTGTAAACGTAGCGAAGCTCACCGCGCGGCAGCTTCCCGCTTTCGCCTGCGGTGGTCAAGCCCGGCGCAGGCACCTCGCGCGGCCGGGGTCAGCCGCCGACGTACTCGCGCAGGTAACTCACCTCGGCGTTGGTCTCCTCGAGCTGGGCCTTCACCACGTCGCCTATCGAGGTTATGCCCACCAGCCTTCGGCCGTCCATTACCGGCAGATGCCTGATACGGTGCTCGGTCATTATCCTCATAACGTAGGCCACCGAGTCGTCGGGCACACCTACCAGCGGTGAGGGTGTCATGACTTCGCTGACCATCTGCGTGCCGAGACCGGCAATACGATCGCTGCCGCAGAGCCTGAGGACGTCGCGCTCTGTTATGATACCGACCAGGCTCCCACCCGCGTCGCAGACAGGCAGCGCTCCGATGTTGTGCTGGTTGAGAAGATCAACCGCCTGCTTGACCGTACTCGCGGGATCGATGGTCTGGAGTTTCGCCACACCGTGAGTCATTACGTCACCAATCGTTTTCATATCTGACCCTCCCGTCCTGCGCGCCCGCCGCCTGAAAACAAGCCTTTTCTCTGCCTCGTTTTCGACCCAGCTGGAGCAAGCCAAGGGGAAGGCTACCACAGAATAGGCAGGGGGTGTTAGCCCGGCGGCAAACTTTGCCCACCTGGGTGACACCCTTTCGGGTAGGTAGAGCGGCTCAAGCGGGTCACTGATAAGCACTGCTTTTCGCTTTTGGCTAAACGGATAAGGGGGGTTACAGTAGGGTGGTGATTTCGGCTTCCAGCGACCAGGCCGCTAAGGCCGCTAAGGGCGGTGCAAACAGTTCAAGCCCAGAAGGCTTTGGCGGCCTGCGGGTGGTCTACTTCGAATCCCGTTTAGCCAGCGAGTGCGGAACTCTGGTCGAAAAATCGGGAGGCATCGCGATCAGCGCGCCAGCGATGCGCGAAGTCGAACTCAGCGACAACGGGCCGGCCATCAGCTTTGCAGGCCAGCTGCTCGCCGGCCGCGTGGACGCGGTGGTCTTCCTGACCGGTGTCGGTACCCGGCACCTGTTTGCGGCCATGGAGACAGTGCACCAACGCGACGAGCTCGTGGCCGCGCTGAAAGGAACCACCGTGGCAGTGCGCGGCCCTAAACCACTCCGGGCGCTGGGCGAACTCGGTGTCCGGGTGGACCTTCGCGCCGAAGAACCCAACACCTGGCAGGAGGTGCTCGCTGCCTTCGACGCAAACCAGTCAACGTTTTCCCTCGAAGGCAAGACCGTTGCCGTGCAGGAGTACGGCGTCGGCAGCCCGCAGCTCGCCAGTGGACTGGCCGAGCGCGGGGCCACGCCCTTGAACGTAGCGGTCTACCGCTGGGCGCCCCCGGAGAACACGAGGCCACTGCTCGACGGGCTGCGCGAAATCATCTCGGGCACGGCCGACGTGTTGCTGTTTACCAGTTCGATGCAGGCCCGCAACGTTATCGAAATCGCTTCGGCTGCCGACATCGTTGACCAACTGCGGCAGGCGCTCAAAGAAGTAGTAGTCGCGTCGATCGGCCCGGTGTGCAGCCAGACACTGGGTGAACTGGGCATACGCGTCGACGTGCAACCCGAGCGCGGCAAGCTGGGCGCCCTGGTAAAGGCGGCAGCCGAGCAGGCGCTACCGTTGCTCGAGCAACGCCGACGCCAGTCAGTTCCCAGGCCACCGCCGACGGCCGGCCGCCGGGAGTTCGCGAGCGACGATCCCGAACAAAGCCTCTTCATGCGAGCCTGCAGAAGAGAACCCGTGGAACGCGTACCGGTATGGTTGATGCGGCAGGCCGGTCGCTACATGCGCGAGTACCGCGAGCTGCGCGCGAGAACCCCGTTCATGGACCTGTGCAAGAACTCCGAGCTGTCAGCCGAGGTAGCGGTCACCGCCGCAGCGAGGCTCGGAGTAGACGCAGCCATACTGTTTTCAGACATCCTGCTGATCGTCGAGCCCATGGGACTGGGACTGACCTACAGCCGGGGTGACGGCCCGCGCCTGCAGCACGTGATCCGGGATGCTTCCGACGTAGACCGTCTGCAGGAGGTCGACCCCAACGAGTCGCTGCCTTTCGTCATGGACGCGATCAGGCGCACGCGCAGTGAGCTGCCCGCGGGCTTGCCATTGATAGGCTTCAGCGGTGCGCCTTTTACTCTTGCCTCCTATATCATCGAGGGCGGCGGCTCGCGTAACTACGAGCACACAAAGCGCCTGATGCACAGCGACCGCGGCGCCTGGGACGCCATGATGGCGCTTATCTCGCGCTCAGTGGCGCGCTATCTCTCGGCCCAGGTCGAGGCCGGTGTCCAGGCCGTGCAGTTGTTCGACAGCTGGGTGGGCTGCCTGTCGCCCGATGAGTACCGCGAGTTCGTGCTGCCCCACACGCGCTCCGTGTTCGACGCACTGCCGCCGTCGACCCCCAGCTTACACTTTGGCACCGGCACCTCGGCCCTGCTCGACCTGCAGGTCGAGGCTGGTGGAAGCGTGCTGGGCATAGACCATCGCAGCGACCTCGCCGAGGCTTCACGGCGCTTCAGCGACCTCGCGCTGCAGGGCAACATGGACCCTGCCATACTCTTCGCCGGACCCGAAGCCGTGCGCAGCGCCTGCCGCGACGTGCTGACGGCAGTGGGCAACCGCGACGGCTTCATTTTCAACCTCGGGCACGGCGTATTGCCGGGCACACCGGTAGACAACGTCATCGCGCTGGTCGACGCGGTGCACGAGTTCGGACTGCGCAACTGATGCAGGCCCTTGTCGTAGGCGCGGGAATCTCGGGACTGGCGACGGCCTGGTACCTGCAGCGCGAAGCCGCACGCCGAGAGCGTGATCTCGACATAACGGTGCTCGAAGCAGACGACCGCGTCGGCGGAGTGATAAACACCAAAAACGTCGACGGCTTTATCTGCGAGCTCGGGCCGGACTCCTTCCTGAGCGAGAAACCCTGGGCGCTGGCCTTGTGCCGCGAGCTGGGCCTGGAGCAGCGGGTCCTGGGCACCGGCCAACGGCGGCGCAGCTTCATAGCCCGCGGCCACCGCCTGCACCCCATCCCCGACGGTTTTCAGATGCTCGCACCGACGCGCCTTGCGCCCTTTCTCACCACGCCGCTGTTCTCGCCGCTGGGCAAGCTACGCATGGGAATGGACCTGTTGCTGCCAAGAGGCGGGCAAAGCAGCGACGACGGCAGCGATGAGACCCTGGCCGAGTTCGTCAGGCGGAGACTGGGCAACGAAGCCCTGGAGCGCGCCGCGCAGCCCCTGGTGGGCGGCATCTACACCTCCGACCCTGAAAAGTTGAGCCTGCAGGCCACCATGCCCCGCTTCATCGATATGGAGCGCAAGCACCGCAGCCTGATACTGGGCATGTACAGGGCGCGCCGCGCGATGCCCCCGGCCAGTACCACCGGGCCACGCTACGACCTTTTCGTAAGCCTGGCCGACGGGATGGGCGAATTGCCCGCGGCATTGGTAAAAGCCCTGCCAGACGGCTGCGTTCGTACCGGGCAGCGGGTGGAGAGCCTGAAACGCGACGGTGATGGCTACCTGCTGGGCGGCCCGGGGCTGCAGCTGCGGGCTGACGCGCTGTGCCTGGCACTGCCGAGCCACGCTACGGGCCAGCTGACGGCCGGAATTGCCGCCGATCTCACGACCGAGCTCAACGCCATTGATTACGCCTCGACGGCGACCATCAACCTGGCCTTCGCCCGCCGCGACGTGACTCACCCGCTGGACGGCTTCGGCTTTGTCGTACCGGCTGTCGAAGGCCGCACACTGCTGGCCTGTACCTTCAGCCACGAAAAGTTTCCCGGCCGAGCCCCCTCTGACCAGGTGCTTCTCAGGGCCTTCGCCGGTGGCGCCATGCAGCCCGGGGCAGCCCTGCTCGACGACGAGCAACTGCTGGCGGCCGTCACCCATGATCTCTCCGAACTGCTGGAACTCAAGGGCCCGCCTCTGCACGTACGAATTTCGCGCCATCCCCGGGCCATGGCCCAGTACGGCCGCGGCCACCTGCAACGGGTGGCCCGTATAGAAAAACACGTGGAAGCCCTGCCCGGCCTGGCCCTGGCCGGCAACGGTTACCGTGGCATAGGCATACCCGATTGCGTGCACTCGGCCGAGCTTGCCGCCGAGTGCATGGCAGCCCACCTGTTCGGGTAGGCCCAGCACCACCTTTTCGGGTATTTGATCGCCGCCACCCCCGCCCGCTCTCCTCGCGGAATTCCCGGTCAAAATAAATCTGACCCCTAATACCGCTGTTTACGGCACCTGCGACACCCCGTAGAAAAAACAGTCTTGCCGACCCGTACCAAGAGGGGGTAACTATTGGTGCATGGCCGCCGAACTTGCTATTGCGCCGGGGATACTCGTCGCAATGCCGCAGCTCAACGACCCGAATTTCCGGCGTTCCGTCATCCTCGTGGCCGAGCACAACGAGGAAGGCTCGTTCGGGTTGGTCTTGAACAGACCCACCGACGACCTTGTATGCAATCTCATCTCCAGTCTCGAAATGGACTGGTGCGGAGACGAGCAGGCGGGGGTGTGGACGGGCGGCCCGGTGCAGCCCGAAACCGGCTGGGTTATACACGAGCCCGTACCCGGACTTGGCGAACCCGCGACGCGGGAGGTCTTTGACGGCGTGCACCTCACGGCTGCGCCCGAGGCACTGTCGGTGCTCGTATCACGACCGCCCCCGCGCATGCGCGTGCTGCTGGGCTACGCCGGCTGGGGACCAGGCCAGCTTGAATCTGAACTCACGAGCGGAAGCTGGGTAAACGCTCCCCTTTCGGCCGATCTCGTGTTCGACACCCCCTGCGAGTACCAGTGGGAAGCCTCGGTAAGACTGCTGGGCGTTGACCCCGAAGCCCTGGCACCGGCCAGCGGCATTCACTGAGCAACTTCGACCGGGTCGCCTTCGCTACCGCTACAATCCGTCCTGTTTTGAGAACCTGCCTGCGTACACCGCCTGGCCGTCGGTTCGCTGGAACACTACCTGGCAAAGACGCGTGCCGGCGTGGATGTTCAGCGTGCGGGCCGACACGTTGGATATCTCGAGCACCTGCCTGTTACTGACCCCGGGGGCCACGAAACCGGATGTCACGTGAACCATCAGGCCCAGCCGGGCAAAACGCGAGCGCCCCTCGAGCCAGGCGCATATACCGGGGGCGAGGGTGATCTTTTCGAGCGTAATGCCGTGGATGGTGTTGCCGGGCTCAAGGGCGTAGGGCGCGTCGAGCAGCTGCCGCTCGGTATGGTCGAGGTAGTCGACCTCGTCGACCACGTCCAGCGCCACGGGGTCGCGCTTCATCACGCGAATTTCACCGGCCAGGTGCAGGTCAACCGACGCCGGCCCGACCAGGGCCTCGTCGAACGGTTCGATAATAATATCGCCGTCGCGTACGGCCTCGAGGATCTTGTCGCGTGCCAGGATCATCCGAACCGCTGGTCAGTGCTCAGCGGGCCGAGGGCCCAGAGCACGCCAGCCTCCTCGTCACCTCGAACAACAGCTCGGTACCCAGCGCGAGGTTTTCTACGCTCAGCCTCTCGTTGTGTCCGTGTATCGTCGAGAGCTCTTCGCGCGACAGAAGGGCCGGCGTAAACCCGTAAGCCTGCCCGCCTGCCTTGCGAAAGGCGTGCGAGTCGGTGAAGCCCGGCGACAGCATCGGCAGTACGCACACCTCGTTGCCGTAGCGCTCTTCGAGCACCTCGCCTATCACCTGCGTCACCGGCGTGTGCATGGACGACTGTCCCGAGTCGTGTTGCAGCACCAACTCGAGCTCCACCCCCGGGTCGTCGATTACCGCGCGCAGCTCTTCTACAAAATCGTCGGGGTTGCTGTCGGGCAACAGCCGGCAGTCCAGCGTTGACTCGGAGTTGACCGGAATAACATTGTGCTTGCTGCCCGCGTGCACGCCGGTGAGCGTTACCGTGTCGTGGGTGATCGCGTGCAGGAAGGGGTCGAGTTCGCCCAGCGCCTCCAGCGTCGCGTCGTCACGCGGGTCGAGATCCTCGGGCAGAAAGCCCTGCCCCTTGAGGGTATTGAGCATTGCTTCCACCGGCGCCGTCAGGCGTGCGCGCTTCTCGCGTTCCTCGATTCGGGCCAGGGCCTTGACCAGCGCTACCAGCGAGTTCTTCGAGTGCGGCACCGAGCCGTGACCGGGTTCGCCGTGGGTGCGCAGGCGTATCCAGCAGGGACTCTTCTCGCTGGGGGCCACGCCGAACATGCGGGTGGGCTTGCCCATAAACTCCCTGAAGCCGTAAGCGCCCTCGTTAAAAATCCAACTTGACCTGAGCAACTCGGGCGCCTCGCGCTCGAGGTAGTGCACGCCCATGAGGCCGCCCTCTTCTTCGTCGGCCACCGCCACGAACACGAGATCCTGCTTCAGTGGCAAGCGATGGCGGCGGGCGAGAACCATCACGAGCAGCTCCATTATGCCCATGCACTTCATGTCCAGCGCCCCGCGTCCCCAGATGGTGCCGTCCACGACGGCTCCCGACAGGGGGTCGACATCCCAGTGTTCAGCCTCGGCCGGTACTACGTCGATGTGCGACAACAGGACCAGGGGGCTGGTCTCGCTGCCGCCACTGCCCTCCAGGCGGGCGCTTATCGATACCCGCGAATTGCCGGCATCGTGCATGCGGCAGGCTATGCCCTCGGACTCGAGCAGGCCCCTGAGAAACAACGCCCCGGCTTCTTCGCCGCCTGGGGGATTGGTGGTATTGATGCGAATATACTCGGACAGCAGTTCCACCGCCTGGGCGTGGATTTCCTGCCAGTTGACGTCGACTTCGCTTGGCATACCTCGTTCTAAGCTCTCACGGCTGTGTTGTACAGCACCGGCGTCAGCGCCCCCCCCACAGGGGTGAGAGCTCGCGCGGCGCCCTGCAAAACAGCGGCGGGATAGCCTGCAAACAGCTGCACGCAAGTTGATAACTTCCTTCGAAAACTACTGTTTTTCCTTGAAAACAGGACCTGCGGGAGCTGGCACGGCCGTTGCTTCGTGTACAGCAGTCGCGGCGAGCGAGACGGGTTCGACCAAGACCCGGTTTACCGAGATGAGGCTATGCGGCAGTGGTCTTTCTTGGGGGTTACTCGGAGCCTGGGTCGGGGTCGTTTCCCGCCGCGGCGTCTTTTCTGGCACGGCGCCTAAGGCCGTGCCGGGAATTTCGGCCGCCGCTTGCGGATGGTCGTGTGGTGTTACCGGTAGTCGGTCCCTTATCCCCCCCCCAAGGGGCCGGCTGCCGGGAGCCACGAAGCGGGTAGCGGGCGCGTACCTTGGATCCGCTCTTTTTCGGGGAAAACGGTCCCGGCCCTGCCGGGGCCGTTTTTTTTGGTCGGCTGATTTTCCAGACCAGCAACTGGAGCTGCCGTCACGCCACGGGCCCACGGTCCTTGCTGCACAACCCGGCCGTGACTAGAGTAGAAACTGCACCAAGGGGCATCTGCAATGAATTCAGGCAAAACAGTACTCGTTGTAGACGACGAAGAGCGCATCTGCCGCGTCCTCGAGGCGACCCTGGGCGCCATGGGTCTGAACGTGCGCAGCGCCGGCGACGGCGACGCAGCCATCAAGCAACTCGACGAGGACGTGGACCTCGTGCTGACCGATCTAAAGATGCCCGGCCGCGACGGCCTGGCAGTACTCGAAGCCTCGGCGGTGCAGAGCCCCGAGCGACCGGTGATCATCATGACCGCTTTTGGAAGCGTGGACAGCGCGGTGTCGGCCATGAAGAGGGGTGCTTATGATTACGTAACCAAGCCCTTCAATCTTGAAGAAATCGAACTGCTGGTACGCCGCGCACTGCGCACCAGCACCCTCGAAGTCGAACACGGTTACCTCAGGTCAACCGGACTGCAACGGCTCGAAGACATGATCTGCAGGTCTGCCGCAATGAGCGAAGTGTTCGAACGAATCCGCCGCGTGGGAAGCGCCGAGGGCACCGTTCTCATCAAGGGGGAAACCGGTACCGGCAAAGAACTCGTGGCGCGTGCCATACACGGGCTGAGTAAACGCAACAACCGGTTGTTCGTCCCCATCAACTGCGCAGCCATCCCCAACGAGCTGCTCGAAAGCGAGTTGTTCGGCCACAGCAGGGGCTCGTTCACTGGAGCCACCGCCGACCGGGTAGGAAAATTTGAGTTGGCTTCGGGTGGTACCCTCTTTCTCGACGAAATCGGAGACATGCCGCCTCAGCTGCAAGCCAAGTTATTGAGAGTACTTGAAGAAGGCGTCATAGAACGCCTGGGCAGTAATAACCAGGTTCACGTGGACACCCGTATAGTATCGGCCACCCACAGGAATCTGAACGACGCCATGGAAAAGGGCGAGTTCCGCGAAGATCTGTACTATCGGCTCAACGTGCTCACCCTGAACATCCCACCGCTCAGGGAGCGCCTGGACGACGTGGGTCCGTTGGCAGAAAGCTTTCTCGCACAGGCAGCCCGACGCAACGGGCGCGACGTACCCGAGCTGGACGCCGGCGCACTGCAGATGCTGGAGAACTACTCCTGGCCTGGAAACGTGCGTGAACTTCGCAACATCTGCGAAAGACTCACCGTGCTGGCGATAAGCCCAAGCGTGTCGTCAGAACTGCTCGACCAACTGCTCGACGTACCCGATCGATTGCTCAACGACAATGCACCGGTAGCCCGCGGCGCCGATTCCGGTACCTTGGCAGAGGCTATAGAAACGGTGGAGTCGGAAACGATACGCATCGCCCTCGAACGCTGCAACGACAACAAGGCCCGTACAGCTCGGGAGCTTGGCATAAGCGAGCGCAGCTTGTGGTACAAGCTCAAGAAATACAACCTCGGTGCCGGTCCCGGTAGCCAGGGCGACGGCTGACGGGCCTCAGTGGCCGCGGCGATCGGCGCGCCACTTCCACGGGGGGACCATGCTCCCCCGCCATATACCCACGCCCCGTGACTCGGCGCGGGTTTCGTCGTCAACGTAGTCGTTACTGAAACGACGATAGGCCAACGCCCAACCGGCGGTGACCATGGCCTCCGAAAGATCGCGGCCGTCGCCCAGCTTGCATACACAGACCTTGCGTCCCCAGCTGTCGGTGTCTTTCACCTCGCAGCTAACCGCGCGGCCGCCGGCCAACCGGTCCAGGGCCACGGTGGCGTGTTGACCGCAGGGCCAGCGCGAACCATCCGAACCCTCGCAGTACTGGCCCACTTCGGGCGCGTCGATACCAAAAAGCCTGACCTTGACGGCTCCCACCAGCAGGCTGTCGCCGTCCACGACTTCGGCCCTGCCAACGACCGCCGACTGTTCGCTGGCTGGAACCAGGGCGGGCGCCAGGACCAAGACCGGCAGCAACCACGCCGCCACCACGAGCAGGCCTGGCAGGGCGTGCCGCGGCCTCGCGCTGGGTTCAGTCTTCAAGCGTAGACGTATCACCCTCGTCCAGTCCCAGTTCGCGGGCGCGCAAGAGCCGGCGCATGATCTTTCCCGAACGAGTTTTCGGAAGCGTATCCACAAAGTCCAACTCCGAGGGGCGGGCTATCGGGCCGAGCTCCCGGGAAACGTGCTGCCTGAGTTCATCGGACAGATCGGCCCCCTGTTCGTAACCGTTGACGGCCACCACGAACACCTTGATGCGCTCACCCTTGAGCTCGTCGGGCAAGCCGATGGCAGCCGACTCGACTACCGCCGGGTGAGAGATGAGCGAACTCTCCACGTCGGCGGTTCCGATTCGGTGCCCGGCAACGTTGAGCACGTCGTCCGACCGTCCGAGCACAGCCCAGTAGCCCTCGTTATCGCGAACCGCGATATCGCCGGTCACGTAACCGCCCAGTCGCTCGCTGAAGCAGGACTGGTAGCGCTCGTCGTCCTGCCAGATGGTCTGCATCATCCAGGGTACGGGTTGCTCCATGACCAGAGTGCCGCCTTCGCCGTCGTCCATGCACCCGCCGGCTTCGTCGACGACCTTCAGCTTGATGCCTGGCATGGCGCGGCCCGCCCAGCCCGGGCGGCCCTGCATGCAGGCGAAGGTTCCTATCATCGGGCTAGCGATCTCGGTCTGCCAGTAGTTGTCGACCACGTGACCCGCGGGCGCGAGGTTCTTTGCGGCCCACGCCCATGCCTCGGGGTTGAAAGGCTCACCGGCGCAGAACAGCAGTCGCAGCGTCGAGCGATCGCTGTCGGCCAGCGCCTTCTCGCCCGCGCGCATGAACATGCGTACCGCCGTGGGCGCGGTGAACAGCGCCGTGACCGAGTACTTGTCTACCAGCTGCCAGGTGATACCAGCGTCGGGGTAGTCGGGCGCGCCTTCGCGTATGACCTGCGTGGCACCGGCCATCATGGGACCGTAGCAGATGTAAGAGTGGCCCACGATCCAGCCGATGTCGGACGTGGACCACCAGGTGTCGCTCTCGCTCACGTCAAAGTAGTGGGTCATGAGCAGGTGTACGCCCACCGCGTAGCCGCCGTGCACGTGCACCACGCCCTTTGGGCTGCCGGTGGTACCCGAGGTGTAGAGCATGAAGGCCGGGTGCTCGGCGTCCACCGCGACCGCCGCGCAGGAAGGCTCGGCCGCCGCCAGTTCGCGCTCGAAATCCAGCTCGCCGGGAGCCAGGGGGGTGGCTTCGTCACGCCGCCAGACGAGCACGTGCTCCACCTGCTCCAGGCCGGCCAGCGCCGCATCGACAATAAGCTTGAGCGGCACTACAGCACCACGACGGTAGGTCAGATCGGCGCACACCAGCACGCGCGCGCCCGAGTCCTCTACGCGGTGGCGCAGTGCCTGCTCTCCCATACCCGCGTATACAACCGAGTGCACGGCGCCCAGTCGCACGCAGGCCTGCATGGTAAACAAGCCCTCGGGACTGAGCGGCATGTAGATAACCACTCGGTCGCCCTCGCCCACGCCCAGGCCTCGCAAGACGTTGGCCGTGCGGGAAACCTGCTCCAGTATTTCAGAGTAGCTGTAGTCACGCGGCGGCTGGTCTTCGCACTCGGCGTGCAACGCCACCTTGTCGCCCAGGCCGCGCTCGATATTACGCTCGAGACAGTTGTAAGAAAGATTGGTCCGGCCGCCCACGAACCAGCGATGGCGACTGCCGTCTATCTGCATCGCCTGCTGCCAGCGCCCGAACCAGTGCAGTTCGTCGGCGGCCTTCTCCCAGAAGGCCGCGGGGTCCTTCTCCCAGCTACGATACCAGGCCTGGTCATCTTTCACCCTGGCGGCCTTGAGCACGTTGCCGGGAGGATCGAGTCGCTGGTCGAGATGAGAAAGGGCTTCTATGGCATCGGCGTGGTGTGTCATGTCAGCCGCCGACGCTAACCCCGCCTGATGGCGGAGGCAATACCAAGCCGAAAGCGGTGCAAAAGTGGCAAATGAGAGCAACGCAGCGTGCCAGTTGACGGATGCCCCAACAGTGATTAGCCTTTATGTATGCCCGATACCGTAGCAAGGTTCAGACTGGGAGAGGTGGTGCGCCACCGGGTCTTCCCGTTCAGGGGAGTCATTTTTGACGTCGACCCGGAGTTCGCCAACAGCGAGGAGTGGTGGCAGTCGATCCCCGAGGACTTGCGCCCGCGCAAGGACCAGCCCTACTACCACCTGCTGGCCGAGAACGAAGACGGACCATACGTGGCCTACGTCTCGGAGCAGAACCTGCTCAACGACGCCGAGCACGGACCGGTGGGGCACCCCGGCATAGACATGCTGTTCGGTGCCCTCGAGGACGGGGTCTACGAACCCCGCGCTACCCTCAACTGACCGGGGGCGACGTCAGTCTTTTTACGATCGCCGCGACCACCGCGGGCAGCAGTACTGCGGCCGACAGCAGCAGTGCGTGGTCGGGTGCCGAGAGCCAGTGCATCACTCCCGCGAATGCCCCCGTGGGCAAGGGGTGGGCCTGGGCGACGAACGGCAACAACAGTGCCGCCAGGGTCAAGATTACTACCTTCCTGTTCATACTTATTCCTCCTCAGTTGCTCGCCGTGGCCTCGGCCTGGCCACTTCCCGGTTCTGCTGCCGCGACATCGAGTCCACCGGCGTGAACAATAAACTCCACCACCCGGTCGGCCCCGCCGCCTTCCTTCAAGCAGGTGAACACGAACGGACGTTCCCCTCGCATTCTCAAAGCGTCGCGCTCCATCACCCCGAGGTCGGCACCGACCAAGGGCGCAAGATCGGTCTTGTTGATCACCAGCAGGTCTGACCTCGTGATGCCGGGCCCGCCCTTGCGGGGAATCTTTTCGCCGGCGGCTACGTCGATAACGTAGACCGTCAGGTCTGCCAGTTCGGGGCTGAAGGTAGCCGCCAGGTTGTCACCGCCCGACTCCACGAAACACAACTCGGCACGGGGAAACTTTTCGTTCATCCGCGCTATGGCGGCGAGGTTGATCGACGCGTCCTCTCGTATGGCGGTGTGCGGACAGCCGCCGGTCTCCACTCCATCAATGCGCTCGGCCGCCAGCGCTCCCGAGCGGGTGAGTATGAGCTGATCCTCGCGGGTGTATATATCGTTGGTGACAACAAACAGGTCGTAGTCATCACGCATGCGACGGCAGAGCTGCTCGATGAGCGCCGTCTTGCCCGAGCCCACCGGCCCGCCTACGCCCACCCTCAAGGGGCCGTTGCCACCGGGGTCACTGCCGTTTTTGTCCTTCACGCTCATTGCTTATCCTCCGTTCCCGGCCCGACCTCAAGACCTGAACAGCCGGGTGTACTGCGTTTCGTGACAGGCCGAAGCCCAGTCGACCACCGGGCTTGCCGACCCTAGATCGTCGAGCGTCGAAGCCAGCGCCCGGTCCCTGGTTTCGATGACCGTCGTTTCGAGTGATTTCAGCACCCGCTGCCCACCTGCCTGCCCCAGCGGCACCAATCTTACGCCGGCCGAAACGAGGTTGGCTACAAAACCCTGCAGCCAGCCCAGCAGCGCCACCTTGCAGGGCATACCGGCTATCCAGCAGGCCATCGCCGAGGCCAGGGGCGAGACCAGCACCACCCCCCTTGCCTTCAGACCCGCCTGCCAGGCCGCCAATCCCTCGTCCTTCCAGCACTCGGCCACGGTGACGGCAAAAGCCTCGCCCTGCTGCGACGACTCCAAGGCCAGCTCCGAGCTGCCACGCAGCACGGCCGCCAGCTCCACGATCTCGGCGAGCTCGTCGTTTTCAAGGCCGCCGCGCGATGCCGCCTGCCAGGCCGCGGCAAACAACACCGAGTCGCTCCATCCCGAGCCGTGGGCCACCACCGCCCGCAACCATTCACCCAGCGCGTCGGCGTCGTTCACCAGGCCCTGCTCGATGGCAAACTCCAAGCCGTGCGAATAAGAGAACCCGCCCGTAGGAAAGGCCGGAGAGTTCCAGGCCATGAGCCGGTACAGCGTCGCGTCGTCAGTGATCATGGCTGCCTTCGCCTGCGTGCGAATGATAAGCGCCCGTCTCAGCGTCGAACGGTCTACGACAGACCCGCAGAGTGGCGCCGAGGCCCTCGAGCATGCCCTCGATAACGTGGTCCCGGCCTATGAAGAAGCGTTGGCCGTCGAGCTGGGCCGGTATGTGACGATTGCCCACGTGCCAGGCGAGCCTGAGCAAGCTGCCCTCATCGGCGGCGCTCACCTCTACCAATTCCTCGGCAGCGGCGACAACCCTCAGCCAACTGCCGTCATCGAGTCGCAGCAGGTCACCGTCGCGCATGGCCACGGCGCGGTCGAGATCCAGCAGCAGGTCGCGCCCGCCGCTGCTGACAAGTCGCAAGCGCCGACGGTGCCTGTCGTGAAAACCCAGCTCGATTTCATCGCCCACCTGCTGATCCGTACGTTCGTGGGCCGGTAGGTGCTCTACCGCCCTGGTCGTGGCGCGATCAGAAACGTCGGCTGTTGTGCTCGCTCGCATAGCGTCGGTGCTCAGTAAAGAAAGTACCTTTGCGCCATGGGCAGCTCGGTGGCGGGTTCACAGGTCAGCAGCTCGCCGTCGGCCCTGACCTCGTAAGTTTCGGGGTCGACTTCCAGCTCGGGCGTGGCGTCGTTGAGCAGCATGTCCTTCTTGCCGATATCGCGCGTGTTGCTGACCGCAAGCAGTTGGCGCGCCAGCCCCAGCGACTCGCCGAGCCCGGCATCCAGCGCCGCGCGGCTGACGAAGCTCACCGAGCTTTCGGTCAGCGCCCGCCCAAGCGCGCCGAACATCGGGCGGTGGTACTCCGGCTGCGGGGTAGGAATGCTCGCGTTGGGGTCTCCCATCACCGCCGACGAGATGCTGCCCGACTTGATGATCAGCGCCGGCTTCACGCCAAAGAACGCGGGGTCCCACAGCACGAGGTCGGCCAGGCGCCCGACCTCGACCGAACCCACGTGATCAGAGATGCCGTGCGTGATGGCCGGGTTGATGGTGTACTTGGCCACGTAGCGCCGCGCCCTGAGGTTGTCGTTGTCGCCCTTATCGCCGGGCAGGGCGCCGAACTGGCGCTTCATCTTGTCGGCAGTCTGCCAGGTGCGAGTTATGACTTCGCCCACGCGGCCCATGGCCTGGCTGTCAGAGGCTATCATCGAGAACGCGCCGCGGTCGTGCAGTATGTCCTCGGCGGCTATGGTCTCGCGGCGTATGCGACTCTCGGCAAACGCCACGTCCTCGGGAATGTTGCGATCGAGGTGATGGCAGACCATGAGCATGTCGAGATGCTCGTCGAGGGTGTTTACCGTGAACGGGCGCGTCGGGTTGGTGGACGACGGCAGCACATTGGCGTAACCGCACACCTTGATTATGTCGGGCGCGTGTCCGCCGCCGGCCCCCTCGGTGTGAAAAGTATGAATCGTGCGGTCCTTGAACGCGGCCAGGGTGTTCTCAACGAAACCCGATTCGTTGAGCGTGTCGGTGTGTATGGCCACCTGCACGTCGCTCTCGTCGGCCACCGACAGGCAGCAGTCGATGGCCGCGGGAGTCGTGCCCCAGTCTTCGTGCAGCTTGAGCCCGCAAGCGCCGGCCAGCACCTGCTCGCGCAGCCCCTCGGGCCTGCTCGCGTTACCCTTGGCAAAAAAACCAAGGTTGACCGCCAGTCCCTCGGCGGCCTGCAACATCCGGCCTATGTGCCAGGCCCCGGGCGTGCAGGTGGTCGCGTTGGTGCCCGTGGCGGGGCCCGTGCCGCCGCCCATCATGGTGGTTATGCCGCTGGCAATCGCGTCGTCCACCTGCTGCGGGCAGATGAAATGTATGTGGACGTCGAGTCCGCCGGCCGTCAGTATCTTGCCCTCGCCGGCTATGGCCTCCGTGGACGGGCCGATGATTATGTCGACGCCCGGCTGCACCTGCGGGTTGCCGGCCTTGCCTATCGCCGCGATGCGTCCGTCGCGTATACCGATGTCGGCCTTCACAACGCCCCAGTGGTCGAGGATGAGCGCGTTGGTAATCACGGTGTCGACCGCGCCCTCGGCCCGGGTGGCCTGCGACTGCCCCATGCCGTCGCGTATGACCTTGCCGCCGCCGAATTTTACTTCCTCGCCGTAGGTGGTGCGGTCTTCCTCCACCTCGATGATCAGCTCGGTATCGGCCAGGCGCACGCGGTCACCAACCGTGGGGCCGTACATGTCGGCGTAAGCCCGTCTCGAAATCTCGCGCGCCATGTCAGTTGCCTCCCCCGTCGCCACTGCCCTGGGCCGCCAGCGGCCCCATGACCTTACCGTTAAAACCGTAGACCTCGCGCGAGCCACGGTAAGGCACCAGGTCTACCTTCCGAGACTGCCCGGGCTCAAAACGCACGGCCGTGCCAGCGGGTATGTCGAGCCGTTGCCCCAGCGCCGCCTCGCGGTCGAAGTCGAGGGCCTCGTTGACCTCGTAAAAATGATAATGCGAGCCGACCTGGACCGGGCGGTCGCCGGTATTGGCCACCTTCAGCGTGGTGGCCTGCGATCCCTCGTTGATAACGATGCTGCCCTCAGCGGTTATGATTTCTCCCGGCTTCACTGCTCGCCCCCCTCGTCGATTGGTCGCACAGTCCTTACCACCGGCGCCCTCATCGCACTGGCTCGTGCACGGTCACCAGCTTGGTGCCGTCGGGAAAGGTCGCCTCGACCTGTACCTCGTCAACCATTTCGGCCACGCCGTCCATGACCTGCTCTCTTGAGATCACGGTGGCACCCGCCTCCATCAACTCGGCCACGGTGCAGCCGTCGCGAGCGCCTTCGAGCACGAAGTCGGTCACCAAGGCGACGACCTCCGGGTAATTGAGCTTGACGCCGCGCTCCAGCCGGCGCCTGGCCACCATGGCTGCGGTGGCCAGCAGCAGCTTGTCGCGTTCCCTCGGTGTAAGATTCATCGCTTCAATCTCCTCTCCCGGAACAACCCGATCAGGCCGACCACACGGTCGGCGTCAGCTCTGCCAGGCCCACGAGTCGTTGCCTCAGCGCGGCCCAACACCTGCCCAGCGCCTCGCGCAAACGGGCCGGATCCTCGTCGAGCAAGCGCAGCACGAGCAACGGTCCGGGACAGGACACCGACGCCCTCGTTCCCTGCGCGCAGTCTGCTATCACCTGCCTTGCCGTATCAAGCTGCCCGGCCGCGTCCGGGGCAAGGTAGAGCAGCGTGGCCAGTGCCCGTGCCCCGCCGAAACCTGCGCTCGCCGAGAGCAGCCAGGCCTGCCCCTCGGGCAGGCGCAGTCGATCGGCCCAGGCCAGTCGACCGTCGACCTTCACCGTCCAGCTTTCGTTGAAAGCCACGTCGGCCAGTTCCTCGCCCGACGACACCCTTCCCAGGACCAGCATTTCACCGACCAGGGCGCGGGCGTCACCCTGTACGCAAACGGTTGTCTGCCGCCGCAACCGACAACCGTCGAACAGTATGGTTCCCTGCGGCATGTACTCCAACCAGCCACCCTCGCCCACCTCGAGGCGGGTGTCGAGACTGCAGTGGCTGCCAGGCAGTGCCCGGTACACTTTCTCAGCCGCCTGCCCAAGCACCAGCGCCCGCGCACCGGGGCCCAGCTCAACCTTGACCCCGAGGCGGTCGCCACCGACCAGGCCACCCGAAATGTTGGCGACGACGGCCTGCAGCAGGCCACTCTCGTCCGAGCGCGGGGTGAAGACACGCAAGGGCGCGCGCTGGTAACGCCGGGTGACGACAGTGTCCGAGCGCTTGACGGCCAGCGCCAGCGAGACCTCGCCCTCGGTGGCAGCCGCCGGCAGCGGCGCCGCGCTTCCAGGGGACGCGACTACCGGGGGCGCCGCTCCCGTGTTTGCCGCTGTGACTGCCGTCGTCATACCGTCAGGTGGGCGCGGACCTCGGCCTCGTCCATGTCCGCGCCGCGCCCTTCTACTACCAGCCGGCCGCCTTCCATTACCGCGTAGCTGTCGGCCAGGCGGCGGGCGAAATCGAAGTACTGCTCCACGAGCAGTATGGCTATCTCGCCGCGAGAGGCCAGCATGCAGATGACTTCCTCTATCTGCTTGATGACCGAAGGCTGTATGCCTTCGGTCGGCTCGTCGAGCACCAGCAGCCCGGGCCGGGTAACCAGCGCGCGCGCGATGGCCAACTGCTGCTGCTGGCCGCCCGACAGGTCGCCACCCCGGCGCGAACGCATTTCGTCGAGCACTGGGAACAGCGACCAGACCTCGTTGGGAACGTGTCTGTCTATCTTGTCCATACCCGAGTAACCGGTCTGGAGATTCTCTTCGACGGTCAGGCGCGGAAATATCTCGCGTCCCTGCGGCACCAGCGCCATGCCCGACCGGGCGCGCTCGTGCACGGGCATGCTGGTCACTTCTTTGCCGCGCCAGATGATGCTGCCGCGCGCCGCCACCTCCAGCCCGAAAATCGCCCTGAGCAGGCTCGTTTTGCCAACCCCGTTGCGCCCGAGCAGGCAGGTGACCTCGCCCGGACGAACGTCGAGCGACACGCCCCGCAGGCAGTGGCTCGCCCCGTAGAACAGGTGCAGATCCTTTACGCTCAGCATGGGACCCGTCTTCCAGTGTTGCGATCAGCGACCAAGATAGACCTCGATTACTTCTTCGTTGGCCTGCACGGTGTCTATACTCCCCTCGGCCAGCAGGCGGCCTTCGTGCAGAACGCTCACCTTGCTGTCGAGTGCGCGGACAAACTCCATGTCGTGCTCCACCACCGCAACCGTGCGCTCGCCGGCTATGGACGTGAGCAGCTCTACGGTGCGCTCGCGTTCACCGGTGGTCATGCCAGCTGCAGGCTCGTCTACCAACATCAGCTTCTGATCCTGCACCAGCAGCATGCCGATCTCCAGCCACTGCTTCTGCCCGTGGCTGAGGGTAGCCGCGTCGTCGAAGCGAACGCCGAGCAGGTCGATGGTCTGCAATACTTCTTCTATGCGCTCGTGTTGCTCCGTGCTCAGCACGGCAGCCAGCGTAGCGAACACCGAGCGGTCGTTCCTGAGCGCCAGCTCCAGGTTCTCGAACACGCTGAGAGCCTCGAACACGGTGGGCGCCTGGAACTTACGGCCTATGCCGAGCTCGGCTATCGCCGCTTCGTCGAGTGGCAGCAGGCTCATCCCTCCGTCAAAAATAACCTCGCCCTTGTCCGGCTTCGTGCGCCCGGTAACCACGTCCATCATCGTGGTCTTGCCTGCTCCGTTGGGCCCGATAATGCAACGCAGTTCGCCGGGGGCAAGCACAAGGCTCAGGTTGTCGAGTGCCTTGAAGCCGTCAAAGCTCACCGTGACCCCGTCAAGGTAGAGCATGGAACCGGCGGCGACCGGTTTGACCCTTCCCTGGCTTACGCTGCCGTCAGCCATCCTGCGTGTCCCCCTGCTCGCCGGCTACTTCGCTGGTGTCCACGCGAGAGACAGCCCATCGTTTTTCACGACGGGAGCGCAGGCTGGCCACCACGCCCACCAGGCCGCCTGGCATGGCCAGGGTCACCACCACGAACAACGAGCCGAGAAAGAACAACCACGCGTTGGGCATCAAACCGGTGAGCACGGTCTTGAAACCGTTCACCGCCAGCGCTCCTGCTATCGCACCGTAGAGCGTGCCGCGGCCACCCACGGCCACCCAGATGGCTACCTCTATGGAGTTGGCCGGCGAAAACTCGCCGGGGTTGATGATGCCGACCTGCGGTACGTAGAGAGCCCCCGCCAAGCCGGCCATCATGGCCGAGAGCACGAAGAGAAACAGCTTGAAGTTTTCCACCCGGTAGCCGAGAAAACGCAGCCTGCTCTCAGCGTCGCGTATACCTGTGGCCACCCGGCCGAGCTTGGACGACACCACCATGCGGCTCACGAGGTAGCCCCCGGCCAGCGCCAGTAACGAAGCCATGTACAGGCCCGCCCTTGTGGTGGCCAGCTGCAGGTCCATGCCCGCGAGCTCCTTGAAATCGGTCATGCCGTTGTTGCCGCCAAAGCCCATGTCGTTGCGAAAGAACGCAAGCAGCAGCGCGTAGGTCATGGCCTGGGTGATGATTGCAAAGTAAACTCCCGACACCCGCGAACGAAATGCGAACCAGCCGAACACCAGCGCCAGCAGGCCCGGGACAAGCATCATCATCGGCAGGGCGAACCAGAAATGGTCAAAGCCCAGCCAGTACCAGGGCAGCTCTTTCCAGTCGAGAAAAACCATGAAGTCGGGTAGCAGCGCGTTGCCGTAGACACCTCGCGTGCCGATCTGCCGCATCAGGTACATGCCCATCGAATAGCCACCGAGCGCAAAGAAGGCGCCGTGGCCCAGGCTCAGCGCGCCGGCGTAGCCCCACACCAGGTCAAGACTCAGCGCCAGCAGGGCGTAGCAGAGATACTTGCCCAGCAGGGTCACGGTGTAACCCGACAGGTGCAGGACCGAGCCGTCTTCAAAGGCGAGGTTGAGAGCGGGCACAAGGCAAGCCAACGCCAACAGGCCACCAAATCGGGCCCAGCCGCGCCGGTCCATAACCGATATCAACCTGTTTTCCTGCCAGTTCATCGTGTCGTTACGAGCTTCGCCATCGCTCAGTCTTCGGCCGCGCGGCCGCTCATGGCGAACAGTCCGCGCGGTCGTCGCTGTATAAAGATGATGATGAACACCAGCACCAGGATCTTACCCAGCACCGCTCCTGCCACGGGTTCGAGAAACTTGTTTATCACGCCCAGGCTCATCGCCCCGGTCAGTGTTCCCCACAGGCTTCCCACCCCGCCGAAGACCACAACCATGAAGGAATCAATGATGTAGGACTGGCCCAGGTTGGGGCTCACGTTACCAACCTGGCTCAAGGCGACGCCGGCCACGCCCGCGATGGCCGAGCCCAGGCCGAAAGTGAGATAATCCACGCGACCGGTTTTTATGCCCATCGCCGAAGCCATCTCCCGGTTCTGCGTCACGGCTCTCATCTGCAGGCCCAGGGCCGTGTAGCGCAGCAGCAGGCCGAGCGCGGCCAGCACTGCCAGCGCAAAGGCGATCACGACCAGCCGGTTCCAGGTCAGCGTTACCACGCCAGCCAGTTCGAAACCGCCGGTCATCCAGAAGGGATTTTCAACAGCGCGGTTGGGCGCCCCGAACACCGTGCGCACCGCCTGCTGAAGGACCAGGCTCACGCCCCAGGTCGCCAGCAGGGTTTCGAGCGGGCGGCCGTAAAGAAATCGTATGATGCCACGCTCGAGCGCTACGCCCACCAGGCCGGTCACGAGAAAAGCCACCGGCACCGCCACCGGCAGGTAGAGATGAAAGAGATCGGCGGGAAGGTAGTCGCGAAACAGCTCCTGGACCACGAAGGTGCTGTAGGCACCCAGCATGATCATCTCGCCGTGGGCCATGTTGATGACGCCCATCACGCCGAAGGTGATGGCCAGCCCCACCGCGGCGATGAGCAGCACCGAGCCCAGGCTCAGGCCCTGGTAGAGCTTGCCCACGTTCTCAAGCATGCGCATCCGGGCCTCCATGTCGGCCATGATGCTTGCCGCCACCCCGCGCACACGCGGGTCGGGTTCGTAGAACTCGCCGTCGGCGTCGGTTTCGGTCAGGCGGGAAACCATGGTGCGCACCTCGGAGCTCGTGGTTTTCGACAGCGTCTCCAGACCGGCCAATCTCATGGCGGCGTCAGTGCTGAGCAGCCGCGAAGTCGCCAGCGCTATCTCCATGGCGGCCTTGAGATCGGTATCGTCTTCGTTGGCCAGTGCCTGCGCCAGCGAGTCGGCCATCTCGCTCGAAGGATAACCGGTGGCCGCCTCCACCGCCGTACGACGACGCTCAAGGTCCTCGCTGAACAGGTCCATGCGGCTCAGAACTGCACGGATCGCACCGCGCAGCGAGTTGTTGACCATTATCTTGCGTATGTCGCGCGAGCCGGCTTCGCCCAGGGGCTCGCCCGTGCTGGGATCGCTGAGCAGGTAGACACTGCCCTCGCGACGGGCATCGACCAGACGGTCGTCCGACACGCGTCGGTACAGCCGGCTCTCGAGCATGGAACCCAGCAAGCCCGAGGCGCGGGGATCACCCAGGGCGCCAAGGGCATTTATGGCCTCCATGCGATCGCTGTAACTCGACGAAGCCAGGCCGGCAGCCGCGACTTCAAAAGATACGGCTTCGGAAGGAGAAGCCTGTAAGGGTGCCGCCATTGCCAGCAACAGCAGGAGGGCAGAAGCCGGGCGAGAGAAGTAGTTGCGGTAGTTTCTCATCATCCCATCTTGCTCGGTGATTTCCTGAACGACGGACGACGTGCCGGCTTGGAATGTCGCCCGGGGAGACGGCGCCTGCCGCCTCCCCGGGCTTGTTTCTGCAGCCACCCCCCCACGGGGGTGGCATAGTTGAATCGAGACCCTAGTTAAACTTCGGCTTGGTGCAATTGCCGCAAACCCAGGGATACGACCAGTCGGCCGTAAGCTTGGCGCTCTCAGGAATGAAAGGGCTCCAGGCGTCAGCCTTGATCGTCTCGTCGGTCTGCCACACGATGTCGAACTGCCCATCGGACGTGATCTCGCCTATCATCACCGGCTTGGACAAGTGGTGGTTGGTGTTCATCACCACGTCGTAGCCGCTGAGCGAGCGTACTTCCTGCCCGTACATGGCCTGCCTGACGGCGTCGACATCGGTCGAGCCCGCTTGGCGAACCGCCTGCGCCCACATCTTGAAGCCTATGTAGTGGGCCTCCATGGGGTCGTTGGTCACGCGCTTCTTGTTCTTGATGAACTTCTGCCAACTCTTGATGAAGGACTCATTCTCGGCAGAATCGACCGACATGAAGTAGTTCCACGAAGCCAGGTGGCCCACGAGGTTGCTCGTGTCTATGCCCGACAGTTCCTCTTCGCCCACCGAAAAAGCAACGACCGGAATGTCCTCTGCCGAAATGCCCTGGTTGGCCAGTTCCTTGTAGAAGGGAACGTTGGCGTCACCGTTAATGGTCGACACCACGGCCGTGCGCTTGCCTGCATTAGCGAACTTCTTCACGCGGCTGACGATGGTCTGCCAGTCCGAGTGACCAAACGGGGTGTATTCTTCCATTATGTCGGATGACTTCACTCCCTTCTTGCGCAGGAACGCACGCAGGATCTTATTGGTGGTGCGGGGGTACACGTAGTCGGTCCCCAGCAGTACCCAACGCTCGGCCTCGCCGCCTTCTTCGCCCATCAGGTATTCCACCGCGGGGATGGCCTGCTGGTTGGGCGCCGCGCCCGTGTAGAACACGTTGCGCGAAGACTCTTCGCCCTCGTACTGCACGGGGTAGAACAGCAGCCCGTTGAGCTCTTCGAAAACCGGCAGCACCGACTTGCGGCTCACCGATGTCCAACAGCCGAATACAACGTCGACCTTTTTCTGCTCGACCAGCTCCCTGGCCTTCTCTGCAAACAGCGGCCAGTCCGATGCCGGGTCAACGACCACGGCCTCCACTTCGCGACCCAGCAAGCCGCCGTTGCGGTTGAGGTCGTCGATCATCATAAGGACCGTGTCCTTGAGCGTCACTTCGCTTATCGCCATCGTTCCCGACAGCGAGTGCAGCACGCCCACCTTTATGGTGTCTTTCTTTGCCTGGGCTGAACCCGCCGCCACGCCCACGCATATCAAAGCGCCCGCGGCCAACAGCGCCACCTTCTTGTAGCTGAACATCTTCAGTATTCCTCCTTTTGTCATTTTAAATTAAGTCCCGGTCATTGCGGGCCTCGGACGAGAGCCCGTCCAGCCCGGCTGTCACACATCTCCCCTGCCCCTTGCAGAGCAATAAAGGGGCCAACGGCAGGCCTGTTTTCTGGCCGTTATACGGGCCCGCAGCGGCCCGGGCTGCTGGTAACTGCTGCATGCAAGAGCAGACCACTGCCTGATCATCAGGCAGTCGGTGCCCCCGTTGGCCTCCCGGTGGCCGGCAAAAGACAGCCCGCGGGTGCCGGCGGGCAGGCCGCGGGCGGTATCAAAATTGCACTGCACGCGAGTTACCACTACACGCGAGTCATCAGGAAGCACGCCGGGAGACCGGCAAAAAAAGGGAGGAAACTAAACAGTGAACGTATACAGAAAATCAGCCGGTACCGGCCTCGCCGTGGCCCTGCTGTTCGGGCTTTCGGTCGTGGCCGCCCAGGCCGGGATCAGCCAGGACGTGGGCAACGGATCCTACAGCCTCGGGGCAGGATTGAGGGCCAGCTACAACAGCGTCGAAGACGGCGCACCCAGTGGCGCCGATCGCTCAAACGACTTCAACCTGGAGACCCTGCGCCTGTACGGCTCGGGATCGTTGAACGACTACATCAGCTTCGAGGGCAACGTGGACGCCACCGAAGACGACGTGAAGCTGCTCGACGCAGTGGTGAAGGTAAAGCTCAACGATCTGTTTGAAGTCTGGGGTGGGCGTTTCCTGCCCCCGTCGGATCGCAGCAACCTGAGCGGGCCGTATTTCCTCAATGCCTGGACCTTCCCCATCGCCCAGAAGTACCCTGCCATTTTTGCCGGGCGCGACAACGGCGTAGCGGTGTGGGGACAGACCGGCGGCGGTGCCTTCAAGTACCAGGTGGGCGCCTTCGAGGGTTCGCAGGGTGTCAACAACGACGAAGACAACCCGCTGTTTGCCGGCCGTCTCACCTTGAACCTGTGGGATCCCGAGCCGGGCTACTACAACTCGAGCACCTACTACGGGTCGAAGGACGTACTCGCGATCGGCCTCGTAGCCATGAGCCAGTCCGACGGCGCGGGTGACGGCATCTCGGGCGGAACGGGTGACTTCAACGGCTGGAACATCGACGTCCTGGCCGAGAAGAACCTCGAGATGGGCGTAGCCACGCTGGAAGGCGCGTTCTACGACTACGACTCCGATGGCGCCACGGGTGGCACGGCTGAAGGCGACGGTTTTTTCGTGCTCGCCAGCTGGCTCTGCCCGGAAACGAGCAGCATAGGCCCGCTGGAAGGACAGTGGCAGCCGATGTTCCGTTGGCAGGAGTTCGAGAACGAGGCCGACACAGACGCGACCGAGCTATGGGAGCTCGGGGTCAACTACATCATGGACGGCCACAACAGCCGTATTTCGTTGGTGTTCGGAGAAGAGGATCCTGCCGGTAGCGGCGACAGCTTCAACAGTGTGCGCCTGGGTATGCAGATCCAGATCTAAGCTCCAGGCTCTGAACTCTGGGGGGATTCCCCGATAGGAGTGGGGGAGGCGCGGCAACAACGCAGCGCCTCCCCCTTTTTGCTCCTACCACTGGGTCAGGGCGCCGTTGTCTATCCAATCCTGTATCGCCTGCTTGTCAGCAAACGACAAAGCCGGCAGACCGAAAGGCATCTGCAAACCAAATCCCGGCGTTGCCAGAGCAACTTTCTCGTAGAAATAACTCGATACGGAGTCACCCGGAATCACCAGGGTGGATGCGACCTGCGTGGAAGCTACCCCGACAAGCGCCGATCCCGCACCACCGGCAGAAAGGTCGAGTCCCTGGAAGGCCGTGAACGAATCGTGGCAGCCCGAGGTGGCGCAATTCGTGTCCATTATGGCCTGCACGGCGTCGGGCAGACGCGGTCCGCAGTCCATCGAGCAGTTGGTGAGATTCTCTCCACCGGCGGCGTCGCAGGTGCCGTCACCACAGTCGGTGACGGCGTTTATCCAGTCAGCGATCGTGGTGATGTCGGGAGCTGACAGGGCTGCAAGTGGCGGCATGGCTAAGCCGAGGGGCGGCGGGTTCTGGGTAATCTTGGTGTAAAGCCAGCTGTTCACGAGATCCCCCGGCTCGACCCGGTCGGTGGCAATCTGTTCTGTAGAGGCTACGTTTATGGTTTGCGCACCCGAGACGCCCGCCGACAGCACGAGCCCCGCCCCGGGGAGCGAAGTGGCCGCGCTATGGCATCCGAGCGTGGCACAGCTGTCCGTGAAGATGTCCTGCACTTCTTCGCTTACCTGACTGCAATCGACCGGGCAGGTAGTGGCGCCCTCGTCGGCGTTGTCACAAGTGCCATCGGTACCGCAGGATCCGGTTATGCTGTGCGCAGAGCTGACCGACCCATCCTGGTAGAGCGCCCCCATGCAGGCCTGGGCCAGGGCCACTGAGCTGGCCGCGCCCGCACAAGCGTCGAGGGAAGCCAGGGTGGCGTCGCTACACTTCTTGGCCACCCCGTCGGCCAACTTACCAGCGGCCTTGGTGATCTTACCCTTGGCATCGGCCTGGGCGAGGTCGCTGCAGTCGGCCGAAGACTTGCCCTTATCCACCGACTCGTAGCACTTCGCGATCGTCTTGAGTACGGTCTTCGCCATCTTGCCACCGCCCTTGGACATGGTGTTGAGACAACCCTGCTGGTCCTTGGACAGGCTCACGTCGGCGCTGCCGAAGGTAGCCACTGTCATGGCCTCGGCCTCGGTCCTGGCAAGACAGACCTGGCAGGAAGCGAGGTCCGAAAAACCCGCTATGGCGCCCACCGAGTCGCAGGGCCAGGGGCAGGACGACAGGGCACCGGTCTCGCCGAGGGTAGAAACACACTTGCCACTTATACCCGCCAGCGCCTTGCTTTCGGCTCCGGCAATCTTGCCCTTCAGGTCTCCCGTCGCGACGCTGCCGCAGTCAGAAGCCAAGGCGGGCGTACCCTTGCCCATGGCGCTCTTGTAGCAGGAACCCAACTCTTTGAGGGCCGTGTTCATGTACTTACCTACGTTCTTGTTGATGGTCTTGCGGCACTTCTGCGCGTCCTTGGACGGCTGCGTAACGTGCGCAGGGAGCGTGGTGGGTACGAGAAACACTGCCACGGCAAAGACCGCGACGAAGTTCTGGGCTGGCGTCATGATGGGAATTCCCTCCTGTGAATTATCCGGCCGCCAATTGGCAGGCGGCCAACCTTAAACATGCCACCACACGCGTTGTTGCGTCAAGGCAAAAACAACAGTGCCCCCCGATCGGGGGGTGAGAGAAAACACTGGGTGTTACTGGCTCAGTTAACGATGGGCCGTATTACCGACCGCTTGCCCTCGTTGATCTGCTTGAGTTCGGCGATGCCTTCCTCCGCAATCGCCTGGCCGATGTTCCACTCGCCCTCGCCGGCGATCTCGTCCATGTCGACCCACATGCTGTAAAACGGCATCGTGCGCTCGGTGATCAAGCCGCCGGAATACAGCGTCTTGATCAGCGTGCGAAAGATATTGCTACTGTCACGCATGAAGCTGCGCCGGGTATCGTCGGTTATGGCCTCCGACATGGCCGCCACCGCGAAGTCGGGATCTATGCCGCAGCGCTCGTACAGTCCGCGGCGCTGGTCTGCGCCCACGAGGTTGAAAAGCAGGTCCTCGAACATGTCGCGGCTGTAGTCTTCGAGCTCGTTGCGTATCTCTTCACCCACACCGGGTACGTTCAGGCGTGCCCAGATCTGCCCGAAGCGATGGTGAAAAGCCTCGTCTGTCATCACCAGCTGGGCCAGGCGGCTGAGTACCGGGTCGTTGGCCTCCTGGTACAGGCCGGCAAATATGCCCATGGCTATGCCCTCGATGACCATCTGCATGCCGATGAGCTTCTCGTAGATAATGTTGGTACCCACTATGCGATTGAGCACGCGATCCAGCGTTTGGGTGGGCGGTGTGACCTCGCCGAAGCGCGAGTGGAGATAACGCGCAAAACCCTGCACGTGGCGGGCCTCTTCGCGGGCCTGGTTGGTCGCGTACTCGGCCGCCCCCGCGTCGAGCAGCATGTCGGCCAGCCCGGTCGAGATACTGAGCGCGCCCTGCTCGCCGTGCAGCACGCCGCTTATACGCATGAGCGTGGTCTGGTTGGCAAAATTGATCTGCTGCCCCTCGTCCAGTGTGTCCCATATTGCCGAGTGGCGTTCGGGAATCTGGCTGATCGGAATAAGCGGTACATCGGTGGGAGCAGCGATGTCAAAGTCTATGTAGTCGGGGTCGTCGGGGTTCCAGAAGTGCTCGTGGGTACGCGCGATCAGCGTCTCGAATTCGGGCGCGCGATCGAGGTAGCGGTCCGAGTTAAGCATGGCCGCGAAATCATCGCGGGCCACTGCATTGAAAGCAGGGTTGATACTGGTCTGCCGGTTACGTTCCCGGTCTTTGTCTGACATGGCCATCGGGCGATTGTGGCAGACACGCCGACCGTTGACCAGCAGGCCTGCCCCCCGTCTGCGCCTGGCGATGCGCAAATGGCGAACAGTCCGGCCTACAGCAACCAGCTGAGCCCCGCCCTCAACCTGTAGTCGGGCACCAGCGACAAGCCCGAGTTGTTGAGCACCGTGGGCAGGTCGAGCTCAAGATGCGCCACCAGGGAAGTACGCCAGGAGTACAGAATTCGCGGCCCCAGGTAGACAGCGGTCAACGCCGAACCGGCTACCTTCTCACCCGCCTGGGTATCCTGGCCCTTGCTCTGCATGGTCGCCACCAGCTGCATCGCCATCCGATGCTCGGTTGGCCCGTGGGTAAAAAAAACGCCGGGTCCGGCGCTGACGGTCAGGTCATCAGCGTGGCGATAGTCGTGGTCTCCTTCCGTGCGCAAGCTGTAGTCCACCGCCAGGGACACGAACGCGCGGCCGCGACTCGCAAACATATCGGCGCCAAGCAGGTAGTCGACCGACCCCGTGCCCAGCGCGAGATCGTGCCCGTGCAAACCTCCTTCGTGGAACTCGTCGTGGGAAGAAAATCGCGCCCCCGCGCCCAGTTCCTCGCCGTGTTCCTCGCCGTGCTCTTCCTCGGCCAGGAGATCGCTGTCGCCGGTGGGCAACTTGATGCCACCGCGCAAGGTCGCACGCAGCACGGTCTGGTTCTCGCCAATGTTGTCCAACGCCACCCAGCGCCCGGTCAGCGCAATGTCGCCCAGGCCGTCTTCACGACCACTCGTCGTGCCGGTTTCAATTTCCTGGCGAAAGCGCCGCTCTATCCACGGAACACTGGCCTGCACTCCCCAGCTGGGGTTGAAGTTATAGCCAACGAGCAGCTGGGTTATCGAGCTGCGCAGCATCTCTCCCGCGTCGTTGTCGACCTCCTCTCCCGCCTCCCGCAAACTCTTCAAGCTGCTGAACTGGGTGGCCAGCCCTACGCGCGGGCCAGCCTTGATCTGTTCCATTGCCACGGTGGTATACACCGAGCACAAGTCACAGGCGTATGCTCCTGCTGCCGTTGCAAGGCCAGCAGCCGCCACTGCCAGCACGGTCAAGAGCGATCTCGTTAAAAATTTCATCCTTCGTTTTTCCTTGTCCATTCACTGCACGCGCGGTGGCAGTAGCCCGGAAGCCAGGTTGTCGAAGGGCGTCCAGCCTGCTCACGTAGTTTAGTCAAAAACTGGAGGGCCAACAAGGTACCGGAAGTGCCCACTGGACTCGCCGCGAGGCAAGCAGGGCGGATCCAGACTATCCAGCCGTTGGCCAAGAACCACGTTTTGCTCTATCTGTCAGATGCTCCCGGTATGCGACCCCGTGTAAAGCACAGAAGAAGCGGGCGCTCACATGGGGGTGGACGAACAAGTGACCGAAGAGCTGGAACTCATGCTGCTGCTTAAGGCTCCCGGGCGGGCAGATAACGGTGACAGCGAGGCTATCGGCCGTCGGCTCGTGCCACTGCTGCAGGGATCGCCGGGCAGCAGCGACAGGAGAGTGCTCGTGGCGATCGACCAGCAGGTGACGGCCCGCGATCCCTTCGACACGCTGGTGTCGGTGGCCGTGAGAGACGAGCACCAGGCGCGCAACCTCGCGCAGGCCATCAGGGCAGAGCTGGGCGACGGCCCGGACGGCGCCACTGACCTGCACGCCCTGCTCGTCCGAAGCCGATGGCCGAAACCACGCGTTCCGCGTCCTGGAAGCGACAGCCGGGCAGACGCGGGCGTAGTGATGGTGTCGGCCATGCACCGTATCGCCGAACCTGACCACGAACAGTTTGACCATCACTGGCGCGACCGACACGCACCGCTGGCTCTCAAACACCACCCCGGTATGGCCGCCTACCAACAGAACGTCGTCGAGGAAGTGCTCACGGCAAAGACGCCATCCTGGGATGGCGTAGCCGTGCTGTACTTCGACAGCCCTGATGATCTCGCCAACAGATTGTACAACGATGAAGAAAGCCAGCAGATAATCCTGGACGACGTCGCGCGCTTCGTAGACCTGGAACGCAGCACGACGGTAATCATGACCGACGTACCCGACAAATAATCCTGGAGCCACGTTAGCCACAAAAGAAAATGCCAAAAAAATTCTGTACAGCAATCAGCTGCATCGATGGGCGGATCCAGTTACCCGTTATCAAGTACCTGCAGACTCGCTTCGACGCGGACTACGTTGACTTGATCACGGAAACAGGGCCGAACCTGCTTCTTTCAGCCCAGCGCGATAGCCGCTCGGTTGAATCGATTCTCGCGAAACTCCGCATCTCTGTTTCCAATCATGATTCTGTGGGCATCGCTGTTGTGGGGCATCACGATTGTGCCGGCAACCCGGCTCCAAAAGCCGAGCAGCTGGCCCATATCAGGGATTCGATCGCCTTCCTGCAACAACACTGCCAGGAACTGGAGGTAATAGGCTTGTGGGTCGACGAGAACCGGGATACCTCCGAGATCCAGGGTGGCCATTCGCAAGTAAAATCATGACCGGGCCGAACGTGATCGCCGTACATCGATCCACGGAACACTCCTTCAGCAAGGCCACCGTCCAGGAAATCATCCTTGTCGCGGGGCTGGGTGTTGCCGGCGACGCTCACAACGGAGCCCGCGTTAAGCATCGCTCACGAGTTCGGTCCGACCCCGAGCAACCGAACCTCCGCCAGGTCCACCTGCTGCAAGCCGAGCTCCACGACGAACTCCGAAGCTTGGGACATGTCGTAGAGGCGGGCAACCTCGGCGAGAATGTCACCACCCGCGGCATCGATCTTCTTGGCCTGCCCACTGGCACCTTGCTTAAGTTCGGCGCCGACGCCCTGGTCGCAGTGACAGGCCTTAGGAATCCCTGCAACCAGATCGAGGCGTTTCAGAAGGGCTTGCTGAACCGCGTAGTTTCGCGCGACACCTCGGGCGCGTTGATTCGCCAGGCGGGCGTCATGGCCGTAGTCGTATCGGGCGGTGTCGTCCGGACGGGAGACCGAATCGCGATCGCCACGCCGCCTGGTATTCCGATACCGTTGGGGCCTGTATAGTCGAGCCCCGCGGCTACTGCTTGCAGCTGAGCTTCGTGCCCGGGCCATTGAAGCGGCAGTCGGCGAGCACGAAAGCGCTCTCGGTGCACAGGTCGGCGGCCGCTGCGGCGGCGCCGCCGAGCACCACGGTCAGCAGCGGCGGCTCGTCACCCTGCACGAGCGGATAGCTACCGTCGCGGGCCTTTATGATCAGCCTGGCGGTGCCCGGAGTCTTCCTGGAACGATCAACAAGCATCACCTTGTCTACGCCGCCCACGGGGCTGCCGGTTTTGTCACTGTACTTCCACTTCGTGCCCGAGCCGTTCACGCGCCAGCCGCGCGTGCCCTTGCCAGTATAAGCCCCCGAAGGCAGCGCGACCTCGGCCAGCGATGAACCAACGGCGGCCTCAAGCGACAGCAGCAGGCCGTTGCTGCCAAGATTAATGTCGGCGAACGATGCGCCTACCGGTAGCGTCAACTCTCCCTTGAGCAACATCCGCTCGTTGCCCGGTACGCCGTCGCCCAGGCCCGAAAGCTTAAACCTGGGCCGCCCGGCGAGGTCACGCGAACCGTCGCTGTTGTCGCAGGTCGAGTCCACCGGGCAACTGCACTCGCCGGCCAGCCCGGCGGCTATGCACAAACCCGGGCAAGCCGCGTCATCGCTACCATCACACTGCTCGCTGCCCTCGACGGTGTCGTTGCCACAGATCGAGTTCGAGCAAGCCGAGGTATCGAACAGGCAGTCACCGCCGCAGGCCAAGGTCCCGGCCAGGTACCCCAGGCCCACGCAGTCCTGCCCTGCCAGGTTCGCGCCGTCGCACTGCTCGCCCGCGTCGATCACGCCGTTGCCACAGTTGTCGGCCACCAGGGCGATACTGACCGACGCCGGCGCCGTGCCTACCACCACGGCCTTCTGCTGGGTGACGTAGCCGGCCGCCGAGGCCTGCACGGTGTAAGTCGCGTTGGCGGGCAGCATGTAAGTCCAGCGGCCAAAGGGCAGAAAGGTGTTGCGTGCAAGCTCACCCGTATCGAAGACGTAATCCACGAGCGTCACCGTGGCCTCCATGGGCAGGCCGGTTGCCGAGTCGGTGGTGTGTACGTCCAGGCGCGCACCGTCCAGCCTGTCGTAGAGGTACTGCCAGCCGGCGCGGTTACGCGTCACGATGGCCGGCACGTCGGCAAACGCCGGCTCAAAGGCCTGTCCCACCTCCACCAGCATGGCGTAGGTACCATGGTAGGCGTAGTACCAGCTCGTGTCGTCGCCACTTATGGGTCCGCCCGAAGCCGGCGAGTAAACGTCAAAGCGGGGCGTGGAATCGACTGCGTCGATGGCGTCGGCCATGCCGTGCATCATTTCGTGGATGACGTCGTGCTCGGGCATGATCTCGTTGGCCGCACCGTTGCTGCAGGCATAAGGGTAGTCGATGAACTGGCCGTAGGCGTGCCAGCTTATGGCGGTCGTAAAGTGCCACTGGTCGCTGAGAGCAGCCATGGCCGAGCTCTCGAGTTCGGACGAAGCCGACGGTCCTCGGTAGGTCTCCATCGAGCACGACGAGCCGCTGCCGCAACCCGAGGGGCCCCACAGGTAGGGGTAGTTGCGGTTGAGGTCAACGCCCGTACACGAGCCCCCGTAGGTCTGGCGGTTCTTGCGCCACAGCGAATCCACGTCAAAGACGTGCTGGGTGCCGTCGGGGTTTACCACCGGCACGACCACGGTCTTGTAGTCGTTGACCCAGGCGGTAATCGTAGCGTCCACTCCGTAGCCGGCTGTCAGGGTGTCTACAACGTCCATGGCCACGTGCGGAGTGGCTACCTCGCGCGAGTGGTGCTGGCTGCTGAACAACAGCGACGGCTCGTCCTCGTCTACGCCCGGGTTGTCGGAAATCTCAAGGCCGTAGATGTCGCGTCCCTCCCAGCTCGTACCCACCACGAACAGCCGGGTGATGGACGGGTAGTTGGCGGCCGCCTGCGTGAGCAGCGCCTCTATCTCCGAGGGATCGTAGTACTCGGACTGCGTACGACCCGGCTCAAGCGGCGCGTCGTCAAACGAACGCAGCACCACGAAGCCGGCCTCAACCAGCTCTGCCAACGCGCGCGCGTCGGGCACATCGACCACGGCGCTGCCGGTGTCGGCGTCGTAGCCACAGCGACCCGCGTGCATGCCGTGATCGCTAAGCCAGCCGAACCACGCGCGTCGTTCGGCAGCCGAGTGCTGTTGTCCTGCGGCGGGTAGCGCGAGCTCCAGGGTCCACGGTTGGGCCGGGGCGGGAGTTGGAAAGACTGCGACCCCGCCCAGGAACGGTACCAACAGCAGGGCCAGAATTTTAAGCCGTCTCATGAGGGGGGGGGGCGCCCCGGTCAGCGCAACTTCAACAATAGGAAACCGGCAGCGGGTTCGTCAAGGTGAATCACCCTTTTTCGCCGCGAAAAGAGCTATTTTGAGCCCGAGGTGTTGGCAGCAGCGCCCAGGAAGGCGGGTTTTTCGCCCCCACCGTGCACGAGCAGACCGGCGCCGCTTATGTAGGCCGCCATCGGCGAGGCCAGGAACACACAGGCATCGCCCAGGTCCGAAGGGTCGGCCAGCCGCCCAAGCGGCACCGTGGCTGCGACCGAGGCTATGCCCTCTTCATCGCCGTAGTGCAGGTGCGCCTGCTCGGTGCGCACCATGCCGCCGATTACGGCGTTGACCCGCACACGGGGGGCCCACTCAACGGCCAGCGATTCGGTCAGGCTCAACAGCCCAGCCTTGGCTGCCCCGTAAGCCGCCGTGCCCGGCGAAGGCCTGAGCGCGCTCACGCTCGAAATGTTTACGATAACGCCGCCTTCTTCCTGTCGCTGCATGACAACGTTGGCCTGCTGCGCGCAGTTGAGCGCCGCCAACAGGTTGAGGCGCACTATCGACTCGGAGAACCTGGGCGAGGCCGTTGCAGCCTCGGTGGCCGGCGCGCCACCGGCGTTGTTGACGAGCACGTCGAGTCGGCCGTGGCTGTCTACCGCGGCCTCGATGACGGCCGCGCTGGCATCGGGGTCACGGACGTCAGCCTCAACGAACACGGCCTCGCGACCGTCGACCGACGGCAAGACATCGGGGCGCGTGCGACCGCAGATGAGCAGCTCGGCCCCTGCCTCGAGAAAACACTGGCTGATGCCCCGGCCCACACCCTTGCCGCCGCCGGTTACGACGACGACCTTGCCACTGAAGTCGAGTTTATCTGCCATCGTCAAGCCTCCAAGCCTGCCCTGTCCGCACATCCTATACCCAACAGTCGGGCTATGCGCTCGCGGTGCCAGTCGGGGTCGCCCAGCAGCGTAGCCCCGGCGCGCGCGCGCTTGAAGTACAGGTGGCAATCGTATTCCCAGGAAAAACCCACCCCGCCGTGCACCTGTATCGATTCGGCCGCAGCCGTGAAAAAGGACTCGCTGCAGTAAGACAGCGCCAGCGAAGCCAGGCGCGGCAGCGCGGGGTCGCCGACCGAGGCGGCCCAGGCAGCGTAGTAGGCCGCCGAGCGTGCGCTCTCGACCTTGACCATGACGTCGGCCAGCTTGTGCTTGATGGCCTGGAAGCCACCTATGGGCCGGCCGAACTGGCGGCGCTCTTTTGCGTAGGCCACCGTGCTGTCGAGCACCCGCGACGCGCCACCAAGCTGCTCAGCAGCCAGTGCCACCGCGGCGAGATCAAGCGTGTCTTCAAGCTCGGCCCAGCCACCGACCATGCGCGCGTCGGCCTCGAGCAGCACGCCATTGAGCTCAACGCGGGCCAGGCGACGGGTATGATCCATGCCCGGTGTCGCGACGCAGGCCAGGCCGTCGGCGCCGGCCTCGACAAGGAAAAGCGCTATGTTATCCCGGGAGCCACCGCCGGCCTCGCACGCGGCGACCACCAGGAGGTCGGCCGTGGCCCCGTCAACGACGAAAGATTTAACGCCGTCAAGGCGCCAGCCGTCACCGTCGGCAGTAGCAGTCGCTTTTATTCCGCCAGCGTCGCGTGAACCGTCGTTCTCGGCAAAGGCCAACGCCGCGCTTATTTTGCCCGCGGCTATGCGAGGCAGCCACTGTTGCTTCTGCTCTTCGCTGCCGGCCAGCAACAAGGCGTTGGCGGCCAGGCAAACCGTCGAGAAAAACGGTGCGCACAACAACGCCGCGCCCATCTCCTCCATGAGCACCGACAACTCGACCGCACCCAGGCCGTAACCTCCGTACTGTTCGGGCAATGCCACGGCCGTCCAGCCCATCTCGCCCGACACGCGCTGCCACACGCCCTGGTCCCTACCGAGCTCGCCCTGCATGGCCTCACGAACCTGCCCGGATGAGGACTGGTCGGCAAGAAACTCGCGCGCGCTGCGGCGCAGTTCCTGCTGCTCGGCTGTCAGTGAAAAATCCAGTTGCCTTTCCCCGCCTGACCTTGAGTCAGGTACCGTAGACCTTCTGCGGAGGCTCGCTCTTTTCTACCAGGCCCGCCACTGCCCCTCCCAGGTCCGAGGGCTCCCAGCGCTGCCCGCAGTCGACCTCAACGCCCGTGCGCCAGCCGTCGCACAGGCTCACGCGACCGCCGTCCACTTCGAACACCCGGCCCGTGACGTCACGCGCCGCCGGGCTCGCCAGCCACGCCACCAAGGGCGACACGTTGGCCGGGTTCATGGCATCAAAGCCTTCTTCGGGGGCTTTCATCATGTCGGCAAACGCTCCCTCGGTCATGCGCGTGCGCGCCGATGGCGCGATCGCGTTGGCCGTGATGCCATAACGACCCAGTTCAGCGGCCTGTACCAGTGTCATCGAAGCTATGGCCCCCTTGGCCGCCGAGTACACCGACTGGGCGATGCTGCCCTGCAGGCCCGCACCCGAGCTGGTGTTGATGATGCGCGCGTCGACGTCGTCGCCGGCCTTGGCGCAGTCGCGCCAGTGGGCAGCCGCGTGGCGCGCCACGCAGAAGTGGCCGCGCAAGTGCACGCGCAACACCGCGTCGAACTCTTCGACGGTGGCGTTGGCAAACATACGGTCGCGGACGATGCCGGCGTTGTTGACCACCACGTCAAGACGGCCGAAACTCTCGAGGGCGGTGGCAAGCAGCGAGCCAGCCCCGTCCCAGTCGGCCACGTCGCCGGCGTTGGCCACCGCCTGGCCGCCCGCAGCGCGAATGATCTCTACGACTTCGCCGGCCGGGCCGCTAGACCCGCCACTGCCGTCGAGTTCGGCGCCTATGTCGTTCACGACCACGGCCGCGCCTTGGCGGCCGAGCTCAAGCGCGTGCTCACGGCCCAGGCCACGGCCCGCGCCGGTGACAACGGCCACCCTTCCTTCGCAGATACCCATCTCGTCGTCTTCTCCCCGTCCAGCTGTCCCGTTACACGCGCTCGATTATGGTCACGTTGGCCTGGCCGCCGCCCTCGCACATGGTCTGCAGACCGTAGCGGCCGCCCGTGCGCTCGAGCTCGTGCAGCAGCGTGGTCATCAGCCGCGCCCCGGTGGCACCCAGCGGGTGACCCAGCGAGATGGCACCGCCGCTGACGTTGACCTTGTCCATGTCGGCCTCGAGCTCCTTGGCCCAGGCCATCACCACCGGCGCGAAAGCCTCGTTGATTTCTACGAGGTCAATATCGTCCAGCGTCATGCCGGTTTTCTCCAGTGCCCAGCGCGTGGCGGGCATGGGCGCGGTGAGCATCCACACCGGGTCGGCCCCGCGCACGCTCAAGTGATGAATGCGCGCCCGCGGCTTGAGCCCGTGTTCCTTCACTGCGCCTTCACTGGCTATGAGCAGCGCCGAGCTCGCGTCGGATATCTGGCTGGCCACCGCTGCCGTTACGCGCCCGCCCTCGCTCAGCGTCTTCAGCGTCGCCATTTTTTCAAGCGAGGTGTCTCGGCGCGGTCCCTCGTCGGCGGTGACGCCTTCGAGCGGAACGATCTCGCGATCAAAATGCCCCTCGTCCTGGGCCTTTATGGCGCGCTGGTGGCTCTGGTAGGCAAACTCCTCCATTTCCTCGCGCGAGCACTCCCACTTTTCGGCGATCATCTCGGCCGAGCGAAACTGTGACACTTCCTGGGTACCGTAGCGCTCCACCCAGCCCTTCGACTGCGAAAAAGGATCCTCGTGACCGTATTCCTGGCCCGCCAGCATCGACGAGGAAATCGGGACCTGGCTCATGTTCTGTACGCCACCGGCAACCACGAGGTCGCTCGTGCCGCTCATCACGGCCTGGGCCGCAAAGTGCACAGCCTGCTGGGCGCTGCCGCATTGGCGATCGACGGTCGTTCCCGGCACCTCGTCGGGCAGGCCGGCTGCCAGCCAACAGGTGCGCGCAATGTCACCGGCCTGTGGACCGATGGTGTCAACGCAACCGAAAACCACGTCTTCGATGGCGGCGGGATCAACGTCGTTGCGATCCATCAACGCGCGCAGGCTATGCGCGCCCAGGTCGGCAGGGTGCACCTGGCTCAAGCCGCCACGGCGCCGTCCGACCGGCGTTCTCAGCGCATCTACTATGTATGCTTCGGGCATGTGGTCTCTCCTCTTCTACCCCTCTCGGGTTTCAAGCCTTTAATGTTTCCCGCCGGCGGTGCCCAGTAAAGCGGGCCAGGCAAGGTCGTCTTCCAATAAAAGCAGCGGCAGGGCAACGTCGTCGGCTACTTTTTCAAAGACAACCTGCAGGCGGGCCCCTATGACCAGCAGGCTGGGATCAACGGGCTCGCGCGCCTCGCCGCTACCGCTGGCCGCGCCGCCACGAACAACCCTGCCGAATATCCGGAGCGTGGGCGCCTCGTCGAGCTGGATGACGGCTACGTTGTAGGGCGCGTCTTTTTCAAAGGCCGGCAGCAACGGGGGGTGTGCCACGCAGTACGACCACAGCTGACCTCTACCCGAGAGTTCCTGCCAACCCGTATCCAGCGACTGCAGTCGGGGCACATCGGGCGGGGCGGAAACCTCAGGCGCCCGCAGTCAACGCAGGCCTGCACCACGAGTTCGCCGCGC
>JACKQG010000304.1_pt1 | contig 72403 bp, 42 predicted proteins | sample 8237621 | NCBI WGS metagenome assembly JACKQG01 (sample SAMN15677084, study PRJNA649215) | marine metagenome | biome: marine; feature: Black Sea; material: saline water; isolation source: suspended particulate matter (SPM) from the Black Sea western gyre | collected 2013-06-09/2013-06-10 | depth... | reverse complement strand
TTCAGGTGACCGCAGCTATTGTTCTGCCACTTGATCTTGCCCGTCTTAGCGTCCACAGCGTAAACGTAGGTGCCGTCGTGGTCCACGATACCCGCGGCGAAATACGCAATGCCGTCTTGGACCAGCACGCCCGTGTTGACCGGCCACGTCGAGCAGAGATTTCCATAGATCATGATGTGACGCTCGACCGGAGCGCCGCGGAAGCGCCAGAGCATCCGCCCGGTGGCTGCTTCCAGTGCGTAGACGTAACCATCGCCGCTGCCGACAAAGATGCGGCCTTCCCAAACGGTAGGCGAACCCTTGATCGGGCCGGCGGTGGTGAACTGCCAACGAAGCTGTCCCGATTTGGCGTCGATGGCGCGGACCTTTCCATCGTCCCCGGCAGTGAAAACCATGCCGCCGGCCGTAACCGGCGGAGTAGGAACGCACGGCTTGTCGGGAGCATAGGCCCACGTGGGAACGCCGGATGGTCTGTCCTGCGGATTCACGTTCGCCAGACGGGCGTTGGTGGACGCCGTACGATGATTGTCCGCTCGATAGGTCGGCCAGTCGTTCTCGGTGCTTTCGAAAGGCTCAACTTTGGCGATATCGCCTTCGCCAAGTTGAAGTCGTTCTTCCTCGGTCGCCGTGTAATCAAAACGGAAATCGCCGGCGGAGCATTTGGCGATCGCACCAATCAAAGACAGGTTACAGTCACAGGCCCAAGGGCCGAGGTAAAGCAGCCCGTTCGCAGGCAGCGCGCCGTCCAGACATGCAGGCCGCGCGGAACCATCGACCAGGACCTTCTTAGTCTCCCGGTCGAATCGGAGAGTCCCTTCGCCACGGACAAACATGGAATCGGGGCACGCGGTCAGGCGAGTACAACCTGCCTTACGAAAATCGAACTCTTCGCTGATATCGCCCGTCACGGGATCGACCACAGCGTGAGCGCCACGTGTGCCCACGCCGAGGATGGCTTTGCCTTCAATAAAAATTGCGTTGGGATTGTTGGTGAATTTCTTCTTGGTCCACAACAACGAGCCATCGTCGGTGGATATGGCGGCCACGTTCATACGCGTTTGGCCTTGGACAATCAGGGCGTCCGGCGTGGCCACGGCCAGGCAGGCGCTGCGGAAGCCCGGCGTGGACACGAGCCCTCGCCCCGGTTGTTCGATCAGTTCGCGGACCTTCGGATCCGAATTGGTCCAGACGGTGTCGCCGGTCGAAGCCTCGAGGCAGCGAAGATGCTTGTCCGGGCAATAAAGGAAGACCTTATTGTCTCGCATGGCCATCGCACGCGAGTCGATCAGGTCCTTCTCCTTGTGTTTCCAGAGGACGAACTTGTCAGCGACGTTGTAAGCCGCAAGGGTATTGCCGAAACCCCAGGGCACGCGAGGACGCGCGTAGTAGCCGCGACTCAGGTCAGCCCAACTCCAGCCACCAAAGGTACGGTCGCCCTTGATGATCTTCGCATCACCGCCTTTGGGGCCGGCCATGACGTAGAAGACGCCGTCGACGAAGGCCATCCACTTCCACTCGCCGTCGACGCCCGGAATCGTAATGCGCCCCTTTTCTTCGCCTGTGGCGGCGTCCAGCATCAAGCATCCGTCCCCGTCCAGTAGATAAAAGATGTCTTCGGTCGCAACGAAGGCGGACCGGTGGGAGAGAAACTCGTCGGGGAGCTTGCGTTGCCAAAGGACCGTGCCATTGTATCCGTTGCGCGCGACGAGCTGATTGACCATGTCCCATTCGCGCCGGTGGTGAGCGATGTGGCCCGTGGCAAGGAAGGTGCGACCTCCGGCGACCGTGGTGATCGACGGCATACCGATATAATACGGTTTGTCCATAAATTGCGTCATGTAGGGCGCTTTGATCACGTGATCAGAGGACACCGGATTGTTGTCCGGACCGTGTTCCCAATGGCTCCACTGGTCAATGCCTTCGGGTGCCGGCTTCCTGAAGACGACTAAGGTGTTCGTGGACGCATGCAGCTTTTCCATGCCGGGCGCGGAAGCCCAAACCGCCAGCTTCTCGGCGAACTCCTTCGAAAGCCCTTCTGCGGAAGCTCTGCCAACGACGGCCACACCCCGAGGTCGCAGCACGCGCATTACTTCTTCGACGGACAGTTTCGTCAGATCGCTGTCGGCAATCTGCGTCGCGAGCAACAGATCAATCATGTTGTCTGCGTACGGGAGTGGATCCAGAGTGCCCTGCTCGACAACCACGCGATCAATGCCGAAACCTGCATTGGCTGCGACCTCACGCACCTTGGCGACGGTCGCGGCATCCGGATCACGAACGTGGATCAGGAAGTTGCCCGAACGAACGAGCTTGAGCGCTGCTTGTTCATCAAAGCCCAGAACAGAACAAACACCGCGGTCGATACCGGACTCGTTGATCACTTGCTCGACGGCAACCGCCGAATCTGATTCAGCGGCCACAATCGGCATGATCAACATGCCGAACAGCACGAAGCAGGCGGCAATAGCCCCAAACGCTTTGGGTGCCGCAAAGGCAGAGGGACGGTTGTCAGACATCAGTGTGTTCTCCCTTGTTCGATGTTTGGCTCGATAGTGGCAATTGGGTTCTCGGCCGATTGTGGCCGGTGCCGTTAATGTACCGACTCGGTGATCCGCAAGCCAGCAACTGGCGAGAAATCATTTCGGATGCCGGTCTATCCTTGGTTGCTTGTCGATGCTGACCTTCTGATAATCACTCAACACAGTGGCTTTGTCAGACACGGCGATAGAGGGAAACAGGTTGTGATGCAGACATTTCGATCCGCAGTTGCGTTGGCGTTCGTTGTCACCGTTGTTTTGGGTGAATTCTCGGAGGCGTCGGACGAAAACACGTACCCGTGGCTGGGAAACGACCTTGGCATAACGGACGAAGTCCCAACGCCTTGGCTTCCCGTGGAGAGTGACGGGGATCGAGTGCGGGTTTGGGGCAGAAAGATTGATTTCGACGAAGCTCTCTTGCCCATACAAATCACCAGTCAGAACGTCAGGCTGCTCGTCGCCCCCGTGTCCCTCGCGGTCGCCTCTGCCAATCGAGTGTTTGACTTCAGCAAGTCGAAGATTCGCCGGCTCGAACATCGCAAGGGCCGGTTGGTCCGCGAAGCCATCGCACAAAGCGATTCGTTGACGGCCAGCACGGTAACGACCGTCGAATTTGATGGCATGGTCCATGTCAAACTGACCTTGACCCCTGACGCGCCAACAGCGGTCGACCGAATCGCCATCACCATACCCGTCAACCGAGAGGTCGCGCAAGTCTACGCACGATACCTGAGCTACGACTTCACGGCCCTGCGCACGGACAAGATGAGCCTTGCCACCTGCACTCAGCGGATCACCGAGCCGATTCATTCCGACTTCAATCCGGAGATCTGGATTGGCAACCGAGATGTCGGAATCACTTGGGCGGCCGAGACGAATTGTCAATACGACCTGTTCGACGCGGAGAAGACGCTGTCGGTCTATCCGAAGACGGATTCCGTGGATTTGGTCGTCAGTATCGTCGATCACCCCGTTACGTTGCGCGAACCGAAGACGATCGAGTTCGCGCTTTTTCCAACGCCGCTCAAACCAGTCGATCCAAGGATGCGCCAGATTCGCATGGCCGCGTTCGGACGACATCTGACTGCCTTTGCCGCTGGGATCAGCCGGGAGCACTACGACTACTACAGCATCTCGATGCCACAAGAATTCGATGCCACACACAACAGTCTGCCCATGTCCTCGCGAGGCGAGCGGTACGTGCGTTTACAGGAACGACTGGACAAGGCGGGCGTCAAGTTCATCCCTTACGGTGCCCTGGGGTACACGAACGCGGTATTGGAGGCTCCCCGCCGGTTTTACGACCGGTGGCACAACACGCCCGTTTCCAAGTCGACGCTTGCGCGATGGGGCGAATACGACCGCGGCGAAACGCGCGACCTGAGTCTGATGCGGGGGCTCCACTGGGATGGTTACCGCGTCTGTCCGTCGCCGCGAAGCTATGCCGATTTTCTGGTTTGGACTTATGCCAACGAGATCAAGGCCGGTGACATTGACGGCATCTACTTCGATCACGGCGAGGTCAGTCACTCGTGCCGCAATCCCAATCACGACCACTTCCGAAACGCAACGGGCGCCCAACATAAGTTCCACTATGGCGTATTCGCCGCGCGGGAACTATTGAAGCGGCTGTGGATCGCGACCAAACAGATCAATCCCGATTTGGTCATCATCCAGCACCAGTCGCGATCGCTGAAATCGTTGAACTCGTTCGTCGACATGGCCGTGACCGGCGAGGCGATGAACGTGCTGTTTGCCGGCAGTCCATCGAGCCGCGGAGTCCGCGAGGATCCCTCGTCCTACAAGCCGGACTACGATCGAATCCCGGAACTGCTGATGAGCTTCGACTACCTCGATACGTTTGGGTTCGAAGCGCGCATCCTTCCCCAGGTGAAATACTGCGTCGAACCCTACTGGAAGGAACACTCGGACGAATACGACGGCTACAGTCGAAAGATGTTCCGGCACACGCTCTTGCGCGGCATCCGCCAATGGGTTGGAAACATGAGCCAAACTGCGATCATCGAGGCCTGGACGGCACTGGATCGCGTCGGCCGACTGGATGAGACTGTGACGTTTCATCCGTATTGGAAAAATGGTCAGACCATTAGCACGACACATCCAAACACGATCGCTTCGTACTACGCCAAGCCCGGCAAAGCTCTGGTGTTCGTGGGCAATTGCAGCAACGAAGAAGTGGACGACGAATTGATGCTGAAATTTCCAGAGTCATTCACCGGCGCCATCGACGCAGTGACAGAGGAGCCGATCCAGTTGGACGGCAATCACGTCCATCTGACCATCCCGGCCGGACTGTACCGAGCGGTGTTCCTCACTCGCTGACGAAAGTAGGTCCCGCTTGCCGAGCGGGACCTTGAATCCCGGAGTCCGTCACCACATCGAGGTCCCGCTCGGCAAGCGGGACCTACTTTGCGCCTTCCGATCGTTTCCCGATAACGTCACCATAGCTGACCAAACGGATACCTCGTCGGCGAATCACTTCTTTCACTCGCGGGCTGGTGAACGCCCGAGTTACGCCCTGGCGATCCTCAGCAACGTCTTCGTAGCCGCGATGTCCGATGGCTCGCATCTCGGGCGTATCCAGGCCGGGATGCTCGATGATCAACCACAGGCCCGGCTTGAGGTCTTCGAGTATTCGGACCAGGTTTTGCTCTTTCTGCTCGGCCGTGGTGTCCTTGCCGCCGAATCGTCCGGCCCGTTGCGCCCGGTCAACTCCCAACGGAAGGCGATACTCGTCGGCGAGCTTCTCCACCAGCGCTCTGAGTTCGGTCGTGGCACTGGCCGTACCCATATGGCAAGTAAGATGAGTCACGTTGGGCAGCTTCTCCAGAGCCAGTTCAATCTGAGCCCTCAATTCGGACTCCACTTCGTCCAGTTTGGCACCGGCCTGCAGGAATCCCGTATTGGCTGGAGAATCTCTTCTCTGACTTGTCGTCGGGTAAAAATGGCCACGATCGTCGACCAAGCTCGGAGCTTCGGTCACCGGACCCCATTTCATGTTCTCCCACTCGCTGGTGAGTGTCAGGTGGACACCCACATCCAGCTTGGGATTATCGCAAAGCATCTTCTCCGCTTCGTTGAACCACGGAGCAGGCACCATCACTTCGAGCGACCGAGCGATCCCTTCGCGACAGCTTTGAATACAGGCCACGTTGGCGGCATGAGACGATCCAATATCGTCGGCTCGCACAATCAACCGAATGCCTGGATCTTCAGCCGAATTACAGACGTCGGTTCCAAAGAAAGTCAACAACCCGGCAGCAGCCAAAGTGACGACGAAAATGCGGTTCGTTCTTTTTCTCATGACAAACATCTACTTGCGTCCGTCTTTGTAGGGTGGGCCAAGTCTTCGCGGCCCACCGGGTTCTGAGTACCGAGTTCCGAGCGGTGGGCCCGCGAAGACTTGGCCCACCCTACGAGGTCACAGCCGTGGCCGCGTTAAGGTTTCGTTTCGTAAGTGATCAGATCGGAACTCTGCTTCTCCGGAATCTCCAGTCGCAGGTTTTCCATTAACTCCGCCCCTTTGATCTGCCTGGTTTCTCCCGTGCTTTCGTAATGGAGCAGGTACGTTGCGTCCCCCTTCAAACCGTGCAAAGACACATCGGCCGCTGGGTACGGACTTTCAGAATGGCGAAACACGAGGATCATACCTTCATCCAGGTCCGCGCGGTGATACTGCGTTGCCATCCACTCGGTCCGTCTTGTGGTATACGGCATCAAGGGGTACCAATCGCCAGTCAACAGGTGGCGGAGTTTGCGATAACGGTCGAGTAGTTCTTTTCCTCGTTGGACGTCGAAATCCGGGTCATCGGCGATCCAACCCAGACACAGCGATGAAGCCATGGTCGAGCGAAATGAGTAGTCGTCCAAACGATTCAAATGGGCGACCACTACGTTGTTGGGCAGGTACTGACTCAGGCCAAACAAGTGTGCCTGGTCGGCGTCGTTGTCGAACCAGTAGTCCGTCTTCTGGTGAACGTGCATCCGCGACACGGTCTCCAGGTCGATCCGCATGCCGCCGCTGGCGCATTCGACCCGCAAGGAATCGGGCCAGGTTTCGGCAATGCGATCCCAGTAGGCATACAGGCCCTCGATGTACTTCATCTCGGTGATCCCTTGCCGATCTGGCGGATCGTTGCGGCGCCACCATTCCAACGGGAACATATTGAAGTCCTGTCGGTAAACGCGGAAGCCGGGCATGTCCATGAAGCCTTTGACGATGTCAAAGAAATAGTCCTGGACCTCGCGGCGTCCGAAGTTCGCCAGCAGTACACGCGGGTTAGGACCACTGAGCACCCAATCCGGATGTTCGCGATGCAGGGCGGTGCCGGCGACGACGCGCTCCGGTTCGAACCACAGACCGTAGATCATTCCTTCGTCCTTGGCGGCAAGGGCGACGGGCTCCATTCCGTTCGGATAAGCGTCTTTACGCGGCGTCCAATTGCCTGCGCCGTGTGGCCAGCCACCTTCGAACCATCCGGCATCGGTCAACAACGCTTCCAGACCGAGCTTCGAGTAGGCGCGGATCAGTGATATCTGATTCTCGGCGTTGCACTCGTTGAGCCACACGCCGCCACGTGTGAAACAGGTGTTACAGTAGGGGATCGCGGACGGCGTCTTCCCATTTCGTTTGGCTGCGTAGTGCTTGTAGATCAGCCGACGAAACTGAGAGTTGCTTTCGATCTGATCCCCCTCCCAGTTCAAGACCAAGATGCGAGGCGTGCGTACGCGTTCGCCTGGGCGGAGCACGAAGTGCGTCAGTTCCTGACCGCTCGTGACGTGCAAGTGTTTCTTGTCGACGCATTGGAAATCGGCCGCCCATTGTCCCGACCATCCGACCGCGACAATGACGGACGCGTCCTTCGTGTCGATCTTGAAGAAAGGAAAATGTTTGGCGGAACATTTTCCATTGCCGCCCGACAAGGTCACGCGGTTTCGGTTATCCACCACCGAGACGCTTGGCGCGAAGTCCGAGGGATTGACCACGGATCCTTTGGTCTGATGCACCCGGTACGGGACCGCGTCGCTGATGGGCGAGGCGAAAGTCATGTCAAGTGCTTGGACGTTTTCGATGACCGGCGTGTCGTCCGTGCCTGTATTCTCGAAATAGAGCAGCCATTCTATCGCCGGAAAGTCAGAGAAGCGCACGGCTTCCATCGTGAGCCGCGTTCCAGTGTTCGGGTCGCTCCAAGTCGTGGTGACTTTCGTCCGGTCGTCATCAAGCCGCTCGCATTTGCGATCCGATTGCCAGCCGTCGAGTACATCGTCACTGTGCTGATCGCCGTAGACAAACGAGAATGGGTACCTCGCGCCAGCGGTTCCTTTCTTGACGTCCATTTTGTGAAGCGGGATCGTTGAACCATCATCCAGCTCAATCTCCGCCTCGGCCCAGTCGGCCCAGTCACATGCCGCTCCATTGCCGGAATCGCCCACGCGCAAGTCCACCACCTGTGCGCCACTCAACTCGACATCGACTTTGACTGCCTCCTCGCCGGCTCGGATGACCTTGGACTGATACAGTTGGCGACGGTTGGCTTCTACCGAGAAAACCACAGACCCGATTGGCGTTCCGGGGTTGGTGACCTGATTGTTGTCCACGCCGATCCAGGCCGAGAACCGCTTCAACGGGACAGGCGAACGGAGACGAATGTGGCTGACGGCATGGGTGCCGATTCCATGCTTGAAAGTCTGCTCGCCGATTTTCATGGGCGATCTGCCGATATTCCGGTTGACTTCAAGCTCTTCGTAGTCTTGACGGATCAGGGTGAGTGCCGGCTTGTCTTCATGCACGCGCGGCGTGTAGGGTACGTCGAGTACACGGTCTTGCCAGGATTGCTGGGCATGACCAACGGCTACCAACGTTTGTGCGGTGACTACTGTTACGAGGATAAGTAAGTTACATCGCATGACGGGGTCCTCTGCTTGATGATGGCAGAATCATGTTGGCAGAATGATCAAGAGCCGGGTTGTTCTGCCCCCATCATTCTGCCATTCACGACCATTTGATTGTATAATCGCGGACACTGTCAAGCGACCGCATCGAACTGACGTTGATCAACAAGGAATCTGCAATGGGCAAATCCACAGGCGCGGGCGTGCTGTTCGTTTTCTGTCTTCTGTCGACGATACGCGGTACGGGACTTGCCGACCAAGCGAAGCCGTCCGAGAAGACGATCCAACAAGGGCCGGACAGAAAATGGGTTATTCATCTCATCCATCAAACGCACCTGGACATCGGCTACACGCACACGCAGGAAGACGTTCTCAAACGACAAGTCGGCTTCTTATACACGGCCTTGGACCTGATCAAGGAAACCGCGGACTATCCCGAGGATGCCCGGTTCAAATGGCATCCCGAGGGGATGTGGGCCATCGACGAGTTTCTTCGGACAGCGACGGAAGAGAAACGTAAGGAGTTTCTTGACGCGATCCGTAACGGCTCGATTCATCTCGACGGCTTCTACGTCCATATGATGAGCGGCCTGGGAACCGAAGAGGAGTTGCTTCGGTTGATGCAGCCTGCCAAGGACTTCGAGCGAAAGTACGGTGTCCCGGTGACCACGGCCATCGGCTCGGACGTACCCGGTTACACTTGGGGACTCGTGTCCGCCATGGGCCAGCAGGGTGTGAAATACCTGAACACGGCCCCCAACAACAATCATCGCTTGGGATTCATGTATCTGTTGGGCAACAAGCCGTTCTACTGGGCCGATCCGTCGGGTGAACACCGGGTACTCTGCTGGATGGTTCCGAACAGCTACATCCATTTCTGGGGCGGACGGCACCGGGATGTTGGAGCGTCTGTTTTGCAGTTCATCGACCATTATCTGGTCGCGAAGGACTACCCGTACGACATTGCCCAGATCCGCTACTCAATTGGTGGCGACAATGGGCATCCCGATCCTAACCTCGCCAGACAGGTCAAAGAGTGGAACGAGAAGCACGATTATCCGAAGATCATCCTCAGCACCAACACGCGGTTCTTCTCCGAGTTCGAGGAGCGCTACGGCAAAGATTTGCCCGTTCTTTCCGGCGATCTGACGCCGTATTGGGAAGACGGCGCGGCCTCGACGTCCGCGGATCTGGCAATCAACCGTCGTGCGAAGGAAGACCTGGACCAAGCCGAACGGCTCTGGACGATACTGAATCCCCAGGCGAAACTCCACGACTTGTTCCGCAGGGCGTGGCACACCGCCATCATGTACGACGAGCACACGTGGGGCGCCCATTGCAGTATTTCGCAGCCCTTCAGTGAATTCACCATCTCCCAGGAGAAGTTCAAGCAGAGATTCGCGTTGAACACACGTGCTGTCGCCAGCGAGATCCTGGAACAGGCCACCAGCACGGTCGCCGCGCCGGATTCGAAGACCATCGACCTCTACAATACGGCTTGCTGGGACCGGGCCGGCGTGGTGATGTTACCTGAGAGCCTGTCGTCCGGCGGAGATCGACTAGTCGACGCGGCCGGCAACTTGGCTCCTACACAGCGGCTGAAGTCCGGTGAGCTGGCCGTTCTCGCCCCGACGGTTCCCGCGTTCGGCGCCAAACGCTTTACGCCTGAGCCCGGCGCGGCCGAGGCCGTCGGCAACGTCGTTGTCCAGGGGCATGTCCTGGAAAACGAGAAGATCAGGATCGCAATCGATCCCGCCGACGGCTCGATCGCCAGTATCTTCAGCAAGACTCTCGGCAAGGAGCTTGTCGATCGCACGACCGGCTTCGGCCTGAACGACTACCTCTACACCCTCGGCCGAGTCACAGGCGAGGGCTACAGCCGTATCACGACTCCCGCAACCGTCACGGTCGAAGACGCCGGGCCGGTTGTTGGCACAATCAAAATCGAGTGTGATGCGCCTGGCTGTAACAAGCTCGTTCGCCGGGTGCGCATCTATGCCGGCATGGACCGAATCGACCTTGTGAACGACATCGACAAGCTGCAGGAACTGACGCCCGAAAGCGTCTATTTCGCCTTCCCCTTCAACGTTCCAGATGGCCAACCTCGTATCAACGTGCCATTTGCCGTGGTCCGCCCGGAAAAGGACCAACTCCCCGGCGCGAACCGAAACTACTACTGCGTGCAGCGTTTTGTCGATGTCGCGAATGCCGACTTCGGTGTAACCTGGATCACGCACGAAACGCCGATGCTCAAGTTTCACCCATTCAAGATCATCGGCCGTGGACGCGGCTGCCTGCCAGTGGCGACCATGATGTACGACAAGACGCCGGGGGGCGTTCCCGAGTTTTGGGATCGGACGATTGACGCTGGCCCGTTCTTCTACTCTTGGGTAATGACAAATCACTGGGAAACCAACTACAAGGCGTACCAGGAAGGCCCGCATCGTTTCGCCTACACGCTGCTGCCGCACGCAGCATACGATCAGGCAGCCGCCCAGCGTGGCGCGAAGAGCGTCACACAACCGCTGCTGGCCGTGGCGGTGAGCCCCGACCAGGCGATCACGAAACCGATGCTTCACGTCGAAGGCGACGGTGTGTTGGTCACGTCGCTCCGGCCCAGCCGTGACAGCGGCGCCCTGATGGTGCGCTTGTATGCCGCATCGGGAGAGCCGGAACGGTGCGTCTTGGAGTGGGCCCAGCCGAAACACGTTTACCGCAGCGATCTACAGGAGTCGCGTGGCTCCAAGATCGAAGGCCCGGTGGAGCTACCGGCCTACGGTGTTGTCACGCTTCGTGTGGAACCACGATAGATTGGACTTACGAGGGAGGATCCGTATGCGCGCGTCTTTGTTTCAATTGTTTTCGGCGTCTTGCTTGTTCCTTGTCATCAATGCGCCCTCAATGGGCGATCAGCCCAACACAAGCGAACTCATCACGCGGGCCGGAATCTCCAAGGGCATTTGTTCGGTGCCGAATTGCCGCACGGGCGATCTTGCTATGGATATCGCGAGGCAAAGCGATTTTCTTGTCCACGCGTTCGATGCGGACACCGCGAACGTGGACGAAGCGATCAAGTGTGCCGGGCGCGCTAAGCTTCTGGGAAAGAACGTTCAAGTCGAACGCCTCGTGAGCGATCCTCTGCCGTATGCCGACAACTTCGTGGATCTGGTCGTGGTAGACCAACCGCACGGAATCAAAGCCGCCGAGGTCTTTCGTGTCGTACGCCCGCAGGGCTGCGCACTTGTCCGCGGCGACAGCAACCTGATCGCGACGCTGGGCCAGACCGGTTTCGAAATCGAGGGCGCCGCGGCTGGCTGGACGGTCGCGCGCAAACCGGCGTTCGACGGAGCGGACGACTGGTCGCATTGGTGTCACGGGCCCGACAACAACCCCGTGTCGAACGATACGGTGATCCAAGCTCCGTATCTCACTCAGTGGTTCGGCGAACCCTACTACCACGCCATGCCGGTGGTCAGCACGGCTGCGGCGGGCCGAGTGTTCATCGCTTCGGGGCATATCGCGCACCACGATCGCGAGATTCCAACCCTCAACACACTGGTGGCCCGCAACGGCTACAACGGCCGCGTGCTCTGGCAGCGCAGTCTTCCGGACGGCTACCTCGTGCATCGATCGGCTTTCATCGCGACCGAGGACATTTTCTATATGGTCGACGGCGATGGTGTCCTAACGCTCGACCCGGAAACAGGAGCCGAACTGGAGAGAATCCAAATACGCGACGCTAAGGGCACGCTGACGTGGATGGCCAAGGTGGGCGATGTGCTGTACGTGTTGGTCGGAGAAAACGAGCCGCCGGCCGATATCATGAAAGTCCATGCCACTTGGCGCGGTTGGGGCTGGAACAACGTCGACAAGAACTACTCGCCACAGGGGAAACACCAAATTCGTTGGGGCTTCGGCCAGACGCTCGCGGCGTACGACCTCACGAAGCAGAAACTGCTTTGGAAACACGAGCAATCCGATATCGACTCGCGCGGGATGGGTGTTCTCGGAGACAGCCTGTTTTACTACGTGCCTTCCGCCAAACTCGCCTGCCTAGATCGGCACACAGGTAAGACTGAATGGGTCAACGAGGCGACCGACAAACTCGCGCTGATCGAGGAAGAGGCGCGGGGACTGACCGGCACGCCCGGGTTTCGAACGACCTCGATGCTTCTGGCCACACCGGTTGGGCTCTTCATACAGGGCCAAAAACGCGTGAATGTCGTGGCTTTTTCGCTGGACGACGGTCGTTTCCTGTGGTCGAAGAAGAAGTTTCACAACAATCCTAATATGCTGTACGCTCACGGAAGACTCTTCATCAGCGGCATCGAGAACAATGGCACCGTGCAGGTGATTGACCCGGAAAACGGTAACTCGCTCGAAGAACTCAACTTCTGGAAGGGATCTTGCACGAGGCTGACCGGCAGCCCCGAGGCGCTATACTGCCGGGGCGAAGGGCTGGGACGGTACGACTTTGCACAGAAAGTCTATCAGGCGGAACGAACGGCTCGGCCGGGCTGCAACGACGGTGCCATACCGGCCAACGGCCTACTCTACGTAGGACCGTGGCTGTGTGACTGCAACCTTTCGATACTCGGGCAGATGGTGCTCGGTCCGGCCGGCAAATTCGAGGCTCATTCACAAACACTGTCGGGCAGCAACCTGCAAACAGCAACGTCGGCTCGCATCGAGAACGTACCGGCGGTTGACAAACTCGATTGGCCTGTGTACCGAGCCAACTACCATCGAACAGCGTCGTCCGCTGCCACGGTGCCATCGGCAGCGCGAGTGCTCTGGAAAAACGAACCACGTACCAAAGGCGCTCTTCAAAGCCAGCCCGTGACGGCCGGCACCCTCGTGTTCACCGCGGGTGAGGATGGATTCGTCCGATGTCTTGACGCTGATCGGGGCATGGAAAAATGGTCGTTCGCAACGGGTGGGCCGGTCATTGCCTCGCCCACCGTCTGGGAAGGACGCGTCTTCGTGGGTTCCGGCGACGGTTACGTCTACTGCGTGGAGGCGACAACCGGCAATCTCGTCTGGCGATTCCGCGTGGCCCCGGTGGAACGAAGAATCATGGTGTACGGGCGCCTTGCGTCCACTTGGCCGGTGAACAGCGGTGTCCTCGTGCATGACGCCGTGGCCTACGCAGCGGCGGGGCTCGTATACCGCGACGGCACGCACGTCGTGGCACTGGATGCCCGTTCCGGAAGACTGCGATGGCATAACGGTACCGTCGGAAAACCGATCAACGAGCGATACGAATTGCAGGCGGCTTCCGCCCTGGGCACACTGGCGATCGGCAAGAACCGCTTGTGGCTCGCTTCAGGGAACGTGGTGGTGCCGGTTTCGTTCGATCTGGAAACAGGCAAGGCACACATCGCCCCGGCTCAACGCGTCCCCGAATGGAACACGGTCATGGCACAGAAGCCCGAGCCATCGGGACGAGACATCATGGTCTTTGGAGATCGTTTCGTGATGCACGGTGGTCGCCTTCTGTACAGTGGCGAGGGCCACGTTGTTTCTTCGGCGCAGGTCAATTTCAGATTGCTTGATGCCGAAGGGCAGTTACACGGTCCCGCTTTCACGCCGGTGCGTCACTGTGCCCTTCCTCCTGTTTGGGACGACGAAATCTTCGTGACTCCAACCTCGCGATACGGAGACGTCGTGGCATGGAAGGCCTCGGATGTCGAGAAGCGACTAATAGACGCTGTCGCCTTGATGGCAAAGATGGACAAGGAGATACCCGGCGATTCTCCTCAGAAATGGGGACAATACAACTTGATCGGCAAGGTGTTCAGCGCCGTCGAGCGTGAGCTTCGTGCAACAAGCCAGTGGCCTGTCATCCAGGACGAAGTCTATGCAATCGCTTTGGCCAAGAACGCTGTGGTGATTTCCGGCCGAGGCAAGAACACGGCGGGGCCTTGTTTCGTCGCTGCACATTCGAAATCCGGCGGCAGGGTTCTCTGGAAAGTGGACCTGCCCATCGAACCCAGACTCGGCGGACTTGCCATCGACCGTGATGGTAGAATCATCGTCGCGCAAACAGACGGGTCCATCCTGTGCGTGGGAGGAGTCGATCCGCAATCAGCCTCTTCGGACTCCCAGTAGTCGGACCGCTGGGCAGTTGATATAACGGCATCACACTGAGGCAAACACTGTAGAGGGAAGGAAAGAACACATGAAGCGGTCGCAAGAGATACTCGTGATGTTGTTGGGGCTCCTGCTGCTGTCGGGCTGCAACGACGGTAATACGAGCACGAATGGCAGTAACAACGACGTTTCGGCTGAGGACAAAGATGTATCCGCCGACACCCCCGACGACGCGGAGCAAAAGAAGGACGAGGAGGCCGTTACTGCCGGGCCGGACGATGCGACTGCCATGCACGCACCTGAATCGGCCGCAACCGATCCGAAGCGAGACGGCGACGAGGAGAAGGTCGAGGAAGCGAAAACTGCCGAGCCGGACGATGCGACTGCCGTCCACGCACCTGAATCGGCCGCATCCGGTCCGAAGCGAGACGGCGAGGAGAAGAAGGTCGAGGAAGCAAAAGCTCCTGAGCCCGACGATCCGGATGCCATTCGAGCACTCGAATTACTGGCAACGGAACTGAAACGAGACGACGAGGGTTATGTAACCGAGGTGAATCTCCGCGATACCGCGATCGACGATTCGGCCCTTGAACATCTGATTGGCCTGCGGCGTGTGCGGTCGATGCTGCTGAACAATACGGCCATTACCGATGCGGGATTGGCCATGGTGGGCAAGATCGCCACATTGGAGAATCTGGATTTGCGAGGATGCACGGTTGGCAACGCGGGGATCGAGCATCTGGCCGACTTGACCAAGCTGCGGGCTCTACGACTCTCCAACGAGGAGGGCAAAACGACCGTCGATGACCAGGGATTGGCCCACATGGCGAAACTGACGAATTTGAAAGCGCTGCCTTTGGACTTCCTGTGGGTCAGTGAAGACGGACTGGCTCACCTTGGCGAACTGAAGAAGCTCGAAGAACTCTATCTCGGCGGGACGCTCGTGGGTGACGAGGCACTGGCCAAACTCGACCAATTCCCGCGGCTAAAGAAGTTGCGCATCTCCCAGACGCAAGTTACCAACGAGGGGCTCGCCCACTTGGCGAAGGTGCCCGACCTCGCGGAGTTAGACATAAGCGAGTGTGTTCAGTTGTCCGACGATGGACTGTCACACCTGGCGGGGCTGACGAACCTTGTCCGCCTGAATCTCTGGCGTGTGCCGGTCACCGACACCGGAGTGGCTCATTTGGCAGGTTTGACAAAGATGCAGTGGCTTAATCTGGACAACACGCAATTGACCGATGCGGGTTTGGCGCACTTGAAAGGAATGGATCAACTGACGTTCCTGCATCTAGGTTCGACCGCCGTTTCCGATGCCGGTCTCGTGCACCTGGAGCACCTGACGACGCTGAAAGACCTGAAGGTGACTCGCACTGGTGTATCAGCCGCCGGCGTGGAAGAGCTGCAAAAGAAGCTACCCGACACCGAGATTCAACTGAAGTACATCGCGGGCCAATAGGGATCGGACACGAAATGTCAGAAGCCCGGCTCATCGGAAAGCCGGGCTTCTTCCGCATTGGTCATTCGCATTCGCCAGATCCTACGCGACTTCCCAGCCAGCGCGGTACTCTTTGCTGATGTACTTGTCCGCAGCCGCGCAGTTGGTGGCTTTTAGATTCTTGGCGTCCCACACCAGTTTCTCGCCCGTGCGGTAGGCAACATTCCCCAGCAGTACGGCCTCGGTCAGCGCACCGGAATAATCGAAGTTACAGGTCGTAGGCGAACCGTCCTTGCACGCCTTGACCCATTCGGCGTGGTGGCCAATCGACGGTGGAATGCTGGGTTCTGGCGGTTCGAATCCAGCGAACTTTTCCGTCGGAAATAGCTTGTAGCTGCCGTAGTTGGCGAACATCTTGCCTTCGCTGCCAATGAACATCACGCCACTGCCGGGTACGCGCTCGCCAGCGACTGTTTTGGGGATACGGTTGCCGTCGGACCACGTGAAGCGGACTGGCGGCAGGCCGTCGCGCTCGGGAAATTCGTAATGGACGGTCAGCCCCATGGGACACGTTTCGGGATGCACTTCCGGGCCTTCGGCTTCGCAACTGATCGGATGCCGCAGCTTGAGGGCCCAGAACGGCAGGTCCATGTAGTGGCATGCCATATCGCCCAGCGTGCCTTGACCGAAGTCCCACCACCGGCGCCATTGGCCCGGATGGTAAATGCCGGGCCAGAAAGGCCGAACCGGTGCCGGCCCCAGCCAAAGGTCCCAATCCAACGTGGCGGGCGGCTCCTGGCCACCTTCCGGACGTTCGCCCCCGCCCCATGCCTTGCCGACCCATACGTGCACTTCGGTCACGTCGCCGATCGCGCCCGACTGGATGACCTCGACAACGCGGCGGTAGTTTTCGCCCGCGTGGATCTGCGTGCCCAATTGCGTTGCCACGCCGTGCTTCTTGGCGGCTTCGGCCACGATCCTGGATTCCTGTACCGTGTGCGTCAGCGGCTTCTCGCAGTAGACGTGTTTGCCGGCGCGGATGGCTCGGATCGAGGCCGGGGCGTGATTGTGGTCGGCCGTGCCGACGGTCACCGCGTCGATCTTGTCGGCTTCCTTGTCGATCATTTCGCGATAGTCGGCGTAGGTACGGGCGTCGGGAAATCGCGTTTTCGCCCGGTCCAAGTAGTTCTTGTCCACGTCGCACAGGGCAACGATGTTCTCGCTGACCACACCGTTGATATCGGCAGCGGCTCGATTGGCCGTGCCCACGCAGGCCATGTTCAGCTTCTCGTTGGCCGAGGTGGATTCGGCAGCGGCAAGCTCACTCCACACGCCACTGGCAAGCACCGTGGCACCCGCGCCGGACATTCTCAAGAAATCACGTCGATGAAGATTGGATTTTTTTGGCATGGTTCCGTTCCCCAAAAGGTAGGTAGTTCAAAGGGCAGCTACTGCGAATCTTAGTTGACGCGACGGCAGACTGCAACTCGAACATTGTCGTACACGAGGTTCAGAACGACGCCAGAACCGCTTTGAGGACTTTGTCGGTCCAATACGTCGCCTTTTCGGCGTTCGTGCCTTACACTGATGTTCGCGCACCGCGTTGGCTTCAATCGACGGATAGTCCGCAATGCTTTTCTGCAGTCCGATACGTACGACGGAGGACCTGAACAATGACCGAGAATAGCGCAACGCCCGACGTGTGTTGTCCCAAGTTCGATCCCGAGCCGTGGGATGGACAGGAGGTTACCTGGTCGGACAAGAAGTTCGTCAAGGCGCGCGTACGGAGCTTCCTGCACATTCCGCTGAACTTCGGATCTGTAATGAAGAAAACCGTGGCTCTGATCGAGGCGGCTGATGCAAAGTCCGAGCGGATGATCGTGCTGGCCGACGAGAACTCGCTGTGGGGCTCCGACATCTACGTCGAGGTCACCAAGGACGTACCAAACGCCAACATGGCGACTCTGTCGGGCACGTTCTTGTCCAAGGTTTTCGAGGGTCCCTACAGCGACATGAGGAAGTGGATCAAAGAAATGCACGATTACGTGCTGTCGCAAAGCAAAACGTTGCTCAAGCTCTACTTCTACTACACGACGTGCCCCAAATGCGCCAAAGAACACGGTAAGAACTATGTTGTCCTGATGGCACGTGTTTAGCGTAAAGTCTTCAAAGCCGGAACCATGCGTTGGAAAACGCTTCCCATTTTGTTTAGCTTTGCCCTCGGCCTTTGCGTTGGAGGAGTCGTGGCCGGTTGGGTATTCATGCGTCCCGGCAGGTCCATGGATCGCCCTGCCAAAGATGAACTCGAACAGGTCATCAACGAGCAGCGACAGCGAATCCAATCTCTCGAACTGGCGGAAGCCAAGGCCGATGAGAAAGCGGCTGATTTGGCGAGACAGTTGCACGCGAGCGAACGTCGGATCACCGAACAGCGACAGATCATTCGCGACCATGCTCTTGACGAGAGCGTTCGATCGGCCGCGGACTTGCTCGCACTCTTCCCTGCCAAATTCCCCGACGGCAACTGGGAACCGGCCGACTTGGATTTCGAGGATTGTTGGTTTCAGACGATCGATGGGCTCCGCTTGCATGGATGGTATCTGGGGCATGAAGATCCGCGTGCAGTGGTTCTGTTTGCCCATGGAAACGCCGGCAACTTATCGCACCGTGCCGCGCACGTGCGGTTCCTGCGCGACCGGTTCCGTGTATCCGTTTTCGTCTTTGACTATCGCGGTTACGGGCGTAGTGAAGGCGTTCCAACGGTCGACGGCCTGGTACGTGATGCCCGTGCCGCGTGTGACTATCTCGCCAAGCGAGAAGGGATTGCCAAGGACGAGATTGTGCTGTTGGGGCGATCACTTGGCGGAGCACTTGCGGTCCGTTTGGCAAGCGAGGACGGCGCAAGAGGCGTCATCCTGGAGAGTACCTTTTCTTCACTCTCCGACGTGGCAAAGACGCACTTCCCGAGAGTGTTGGTAGATTTTGTCCTGACCAATGACCTGGATTCGGCGTCCGGAATCGCCAAGTACCAAGGGCCATTGCTTCAAGGCCACGGGGACGCCGACCAAACGATTCCCTACTCGTTGGGGCGAAAGCTGTTTGATGCAGCCAACGAACCGAAAACGTTTGTCACGCTTCGCGGTCGAGACCACAACGATCCGCCGACGGACGAATACTATCAGGCGCTGGAAGAGTTTCTTTCTTCGCTGGCTTCGCGATCATCTTCCTAATGCGGATGGTAATGTGCGGATCAGGCTTTCCGGGTCAATTGCGCAAGGCTGAAAATCTCGATCTACTTCGTTTGTCGCGGCCGGGGCGCTCGACAACTGCTTCGCCGCGTATTAAAGTTGCATTTTTGTGTATAGCAACGAAAGGATAGGCCCATGAGTGAAAAGCGAGTGTTGTTGAGCGAGAAAGACCTGCCAACTTCCTGGTACAACCTGCAAGCGGATCTGCCGAAGCCGTTGCCGCCAGTGCTGCATCCGGGGACCCGGCAACCAGTCGGCCCGGACGATCTGGCGCCGCTCTTTCCCATGGCGTTGATAATGCAGGAGGTGAGCCAGGAACGATGGATCGAGATACCACAAGAGGTCCGCGACGCTTTGACAATATGGCGACCCACGCCTTTGGTCCGAGCTACGAACCTTGAACGCGCGCTGAAGACGCCCGCTAGAATCTACTTCAAAGACGAGAGCCACAGCCCGGCCGGAAGTCACAAGCCGAATACGGCCATTGCCCAGGCGTTCTATAACAAACAGGAAGGCATCAACCGGCTGACAACCGAGACGGGGGCCGGTCAATGGGGTAGCGCCCTGTCGTTTGCCAGCAAGATATTTGACATCCAGTGCAAGGTCTACATGGTCAAGGTCAGCTACCACCAGAAGCCGTATCGGCGGTCCATGATGCAGCTTTGGGGTGGCCAGGTTACGCCCAGCCCGTCCGAGGAAACCGAAGCAGGACGGCAACTCCTTGCGGCCGATCCCGACACGCCGGGCAGCTTGGGCATGGCCATCAGCGAAGCGGTCGAAGCGGCGGTGACTCGCGACGATACAAAGTACTCGTTGGGCAGCGTGCTCAATCACGTTTTGCTTCACCAGACGATCATCGGCCTGGAGGCGGAGAAGCAGTTCGAAATGATCGGCGACTCGCCGGACGTAGTGATCGGCTGTTGCGGTGGCGGCAGCAACTTCGCCGGGCTGGCTTTCCCCTTCGTCGCTCAGAAGATCAAAGGCAAGGATATCCGGTTCGTGGGAGCCGAGCCCTGTTCGTGCCCAACAATGAACCACGGGGAATACCGGTACGATTTCGGCGACACTACCATGCTGACGCCGCTGATCAAGATGCACACCCTGGGTCACAGCTTCGTGCCGCCGGGGATTCATGCAGGCGGTTTGCGATATCACGGGATGGCGGCCATGGTCAGTCATGCCGTGGATCTGGGCCTGATTGAACCGGCCGAATTCCACCAGCTCGAGTGCTTCGAGGCGGCTCAGTTGTTCGCGGCGACCGAGGGGACGATCCCGGCGCCCGAAACGTCGCACGCAATTCGCGCAGCGATCAACGAAGCGATTCGCTGCCGTGAAGAAGGCAAAGAGGAGTGCATCGTTTTCAACTTCAGCGGCCACGGGATTTGCGACCTGGGAGCGTACGACAAGTATCTCGGCGGCGAACTGGAGGACTATGCTTATCCAAAGGAAAAGATCGCGGCCGCGCTCGCCGAGTTGCCCCAGGTCGAATAACGCCGATCGTCTTTGCTGAATCTCGCTTTCAAGCTCTGTTTTGGGAGCGTCTTCAACGGCCGACAGCGCAAAAAAACGGTGGCAGTCCCCTGGGGAGTTGGGGTCTGCCACCGTTTGACACTTTTCCGGATATCGGTTCCCGATCAGTACGTGATAATCAGGTCCGCTGCGAGGGTGAACTGGTCGTCGCTGGCACCAGCGTCGAAGGGGAAGCCGGCAGCTCCGCCTACCACGCCAGCGGCTCCGTCATACCAATCCCAGCGGGCCTCGGGCCGCACAATAACGTTCGGATGCGGTCGCCAAGTGACGCCGGCCGTCAAATTAAAGAAGTCTCCTACGAAGCCGCCTCCAGTCCACGCAGGCATGCCTGGGATGTTACCGGCGCCCGCAACCCTGGCGCCATCATCGTCGCGGAACCACTCGAGACGCAGATTTGCGGCCAGGCACGGGTTGATCTTGTACAGGAAGTAGTTGTTCAGCCCGTACCATTCGGCATCGGCGCCGCCGCCCGTCTCGCGACCCAAGTTGTGGACCAGAACGTATCGCAAACGTTCCGTCATCTGCTGCTGCCATACCAAGCTGTAGACAAACCGTTCCTGATCGCCGGGGATCCCGTTCAAGTCACCGCCAACCGGATCTTGGGGACCAGTGGAGCAGGACCACGCCAACGAGCTTCCGCCATCGTAGCTTTCCCATTTAACGCCAGCCATGATGTCCCAGTCGCTGTTGGCATCTTCAAACATCATCCAGCCACGGTGGGCAGCGACCTGTACCGACAACTCGTCCGTCAACTTGTAGTCAGCCAGTGCACCCGTGACTAACTGTGGCACGCCGTAGGTGTAACCGTATGAGAGGGAGTAAAACGGGTTGCCTGGCGATGGGACAACCTCGTAGTCCAAGATGCCGGCAAAATGGCCCAGTTTGACGGAGAGGTTGTTGTAGGCCACTTCCACGTATGCCTGCGGAATGACGATGCCGTATGTTTCCAGGCCATTGATCCTGTCTTCAAGGCCGAAGTTCGCTCCGAATCGCCCGTCGGTGCCGTACATCATGTCAATGCGGCCGCCAATGTCCCAGCCGTAGCCGCCGGTGTTGACCGGTTTGACTGCGTACATCCAGAGCTGATTCATCTGGTATTCAGAGTTCATATCGTTGGTAACGACCGGTCCGTTGAAACCGTCGGCCGGATTGCGGCTGTTGAATGTGATACCTTGCTGGATCCAGCCGCCTACCATGATCCCCCTATCCTGAAGCGCGCACAGTTGCGGCATCCTCCAGGGTTCGCCGAGGTAGCAGTTGGTGCATGCGCAGCCGACTCCGCACGCGTCGCCCACGGTCACCAGCGCCGGTCCATCGGGCGCCTCCAAGTCACTTGGCGAATCGTTGGCTTCCTGATTCGTGGCGGGCACGGGCTCGTCGGAAACGGTCCCTTCCGCCGCCCAAGCCATGGCTGTTGGGATTAGCCCCAGCATGGCAACGGCGATCAACTCCTTTGTGATCCTCATCTTCGGCAACTCCATTCTTAGATAGCAAATACTGGGTGGGTTGGTCGAGCAATCGATGTTCGGGGGAGCGGAACGCGAAACCGCTCGCGCGGTGGGTGGGCATCGTCCGCCACAACATTCAATGTCTCAGTGGGCGTTGTCCATCCAGCGAATACATCAGTGGTCGGTACGAAGTACGGTCGAGTTCCAGTAGTTTTGCTTATGCGGCGCGTAACGCGAATTCGTGGTCTGCTGGTCGTGCCGATTGGAGAAAGTCTGACGACAAATCGTGAAGTGCAGACGGTGCGGTCACCCGTTTTGCAGTCGCCGCAAGATGTCCCAGTATGCACCTCGGGCACCGGCAGCGATGGCGTCAACCAGAGTTTGGTTCTCGCTGTAGTTGTGATCCCCTGCGCCGTCAGCTTGATCTTCGCCTGTCTCTTCGGTTGGCGGAAAGAAACGCGGATCACCCCCGATTAAATCTCGCACCAACCCACCGGGTTGGTTGCCCAGGGCCGACGAGATGTAGAAAGTTGGCTGCAGTAGATCGACACCACCGCCGTAACGACGACGAATGCTCGGATTCGTCTCGATGGGTCCTTCGGCAGCCACCATCGAGGCCATTGCTGTTCCCGGATACACGCGTATGCCCAACGAGGCACCCGCACAGTCTGGATCGATGCATTTGAACGCCTCGATGGTCTCAGCAACGCTCTCTGGAGTTTCTCCTGGACCACCCAATAGCATGTCCAGCATCACCGCGATTCCATTGTCCCGGCACAATCGCACGGCGCGGGCCAGATCGTCCTTTCGATGCGGCTGGCGGTAGGTGTCAAGCATCGTCGGATTTGCCGCGTCGCTGGTGAAGTTGATGCCGACGCACCCGGCCCGTCTCATGTGGCGAGCCAAGTCTTCCGAGAACGGCAGAACCGCCAGATAGGCGTACCAGCGAACACGGTCACCGAGCCCTCGACGTATCAGCTCGTCACACACGTCCATCGCGTGGTTGGAGGGCAAGTTAAACTCCGGATCGCACAGATGCAGTACATCAATCTCCCGCTCCAGCAGCGATGCGACTTCATCTGCCACCTCGGCCGGATCTCGCAGGCGATGGGCCTTTCCCTTTGCCAGAGGATCCGCGCAGTAGATGCACTGCCGGTTGCATCCGCGTTTGGTCTCCACGCCGATCTGCCCGCCGCGGCGAAAGTAGACAGCGTTGTCCACGAAATCGCGTTTGGTGGACGGGCTGACGTCTTTCGGCCATGCGGGCGGGTTTGCGTGAATTGTGCCGTCGCGTCTGTAGACTAGTCCCAGGACCTGCTCCAAACGCCGGTTCCCGCGCAACTCGTCGAGCAGCAAGCCAAGGGCCTGCTCGCCATCGCCCCAGATGCCAAAATCTGCACCCGTGTGCTCGACAATCTGTTTCGGGAATATCGAATAACCGACGCCGCCGATCACGATCGGAGCGTCAGTCACTCGACGCACGGCAGCGACGGTTTCGTTCAACGTCGGAAGAAACGATTGCGCACTCGGCCAAAAGCAATCGTCGACATTCCGAAACGTCAGGCCGACCAGATCCGGCGTACATCGATCGAAATACCGCGAGATTTCAACCTCCGGTTCCTCCGCCAGGCACAGGTCGAGCATATCCACATGGTGACCGGCCTCGCGAACTGCGCCGGCGACGTAGTCCAATCCGATCGGCGCGATCGGCGGCATCATGCGGTTGGTGTTGATTAGCGTCAGCATACAGCACTCTCGTACCGTGCAATCCAGACTACTCGGAGGATTCGAGGGTCGCTTGCACGAGCAAAATGGCTTGTCGGCCAGATAGCACTAGCGGAATTCGGCCCGATGCGTCCTTCTCGCACCGTCCTACGTCGCCGGTTGCCGGGTCCATTGCCTGCCAACTGCCCGCGGTCTGGCCCGTCAAGTGCCCATCGTAATCGTGGCGGCCCACGTTCACCACGAGCAAGATCCGGTGACCATCGCGGCGAAACTGACCAAGGGCGATTCTATCCGACGAAGGCGAGGCTCGGAATTCCGGTTGCAGTTGTTCGACCAGCGACTGCTGTGCCTCCGATCGATCCACGATGACGCGGCCACCATGGCGGCGGAACTCGCCAGCGACGGCTTCGGCCGACGGCGGCAACTCGGCATTCTCGGGTAAGACGAGCGCCCTGTAACGTTGTCCGCCGATCACCAAGGTTCCGTCGGATTCGACTGTCGCTTTGGCCAGATGTTCGTGGTCGATCAGGCTGAACGGAATTTGGTTTCGCTGCAGTGTTCGCCCAACGCGCATGAAAGACCCGACGATTCGTTTGGCCCGCGGCGATTGCGAATCCAGTTTCAACGACGGAGCCACAGGCAGGTACTCGGCCCATAGATCGTACACCGGATAATACAGCAAGACTTGCGGGGCAGGGCGAGCCGGTTTCAGCACGGCATTCAGCCGGCCGACATAGTCGCCGTATGCGCGGTACGCGTCGACCGGTCGGTCACCCGTTCCGTAGTACAGCGTGAAATCGGTGACATCCCACGAAGCTTGCCAGGCAGCAGTGGCCTGCATTTCCGCCAGTCCAACCGGCCCCGCTCCGCCCATTTTCTCGCTGAAGTCGCTCACTTCGGTCATCACTCGACGACGCCCCGAAAGCCGAGCCGCCGAAGCCGGCAGAGCGGCCGTCATCCAGCCGTTATGGATGACCCGTTCGGGATTCGACGACAGCATGTCCAGACCGGGAATGTCCATCCGCATGAGCACCTTCAGACCGTTGCCTTCTAACGGCACGTGATGCAGCAGCATTTCTTCCCACAGGCTATGGCCCGACGAGGCGACACGGTGGCCCGCGCACCACGTCTGAAGTGCACCGAAGTACCGATCGGCGATCAGATCCGCGATCAACGCCCAGTACTTCCGTCGCACTTTGCGGTCGTCGGCCGTATCGCCCTCGAAGAGGCTTCGTCGGTGCGGCAGCAAGTCTTCGCCGTACCGCTGCTGATACCGTTCGGCCAAGTCGTAGACCCATGGAACGCGGGGCAGCATCCGGACCGCCGGATCGACCGGATCCCGAACTGGTACGCGTTGGCGTACGTGTTCAGGAATCTGCCCGATGTTTACCGAAACCAGCGACGGTTCGTCGGTGAACATCGCCTGGATCGTCTTGCCGAAATACGGCTCAAGCCGTTTCCAATAGGCGACGTGTGTCTTGTCGATGAAACAGCGAACCGCGCGATCGTCGATCAGATTCGGATAGCGGCGCGACGCGTAGTAGTTGTTGCTGGCGTGCGTGTGTTCATAAGACGGTCGAACGATGAACGGGTTTTCGCGAGTCGCGTCATACGCCAACTCCATTGCCTCAAACTGCCGATTCTCTTCCAGCACCAAGCCGCCAGCCGCACCGCTGGGATACCCCTGCTCGTCGTACAGCCACACGATCAATCCGAGTTCATGGCACTGCCGTATGCCGGCGATAAGGGTCTTCCAGTGTTTCTCGGATTGCATGTAATCCTGGAACGCGACGTTGCATACCACGCCACCCAGCCCGCGATCCGAGTAGAACCGCATGCCCTGCGGCTTTGCGGCCTTTGACTTCGTCCCGCGCAGCATCTGCTCGATGCCCTCAGGCATCGCGTGACGAGGGTCGATCCCATGCACGATCTGCAGAGGCCGATCGCAATTCGGCGGATCGTTCCAAGCGGCCAGCCAGCTTTCGGGCACACCCGCCAGTTGTGCAACTTCCTGACACTGAGCCGGCTGATTTTCACTCGCCAACATGCCACTCGCTACCAACGCGAGTGCAATGAGGATGGGGATCTTTGAACCGTTCATGGTCGTTCGTCCGCGGATAGTCTGAGGCCATACCTAAGCGGTCAGGGGACCCACGTACACATGGCCCTTGCCCCGCGGATCTCCAACTTGTCGTCAACTTGCCATATCAGGTACAATATACCCGGCCCGTTTGGCTCGGGGCAGGGAACCGGAAACAAACGGACGAGCAACATGAAAAAAACGCTGACGATCACCACGCACGAAGCACAGTCGGAAGCCGACCGAGCTTACTGGCGCCGCCAGACGCCCGAAGCGCGTCTGGATGCGGTGGAACGCTACCGGCTGGAAGCGGGGAAGTTTCTCCATGAATATCCAACCCGACTTCGAAGAGTTCTTGAGATTACTCGAAGCGAACCAGGTTGACTACATGATTGTCGGTGGTTATGCCGTCGCGTTTCACGGGTTTCCCCGGTTCACCAAGGATATTGATGTCTTCTTTGATGCGTCAGTGGCCAACGTCAACCGTCTCTGTCGGGCGCTCGTGGAATTCGGTTTCCGAGAAGAGAGTTTGACTCGCGAAGCCTTCCAAACACCAGGAAACGTCGTCGCCATCGGCGTGGCGCCCGTGAGGATTGACCTTGTGAATCGCATCGATGGGGTGTCCTACTCCGAGGCCATTCCAAACATGGTTCGCGGGAAATACGGGCGCGTTGAAGTCACTTTTATTGGACGGAAGGACCTAATCCGCAACAAGAGTTCCACGGCGCGCGCCAAAGACAACGCCGACGTCGAGGAATTGACATGATTTGATACCGTCCCCCCCAATCCCAAGGCAACGGAAGGGGACCTGACCTGCGTTTTCCAATCATGCACGACTACCATCGAGAGAATCTGTGCCACGATCCGATTCACGGGTATATCCCCTTCACTTCTGATGCTGATTTGGAGCAAGGGGAGACATCCGAGCGGCAAATCATCGACCATCCATGGGTGCAGCGTTTGCGGCATATTCACCAGTTGCAGACGGCGTGGTGGGTCTATCCGACAGCGGAACATACTCGTTTTCAGCATGTGATCGGGGCCATGCACCTGGCCAGCCGGGCCATGGCGGTGCTATACGAAAGCCTGCAAGAGGTTTGTCCCGACGTGCCAAGTCGCGGATACGTGGAAACGCTGATGCGTATGGCGGGGCTCTTGCACGACGTGGGCCATGGGCCGTTCGGGCATTTCTTCGACCAGCATTTTCTGCGCGATTTCGGCCTGACTCACGAAACGTTGGGGGCGAAAATCATCTGCGACGAACTGGGCGATCTACTCAAAGGCTTGCGGCGAAACCCTAACAGCGAGTTGCTCGCCGACGAGCGTCTTGATCCGCAGCAGATCGCTTGGTTGATCACACGCCCAAGAGAAGACGATCCGACGGAATCTCCCGAATGGCTGCATTTTCTACGCAATCTGCTCAGCGGCATTTACACGATCGACAACATGGATTTTGTGTTGCGCGATGCCTACATGTCAGGGTACAGCCAACGTGCCTTCGACTTGGAGCGCCTGCTCCATTACAGCTTCTTCAGTCCTCAAGGCTTGACCATCCACGACCGAGGCATTGACGCGCTGTTGCGGTTCATGGCGGCACGAGCCGAGCTGTTTCGCTCGGTGTACTTTCACCGCACGGTACGAGCCATCGACCTGACGCTGGCGGACGTTTTCGCGGCGAGCAAACAACATCTGTTTGACGGCAACCCCGCCGAACATCTGACGCAATACATGAACTTCACCGAGAGTTCGTTACTGGTCGATGTATCGCGATGGCCCTACGATGCGGATGAAGAGAAACGGGCATTGGGAAAGGCGTGGCAGCGTCTAGTTAGGCGTCAGATTCCGTGGACGATGATTTGCCAGCGCAACGTCGTGTTCACCGGGGACGACGCGGAGCGCAGCAGCATCTTCAGCGATCCCCAGTTTGTCGAACAGAAACTCCGTCACAACTTGCCCTCGGAACTGGCGGACGTGCCCATGCGTATCGACATTGCTCGAGCCATATTCCGGCCTCATACAACGGGGCCCACCGCCGGGCAGAATTTCTTGTACGATTCGGCTTGCGACTCCATCCGGCCCCTCACAGCCAATCAGTTGTACGAACGATTGCCGGTCAGTCAACGCATTTGCCGCGTGTATGCCGAGTCGCGGGAACATGCCGCACCGCTGGCCGCAGCGTTGGATTCGCTGATCGGCCACGGAGGCGAGGACGATTTGACGAACATGTAGAACAGGGCTTGCCGTTTCGGGCAACGGATGGAATGATAACGGCGGGGACGCGGACGAAGAGCATTTCGACGATTGAATTGGGAAGAGGTTGAGACATGTTTCTAGGTTTCGGTGAAATCATGGCTCGCGTCACGCCGGAGGGCCACTTGCGTTGGCGCCAATCGCTTCCGGGACGCGTGGAAGTGACTTGGGGCGGTGGCGAAGCGAATGTATGCGCTTCGCTGGCCCTGTTTGGGCAACCGGTTCGATATCTGACGGCGCTGCCGAGGCACGCGGTGTCGGAGAGTCTGGCTGCATCGCTGCGTGGGCTGGGCGTGGACGTGGACCACGTTCTCTGGCGCGACGAAGGACGAATGGGAGTTTATTACGTCGAGGTGGGAGCGAACCAACGCGGCTCGACGGTCCTGTACGATCGCCAGTATTCCGCCGTCAGCCTGGCCGGACCGGACGAGTATGATTTCGACGCTGCCCTGGACGGCGTACGCTGGCTGCACGTCACCGGCATCACTCCATCGATCAGCGAAAACGCTTGCCGCGCGAACCTGGAACTGGTGCGGCGAGCGAAACAGGCCGGGGCCGCCGTCTCGTGCGATTTGAACTACCGCAAGAAGCTGTGGAATTGGCGCCCGGGGACCGAAAAGAAGTCGCTTGCCCGCGAGTGCATGTCGGAGGTACTGCCGCACGTAGATCTGGTCATCGGCAACGAGGAGGACGCCGCCGATGTGTTGGGGATCCATGCCGAAGGCGCTGATGTGGAACGCGGAACGATCAACGCCGCGGCTTATGAAAACGTTGCTCGGGAGATCGTCGGCCGTTTTCCGAACGTTCGACGCGTCGCCATTACGCTGAGGCAAAGCATCTCGGCCGATCATAACAACTGGGGTGCCATGCTGTTTGATGCCGAAGTGGACCGGGCGTTTCTGGCACCCGTAGACGAAAACGGTATTTACTGTCCGTATGAAATCCGGGACATTGTCGATCGCGTGGGTGCCGGCGATTCCTTTGCCGCCGGACTGCTGTACGCCCTGAATTTGGATGACTACAACCGCCCGGGCGAAGCAATTCGTTTTGCCGTTGCGGCCAGTTGCCTGAAACACTCGATCAAAGGCGACTTCAACTACGTGACCGCAAACGAAGTCACAGCACTGGCCGCCGGGAACGTGACAGGCCGCGTGCAGCGGTGAACTTCGGCAACACGCGCATTCGTCGTCTCCCTTACTCCGTTGGCAATTTTGCCCTAGGTCTGGAATCAGGATCATGCCGCACGACCAATACGAAAACCCATTGATTACCCGCTACTCGTCCAAAGAGATGAGCCACCTGTGGAGCGCCCAGAAGAAATTCGGCACGTGGCGCAGACTGTGGGTTGCATTGGCGGAAGCTCAGAAAGAGTTGGGATTGCCGGTCACGGACGAGCAAGTCTCCGAACTGAAAGCACACGTCGACGACATTGACTTCGAAGCGGCTGCGAAGTACGAGCGTGATCTGCGGCATGACGTGATGGCTCACATACACGCCTATCGGGACGTGTGCCCAAGCGCGGGCCCCATTATTCACCTGGGCGCGACCAGTTGTTATGTGACAGACAATACAGACATTCTGGTGCTGCGCGACGCATTGGGCATGGTGTGCCGGCGTGTTGCCGCGGTGATTGACCGCTTGGCGGAATTCGCTGCCGAGTATCGCGATGCGGCTTGCTTGGGTTTTACCCACCTGCAGCCGGCCCAGCCGACGACGGTCGGCAAACGAGCCTGCTTGTGGGCCTATGATCTTGTCCTGGACCTGCATGAACTGGAACACCGTTTGAGCGAACTGAAGGCGCGCAGCACCAAGGGCACGACCGGCACACAGGCGAGTTTTCTGAAGCTGTTCGACGGCGACCACGACAAGGTGAAACAACTGGAGCAATTGGTCGCGCGAAAGATCGGTTTCGACACAACTTACGCCGTGACGGGCCAGACCTATTCTCGCAAGATCGACTCGCAAGTCTTGGACGTCTTGTCCGGCGTGGCTCAGTCGGCGCACAAGATGGCTACGGATTTGCGTCTCTTAGCCAACAAGAAGGAGGTCGAAGAGCCGTTCGGGAAGAAACAGATCGGTTCGTCGGCCATGGCTTACAAACGCAATCCGATGCGCAGCGAGCGGATCTGTTCGTTGGCTCGCTACGTCATCAGCCTGCAGTCGAGTCCCGCCAACACGCTGGCCACCCAGTGGATGGAACGGACGTTGGATGACAGCGCCAATCGCCGACTTGTTTTGCCGCAGGCATTCTTGGCAATCGACGCCGTGTTGATCCTGTGCCAGAACGTAACATCCGGCTTGGTCGTCTATCCGGAGGTCCTTGCCAAGAATCTCCGCGAAGAGTTGCCGTTCATGGCCACCGAGAACATTCTCATGGCCGCCGTTGCCGCCGGTGGCGATCGACAAGACTTGCACGAACGAATCCGCCAGCACAGCCATGCCGCAGGCGCCGTCGTCAAGAACGAAGGGAAGCCGAATGATCTGATCGAGCGACTGGCGTCAGACGAGGCTTTCGCCGGTGTGGACTTCGTGGCGGCCATGGAGCCGACACAATTCGTCGGCCGGGCGCCGCAACAAGTGGACGACTTTATCGAAGAAGTCGTCACACCCATCCGGCAGCGATATGCGCAAGACGAACGGCTTGAGGCGGAGGTAAACGTGTAGCGGAGCAGCCGATTTGATTGCACTGCGACTGTTTTGACGGTAGTATGAAGTTGGCGGTCAAGCTTCAAACGTCGCAGGAGAAAGGCATTTGTTATGGATCTTGAGGGAATTCGCGAGGCGCTTCGAAAGCAACCTTTTGAACCGTTTACGCTTTGTCTTGCGGACGGTCGGTCTTTGCCCGTCCAGCATCCGGAATTCGTCGCCGTTGGCCGTCGCAGGATTATTGTCGTCTCGGAAGACGACTCCTGGTCCGTTGTCGAACCTCTGTTAGTCGTTTCTTTGGACTACAAGGCGGACTCGTCCACCAAAGGCAACGGCAAGAAACGCAGGAAGAAGAACTAGCCACCGTCAGCCGGCGTTGAGCACGCATTTGAGGTATTTTCCCGTGATCGACTGCTCGTTCTGAGCGACTGTTTCCGGTGGCCCTTCGGCGACGACTTGTCCTCCGTCTTCCGCGGCTCCCGGTCCCAGATCAATGATGTAGTCGGCCGCCTTCATCATCTGCAGGTTGTGCTCGATGACAACCAGCGAATGGCCCACGGCCAGCAGTGCTTCGAAACAATCCAACAATTGAACGACATCCGAAAAGTGCAGGCCGGTTGTAGGTTCGTCCAGCAGAAACAGCGTCCGATTGCGACGAGCGGCGGACATGTAGGCGGCCAGCTTGAGCCTTTGTGCTTCGCCCGACGATAGCGTCGTGGCCGGCTGACCTAACCGAAGGTAGTCCAGCCCCACGTCGATCAACTGCTTCAGCTTGGCCTGCACCTTGGTCTGACCGCGAAAGAACGAAAACGCCCCCCGCACGGTCATATCGAGGACTTCCGCGATATTGCGGTTGCGATACATGACGTCCAAGATTTCCTTCCGATACCGCGTTCCGCCACACTGGCTGCACTTCATGTACACGTCGGGCAGGAACTGCATGTCGATTTCCACGAAACCCTCGCCTTTGCACGCTTCACAACGGCCGCCGTCGACATTGAAGCTGAAATGACTGGCCTTATAGTTGTGCGTGCGTGCTTCTATCGTATCGGCGAACACGGCGCGGATCTGATCGAACGCTTTGATATAAGTCACTGGATTCGAACGCGGCGACCGGCCGATGGGACTTTGGTCCACCAGCACCACGTCATCGATCTGACCGTCGCCGAACACGTCGTCGAAGGGATGCGGTTTCGGCGCGTCCTTTCGCTTGCGGCGGCAAAGGGCCCCATACAGCGTATCCTGTACCAATGTGCTCTTGCCAGCGCCGCTGACACCGGTCACCAAGCACAAGATGCCCAATGGAAAGTCGACCGTGATGTTTTTCAGGTTGTTGCCGCGTGCTCCGGTAAGTTTGATGCGGCCATGATTCGGCTCGCGACGGCGCTCGGGCATGGTCATGCCACGACGACGGCCCAGATATTCGCCGGTCAAGCTGGCATCAGGAGCCTGCATCTCGTCGGGCGTGCCCTGGAACACGACCTCGCCACCTCGCTCGCCAGCACCAGGCCCGACCTCGATCACCTGATCCGCCCGCCGGAGCATGGTCTCTTCGTGTTCCGTGACGACCACCGTGTTGCCGCGATTTCGCAGTCCGATAACTGCATCGGTCAATCGGTCCACGTCGCGCGGGTGCAGGCCGACCGAAGGTTCGTCCAACACGTACAGCATGTTCACCAAACTGGACCCCAGTGCCGACGTCATAGCCACTCGTTGGGCCTCGCCGCCGCTGATCGTGCGCAGCGTTCGATCGAGCGTCAGATAGCCGACCCCGACGTCGCATAAGTAGCCGAGTCGCGATTCGACCTGTTCCAACATCGTCCGCCCCACTTTGCGATCCCAGTCCGTCAACTGGAGCGATTGGAAAAAGGTCAGAGCATCGTCGATCTTCAGCCGGCAGATATCCGCGATGTTTTCGCCGCCCACCTTGGTGGCCAATGCCTCGGGGCGCAGCCGCTGTCCTTCGCACGCCGGACAAGGGCTGTAGCTGCGCCATCGGCTGAGAAACACGCGTATGTGCATCTTGTACTTGCGGCGTTCCAGCCAATTGAAGAAGCCACGCAGTCCGCCGAAATCGCGTTCGGGAACGCCTTCGCGAATCAGACGCAAATGGTCCTCGTTCAACTGCCGAAAGGGAATGTCGACGGGCAAGTCGCAGTCGCCAGCCAGCTCGAGCAGTTCTTCCAGTTCGTGCGCATAAGCCGGCGTGCTCCACGGCGCAATGGCTCCATCGCGGATAGTCTTCGACGGATCCGGCACGACCAGTTCCATGTCCACGTCGACGGTGTCGCCAAAACCTTCGCACTGTGGACACGCGCCCAGGGGGCTGTTGAAGTCGTACAGTCGAGGCTCGGGGTCGGGATACTCCAGTTCGCAGTCCTCGCAGCGCAGCGAGGTGCTGAACCCCAGACGCTGCCATGCGCGCCCGTCGATTTCGATGCCCTCGTCGTCGCCATTCATCACCAGGGCGCAGCAGGTACCGCCACCTTTAGAAAATGCTGTTTCGAGCGAGTCCCGCAGCCGCTGCTCGCTGACGCTGCCACTAGCGAGACGATCCGTGACGACTAGAAGCGAGTCTGGCGCACCGTTTCCCGAAGTGGCGGGCGGGAGCGACTCGGTCGCTAGTTGGATCGTTTTCCCTCCCACGATCACGCGAACAAATCCATTTTCCTGCAACTCGTTGGCGATTCTTGCAGGATCGTCTTCGCGCGATAGCGGTCGCGGGAAGGCCAGCATGTACCGAGTCCCATTAGGCAAGCCGGTCAGACGTTCCGCGGCGCTCTGGGGCGTGTCTTTCCGGACTTCGCAGCCACAGCCGTTGCAGAAAACGCGGCCAATCTTGGCAAACAGCAGGCGAAGGTAGTCGATTGTTTCCGTGGCCGAGCCGATCGTGGCCCGGTTCGAACGCGTTGTGCTCTTGCGGGTTACGGCAATCGCGGGCGGGATACCGTCTATCCGTTCGGCATCCGGTTTCTCCAGGCGATCCAGAAACTGACGCGTGTAGGCGGAGAAGCTCTCGATATAGCGCCGTTGCCCCTCCGCATAGAGGGTATCCAGAGCCAAGCTCGTCTTGCCGCTGCCGCTGACGCCACAAATCACGATCACTTGGCGATGAGGTAGGTCCAAGTCGACGGACTTCAGATTGTGGACGCGAACGCCGCGTAACTGGATGGACTGGGCGGACAACGGGGGCCCCTCGCATGGTCGACAATAGAAGCGAAAGTGGAATCCCGTATCGTACCGAGAGGTGGCCGGTTCAGCCAGTGGTGAGGTCGACCGTTACGGGGGCGTGGTCCGACACGATCAGTCCGCCGTGGCGGTAGATCGAGGCATCCTGCCAATTCTCCGCAACCGCCCGATTCCCCAACAGATAGTCGATCCGCCATCCACGATCCAGCTCGCGTGCCCGGCCGCGGTTGGACCACCAGGAGTAAGGCCCGTCCACCTCGCCAAACTGTTCGCGGACGAAATCGGACCAGCCCGCTTTCAACAGCCGGCCGAACCACTTGCGTTCGTGGGGAAGGAAGCCCGACGAGTTAGCGTTGCCCTTGGCATAGAAGATGTCCCGCTCGGTGTGGGCAATGTTCAAGTCGCCGCCCAACACGACGGGCTCACCCAAAGCTGCCTGTCGCTTGGCCCATGGGAAGAAACGGGCCATCCACTCCTCTTTGTACTTCTGACGTTCGGGACCTGACGATCCCGAGGGAAGATAGACACTCGCCAACTGCACGCCTTGAACGCGTACCCGCAACACGCGGCCGTCCGGGTCATCGTCACGGTTACCCAGCCCCACGCCCAGCACCTCCATGGGCAGTCGCGACCAGACGGCCGTACCCGCGTAACCTTTCTTCCGGGCGGGATGCCAGTGGACATTCCAGCCGACCGGATTGGCCCACTCGTCGGGCAGTTGCTCGGGCAGGCAGCGGATTTCCTGCAACAGAAGCACGTCCGGCGCCAATTGAGCCAGACAATCGCCAAATCCCTTGCGCAAGGCTGCGCGTAGGCCGTTCAGATTCCAAGTGGTGATTCGCATGGGCGTTTTATAGACGAAGGTTCGTTTTCTGGTAACCAGCCTGGCAAACGCGAGTCAATTTTGGCCCACCTGGACGCCCAGACGCTTTTCGATCAGACTGTTGTACCGCGCGCGGCCCGGGCAGTCGCCGGACCGCGAGTCAGCAGAGAGTGGAGAGCATGAAATACGCAATCATCATCCCCGACGGCTGTGCCGACGAACCGCAAGAGGCGTTGGACGGAAAGACGCCTCTTCAGGCGGCGCACGTGCCGGCCATGGACGAAATTGCCGCGACCGGTGCCGTCGGACGGGCAAGCAACGTACCCGCCCATATGCCGGCCGGATCGGCCGTGGCAACCATGAGCCTGTTGGGCTACGATCCCGCCAAGCTCTTCACCGGGCGTGCCCCGTTGGAAGCGGTCGCCCAGGGAATCGAGATGGCGCCGAACGACTGGGCCATTCGCTGCAACCTGGTGACGATCGAAGACCAGATCATGCGCGATTTCACGGCCGGCCACATTTCCTCGGAGGAGTCCGCGGAGCTGCTCAAATCCGCCCAAGAAGGTCTGGTTGGCGATTTACCGCTGGAATTCGTACCCGGGGTCAGCTACCGCAACCTGGTGATGTACCGTGGCGATCAGCAGCCCGCGCCCTTCGCCGACGAGACCCGAGCCACGCCGCCACACGATCTGACTGACAAGTCCGTGGCCGACGACTACCCCCGCGGCGCAGGCAGCGATCTGCTGAACGACCTGATGAGCCGCAGTATTGCCCTGTTTTCAGACCATTCGGTCAATGTGGCTCGGCGCGAAGCGGGCAAGCTGCCAGCCACGAATGTGTGGTTGTGGGGACTGGGAAGAAAGCCATCGCTGCCTTCTTTCAAAGATGCCTACGGCAAATCGGGGAAGATGATCACGGCCGTGGATCTGTTGCGGGGGCTGGCGGCGCTGATCGGGTGGGAACGAATCGAGGCACCCGGCGCCACGGGTTATACCGACACGGACTACGCTTCCAAGGGCCGCTGTGCGGTCGAAGCGTTACCGTCGACTGACGTGGTTTGCGTCCACATCGAGGCGCCGGACGAGGCATCGCACGAAGGTGATGTCCAAGCGAAAATCAAGGCCCTGGAGGAAATCGACCGTCATATCGTCGTGCCCGTACTAGATGCCCTCCGTTCGCAAGGCGATTACCGGATCCTCGTGTCGCCCGATCACCCAACGCCGCTGCGCACCAAGACGCACAGTCACGGGTTCGTGCCCTTTGCGTTCTCCGGCACAGGCGTGGCGGCGGACACATATGCGACCTATGATGAATCCTGCGCGGGCCAATCCGATTTGGCATTCGCGGAAGGCTGCAACCTGATGAAACACTTCCTCGATTCCTAGCGTGATCCGGCCGCGATCAAGTGGGGTGGGCTAGGTCTTCGCGGCCCACCAGATCGTTCGACAACACCGTCAAACACATCCTCCAACACCCTGCCGGTGGGCCGCGAAGACTTGGCCCACCCTACATTGAAGATTGTTCCAAGACCATGCCTTTGATCGTACAAAAATTCGGTGGTACCAGCGTTGCCGACAGCGAGAAGATCCTGGGCGCGGCGCGCAAGGCAATTCGCGCTCAGCAACAAGGCAACCAGGTCGTCATGGTTGTCAGCGCCATGGGCAAGAATACGGACATGCTGATCGGACTGGCCAATGAGATCAGCGAGCGGCCCCCGGCGCGAGAGATGGACATGTTGCTGTCGACGGGCGAGCAGGTCAGCGTCGCCTTGATGGCCATGGCAATCCATGCCCTGGGCTCGCAGGCGGTCAGCCTGACTGGCGCCCAAATCGGCATCAAGACGGACGACACGCACACCAAGGCCCGCATCAAGTCCATCTCGACCGAACGCATGCAGCAACTGTTGGACGAGGGTAATATCGTCATCGCTGCCGGCTTCCAGGGTATCACCGATCATTTCGACATCACCACGCTGGGCCGCGGCGGCAGTGATACGACCGCCGTGGCGCTAGCAGCGGTGCTGGGAGCGGACGCCTGCGAGATCTACACCGACGTGGACGGGGTCTACTCGACCGATCCGCGCGTGCTGCCGGAAGCTCGATGCGTCGATCAGATCAGCTACGACGAAATGCTGGAGTTGGCTAGTTTGGGCGCCGGTGTCATGCACAACCGGTCGATCGAATTCGCCAAGAAGTACCAGGTACCGATCCACGTGCGCAGTAGCCTCAGCGATGCGCCCGGTTCAATGATCATCGTCGAGCCCGAGTCGGTCGAACGCCCCGTGTGCGGAGCGGCCGTGACCGAGAAGGAGGCACTCGTCTCCGTTCTGGACGTGCCCGACAGACCGGGCGTTAGTCTCGAAATCTTCTCGCGAGTTGCCAACCGCAACGTAACCGTCGACATGATCGTGCAAAACGTTGGCGAAGACGGCAAAGCGGATATCTCCTTCACCGTTCCTCGGGATGAAATCGGAATCACGCTCGAAGCCGTTCAGGAGGCGATCCAGCAACTCGATGCGGGCCGCATCACTCACGACGATAATGTGTCCAAAGTCTCGGTGGTCGGCCTGGGTATGGCGAAACAAGCGGGCGTGGCCGAGAAGATGTTCGCCGCATTGGGCCGCGAGAACGTCAATATCCAGATGATCACCACCAGCGAGATCAAGATTTCGGTGTTGGTGGAACGCGACTCGGCGCTACCCGCCCTGCGAGCCGTACACAAAGCCTTTGATTTGGAAACGGCACCACCCGCCGCGAAGGCTACTGGCAGCTCGTCACTCGTTCACGCCGAAGCGGATGCGGCCGACGTGGTTGCTCGGCTTCAAGGCGTCGACATGGAGGAATTGGTCTTGGATGACATCTCGCTGGATGAAAGCCAGGGACGCGTAACGATCAGCGGAGTGCCCGACATTCCGGGCGTGGCTGCTAAGGTGTTCCACGAGATTGCCGAAGCGAACATTTTCGTGGATATGATCGTGCAAAACCGCGACAGTCACGAAGAACACGCGAGCTTGAGTTTCACCGTGCCGCGAGAGAAGGTGGACGATAGCGTTGTGGTCGCGGGGCGTCTGGCCGAGCAGTTTTCGTGTACCGGCGTGAGCAGTTGCCCGAACATCGCCAAGCTATCGGTGTCCGGCGTCGGCTTGCGAAGCCACACGAGCGTGGCCATTCGCATGTTCCGCGCGCTGGCGGATATCGGGGTGAATGTTGCCATGATCAACACGAGCGAAGTGCGCGTGAACGTGATCGTAGATGGCGACAAAGGCGAGCGAGCCCTGGAGAGCCTGAAGGCCGTATTCGCGGATGTCCTTCGCTGAGAACGGTCATTCGACCCAAAATCACGCGTTTTTTGGGGTTTTTGCCCATTTTTTGCCTGTTTTCGGGTTGCAAATCCCTTCGCACGATTATCTAATCATCGCGATCTGCCAACGGGACAGATGTGACCTTTTAGCCATTGTCAAGTCAGCAAGGAGGGCTACAAGAGATGACCGAGAAGACCCCTGGACCGAAGCCACCCACCAAGACCGAGTTGTTTAACAACATCGCGGAGGCCACCGGCCTGAACAAGAAACAGGTCGCCGAAGTCTTCGATGCCATCACCGCAGAGGTCGACAAAGCGGTGAAGGGGCCCGGCCAATTCACCGTGCCAGGTCTAATGAAGATCGTGGTGCAGAACAAAGCGGCGACGCCGAAACGACAGGTGCGCAACCCCGCCACGGGCGAAATGGTGTGGGCCAATCCGAAACCGGCACGCAAAGTTATCAAGGTGCGTCCGCTCAAAGCGCTGAAAGACATGGTCTAATCGGCCAGCGCCGTACGGAACGCATTCCAACGCAAACAAACGCCTTCGCGGAGAAGCCGCGTGTTTCGTCGTCTCGAAACGCGCGGCTTTTCCTTTGGCTTTCTACCTGGAGTATCGTCTTGCCTCGCTCCTGTAGGCGAAAAGTGCCTGGCCAATTGGATCGAAACGCCGGAGCGACATTGAAACCAGACAAATGCACTACTGAAGAGGGCACGAATAGCGCGTACCTAGACGGCCCTTAGCCGATCTTCGCCGACTCGGAGTCTTTGCAGAGGAATTCTCATCCATGTCAACCATTCGTTTTGTTCTCCTTGGTGGATTCTTGGGCGCCGGAAAGACGACAACCATCGCGAGACTCGCTCGGGCCTATCTGCGCAAGGGCCTGAACGTGGGCATCGTCACCAACGATCAAGCGGCAGACCTGGTGGACACGCACAACCTGAGGGCTCAAGGATTCGAGGTCGGCGAAGTGGCTGGGGCCTGCTTCTGTTGCCGTTTCGATGAACTCACGGCAGCGATCGAGAAGCTGGAATCCCGGCAAACTCCGGATGTCATCCTATCGGAACCCGTCGGCAGTTGCGCGGACCTGGTTGCCACGGTGATCCAACCGATCCAGCGATCGTTCAGCAGCAAGTTCGACGTGGCTCCTTACGGGGTCATCCTGAAGCCATCCCATGGCAGAAAGATCCTGCGGAATGAAGCGAAGGGCGGCTTCTCGCCCAAGGCCGCCTACATTCTCCGCAAACAGTTACACGAAGCGGATTTCGTCATCGTCAATCGAATCGACCAGTTGCCGAAAACGGAAGTGGACGAATTGGAGGAGCTTGTCAGCGCCGAGGTTCCGGATGTCCCCGTACTTCGTCTGTCGGCCCTCACAGGCGAAGGATTCGAAGAGCTGCTGGAGATGCTCGATCAGCGAGGCCCGTTCGGCCAACGCATCTTGGACATCGACTACGACATCTATGCCGAAGGCGAAGCAGAACTGGGCTGGCTGAATAGCCACTTCCGTGTCGAGGCGCCAGAGCCATTCGCCCTGGACGATCTGCTCGTGGACATGGTCGGCCGACTGCAGCAGTCGCTAGGTGAACTCGGTGCCGAGACCGCGCACTTGAAGACGATAGGCTTGTGGGAAGGCTATCACGCAGTGGCCAATTTGGTCAGCAGCGACTCCCCTGTCGAACTCTCGACTGCCTCTGGATGCCGCACGAAGACCGCCGACATCATCGTCAATGCTCGAGTCGGCACTACGCCGGAGTTGCTGCAACAGCACACGGAACGAGCCGCGCACGAAGCCTGCGCCACAGCGGGAGCCGCAGTCGAGCCAGTACACACGCGAAGCCTTCGACCCGGCAGACCCGTGCCGACCTACCGCATCACCTGACGTGGGGCACGTTTCCAACGTGCCTCTCATGATGTGGACATGTTGAAGACGTGGCCTGCCGATCTTGCCGCGCAGCACTCTGCTCTGTATCCAATTGATCTCGCCAGCGGTATGATAATTGACGCTGGTCGGCACTCCCCTGTCGTTCCACGATTATCGCGCCGCAAAGGAGCACTCGATGTCCAAACTGCGACATGCGCTGTTGTGTGTCTTCCTGTTCTTAATCGCTGTACAAAACATCGCGGTCGCCGGAGATGCCGCGTTGCCGGGCGAAATCATCCAAGAGCTGCCGACGCTCCGCTGCTTGGGTGTGCGATGGCTCGTCGCCGGAGACGACAACCGCAATTCGCAGGTTCTGGTGGGCTACCGCAAAGCCGGTTCCACGCAATGGAACCGGGGGCTCGACCTGTTCCGAGTGGACAGCCGAGGCATACGCGCGGCCAATCGACCGCCAGCCGGGCAAACGCTCTTTGCCGGCTCGATCTTCAACCTCCAGGAGGACACCGAATACGAAGTGAAGCTCGTGCTACGAGATCCCGATGGTAGTGATGTTGAGCGTACGTTGCGGATGAGAACCTGGTCCGAGCCGAAGCTGCCGAAAGGCCTGCGAACGATCGACGTCCACCCCGGTGGTCTCCAACAAGCACTGAAGGACTCTAAACCGGGAGACGTTCTGCGCTTGCACCAAGGCGTCTACCGCGGCGCGTTCCGTCCGAATTCTGGTACATCGGGGCTGCCCATCGCCTTGGTGGGCGCCGGCGACGGTGAAGCCATCTTCGATGGGCAGGGCGGCAGCAAGATCATCGACGGCTATGCGCTGCACGACCTGATGTTCGAGGATCTGACGTTCCGCAACGCCCAGTGGGCATTGACGTTTAACGAGGCCGCACGGATCACGGTCCGACGTTGCACGGTCTCGGACGTCGACTACGGTTTCGTCGCCGGGCGCAACGGCTAGCGTCAACAACGCATCTTCATCTCCGATTGCGTGATGCGTGGCCGATCGAAATGGCCGCGCAGCGAGGGGATCGAGCCGCGGCGCGGAATACAAATCGCCGGCACGGGCCACGTCATCTGCCACAACCGCATCAGTCACTTCGCAGATGCGATAGACACGTTTTCAGCGTATCCGGCCTGCGCCATCGACATCTACAGAAACGAAATCTCCGAGTGTACGGACGACGGCATCGAGCTGGACTACAGCGAACACAACGTGCGCTGCTTCGAAAACCGGTTGACCAACGTCTTCCAGGGCGTTTCGGCCCAGCCTGTCCAAGGCGGCCCCGCCTACATCTTCCGCAACGCCATGTACAGCGTCGGCCACTCGACGTTCAAGCTGCACAACAACACATCCGGCGTGCTGATGCTGCACAACACGTCGGTCAAAGCCGGCATGCCGCTCCGGCTATCCACGGGTGCGACGGTATCTAACTGCATCAGCCGTAACAACCTGTTCATCGGCACGGCGGCCAACTACGCCTACGAAAACTTGGCCCGGATGCGCGACTGCGATTTCGATTACGATGGATTCGGTGGCACCTGGAAGCTGTTCATGAAGTTCAGTGGCGTACGATATCCGAACATCGAAGCGATGCGGGAAAGCGGTGTGGCGTACCGTCACGTCATCCACGTGGACCCGACCGGTTTGTTCGCGTCGGGCATCGGAGCGCCGGCCGACTTGGCCACGCAGTTTGACATAGGAATCAACGATTTACGGCTGAGCCCCCGCAACAACGCAATCGACGCCGGCGTCACACTGCCGAACATCAACGACAATCACGCCGGCAGCGGCCCCGATTTGGGCAGCTACGAACTGGGCCAGAAACTACCGATGTACGGGCCTCGCAACGAGCATTGACCGATCCACATTCGTCGTCTCCCTAAATTCGTTGGAAACAATTTCTTACTTGAGCATAGGGGAGGTTAGCTATGGCGATTCGATATCCGAAGGCAAAATTCCTGCTTCTGTGTCTCTCAATGTCATGCGGCGCGGGCGTCGCTGCAAGCGCCTCCGGAGCCGATGGACTGGACGGATGGCGTAACGGCGTCAAGGTGTCACCGGTCCTTGACCAAACGGAATGTCACAGCGTCCACTCCTACTTCAACACGTCTCCCGAAAGCCCGGACGGGACGCGTCTGATCCTGTATCGCTCGACCGCCGCTAATGCCCACGAGGGCGAGGTTTGCGTTGTTGATCGCAGCACAGGGACAATCAAGGTCCTGGCATCAAACGTAGTTGTCGAGGACGTTCATCGAGTGGCTTGTCAGCAGTGGGTACTCGGCGGGCGGAGTGTCGTATTCCACGATCTACGCGACGGCGAGTGGTGCGTTGTCGAAATCGACGTGGAATCCGGCAAGGAACGAGTCTTGACGACCGGGCGTCAAGTGGGTTGGGGTCAAGCGGAGGGAGACATCGTCCCGTTGTATGGGCCTCACTGGGAACCCGGCGAGCATCGCGACCTGGAGCTATTGAACGTACGCACGGGCGAGGTCTCCACGGCCGTGACCATAGATGCGACGAAAGAAGCGTATCCGGATTGGTTCTCGCGACAGTTTTCCGACAGTCCCACATCGATCTTCTTCCCAATCCTCAGCCCTGACATGAAACGTGTGTTTTTCAAGATTGCCTCGGCGGCAGGCGGCGGGTTCCGCAGTTCGGCAGGGAGCCGACGGTACGGGGTATTCTGCTACGATCTCGACGAGAAACGGTTTTTGTACATGCACGGCAAGTGGGGTCACCCGGCTTGGGCCCCCGACTCGCGCCGGATCGCAAATATTTGGGGATCGCGCCCCGTGCTGATCGACTGCGAGACGGGAACCGTCGAGGCCAACCGCGAACTCCCAGCGTTTCCCGGAGCGCACCCAGCGTTGTCGCCCGATGGTCAGCTCTTCGTCGTCGACACCCGTTCGGAGTCATTCGGTGGCGACAAGAATGAATGGGCCATTGTCGTCGGCAGTCTGAAATCCGGCGAACACGTCTTCGTCCACCGGTTCGACAATAGCCAAGGAGCCAGATCGTGGCGCAAGGCGCATCCCCACCCCGTGTTCAGCCCCGATGGCCGTCGCATCTACTTCAACGTCAGCTCCGGCCCCTGGACACAGCTATACGTCGCCCGTATGCCCCTACGATAGGGCTTGATCCGCAATGGCCGCGGAAGGTTACAAATCGGCATCGTTGCTTGATGAGGACTTTCGCGAAGCGGGCCGATACCAGTGCGATCGCCAATACGCTTGGTCGGTGGCGTAGATGTCGATTGGCTCGTCTGGCGAAAGTTCGGCAGTCAAGACGCCGAACCGCTGCATCTGGATGATATAGTGGTCGTTCGGCCGGAAGTCGGGCATGTCGAAACGCTTTGTGGTTTGATGCTCTCGGCTGGCCTCGGTGATCGCCGATAGTATCGCTTGATAGTCGGGATCGTCCGTGTCGGCGAACACGATTGGATCGCATAGGCCCAGTCCATCGGCGTTTGCCGAAAGCGGTGCTTGCACAAGCAGCGACTGGTCCGCACGGGTGAGATTGCACAGCGATTGCGGCGTGCGGCTGCGGCCAAACTTGAAGTACCCCATCGCCCCGCGGATCTTCTTGAGATCTGTGAAATCGTGCACTAGCGGCAACGGCGGACCGGCACCGCCAAAGGTGAAATACATCCCCTTGCCGATCACCGGCTTCGTGTTCGGCGGCGAACCGTGACAGCCGCCGCAACGGCGTTCCATCACAGCCACGGGAAACGCCACCGGCGTCATCCCCGAGCCCAACGCCGCATAAGTGCCGGGATAGGTCGCGCTGGTTTCGATCCATAACCGCACTGTCGCGTACTCCGACTCTTTCAGCTTCGTCTCATGATGACTGCCGTCCAGATAGCCCAAAAGCCGGCTGGCTCCACTGCCGATCGTGCGCGGAGCCCGGTTGCCGTACGGCTGATTCCGCCCATCGGCGATCAGCGATCGCTGAATGATCGTCCAATAGCTCTGCGAAAACAGCGGCGTATGGTCACCCGTCAAGTCGACCCGCCCGTCGTATTGCTCTGGGTTGTGACACTCGACGCAATGGCGGTCCAAAATGGGCTGGACGTGGCGAGGGAAATCCAAGACGTCGGGCACGTCGACAAACGGTTCGATTCGACTGGGAGCTCGCTGCAAGGCCATCGGGTCAAACTGCGCCCGCGGCGATTCCAGACGTTGCTCGTGACAGCCAACGCAGCCAGCCGTTTCTCCAGGCTGCACCGAGACGAAGCTCTGCATCCGTTTGACTGACAGGTCGTTTTCGTCCAACGCCACAAAGAACAGTGACCGCAACGCAGGTACCTCGAAACATGCTGAACCGTCAGGTTCCACGGGCACGGTGCCCAGGACGCGAGCCAACGTGAATGTGCCGCCCACGCTCAACGGCCACGGCCCGCCGGAGAAGTTGACCGGTTTAGGCAACTGTTCCAGCACCAGCAGTTTCGCAATCTCGCCACGTTCGACACCTGTCATGTTGCGACCGTGGTAGATGTCGCTGAGCATCAATCGTCCGGTGCCCTGAGACAGATCGACTCGCGACGGCACGACACGTTCGCGCGGCCGCGGACGCAGCGGTCGTGGCTCGTGGCATTCAAGGCGGCTGCCCGCTGCTGGCCGATAGACCAGATCCGTGTTGCCCTGGCCATCCATTACCCAAATGCCTTGTCGATCTGCCGCCAGGAAACAGTTTTCCGAGAAGGCATATGGATCGCGAAACAAACGGCCCGGCTGGCTGACCGGCCTGGCGGCGTACAGGCAATCGGGGCCCGTGCTGGGATCGACGACGGTGACAACGCCCATGTGCTCGGGCCTTCCATGCCGCGGCGAAAACGACGCTACAACCTTACCGGTGCCCGGTATCGGTTTCGCGTCCAGCATGGAGATTCCGGGGTGCTTTCCCGGCACGGAAAACGGTTCGGTGTCCAATGTCGCTGTGCCTGGAAACTGGTTGCCATAGTAGACCATCTGCCCAGTGCCGTCTGGATTGGTGGTCCAAAGATGGTGGAAGGACAACTGGTTTCGGTCGACGTACTCCCATCGCATGTACAAGATGCGACCGTCGGGCAAGACCCACGGCGTGTTGTCGTGTTCGACGTTGGTCGAGATTGGGCGCACATTGCTACCGTCGTCGTCGCAGCGATGGAGCGTCGCCACCGGCGTACGCCAGCAATTGACCACACGATTCGCGCGGCTGGAAACGAACATGATTCCGCCGTCGGGCAAGTAGGTCGGCTCGATGTCATCGCACGGACCGTCGGTCAGTTGCACGAGATCGGTGCCATCGGTATTGATTTCGTAAAGATGGTAGTGGGACTGGCCGCCTTTTCGGTAGGAAAACAAAATTCTCTTGCCATCGTAGTGTACTTGCGGATCGCGTACCCCACCTGCCGGATCGTCCAGCACGACCGTCAACCGGCCGGTTCGCAGGTTCAGCCGACACAGTCGTCCCCCTGTCTTGAAAATGGGATCCGGCTGCCAGTCATCTGCCAGTCGCTGAAGCGGGTACTCCTGATTGCCACACCAGTAGTGGCCGAAATTTGCATACCAGTGATCGTTACCCGGAACACGCTCGGCAAAGACGATTTCTTCCAGGTCGGCCATTGGGCCGTCCAGGAACTTCGCCAGCAGTTGGCCCTTTTCGTTCGCGGGCAACATCGGGATCTTTTCCAGGATGTTCGGCGGTTCGGGCAAAGGCAGGCCGGCGATCAGCACCGGGTCGACGCGGATGCCTGGCGTATCGGCATCTTGAAAGAAAAGTCCTTCGACCGGTGCGCCGTCGGCGTATCCCAAGGCGGTCAAGTCGATGCCTACCGGCAACGCTTTGAAACCACCGGGTGAAAAGGCCGCCTCCAGCGGTTGCGTGGTCAGGTCTTCGAGCGACTCGGCCGGCTGACGGAACAAGTAAGGCACATACTGAGCGACCGTGATCGCTCGTGGGTGATCAAACTCGATGTCAAACGCACGAACCGTGATCGCTCGCAGGCCCGGTTTCCAGTGCACCGGTCCGACGCGAAAGGCATCGCCTGCGGCTGGGCTGTCGCCGCGTTGAACTTCGAACAGCACTACATCGTCGCCCGGGAGATTCACGACGGGACGGTCGAACGTCACGGCAACGCCTGGAGTAGCTTGCGATCCGCGGAGCACCGGCTTGCCGGTCAAGTTGCCGTTGCCGGGATTGATCAAGCCGGTCGTCAGCTTCAGATCCCCCAACAAGCGGGCTCGCAGTTCAGGCGACGGCGCATCGCAACCGGTCGTGTTTACGACGTTTCGCGTGTGTGAAGATTTGAAGTGTGTCACCGTCGCACGGATCAACTTCGATGCATCGAAGGCAACCGTGCCTTTTCCGCGCGTCACGACGACGCTGGTCAATACGGTGTCATTTCTCTCGGCTTCGACGGTATAGCCGACCACTTCTCCACGGACCGAAGCCGCCCATCCAAACAGCCCTACGGCCACACTCGCCACGAGATTCACAGTCCGACGAATTCGACTCATTCGCGATTCCTCTGCGCAAGAACGCCACAGCCGCCATCCGTACAAGGTAGACGGAACGGCCGGTGAACTCAACGCTTATGTGCGAGTTCCTCCAGGGCGGAGTTGAGAAGTCGGTGCGCAGAGTTGATAATGCGACAAGAGCACATAGTATGGAAACGATAATCCCACTGATGGCATAGCGGACCCACGGATAGACGCATCTTCTTCATCCGTGGGTCCGCAATGCCATCCGTGGGCCCCAACGACCGCCGTTTTCCCTTTGCCAATCTCGGAGACGAACCATGACAAGAAACAACCGTACAGAACGAATCACGCGACGACATTTCGTACGGCGCGCATCCGCATTGGCGGCAGTTCCGCTGATTGTGCCGTCCGCAGCACTGGGGCTGGGCGGTGAAGCACCAGCGTCGGAGCGTATCACGCTGGGAATCATAGGCGCGGGTGGCCGTGGCACGGGCAACATGCGATCGTTCTTGCCCGTGGCCGGGGCGCAAGTTGTGGCTGTGTGCGATGTCAAGCGTGACATGCGCGAGCGAGCCGCCAAGATTGTGGGTGACCACAACGCGGCCAACCGAGGCGGCGCCGGCAAGCCATGCGACATGTACAACGACTTCCGCGAAGTGCTGGCGCGAGACGACGTGGACGCGGTCGTGATCAGCCCTCAGGACCACTGGCACGCAGTGATCGCTGTAGCCGCGGCGCGAGCCGGCAAAGACATGTATTGCGAGAAGCCGCTGGGCGTGGCCGTTACCGAGTGCTCGGCCATACGCGACGCCGTGCGACGCTTTGGACGCATTTTCCAGACGGGCACACAGCAGCGGTCGGATCCCAAGTTCCGCCACGCGTGCAATCTTGCCCGTTTCGGCCATCTCGGCAAAGTAACCGAAGTCGAAGTCGCCGCGCCCGGCCCTAGATACCAACCGAAATATCAAGGCCCGGCGACGCCCGAACCCGTCCCCGATGGTTTCGACTACGAGATGTACGTAGGTCCAGCGCAGATGAAGCCGTACACGCGTTATTGTGTCGACTGGCCCGGCTGGTACTTGATCTGGGACTACTGCGCCGGGTTCATCGTCAACTGGGGCGTGCACCATCTGGACATCGCCCACTGGGGGCAACCGTCGATCAGCCAACAGCCGTGTCGAGTAAGCTGCAAGTCCGTATATCGCACTCACCCGGTCTGCGACAACATCAGTTCGTGGCAAGCCGAGTTTGTCTTTGACGACGGGCTGAAGATGCACTTCACCGACACAGGCAACCCGCTGCCACAAGGGACTCGGTTTATCGGCGAGGAAGGCTGGGTACATGTGAACCGAAGCGGCATCCAAGCCGAACCGAAGTCGCTGTTGGACATCGAGATCAAACCGGACGAACCGCAACTGTATGTTTCGACGAATCACCACGCCGATTTCATTAACTGTGTGCGCCAGCGGCGCGATCCGGTTGCGCCCGTCGAAGCCGGGCACGTGGCGTCGTACCTGGGTATGATTGCCGAGTCGGCTGGTCGCGTAGGACACGAACTTCGGTGGGACCCGAGCACCGAGCAGTTCGCCGACGACGCGGAAGCCAATCGCCTGCTGACCCGCCCGATGCGCAGCCCGTGGCGAGTGTGACTTCCCAGAGTACGAAGAGCGAAAGGGGATGCGATGCCAAATGGGCGAGCCAGCATGTGCGTGCTATTGGCCGTTTGCATAACCTGTGTTCCTTCGTTTAGTGCAAGCGTGGGAGCCGGGGAGCTTCGACTCTCCCGCAGCCAATACGAAGACCGTGTCCATGCCGTCTGGGCGGGACAAGTGATCGGGATGCTGCTGGCCTATCCCTTCGAACACCGCGTCGGTTCGGTCACGTGGGTGGACGACTTCCGCCAGCCTACGACTTGGGAGCCGCTTGACGCTGATTGCGCCCGCGTGGATGACGATTGGTACTACGAGATCGTTGCCTTGCGTGGGTTCGAGCGGCACGGGATCGAGATGACCGTCGAGCAACTCGGCCAACAGTGGGTTGCGGATTCCGCAGGCTCGTGGGGATCCAGCGCGCAGACGCGACGACTGCTTGCCGCAGGCGTGAAGCCACCCGACACAGGCCACCCGCGATACAATCCACTGTGGTACACGATTGGCCCTCAGTTCAGCGCCGACATCTACGGCGCAATCGCACCGGGAATGCCCAAGGTGGCCGGACGCCTCGCTCGCAACTTGGGACACATCCACGGCTACGCCGAAGGCACGGACGGAGCAGTCTTTGTTGCGGGAATGGTCAGCATCGCGTTTGCCGAGAAGGACCCGCGCCAAATCGTTCGCAAGGCAGCCACGCTGATTCATCCGTCGTCGCCCTACCGACAATGTTTGGACATGATCATCGACATGGCGGAAGACGGCGCGACGTTCGAAAAGATCGCGCGCGCCATCGGAGATCGCTGGCACATCGAATACCCCGCAACCAACAATGCCGTTGCCAACGGCGGCTTCATCGCCGCGGGAGTGTGGTTCGGCGAGGGTGACCTTCTGAAGACCGTCAACCTCATTTCGCAGGCCGCCGACTTCACGGACGCCGACTGCAATGCGGCGAACGCGGGCGCCGTCGTGGGAGCCATGCACGGAACGAAGTGCCTGCCAAGACGGTTGTTCGAACAACTGAACGACCGCATTCAGGGCGACAAAATGGGCCCGGTCACGTTCGCGCCGCCGGTCGACGAGCGGATATCCGATCTGGCCCGGCGGACAGCCGCGATCGGAGAGAAGATCCTGGATGCCAACGGTGCCCGAGTCTCGATGGACAAGATTTTCGTTCCGCTCCAGGAGCCTGCAACGCAGGAGCCCGAGCGGTTTCGGCTATCGGACTTGATGCAATACTGGAATCCCGACTGGGAACTCCATGGAGCCGGATTTGGCTTCCGCGGCGGGGTCCGCGGCACAACGTTCCTGGAAGCCGACGTGCTGGCCACCTATCCACGCGACGAAGTACGCGGCGTATCGCTGCGGCGTAGCGCGAAACTCAGTGCGACACCGATGCTCAGTTTCGACGTGGGCGTCGATGGCGGACGAGTCTGGCGGCTGGAGGTCTGGGTGAACAACCAACGAATCGACCAGCGACTCGTCGAAGGCGATCAATCCGGCAGAAAATGGGAGCAGGTCCGCATTGATCTCACCCAGTTCGCTGGCCAGCAAGTCCACCTCCGCCTCTATCAGTTCGTCCTGTTCCGCAACAAACGTCCTCCGGGAACTGCATACTGGAGGAATTTGACCCTGCGATAGGGCCTCGAATCTCCGATTTCGGTACTCTGTGGTGACTGCCAAAGAAAGCGGAGAGGCGCAGATCGCCATAGCAGGAAACCGATCGGACGACCATGCTGCGATAAATGCTCACGTCATCCTCCGCTATTCTGAACACTAATCCCAAAGACTGCGCTTCGAGGCGATGTCGAGGATCTCGAGAGCATCCTGCTCCAGCAGGAAACCGTCCTGCTGCAACTGCAGGACGGCCTCCGTCACTCGAGCAAGGTAGACCGTACGAGTCGGGTACCGTTCGATGACTGCTGCTCGCGGATCTTGCGATTGGCGACGTTCATCGGCGGTTCGTGCAAAGGTAAGGTACGAGCCGTGCAAGCCGGCCAGCACGCCACCTGCGCCATACTCGGCGGCACGCAGGTTCCAACCCGTGTACGTCCCGAGAGGCACAGTCACGTCGGGCAGGCGAATGCCAGCCAGTTCGTTGCCATCGGCGTCTACGGCCGGAACCAGCGCCCGATAAGCCGGTCCTACCTTAGGCGGAACGTTGTCGGCGATACCTTCGCTGTGCCAGCGCGGTCCTGGGTCCAGACGCAATGGCATGTAGTAGGCGTCGGGTAAACCGACTCCGGGGATCTTTGGAAATTGTCTACGAAACGTGGCCAGATCGACCAGCGTTCCGTCGCCGATCTTCGGATAGCGGCTGGGCGGCGGTTCGCCAAAGTCACTAACCCAACGATCCATGGCAACTAACAACGCTCGCAGAATCGGAGGCCGGTCGTCGAGGATGTTGCGCGGGTTTTGGCAGATGCCGCGAGTCAGCGGTCCGCCGCCAAGATGCTGTGCGCCGGCCACGAGATAAACCCGCACGTTGGGATCGAGTTCGACATCCTTCTTGCCTTCAGCGTCGGTGTGCAGAAGTGATGCGGCGCGCGACCAGTATTCGGTCGATGTCTGCACGAAGAGAATCTTGGGCACGGGGCCACGAGTGCGCAACCGCGCCATCGTGTCGCCTCGTTGGCCGGTGAGCGGTTCCGTCTGCGGCACCGGTGCAAAGGGAAAAAACTCGGTCGGGAACAGGTTGTAGTTGTGATACGTTCCATAGACCGTGGCGAGGCCGAAACGGTGGTTGAACAGTCCCTTACCCGACCCGGCAACGTGGATGATGGCACCGTCGAAGACCATGCGGCCGGATTCGTCGGTATTGAATCCATCGTAGAGGAAATGGTGGATCAGCCGCCCGGATTGCGAAATGCCAAAGATGTACGTGTGATCGACAACTTTGGCCAGAGGATTGGGCGTTCCCTCGCGATCACTGTCCGCAGAACGAAAGAAGGAAATGCAATCGCGCAGTCCGGCCAGTCCCAGCCCGGAAACTCGGGGGTTCTTTGCCGTGTAGACCAGCTCGTACAACCATCCCGGACGAAGGCCTTCCTTCACGTACAACTGCTCTGGATCGGGGATCGCTTTCCCGTCTTCCCAACGTGCAAACGCCCACGCGTCGTGGGGAACCACCGTGGCCGGTTCGGATCGTCGCGGTCGCATGGTCAGTGTCGCGGTCGTGTTGTCGAGACTGACCGACGGATAGGCCGACGATGTGCCCCACGGGCTCCAGTAGAACGGCCGGCTGAACACCTTTTCGTCGGTGCAGATCTCCACGTAGCTCTTGCCGGTAATCGGCTTGTTTCCGGCGCGCGCCACTGGCAGCCCGGCTAGGAGGCGATTGGTGCCGTCGGCCACAACGTCGCCGTTCCACCCGGTCCAAAGGATGTTATATCCTTGATCCATCAAGAAGCCGTTGCCCGCGTCCGCCAGCGTCGAGGGATCGTTGCCGCGGGCGCCGTTGAAGGTCCAAATGGCCAGTTTGTTGCCGCGGTTGTGCACGTCGTACAACAGGCGACGATTGCCTCGTTCGGGATGCACCGGTTTCAGCAGATAGAAGTCGCTCCAGAACTCGATTTCGCCGCGGGCGTTGCGCGGGGCGAGTTTCAGGTCGGTAACTCGGGCATTCGCCGTGTCGTCCGGATCCACCTCGTAATACAGGCGGCCGACGAGCTTTTCGTAGGGCCCGGTTCGGCCGAACGAGTGCCCGTCGGCGAACGGTTCACGCCGTTCGATGACCATTCGTACCAGTTCAGCACGAGCGGCGTTTGGGGCGACAATTCCAATCAATGCCGCAACACACACCGCAAAGGTTGTAATGATTTTCATTCTTCGTTTCCCCGTCGAGAGTTCGGGCACGTTGCTGTAGCCGGTTGCCGGTAGTGTATACTGTTGCCTGTCGTCGGACTGAGGATCGGCGAATCAAGAGACTGCCGAATGTCGGTTGTGGGGCACGTTTCCAACGTGCCGGGCACGATGGAATCGTGCCCCACTTGTTATACCCTCACGACGCGGAATACGCACCTTTTGAGACGTTGAGGAGCCAAAGAAACCATGAAACGGATGAGCCAAGGATACCTGAAGATGCTGTGTCAACTGGGGATCGCGATGTGCGGAGTTGCCGTCACACTGACAGCCTCGGTCGCGGCGGGATCGGAGTTGTGGATCGGTGCGGCAACGGCCGATATCACGCCTGACGAACCAGTTCCGCTGACGGGTTACAGAAGCGTGCGCTTATCCAAGAGCATCCACAGCCGATGCACGGCCAATGTGCTGGCCTTGGAAGCCCGCGAAGGCGAAGAAGTGGTAGATCAGGCGATTCTGGTGTCGTGTGACTTGTGCGTCATCCGGCCTGGGATTCAAGACGGATTTCGCGAACGAGTAGCCGGTCGGCTGCCGGGCTTCGACATCAATAAGCTGTTCTTGACCGCCACGCACACGCACGCGGCGCCGGTATTGTTGCAGAACCGATATCAGAGCTACGGCAACGCCATGCAGCCCAAGGACTACGTGGAGTTCATGTTCGACCGAATGGCTGATGCGGTGGTAGTTGCCTGGGAAAGCCGGGCCGTCGGCGCAGTTGCCTGGGGTCTGGGGCATGCAGTTGTGGGGTGCAACCGCCGGGCGGTCTACGATGATGGTTCGGCCAAGATGTACGGCGCGACGAACACTCCACGGTTTCGCAGCGTCGAGGGGCACGAGGATCACGCGGTCGACGTTCTCCTCTTCTATGACGAGCAGAAGCGATTGAAGGCAACGGCAATTACACTGGCCTGTCCATCGCAATCGGTCGGAGGCAGTTCGCTCAGCGCCGATTTCTGGCACGATGTCCGTACGCTGATCCGTGAGCGTCACGGCGATGGCGTTTGCGTGCTTGGCTTCTGTGCCCCGGCCGGCGATCAGGCGCCGAATCTGTTGTTCCGGAAGAAGGCCGAAGAGCGAATGAACAAGCTCTGCGGCCTGACGCGAACGCAGGAACTTGGTCGGCGTATTGCCAACGCCTTCGACGACGTCGCCGAGGTGGTGAAAAGCGACATTCGCACCGATGTGCCGTTTGTCCATCGAATCGAACGTTTCGACGTGCCCGGTCGCAAGGTGACCGACGCCGAGTATGCCCGAGCCAAAGGACTGTACGATCAGTTGGCCGCCAAGGAAAAGCTGGTCGGACCGGATTATTGGAATATGAATTTCTACAAACTGACCGTCGATCGTTACCAGGCCCAACAGGAAGCCGATCCGCTGTATCCGGTGGAAATGCACGTCTTGCGTCTGGGGGACGTGGCCATTGCGACCAATCCCTTCGAACTGTTCTTGGACTACGGCGTGCAGATCCAGGGACGCAGTGCGGCACAACAAACCATTCTGATCCAATTGGCCAGCCCGTTGGATTTTGGCTACTACGTGCCGACGCCTCGGGCATTGCGCGGTGGCGGTTACAGCGCGATTGTCGAACAAAGCCTGGTCGGCCCGGAAGGTGGTCAGGCGCTGGTCGAGCGGACCGTCGAGGCGATCGGCGAATTGTGGAAGCAGTAGCACAGATCACGGTATCAGAATCGCTGCCTCGCCGTTGCGAAGCGAAACTCGAGTCACGCGTTCGTCCAGAGTTCCGTCGGCATTTAGGGATCGTAATGCGGTCGGAAGCTTGACGGTTGAACTCGTCGTATCGCCGTAGTCGCCTCCGGCATACGGCCGTACCAAGACAAGCCCCTTGGTGAAATGCCGGGCAAAGACGGTCTCCGTAAAGACGGCCCCTTCGACCAGTTCCAAGCCGTCGAACCATGCGGCGCCGGTAGCGCCGTAGACACGAAAGTTGATTCGGCCTTCGCCGTCGTCGCCGGTGGTAAACGTCTGGCGGTATCGCTTCCAATCGGTTGTTCCTGTCACGGAAATCGCGGGGCCGGCACCTTGAGCGCCCTCGAATTCATACGGATAGACCTGCGCTCCTGGATTGCCAGCTACCTGATGAGTCTTGATCCAAACGGTCAACGTGTAGTCGGTGTGCGGTTTCAGTGTGACGTACTGTTTGTTGATGTTGTTGATTTGCAGCGAGTTGCTGATGATCTTTGCCGAGTTCCGCCCGTCGTGACTTGACGTGGCGTCGAGTTCGATCGGCTCGGCCAATGTCCAATTCGCGGGCTTGCGACGATCGTCGGAGTGTTCGAAGTCGCCGTTGACCAATAGACTGCGGGCATTCTTCACGGTCGACCGTTCGGTTTGGCTCATCAGATAGTACTCGCTAACCGGCCCGCCCACATCGTGCTCGATTGCCTTGAACCACTGCTTGGTAACGTGTTGATACGGATGGCTGCCGAAACCGAAATACGACCAATCGCCGTGGGCCATCAGATAGGTGGCCAAGCCGTAGATCTTGTCACGATCGCCGCTCACGCCTTCGACCTTCGGGCCGAACTCGGCCAGTTCCGGATGAAACACGGGGTTGTATTGAATCAGTTGCATTTTGCCTCGACGGTCGTAACCGCGCACTTCGTCGATAAGTTGTTGCCAGCGGTCCACCTGATTGGTGATCCTCTGCCAGTTCTCGGCCTGGAACCCGTCTATCACCATGGGGTCCGCTCGCTAGCCATTGGCCGTTATGAGCTTCTCCGGCAAACGGATCTTCATTTGGGCAAACAACCACTGCACGTCTCGCATCCACCGATCGGCTTCGACGCCTTTGCGTGGATACTCGACAACGCGACTGTTTCGCCCCACACCGGCAACATCGGGCGGTACGGTGTCAAAGTAAATGCCGTCGTAGCCGTCGGCCATTTCCGGTGCATAGATTTCGGCCATGTACCGCTGGTAGCCCGGATTCCCGACGTTCATCACGTAGTCGTCTCGCGGCGGCCCCCAGTAGTAGATGGGAATGCGGGCCAGTTCTCTCCGCCGGGCCGTCGCATTTGGATTTGCGCGCGTTTCGAATTCATCGTCGTCGACCCGGCCGTCTCCGTTGCGGTCGTTTTTGGGATCCCAGCCAGGACATAGTCGCTTTTCCCGCGGGTTCTCGGCACGTTCCGCACCGACGTGAAGCGTCACTTGCGTATCGGCGGCAAAATGGCAGAAGCAGTCTTCAAGGTCGAATCCGTGCTGCTGGCAGAACGCCGTCAGATCGTCGGCTTTCTTCGACGGAACGACCATCGTGCATACCAACGCGTAACGTACGGCGATGATGTCGCTGCGTCCCTGTTTGGCCTCCTTGCGAAAGCACAAGTCGATCTTGTCCTTGGCCCACTGCGGGTTTCCTGCGAAGTTCACAAACGTACGAGCCGTGGGCAGATAGTGCGACATCGGACTGAGATCAAGCCTGAAGGACTGCACTGCGGACTCTTGCACGCCCTCGCCGTCCTTGCTCCACGCTTCGACCTTCCAATAATACGTCGCGCGATTACTCAGACGAGGACCAGCGTATTCGACGATCGAAAGGGGGCTTTTCTTCGTTGTCTGCCAAACGGGAAAGTCAAAGCCGTCGGGCGCCGCAGCCACGGCGAGTCGGAAAGCGCTTTGTGAGGAAACTTCCCAATAGAACTCCGGGCAAGGATCACGAACCGCTTGGGGATTCACCTCCCATTCGCAACGGAGGTTCTGGGGTGTTGCGGAGTCCCGTTGTGCGGGAACCACGATCAGCAGCGTTAGCGTGAGTAGCGACATTCGATACCTCGATGCACAAGAACGGCGAGAATTTCAAACGAGTTCTCGGAGGAGTCCCGATTGACGTCTTGTTGAACGAATCGTGTCACGTCTAACATAACCACACGCCCAGATGAATGCGACGACCAGCGAGCCAACATCTTGGCGTTCCATGAGCTTTTGGAGCGCGCTCGCGGCCGGTACAATGGTCGGCACGATATCAGCGGGCGATGGTCTTCGCAGAGAAGCGGAAATGCCCACGGTCGAGCACCCCCAGCAGAGCCCGAAAGGGCGAAAGGAACCTACCATGAGAGAATTCCACCATATCGGTATCCCTGTGGCCGAGAAGCAACCCGACATGGTCTACTACGAGAGCATCAAATGCTGGGCCAGCGATCCCGACTCGACACCTGGGCGCATCGAGTACATCTTCTTCGAAGAAGGCACACCCATCACCGAACCGGTCCTCTCTGTGCCGCACGTGGCCTTCCGTGTCGACAACCTGGACGAGGAAATCAAGAACAAAGACTGCGTCGTTGGCCCGATCAAACTGCCCGAGGGCGTCGAAGTGGCGTTTTTCTACGTGGACGGCTGCCTAACGGAATACCACCAGCTTATCGAATAGGTCCACGCACCACGGCCAAAGTAGGATGGATCTCCGGATCCGTCCGAGGCGGACAGGGTGAGCGAGCGGGGGTTCCGTTCGAGGGAGGATCAACATGCAGCGCTCTTGCTCGCGACCAGCACCTGCGTTCACGTTGCCGAATGTGAAACAGAGTACTCTGGCTGTCATCGCAGTGGTAGTCTCGCTTGTCGTCGTCTACACGGTCTCTGCCGGAGAATCCGCGCAGCGAATCCTCCGGGCCAGCGGTATCGAAGGCGGCCTGGTCGTCCACGTTGGCTGCGGCGACGGCAAACTGACTGCGGCTCTTAGTGCGAACGATTCGTACGTTGTCCACGGACTGGATACCGAGTCCGAGAACATCGAACAGGCGCGCTGCCACATCCAGTCCCTTGGCCTGTATGGCAAAGTGGCGGTGGATACCTTCGATGGCAGTAGGCTGCCGTATGCGGACAACCTGGTCAATCTGCTGGTAGTTTCAGGTTTCGGTGTTCAGGTGTCGGCAGATGAGATCGCGCGTGTTCTCGCCCCGCGAGGTGTGGCCTTCGTAACAGGTGATTTGGGAAACACTGACACCCGACACCTGACACCCGACACCTCACCCCGCTTGCCCGGTTGGACCAAGTTCACCAAGCCGTGGCCCGACGCGATTGACGAATGGACTCACTTTCTCCACGGACCGGACAATAACGCTGTGGCCGAAGACCGCGTGGTGGGGCCGCCTCGCCATATGCAGTGGCTGGCTGGGCCCAAATGGACGCGACATCACCACACAGACAAGGGCACTTATCCGACCATCAGGGCCGTCGTGTCTTCCCGTGGAAGACTCTACTACATGGTCGACGAGACACCGTCCTCGAACAGGAGCGTGCCGAGCACTTGGTTTCTGGCGGCTCGAGATGCGTTCAGTGGAGTGCTTCTGTGGAAGACGCCGGTGCAGGCCGAGAGCTACGAGCGTCGTCTGGAATTGGTGTGGAGAACGATCGTCGCCGATGACGAGCGGGTCTATGCTTCCCTCGGTACGGACCTGCCACTCAGCGCGTTGAATGGAGCAACGGGCGACGTGATCACGAGCTATGCGGGAACCGAAGGATTCCAGGAAGTGATCAAGGACGGAGATACTCTGTTTGTTGTTAGCGGGCAAGGCAGCATCCTGGCACTGCGGGCCGACACTGGCGCGCGGCTCTGGCAGTGGCAGCCCGGTGAAGACGACGCGATCGTGCCGCTCACCTTGGCGGCTTCGGACGGATGCGTCTTTGTCAAAACCGACAATGGCGTTCATTGCCTCTCGACAGACGGTGGCCGAACGTTCTGGCAGGTTGACCTGCCTGGCTCGGAAAAGAAGATCCGGCTCAAATGGCCTCGCGAGAGACTTCTTGTGAAAGACGGTGTGGCATTGTGTTCCTGCGGAGGCAAGGACCCAAAGATCTTGGATCGCGACAAGTTCGAGTACCTCGGCTCGCACCCGCGCGTGCACGATTATGGTGGGAAACTGGCCGCGTTGTCCGCCGAAGACGGCAGCCTGTTGTGGACAACCGACTATCTGCCCGGATTGGAGAGTACCCCCGGCGAAATCTATGTCTCAAACGGACTGGTCTGGCTCGGTCCCGCCTTTGCCGAACCTCGCGATCTGCACACCGGCGCCGTCAAGAAGACAAGGCACGTGCTCGAACGCCTGTGGACCACTGGCCACCATTACCGATGCTACCCCGGCAAAGCGACCAGCAAGTACATCATCACCGCGAAACGGGGAATCGAGATGTTCGACCTGACCGGAGAGGACCACTCGCGGAACAACTGGGTACGAGCCACGTGTCGGGTCGGCGTCACGCCGTCGAACGGATTGCTCTATGCCCCGCCCCACTCCTGCGGATGCTACATGGAGGCGAAGCTCTACGGCTTCTGGGCGTTGGCGGCGGCGAGCGGGGGTTCAGGTGTCGGTGTTCAGGTTTCGGGAAAGAGGCTGTGTAGAGGACCGGCGTACGGCGACGTCTTGCTGAAACCTGACACCCGACACCCGACACCCGATTCCTGGCCCACCTACCGGCACGACGCTGCTCGTAGCGGAAGCACCGAGGCCGCGGTTCCCGCCGATATCGAGCAACTCTGGAAAGCCGACATTGATGGGCGGCTGAGCGCGGTCACTGCGGCCGACGGTAAGGTGTATGTTGCACAGGTGGATGCTCACACCGTTCACGCGTTGGACGCTGCCAGTGGCGAAGCACTGTGGCAGTTTACGGCAGGCGGCCGGGTTGATTCGCCGCCGACGCTCTACCAAGGGCTTGTGTTGTTCGGCTCAAGAGATGGGTGGGTGTACTGTCTTCGTGCTTCGGACGGCGAGTTGGTTTGGCGGTTCCTCGCAGCGCCGCAAGTCGTGAACGCGGTTGCATACGAGCAGGTGGAATCGCTCTGGCCCGTGCACGGCAGTTTGCTCGTCAACGATGGCATCGCGTATGTGGCCGCGGGCAGATCCTCGTATCTTGACGGCGGGATCGTTGTCTACGGCCTGGATCCCAAGACGGGCAACGTGCGCTGCACAACTCGCTTGAAGAGCGAGCACACGGGCGCCCTTGATCCGCCACCTGAAGACGAGCGAATCAAGATGGATGCGAAGATCGCCCAAAACAATACCGACTACAAAACGTTCCTCGCCGCGGACAGGAGCGATGCATTCTCCATGCGCGGGGCCTTGACGGATGTGATGGTCGCCGACGGCGATTCGATCTTTTTGCGGCACATGCGCTTCGATGGAAAGCTCGAGCGGCTGGAGGGGAAACGTCCTCATCTCTTCTCGACCTCCAGCCTCCTGGACGACACGGAGCACCATCGGTCGTACTGGGTGCTTGGCACCGGGGATTTCAGTCGCACCCCGGTTTCTTATCCATGGATTGCGACCAAGAGTCTGGCCGTTCCCTACGGTCTGATGCTCGCGTTCGACGAGCGGACCGTGTGGGGCGTGCACCGTGGCGATGGAAAGGGGCACCAGCAGAACTACGCCATCTTCGCGAAGACGCGTCCAGATTCATCGGACGAGGAGAGTCTGCTGCCTGATTTCGCCACGCGGTCAGGGAAGACGCGTATCGCTGACGAATTGTGGATTGTCGGTCTTTCGATGAGGCCGAGGGCGATGATTCGCACGAGTGACATGCTGCTCATTGGCGGCGAGGGCAGGGATTCGGAATCCGGTCGAGACAAGAACGGCTTTCTGCGTATGGTATCCAGCAGCACCGGCGACACGCTAAGCGATGTGCACCTCGAATCGCCTCCGGTGTGGGACGGCATCGCCGCTGCGGCGGGACGAGTATATGTGACGCTGGCAGATGGTTCCGTCGTCTGTCTGGGAGGGAAGACTGCCGGGCTCAGGCAAAGTGAGGTCGCCCCGTAGGTCTTTTTCGGGCAAAATCATTTTTTGATTTTGCCCGTTGTTGATCTTGCGAGATTGATGAAGCAACCAAATCCATGGGAGCAAGTACGCATGAACACAAGAACGCTTCGAGTGATCTTCATCGCATTGTTGCTGGTGCCGTTCGCATGCGAGGCTGACGCCAAGCCCTCCGCCGGCGATGTTCCGGCCCAGCCGTTGCAGCCAGTCTATTTCCAGCAAATCAGAGTCCGCGGTTTCTGGAAGGACCAGATCAAACGGCTTACCGAACGGTGGATCCCCCACTGTATCAAGCAGATGGAAGAAGGCGGGCAGGGTCAGGAACTGCTCAACCTGGTCCACACAGCCAAGATCCTCAACGGCGAGTCGGCGGGCAAGTTCACGGGCACGCCATGGAGTGATGCCTACGTCTACAACACGATCGAGGCCATCTGCCTTGCGCTGGCGATCGACCCGGAAGGGGACAAGGAGTTGGTTGAGGCTCAGGCCGTCTTGCGCAGAAAGCTGGACGAGTGGATTCCCATTGTGCTGGCGGCCCAAATGGAAGACGGCTACATCCACTCGTATCACATCGTCAACAAGTTCGAACGATATACCAACATCAATGCCCACGAGTTCTACGTGCAGGGCTACTTTCTGGAGGCTGGCGTGGCGCATTATCGCGTCACCGCCGGCAAAGACTGTCGTCTTTTCGATGCGGCCAGGAAGTGCGCGGATCACCTTTGTGAGACTTTCGGCCCGGCCCCAAAGCGAAACTGGATTCACGGGCATGCGGGTATGGGCTACGCACTTTGCCGCTTGGCCCGGCTGGTCAATGAAGTAGAAGGAGCGGGTAGAGGCGACAAGTATTTCCAATTGGCGAAGTTCCTGTTCGACAACCGTCACACCGAAGAACAACATCGGAACGAGTATCGCCAGTCTCATCTACCAGTCTCAGAACAGACCGAGGCAGTTGGACACGCCGTGCGCGCCACCTACTTCTATACGGCCATCGCAGATCTGGCGATGCTGACCGGCGACAATGCCTACTTGAAAGCAGTGGATAGGATTTGGGACAGCGCCGTGAATCGCAGAATGTATATCACCGGCGGTGTCGGCTCGACAGGCAGGGGCGAAGCGTTCGCCGGCGATTTCGAACTTCCCAACGAAACTGCCTATTGCGAATCCTGCGCCGGTTGTGGTCTGTCGTTTTGGTCCGACCGAATGCATCGTATTCATCACCACGGCGAATGTGTCGATGTCCAGGAACGCGTGCTCTACAACAATATCCTGGGCGCGATCGAACTGTCCGGCGTGAATTTCTTCTACCAGAATCCACTCGGTGCCGACCGGCGACGCTATTCATGGCATGGCTGTCCATGCTGCGTCGGCAATATTCCTCGTGCGCTAATCGCGATCAAGGATTCGATGTATGCCCTAAACGCGGAGAAAGATACGCTGTTCGTCAATCACTTCGTGGCCAGCGAGGGCACTATCCAAGATGTAGCGGGCACTTCAATCCGTGTGGAACAGCAAACCGAATACCCGTGGGAAGGCGACGTCTCGATCCTTCTGCATCCGGCCACCGCCACAGAGTTCACGCTGAAGGTCCGCATCCCCAACCGCGGCGAAAGCGCACTTTACACGCCAATGCCTGATTTGAAAGACACGTTCACGATCAAAGTCAACGACGAGCCGCAAGTCGTCGATGTCGTCAGTGGATATGCCAGCCTCGATCGCAAATGGAAGCCGGCTGACCGTATCGACGTGTGTTTGCCCATGGATATTCAGCGAGTGTACGCCGACGAACGAGTCAAAGAAGACCGCGGCCACGTTGCCCTGCAGCGCGGGCCGTTGGTTTACAACATCGAAGACGCCGACCACGACGGACAAAGCCGTTCCATCGTCCTCAAAGCCGATACACCTCTGAATGCGGTTTGGAAAGAAGACCTCCTGGGAGGTGTGATGGCGATTGAAAGCGAGGACAAGAGTCTGTTTGCCATCCCGAATTACGTCCGCCTGAACCGCGAAGGCTGGTCGCAGGTTTGGATCCCGGAAAAGCCGGAACTCGCCCAGCCACCCCTCGAACCGACCATCGCCTCGACCAGCAAGGTGACGACTTCCTATCGCACGCACGAAGGGCGATTCAGCACGCGTGCGATCCACGACCAGAAAGAGCCCAAGCAGTCCGACGAGCGGTATACGCCGCTGTTCCACTGGTGGCCGCATTCGGGAACCCGTGAATGGGTCCAGTACGAATTCAAGAAGCCGGAGAGAGTCAGTTCCGTCGAGGTCTACTGGTACGACGACCGTGCTTGGGGCAATTGCCGCATCCCCGATTCATGGCAGTTGCTCTACCGGGACGGTGACCAATGGAAACCAGTCCGTGGGGCCTCGGACTATGGAGTCGATCTGGACAAGTTCAACCGCGTGACCCTCGAACCGATCACCACCGACGCGTTGCGTCTTGACGTGCAATTGCAGAAGAATCAATCCGCCGGCGTCCTGGAATGGCGTGTCGAGTAGGTTGCTCTTCAGGTTGGTTATAGATTAAGGGTTATAGATTGGTGCCGGCAGATGAGGACGCATTCGGCAGGCTGCTCTCCATTCTTCATTTCCAACCTCCAATCTATAACCAACTTCTTACCACCAATCCATGGCCAGCCCTCAGCCACGTCGTCCGGTGCCACCGTGACTGCCTCGAATCTTCAGGACGCAGCATGTATGATGGACGACCGATCAGACGCTCCCACAGGACCCACCGCAAAGCAAAGAAAGTAGTCAAGTGCGAAGACGATTCCAGTTTACTCGATTGAAAATCACGGTCGCGCTCGTTGCTACCGCAAGAAACTGCTTTGCTCAATCCGCCAGAGAACTTGTGAACGCGGCTGATGGCACGACAGACTCCGGCTACAAGCTGCCGACGCCTCCGGTGTTCGACGGGACGGTCTTGGCGGGACGGTCTTGGCGGGCAGCCGCTTGTATGCGGTCCTGTCCGACGGCAGCATCGCGTGCCTTGGTGCGTAAGGGGAACTGCTGGCGCAAATCGCGCCATCTGACATCGCCGATTTCACTGCCAATTCCACGCTCAGAACCAAACCGGCGCGCAAGCCGAAGGCGCCGAAGAAGGCGGCAAAGGGACGCAAGAAGTCGTAGAGGCTATCGAATGAAACGTTGCTGGGGGATCCGAATAGCGGTACCGTGCGTGTTGGGCACATCGTGCTGCTGCAGGCTCAGCAGGCCTGTTCCGAGCAACTGAGTATCATCCTGATCCTTGCGAGGATTCGGGTTCAACGGCTCTCTAGAAACACCTCTTCCCGCAAAGAGAACCGGGAAGACTGAAGCCCCGTGCGCAGAGGTCGTATCACCGGGCGGGAAAGCGGAAAGGCGTATCTGCCGCTATTCATCAGAGCCGTTCAGGCGACTCCGCAACTTTTCGATATTCCCCTTCGACACCGGATCCTGGCTCACCCATTCCTCCTCCAGCCTCCCCCATACCGCGGCCTGCACGCAGACGTAAGACGGCGTTTCTTCAGGCGACGTTGATGAATGATCGAGCTGCAAGTTTCTCGACAAACGAAGCTCGTTTGCCAGGCTGTCGGGGTCTTTGTTAGTCATCTTGAGAATCCTTGCGTTTTGAAGAAACCAACGCCGCTTTGGGCTCACGAAAACACGATTGTAGCATCAGGAAGTGCCACGGAATAGGCCGTTTGTTTGACAGGTACTGCTCCGACCGCAGATGGTGATCGACCAGAGCCCACTTTCTTGTTCGGCAAGAATCGACGTGCAATTAGAGGAATCGACCCAATTCGATCCCTTCGAAATGCTATCAAGCTAGTACATGCGTGCGAGCCCCGCAAGCTAGCCCAGTCAGATTCCCGCTGTCTCAAACTTCCTATTTTAACTAGCTGCTATTTCAAGTCTAGGATAGGATCGCAAGAAAATCAACGATTTGAGCACTTGCCCCCCCTGCGGAAAAAGCGACTCCCTGACGCATTTGAGTGCGATGCGGCTCACGATCGAGCCTGAGCACGGGAGCCGTGAGCACGTGGATGGGGACCGAATCGAGCTGTAGGCCACGGTGGCGAGCGATTCCCTCGACCCGTTCTCGCACGATCGGCAGGGAGTCCTCAGCCAGATAGACGAGTACGGGGCAGACCAAGGAACCCCGTAACGATCCAGACAAGCCGTGCCCGTCGCGACGCTGAGAGGCATGTCCAATGCCAGCCATGTCTTGGAACATTTCGGCACGCCTCCAATGACACCCACGGCGGACGGTCCCCAAAGTTGATCGATCAGCCAACGCAGGGGTTCTTTTCGGTGACGATGTCAGCAACGCGAACCACGGGTAGTGATGGGTTGTTGTCAAGCATCATTTCAGTCCCTCGCTTTCTTCTTGGACCTCGGTCCCTTGGGGTGAAACAACTCCAGGTAGAACTTCTCGTCCAACTGGCTCACTTCATGAGCGATTCCGTAGTCCAACAATTCGGCGGACATCGTCATCATCAACCGGTAGTTGCCCGCCGAGTGATCGACCAAGACATCCATGAGCCCGTCGGTCATCAGTGTCGCGTTGCCTGCCTTGGTGAGCGCGTGTTTCAGCAACTCGAGCAACTCATCACGCGTCGCCGCCTCGGTGCAGAGCCGCGTTCGAATCCTCGTATTCAGTGGAACCAGGTCCTGGTGACGCAGTAGATCCAAGAGACATCCATCTCCCGCAAGGACGATGGCCAACAGCGACGTGGCATCGAAATCGGCACTGGACAGTATCCGCAATTCGTTCAGAACTTCCGGTACCATCTCTTGTGCTTCGTCCACCAGCAGCACCAGTTTGATGCGCGACGATGCGACATGGGCCTACCATTTTTCGCGATGCGCCTTGAACCCGCCCCAACGATTGGAGGGACTGAGTTTGACGGAGAAGATACTCGTCAAGAATCCGTTTCAGCAACGGTGGCAACGGCTTGTCCGGGCCACCGTCGTCTGGTGTGCTGTCAGCCAGTGTCCCCTCGTCCGGCCCGCGGTCGGGTTCGATGAGCGAGCGGCGTCCGTCGGCGTTCGCGCAACGCTTTCTCTGAAACCCAGATCGTGTTTGCTGGTTCTTGGTGCGCCGATTTTGGCAGAGACAGCTGGCAACGGCACGGCGGAAACATCCAGTAGCCGTGCCCTGAACGACGGCGCGCCCAGTCGCAACGTCTATGCTTTCCAACCGCCTTCCGATCCATCAGGATCATCTGCGCAAACTGCGTTGGTCCGACCCCCCTTGGATGAGACCGGCTGCTTCAACCGTCGGCTAAGGTCCAACACGCTGCTGTTGGGTCAATCATCCTCATCGAAGTCCGTCGAAAATAGGAACGGCCGCCTATCTCAGATTCCTACGAGACAGTGACTCCCCAATAGCTTTGCAGGTTCGCCTTCTAATCAGAACGGAAGCGTCACCAACATTCCATCGGCTATCCGTCGAATGGCCTGAACAACGACTCTATACCGTCACGGGCGGGAGTTGCATCGTCGGCTGGCGAATCGGCTCCGGCCAGCTCAAGGCACATCGGAATGAGGTCCATGGCGATCGTGATTCGATGTGTGATGGTGCCGGCCTTGATGCGGCCGGACCACCGGACAATGATGGGTTCGCGGCGGCCGCCTTCGAACCATATCGTCTTTCCGCCCACGCAGCACGCCATTCCTGGGAATCTCGCCGCGGAAGCAAGCCACACAGCTAAGACAACCACCACTGTCAGCCGCAAAGAGCAAAACCGTTCGGCTTCATAGAATGCGATCTTCGAAGGTTGTTGCAACCCGCCGTATCTACTACAATCGTTCCGTTCGATTGGTGGCACCGATGGAAACCACGTTGAGCCCCTGTTCCGCACCACGTTCAACCGGCGATCTATCCGGTTTGGCCCAGGTGATCCGCTCGCCTGACTCGAGTAATACCTGGAGCGGCCCCGATACATCGCACTCCAATGTGTCCTCGCGTTGGTCAGAGGTGGCGGCCCGGGACCGCAGTTCTCGCCCCATGGGGTATACGCGACCATCGGCATCACCTATGGGCCAAAGAAGCACGGGGCGTGCACGTGGTTTGTTGTGGGCGCGAGCATGGGGCGCCAGCAAATTGCTCCATGATCGCTCTCGCGGCGAAGGCATGCCGCGTGAACGCTTTGACCTGAACAAGCGGCTGCGATGCTCGCTTGCCAATGAGTCACGATAAGGCGGAGAAGGCACACATGGATGATCAAGCTCCTAAGTCTCGAATCAGTGCGGACATTGCCTATCACGATTACTTGGCACTTCTGGTCCGGCTTGATACGCCATGGCCATGGTCGATCCCGGATGATGAAAGACGATTTCCATCCCACCGGAACCACCGGGAGTTTGCGGGGAAATGCTTCCGCTACGGCAGTCGGCTCGTCAAGAATTCCCACAACTTTCATGCTGCACATGCCTCTCCGAAGAGAGACCTACTTGCGCACTACCTCTACAATCCAGTGGGTTTCTATACTCTCGGTAAGGTCGGCGATCTAGTTCTGATCCTCCTTGACGATATCGACGCGGTGCAACACCTCCTGGCTGAGGCTGCTGGCAAGCTCGATGACGTCAGCGTGGGCTTCTGCCCTGACTTGCTCGGTGCCGGACTTGGTGGAAATCTGTTGCGTAATCTGCACGATCTGCCAAATGAAGAATTCAATCGGTGCAATGAAGAGGGTGACCTGAAGAAAATCGAGGCGGAAGTCCGCAACACCGCTCCGTCCACGCACGGCTTCCAGGGGGAAACACCGCTGTTGGTTTTCACGAAGTACAAGATGTACGGTCTCGCCTCGATTGGACAAGGCTTGTTGGTGCAGCAGGCAATCTTCAAGGCGATGGCCAGTAGACTCGAATGGGTGATCCAGGATCTGCGAGAGGCGAAAATCGAACCTGCTGTCAGCCCCGAGGATGCGGACACCGTTCGTTGTTGCTTCTTGGATCTCTCCGGAGCCGAAGAGATTGGAACACTGATTCTAACGCGCAATTACACCGTGGCCGCATCGCTGATTCTTGCGATGAAATCGTTGACCTTCGATGACATCTTCCGGGCCGATCCAAGAGTACAGAATCTTCTCCGAGTCAGTCTTGTCCATACGAAAGTCGTTCAGTGGGCGGATTCGAGAATCAAGGGCGATGGAGACTGTACGGACCGTATCCGGCATAACCATGTTTTCCAATGGACGCAGTCGTCGTTGGGCATTTCTCCGGCAATTGCTTCAGCGGATGCTCGATTAGATTGCAGCGGATACCTGAAGGTCGTGACTGAGCTGCAGCTCGCACCGGGCCACCATGCAAGAGCCGAGGGGAGTGCCTGTGAAATCCAGCTCAACACGGCCGAACAGGAAGCAACAGAGTGGGCAAATGAATTCGGTTGCCGAAACTTCGTGGTAGGGACTGCGGACCTAGCCCTCTTCCATGGCACTACTCCGATGGCCTCCAATCCGACATCGGCCGGAGTACTCACGGATCGAGATAGGATCGTGGAGCCCGTCGGGAGATCGGAATTGCCCCTTGTGCAAACTGTATCCGTCGTAAATGCTCTCAAGGAGAACGTGGCAAGATTCGATAAGCCGCCACATCCTTTCTTTGGCACAGACGTGATTCGAATCACGAATCGCGTCGTGATACCGGTTCCGTTCTTACCGTCTTCTACGGGTCCGCAGGACTTGATTTGTGGTCATGTCGACGAAGACGAGCATTTTGCACCGCTGATTAAGCTTCTGCCAGTGCTAAGTGCACGACTGTGTCGACCGTCCGGTTGTGAAGAGCCCGGGATTCCCTTGGGTGATCTCAGTGGCCGGTTGAGTATTCAGGAGCTGAAGGAGCGGCTTTCTGAGGCAGGGATCCCGGTATCGTTGCGGCGAACGATCCGTTACCTATACCAGTCATTCGCCACGATCTTGGCCGACCCTTGTATGTTCGACGTAGTACTGGATCTGTATGACACGTTTGCAGCACTTCACGCTGTGTTGACTGAGCATTTGCCGGAGAAACGACAGTCAGACCAGAAGCGGTCGGGCGCGCGAGCTGGCATGCTCGAAGATGAGCGAACCCGTCAAATTGCGGCGATTGTTGACGCGATGCAGGACGCCCTGATCCATCGAACCGCAAAGGCATACCCAGACATCTCATTTTGGGACATGGCCCGTGACTTTCAGGGAGGCCTAAACCAGTTGGTGCTTGCCGCCGACGCCCCGATGAAATGCGGCCTGGGTATCGCGCGACTCTATGCGACTCAAGATTCCATGCGCCGGCCGAGCATTGATCGCCTAGGCACACTGGCGCGCATCGGGCCCGAGCCAGGTGCCAAATGTAACTTCCTGGTTCTTGGCACAGAAAACAAGGCGAGACTGGCGTATATGTCTCTCGACGTCCCGCACGTTGTCCATATGGCAAGCTATTATGATCTCGCGCACGAAGGATGCCATATGGTGTACAACGAGCTTGCAGAGAGTCCAAGTTCCACGGAGGCCGTGTTCCGAGTTCAGCATACGAAGGTCTTGAAGGAGTGGATTTCGGAGACTTTCGCCACAATGTTGGGTCAAGTTATCGTATTCGGTGGCGATGTCGACGCCGCGCTGTTCAACTGTGTCGCCAGCTATTCACGCAGCGTTGTGAGCGTTGGCAAGGATGATGTGGACACAATCGTCCGATTCGTTACGGTTCTGATTAGATGCTTTCTGGTCTCCGATCCGTTTCAGCAATGTGGCGGGGACGACGAAAAGGTCGCAGCGATTCTTGAAGCGGATTGGCCCGGTTTGAACGAGAGTACCCGTGATGCCTATGCACGATTTGTCGATATGGTTCGGCGCGTTGGCCCCTTCTTCTCCGAATACGAACGCCTGATGGACAAGCAAGAATCTGCGGATGCATTCCATGAGTATTGCAGAGATGAGTTCAGGAATATCTTCCAACAGATTAGGCCGTACATGCCTGAACTCTGGATCAAAGTGCGGGAGGTATGCGCGAGGTACCGTGAGAACGAGATCCTACCCGACGGTAACGTGGAACTCCCGTCGGGCGTGGAATTGATGAAAGAGATAGATCACGCGCTGGAGACAGGACGCCCACTTGTTCGCAGTCTATATGAAACGGATCGCAACGAGGGAACGGGAGGCAGAAAGCCTTTGGACCTGGCAGCGGACGAGTATGACCCCTTTCTCAGTCGGCCGTTCTTGATATTCGGCGTCCTGCGCTGTTACATCCGCACGATAACATCCTTGTTCGACGAGAAGACGGGAAAAATGCGAAGGGTACATCTCATCCCAGACGAAGAGGGTATGCCCGTGTTCGACAAACCGGCGAACAGCTCCGGCATATTCTCCGGCGAATGGTATCCCTTCCAATGCGAAACGGGGCGGACCGCCATGTGCTGTCCTCTTCCCTCGAAGCGGCGAGAGCGACTTAGAAAGCACATCGCGATCATCAAGACGTTTTGGGATGTGTCGTCGAATCTCCGCGCTCGCCGACTTTGCCGGATGGTGCTGGAGAACTTCCCCGAGTTGACTCAAGAACCAGCACAGGAAGAAACCGACGTCAACTGAGCAATGTGGATACGTTGGCGCCAACTGTCCACGGAAGCACTGCACTGCGGCCGAGTCCGGCGCGTCAGGAATCGCTGAAATCCGGATCGTATCGCCGTAGCCACTCGGCGCAACCTTTTGTTAGCGGATGATGCTCGCCTAGCTTGGAACGGCGAATTTCAAAGGAACGGCGCATCAGATCTCGAGCTTCTTTCCAGTTCTCCAATTCTTGCTCGACGCATGCTAGGTTGTTGTAGATAGTAGCCAAGTTTGGATGATCAGTCCCAACCACGTCTTCCATGATGTCCCGAGCACACGTCAAAGACTGCCGCGCTTCTTGCGGCTTGTTCAATTCTTGCTCGATGACAGCGAGTGCGCAGTAGCTATTCGCCAGGGTAGGATGCGTTTGCGGGAGGGCAGCCTGTTTAACCTTGATCGCTTGCTGAAGTAGCGTGTAAGCCCGATCCAAATCACCGAGTTTCCGTTCAACTGACGCCAGATTGGTGTACAGCTTCCCGAAAACCGGATGGTCCGTGGAGAATATCGCGTTGCAGATTTCCAACACTTGGCTCAACAGCTGCTTAGCTTCACCGAAGTCCTCGATATCTTGGTACACGAGGGCAAGATTGCTGTAAGGCACGATCAGGACCGGATGTTTCGCACCGAAAGCACTGCGCAGTATTTGCACCGCTCGGCTCGATAGCTGAAGGGCCACTTCGGACTCTCCCAGGTGTCGTTCTACCATGGCTAAGTCAGTATACTTGCTCGCCAACATTGGATCGTCCGGCCTGAGAAGACGCTCCAAGATATCCACGGCGATTCTGAGCAAGCGTCTGGCTTCTTCCACATTGCCGAGGTCCTTCTCCACCAAAGCCAGATTGGAGACGCACGTCGCGACATTTACGTGTTCATGCGCATACGCGGCTCCATTGATGTCCATCGCGTTTCTGAGAAGGCTTCGTGCTTCCGCTAGATTGCCAAGATCTTGTTCGACCAAAGCAAGATTGGAATATCCAGTAGCCACATCTGGATGGTTCTTCGGCAACGCGTTCGTTGTGATTTCGACGACTCGTTCGAGCAGATTCTTGGCCTCTACGAACCGTCCCAGTTGGCGCAGCGACAACGCTGCGTCGGCAAGCAGCTTCCCGACTGTCGATGCTTCTTCATTCAACGATAGAACATGTTCGGCTACGGCCACCACATGTGGCACTAAGGGAACCATTGCGGGTGCCATGCTAGGATCTAATTCGTCATAAGAGTACGCGTCGGTGATTACTCGCATCGCGGCTCTTGACCAGGCACCGCGCGATTCGTCATCGAACGAATCTCGAACGACGGCCTGTAGCAGACGATGCATCGAGAGGTCGTCCTGTGTTGCACTCACCAAGGAATTCTTCTGCAGGTCCGCGACCGCGGCGTCACGCAGGAATTGGTCACTTAGCACATCAGTCAGGCGGCCGGGCAATCCGCTTAAGTTGCGTTGTAGCAACGATCGAGGGACGCTTTCGGCATCAAAGAATGAGCATAGCCAAAGGAGTTCCCTGGCTTCCGGCGACAACTGCTCCAAAGCAATGTTCCAGGTCGTGGTGATCGTCGCATTGTAGTCGGTAGGTGGATGTTCGTGCTTCCAGAGCTCGCTGCGCCGCTGAGACAATCGTTGCAGGTAGTCATCCACGGATATGGCCGTCGAACGAATGTAGCCAGCAGCCTGCACTAGCGCCAGCGCCAAGTCTCCAAGTTCATCCGCCAAGTTGTCCAGGACGCTTGGTTCGCCGGACGGAATGAGTTGGCGAAGCAACTGCATCGACTCGTCACGGGATAGTTCGAGGAGCGGAAACGGTCGTTTCACTCCAGTCCAATGGGTTTTCTGCGACGTGATAATCACCTGACCGGCGACGTTGCGAGGCAGGAGTTTTCTCACCGCGGCTTCATCTGAGGCGTTGTCGAATACCAACAGCCATCCAGTATAACGTTCCAGCCAGTGCCGAACGGCGCGCACCCTTATGTCGTGGTCAGTCTCCGTCGCTGGGACTATTGACAGTTCTGTGGCAAGATCTGCGTAGGAGGAGCCGAGAGATAAGGGAGAGCTTGCATCTATCCACCAGATGACTTGGAAAGCAGCCGCATGGCGGAAGGCGAATTCCATTGCTACCTGAGTCTTGCCGATACCGCCCAGTCCGCTAATCACGGCTATCGAAGCTTGCGTCTCTGGTTGCTGTAGACCCTCGGCCAGATACTCCAGACACTCCTCGCGGCCCGTGAAGTGAGGATTCCGTAGGTGAGGCAGGTTCCACACCGAGGGCAAAGTGCCAGCACCGTCTGCATCTGGCAGGAAATGCAGGACTCTGCCTTCGCCCGCGCTCTCACCGTCGCTGACTGCGTGCTGTTGTTCGGAGGAGGGCAGGCTCAGACTGTTTCGCGCAACCACTCGTCTGACGGTGGGACCGACATGATCGGTATGAATCACCCAACGATTCTGTTGTCGATCTCGGGCTTCACCCTTCAGTACTGACAGTAGAGCCTTGGTGAAGTGACTGACATCAGTATCGCCGCCGAACGCTGAGCGACCGAAGGCAGTCGCGTATAGAATCGGGGCGGTTCGCACTCCAGACTCATAGGCATTCGTTGCTTTCAGTGCCGGGGGGTGGAAATGCAGATTATTGAGCACATCGGTGATCACCTCTCGGCAAGTGTCAATGAAATAGCACTGTGTCTGCGCTTGGCACACGGCCATCCCATTGTATGTGCTGCTGAAGTCTACAGCTTCCAGCCAGGGATTCGAATTCTGGGACCAGAAGTCCTGCATCAACAACGCAAGGATGTCCTTTTCTACGCCATGTCCACAGAAGTAGAAGAGGGCCACGTTCTGCCTCGACGTGTCGCACCGCTGATCCCAACGTTCGAATGCACTCCTAGTGTTTTGGAAGGTTGCCGGTTCGATCAGTATCTCTTCGCCGTTCGGCTTCCTGAGCTGCTGGCTAGGCGAAAGAAGGAGTTCTACAGACCCAAGGGGGGCGTTCGGGTTGTCCAATC